>ERZ1645187.2933-NODE-2933-length-14663-cov-8.057913_pt1 | contig 14663 bp, 16 predicted proteins | sample MGYA00575352_ERZ1645187 | MGnify/ENA primary metagenome ERZ1645187 (study PRJEB40837, sample SAMN11349314) | freshwater sediment metagenome | isolation source: river sediment | host: Sediment | place: India: Wazaribad , New Delhi | collected 2017-02-21 ...
GGCGCGGCTGGTGCTGGTGGAATCCGACGACCCGCTGGAGGCGGGGCTGGAGATCATGGCCCAGCCGCCGGGCAAGCGGCTGTCTACCCTGTCGCTTCTGTCGGGCGGCGAGCAGACCCTTACCGCGCTGGCGCTGATCTTTGGCGTCTTTCTTGCCAACCCCGCGCCGATCTGTGTGCTCGATGAGGTGGACGCGCCCCTGGACGACGCGAACGTGACCCGCTTTTGCGACATGATGGACGAGATGACCCGCCGCACCGAAACGCGCTTTCTGGTCATCACGCACCACGCCGTAACCATGGCGCGGATGGACCGGCTGTTCGGCGTGACGATGCAGGAACAGGGCGTCAGCCAGTTGGTCAGCGTGGATCTGAAGCGGGCCGAGGCGCTGGTGGCCTGATCGGGGCCGGAACCGCCGGCCGACCTTTCACCACAAAACCGCCACCACCACCGCCAGTCCCAGCATCGCACCCCAGGCCCGCCACAGCGTGCGAATGGTCTGGTCGATGTCATCCGGCCCCAGTTCGCGCCGGCCTTCAGGATAGACCCAAGGATAGTCGGTCATCTGGCCGTGATAGCTGCGCGGACCGGCCAGCGCGATGCCCTGCACGCAGGCCACTGCCGCCTCGGGCCAGCCGGCATTCGGGCTGCGGTGCAGCGGCGCATCGCGCAGGATCGGCCCCGGGTCGGTCCTGCCATTGGTCAGCGCCACAAGGACTGCCGACAGTCGCGCCGGGATCAGGTTCAGCAGGTCATCGAACCGGGCCGCCGCCCAGCCGAATTCGCGATGGCGCGGGGTCATGTGGCCGATCATGCTGTCAGCGGTGTTGGTGATCTTGTACAGCATCAACCCAGGCAGACCTGCCACCAGAAACCAGAAGGCGGGTGCGATCACCCCGTCCGACAGGTTCTCGGCCGCGCTTTCGATGGCCGATCGCGCCACGCCCGACCGGTCCAGCACCTCGGTATCGCGGCCCACGATCATCGCCACCGCCCGCTGCCCGTCTTTCAAAGACATCCGCAGCCCGCGCGCCACGGCCGCCACATGGCTGACCAGGGATTTCTGAGCCAAAAGGATGGCGGCCAGCACGATTTCGACAATTCCGAAATCCGGCAGATGGTGGATGAACCGTCCCAGCGCGACAGCGCCCATGGCCAGAACTGCCATCACCACGACGCCCTTCAGCCGCTTGTTCTCGCCGGTGTTGAACCGCCGGTCGCACCAGCCGATCAGCCTGCCCATCAGCACTGCGGGATGGGGATAGCGATCCCAGATCGCCTTGGGCTCGCCAAACACGGCATCGAGAATCATCGCGGGCACGAGCAGGGTGGCAGACATGGGCGCTCCATCGGTGGCTGCCCCAGCCTTATCGCATCTTGGGACAGAGGCAACCGCCCCCTGCAGGCCGCCGAGGCGCGACTCTTTGGCAACAGGTGGGGTCATTTGGCAAAATTCCGCCGATTGTCACATTGCTGAAAGATGTGCCGGAAATAGTCTTTCCTCACGAGGGAGATGAAGATGCTGGAATTCCTGCCCAAAGAGATTGCCGAGGGGCTGGCCATGGCCCGCACCCGTGAGGCCACGCGGAAATCACGCCTGCGGGTGCAGGTGGGCGAGGCGGTCTTTCCCGTGCTGCGCTTTTGGCAGGATGGCTTTGCGCTGGACGCGGCCACAACGCCCAAGCTGCGCGGTCTGGTTGATGTCTACGAAGGCGGCCGCCACATCTTTCAGTGTCTGATCGTTGCCTCGTCGGAAGAGCATGGCCAGTTGGTTTACGAGTTCAAGCGCAATACCGCTGTTCGCGATACTGCGCCCCTGGACTACTGGCGCGATGAGCACGCCCCTGTGGGTTATCTGCCCAAGGCCTGACCCGGCGACCCTGCCTTATTGCAGGTCGGCAAAGGCCTTTTGCAGCCGCTCCACCGCCTCGGCCACCACCGCCCGCGGCGTGGCCAGATTGAAGCGCAGGAAGCTTTCGCCACCCAGACCAAAGCTGTCGCCATGATTGGCCGCAATCCGCGCGGCCTTTTCCACCCGTGCCGTGAATTCGGCCTTCGTCATCCCCGTTCCCGCAAAGTCGACCCAGGCAAGATAGGTCGCCTCCAGCGGCATCGACCGCAGGCCTGGAATCGCATTCACGCCCGCATCGAACAGCTTGGCATTGCCGTCCAGATAGGCCACCAGCTCATCGACCCAGGCTGCACCCTCGGGCGAGTAGGCTGCCGTTGCCATGAACAGCCCGAACGAGTTCGGCGAGACGCCCATCGCGCCCATGCGATCGGCAAACCGTTTGCGCAGCGCCTCATCGGCGATGATGACATTTCCTGAATGGGCGCCTGCGATGTTGAAGGTCTTGGTCGTGGCCGTCATCATCACCAGACGGTCGGCAATCTCGGGCGCGGCATTGGCCATCACGGCATGCTTTTGCCCCGGCATCACCAGATCGTGGTGAATCTCATCCGACACCAGCAACAGGTTGTGGCGCTTGCAAAAGTCGGCCACGCCGCGCAATTCCTCGGTCGTCCAGACCCGCCCGCCCGGATTATGCGGCGAACACAGGATCATCATGGTCTCGCGCCCGGTCAGCATCGCGTCCCAGCGGGCGAAATCCATCTCATAGCGCCCGTTCACAATGGCGAGCGGGCACTCGGTGACCTCGCGCCCGGCCGCTTTGATGACGCGGGCAAAGGCATGGTAGACCGGCGTTGTCAGCACCACATGGTCGCCCGGCTGGGTGAAGGCATCGACGCACATTGCAGTGCCGTTCACCAAGCCATGCGTGGTGAAGATGTGGTTGCGCTCCACCTCCCAGCCATGGCGGGTTTTCATCCACCAACGGATGGCGTCCAGATACTCGCCCTCCTCGCCGTAATAGCCATAGACGCCATGCGACAGCATCCCCTCCAGCGCGCGCTGGATGCAGGCGGGTGGACGGAAATCCATATCCGCCACCCACATGGCGATGCCGTCCTTCGCCGGCACGCCAAAAATGCCTTCCATCGAATCCCATTTCACGGAATGGGTGCCTAAACGGTTGATCGCGGTGTCAAAGTCGGTCATGGCCTGCCTGCTGAAAACTGCCTTCCCTACTTGCACCATTCGCCCCCACGCCGTAAATCCGAAAACATGATCCGCCCCATCCTGATCCACCCCGATCCGCGTCTGAAAAAGCCGTGCGAGCCCGTGACAGAGGTCACGCCCGAGCTGCGCGCGCTGGCTTTGGACATGCTGGAAACCATGTATGACGCGCCCGGCGTGGGCCTTGCCGCGCCGCAGGTCGGTGTGCTGCAACGGGTGATCGTGATGGATTGCATCAAGGACGGCCCGCCCGAGCCGGTGATCTTGTTGAATCCCCGCGTGATCTGGTCGTCCGAGGATGTGAACGTCTATGAAGAGGGCTGCCTGTCGATCCCCGACCAATATGCCGAGGTGAAGCGGCCGGCCTCGGTCACGGTTGAATGGATGGACCTTGAGGGGGCCATTCAAGAGCGCACGTTCACGGGCCTTTGGGCGACCTGCGTGCAGCATGAAATCGATCACCTCGATGGCAAGCTGTTCATCGATTACCTCGGCCCGCTGAAGCGCCAGATGATCACTCGCAAGATGGAAAAGCTGAAGCGTGAACGCGCGCGGATGGCGTGATGGCTGTTCGTCGCTGCCTTCCCTGGCCCAACGCCTGCCTGAAAACCCCCGCCGCTGACGTGCCTGCGATCACCGACGAGGTGCGCGCGATTTGGGCCGACATGGTTGACACGATGGAGGCGATGCCGGGCTATGGCCTTGCCGCCGTGCAGATCGGCATTCCGCTGCGTCTGGCTGTCGTGGATTGTTCCGAAGCCCGCGGACAGGCGATCCTGATGGCCAATCCGCAGGTGCTGCACGCCTCGATCCAGCCGCGCGAGCATGAAGAGGCCAGCCCGAACCTGCCCGGCGTTTCCGCTGTCATTTCGCGGCCGCGCGCCGTCACCGTGCGGTTTTTGAACGCTGCTGGCGAGATGGAGGACCGCGATTTCGTCAATCTCTGGGCCACCTCGGTGCAGCATCAGATCGACCATCTGGCGGGCAAGATGTATTTCGATCACCTCTCGCCCTTGAAGCGGAAAATGCTGCTGGCCAAGGCCGAGAAACTGCGGAAACGGGCATGAAAATCATCTTCATGGGCACGCCGGATTTTTCCGTTCCGGTGCTGGAGGCGCTGCATCAAGCCCATGAAATCGTTGCGGTTTACTGCCAGCCGCCCCGCCCGGCAGGCCGCGGCAAGGCCGACCGTCCAACCCCCGTTCACGCCCGCGCGCTGGCCCTTGGACTGCCCGTCAATCATCCGGTTTCGCTGCGCAGCGAAGATGCAGCGAAAACCTTTGCCAGCCATGGCGCTGATGTTGCCGTCGTGGTTGCCTATGGCCTGATCTTGCCGCAGGCGATCCTTGATGCGCCGCGCCTTGGATGCCTGAATATACACGCCTCGCTGTTGCCGCGCTGGCGCGGGGCCGCGCCCATTCACCGCGCGATCATGGCGGGCGATGCCGAAACCGGCGTCTGCATCATGCAGATGGAGGCGGGGCTGGACACTGGGCCGGTTCTCTTGCGCGAGGCGACCGCCATCGGTGCCGAAGAAACCACCGCCGACCTGCATGACCGCCTGTCGGCCATGGGCGCGCGGCTGATCGTGCAGGCCCTTGCCGCCCTGCCGTCGCCCGCGCAACCGCAACCCGAGGTCGGCGTGACCTATGCCACCAAGATCGACAAGGCCGAAGCCCGCGTCGACTGGACCCGCCCTGCGGTAGAGGTGGATCGCCAGATCCGCGGCCTGTCCCCGTTCCCCGGCGCCTGGTGCGACATCGCGGGCGAGCGGGTGAAGCTGCTCCGCTCGCGCCTTGCGTCGGGGCAGGGCGCCCCCGGTCAGGTGCTGGGCGGCCTGACCATCGCCTGTGGTGACGGCGCGGTCGAAATCACCCTCGCCCAGCGCGAAGGCAAGAAACCGATGACGGCGCAAGATTTCCTGCGCGGCTTCGTTCTGCCGTCAAACCTCTGATCCGCCCTTTAACTGCGCCGCCCGCATCGCCATATTGTAAAGACAGGGCAGGAGGGCGCCATGGGAATCGTGCTGCTTATCGTCGTAGGCATCGCCGCGGGCTTTCTCGCCACCCGGTTCATGGGCCTTGACACGGATGTGCCGACCACCATCGCCATCGGCGTGGCGGGCGCTTTGGTCGGCGGTTTCGCGCTGCGGGCGGTTATCATGGTGTCGGGCTGGATGGCGGGGTTTGTCGGCGCTGTGCTGGGCGCCATGGTCCTGATCTGGTTGTGGAAAACCTACGGTCGTTAGCCAATCGCCTTCAGCATGTCGGCCAGGCGAAAGCTTTTTCCGCCCGCCGCTTCCCAGATCTGCCGCCCCTGCCAGGCCGCAAAGATCAGCGCCGCCGCCTCGCGCCCCTTGCTGCCGCCGCCCTTGCGCATGGCCAGTGCCGCCTCGACCTTGGCCCGCCAGTCTTGTGCCGCTTGAACGACTTCCGGATCGCGCAGCGAAAGGGCCAGGACCGCTGGACTGGGACAAGGCAGCCGCTTGAGCAGCGCCTGCGCCCCCTTGGAGGAAAGCACCGCATCCGCCTCGCTTTCGGCAACGGCGAACTGCAGGCGCGACCACTCTGCCAGCAGCGCCGCCCGGATCATTGCGTCAACGCTGCCAAATCTTTGCGCCAGCGTTGCCGGGGCCAGGCCACAGCGTTGCGACAGGGCGCCAAAGGACAACGCCTTTTCTCCGGATTCAGCCAAAAGGGCCAGAAGATGGGCGTGAATATCCTGATCCGAAATGCTTTTCTGTCGTGCCATGGCTAATTTGTGAATGGATATTCAGATAATTCAAGAACATTCAGTCGCCTTCTGGCGCAGCAGGCTCGGCCAGTGTGGAGATCTGGTCAATCCGCCGCACGCCGGCCCGCTTTTCCAGCATCTTCTTGGCCTGTCGTGCCAGCCCCACCTCGCGCAGGATTTCCCATTTCCGATAGTGCACGGTATAGATTTCACGTCCTTCCGGAAGAGGTTCTCCCCTCAGGCTGCCGCCAAGGATGTAATGCTGCTCCTCGGGCAGGATGTTCCACTGCAGCCCGGCCTTCTGGATTGCCAGGGGCAGGCTGATCTGGTCAAGATAGGGCCGCCTGCCCGGAATTTCTTCATTCCGGTCAATAGTCTGGGCGATTTCCATCCAGACCTCGGGGAAGGTTTTGCCATCCGCATTCCGGTGCTTTTCGGGAAAGCTGAACAGCCCGGACGAAAAATAGGGAATCCGCTCGCGGTCGCCTTTTTGCCGCATCAGCTTGATCCGTTCGTCGGGCAGGGGCATGCCGCAGGTCTCATAGATCAGGTTCCAGGTCTTGCCGGTCCCCCAGGCCATCGACGCCGCCGGCGTCAGCGACACGTGGCCTTCCTTGATGATGTTTTCCACCTTGTTCGGGCGCAGGCACAGCACGTCACTATCGAAGAAGGCCGAAAACTCGGTCTCGCGCGGCTCCAGCGTGGCGAGAATCTTGTTTCCATGCGGATAGGCCGGATCGAAGCGCCCCTCTACCTTGAACGGCCGCACCTCGCAGTCCAGATTCGCCAGAACCGCAATCACGTCCTTTGACACGTTGCCGATGCTGCTGTCGGGGCAGTAGCCCACAAGGTCCACCGTCTTGCCGAATTGCTGGCGCAACGACGCTGCCAGATAACAGGCCATCTGTTCGTATTTCGGCGGCTCGACAATGAAAAAAACGGTCAGACGCGGGGACATGGGATACTTGCTGCTCGGACAAAGGATTTTGGGCACTATGGCCCAGCCTTTGGCGCCTGTCACCACATGACAGGTGCGGCGGCCGGAATTTGTCGCCAAATCGGCAACAGTGTGGGCCTCAGCTCGCGCTCTGATAGAGGGAACCCGCCGGGAAGTCTCTTGTCGCCGTGGGGTTTGTTACCCTATCCTGCGCCAAGAACAAAAAGCCAAAGGAATTGGCTTTCGATGAGGCAAATGTGAGCAAGACCGCAACTTCCAGGGCTGCGGAAGTGGCCGATGACCGCCCGCGCGGGGCGGGCGCGCTTTGGGGCACGGTGCCCTTCGGCTTGAAACGCCATGTAAGTCCGCATGGACAGGTGACCGCGGTTTCGATGATGAAGGACGAAGGCCCCTTTGTGATTGAATGGGTCGCGCATCACCTTGCCATCGGCTTCACCGATCTGGTGGTTTATACGAACGATTGTTCCGACGGCACCGACGACATGCTGATCCGGCTGGAGGAACTGGGCCTCTGCCATCACCGCCGCAACGTCATTCCCGAAGGCATTCGGCCCCAGCCCTCGGCGCTGAATTATGCGCAGGACGAACCTGTGGTCGGGCAGTCCGACTGGGTGATGGTTTTTGACGCCGATGAATTCCTGTCGATCAAATACGGCAACGGCACGCTGGATGATCTGATCTCTGCGGCTGTGGCGCAGAACGCGAATGGCATCGTGGTGACTTGGCGAATTTTCGGTTCGGGCGGGGTGGTCGATTGGAGCCGCGCGCCGGTCACCGAACAATATCTGCTGGCCGCGCCGCAGACCTGGAACAAGGGGTGGGGCGTCAAGACGCTGTTCAAGTTCGACCCCGATTTTTGGAAGTTGGGCATCCACCGGCCCAAGATGAAAACCCGCCACATCAAGACTGAATTCCCTGATCAGGTGAAATGGCTGAACGGCTCGGGTCGCGAGATGGAGGATTACTTCAAGTTCCGCGGCTGGCGGTCCATCACCCGGACGGTGGGCTATGACTGGGTTCAGCTGAACCATTATGCCGTGAAGTCTGTCGATAGCTATGCCATTCGCAAGATGCGTGGCAACGTCAATAACAAGGCGGACAAATACAACAGCGATTACTGGAGCTTGCAGGACAGAAACGAAGTGCGAGACGACACGATGCTGCGCTACACACAGGCGCGCAATCGCATCATCGACCAGCTTCTGGAAGACCCCGTGCTGCGCCGCCTGCACCACGCCGCCGTTGCCCGTGCCGAAAGCCGTCTGGCCGAGTTGAAGCAGACCGAGGCCTATCACAAGCTGGTGACCGATCTTGCCGCCGCCTCTGCCGTGCCGATTTCGCAGATCGTGGCCAAGCCACCCCAGGCGCGCGACAAGGAAAAGATCGCGGCGCTGATGTCGGATGTCGAAAAGCAGCGCGGCGCCAAGGCCAAGGCCGAGCGTAAGGCCGCCCCCAAGGAGCCGCCGGCGGAAGCGGTGCCGATGGGGTCCTATAACCCCGGTCCGATCCGTCTGGACAGCGATCTTCAGGCCGAGGTTTACCCAAATCACAGCATGAAGCTGCCGCTTGATCCAAGGGTGTTCGCCGATCATGTCCTGCCGCTGATTCAGGTTGGGAAATTTGAACGCGGTCTGGCGCGCAAGATGCCGTCTGTCCTGCAGAAACAGGCGCGCGCGCTGGAGATCGGCTCTGCCGTCGGGTTTCTGGCCGGACATTGCGCGAACATACGAACGGATATTCACGTGATGCTGCACGAAGATGATCCGGGCCTTCGTCAGATGATGCAGGTGGTTTGCGCCCTGTCGCATCGCGCCTTCAATGATCGCTTTGTTCTGGCCGATCGCCCTCTGGCAGATCCCGTGTCCGACACGCTGGCCCTGATCGCTGCCAGCCAGCCGACCAGCCTGATGCTGGCCGATGCCCGTCTCTCGCCCGAGGTGCTGTCGCAGGTCTTTGCCGCGCTGCCCGCCCCGCCCCCTGCGCAGGTTTTCCTTTACGGCCGGCTGATCGAAACGTGGTTTTCCCACATCGACGAGGTGTCAGACCTGTTGCAGGCCCATGGCTACAAGCCCGACTACAGTTTTGACCCCGCCATCTGCCGCGGGTTCAGCCTGTCCGAAGACCCCGGCACGCCGCCGGATTGACCAACTGGAGTTGCTGTCGCGCCTGCGGCAGTGTTGAAAAAAACGAAACATTATGAGGCCCGAGTATCATGTCCACCCCCGTCCGTCGCCCTGTTGCCTCGCTGTGGATTGGTGAGAAACTTCACTATCTGAACCAGATTTGCCTGCTGTCCCATGTGCGGCAGGGGCATCCGACCACACTTTATTGCACTGACAAGGTGTCGAACGTGCCGGAAGGTGTGATTGTCAAACCGGCGACCGACATCATGTCGATCGACATGGACATCGTGCGGCAAACCTCGGAGTCCTTTCTGTCCAACGTCTTTCGCTACAAGATGATTCAAAAGACCGATGCCGTCTGGATCGACTGCGACGCCTATTGCCACAAACCCTTCCCCGACGAGATGACCCACATCTATGCCGGGCACGGTTTCCGCGGGGCGCTGAATTGCGGTGTGGTCTATATCCCGCAGAAGGGAGAGTTGATGGACCAGCTTCTGGACTATTACGACAACCTGCCCGAGGCCCCGGCCTGGTTCAACAAGCAGCAGCGCAAGCGGATCGAAAAGCAGGACAAGTCACTGCCGCAGGCCGTGCGCATCTACAACGCCGAACGCACCGCCTTTGGCCCGCAGGCCTTTACCTGGTTTGCGCAGCAGACCGGCGATTATGATCGGGCGCTTGGCCATGATGTGCTTTATCCGGTGCCGTTCCAGTTGAACGACGTGTTCTATGACCCGCATTGCAACGTCGAAGGGCATTTCACCGATGCCACGCTGTCGGTGCACCTTTACACAAATGGCACGCGGCCCTGGTGGCGCAAGAACCCGCCGTTGCCCGGCTCTTACGCTGACCGGATGTGCAAGGTGGAAGGTGTCGATCCGGCAGGGGCGCTGGAGGAATGAGCGGCGAAGTGGAGGACCTGCCCGAGGAAGTCTTGGGCAAGCGGGGCAAGAAGGACAAGAAATCCAGACCCTTGCCTTCCACTCCCGAGGACATCGAAGCGCTGATCCGGCGCCAGAAGCGCAATCTGCGCAAGGCTTGGGCTGAGGGATATCTGACCGCCATCACCGCCATGTTGCGGCCCGGTGATCTGGCGGTGGATTGTGGGGCGAACATGGGCGTTGTCACCGAACGGCTTGCATCCACCGGTGCTGACGTGGTCGCGTTTGAGCCCGATCCCTTTGCCTTTGCGACGCTTGAACAAAAGTTCGCAAACAGCCCCAATGTGACGCTGATCAATGCGGCGGTTGGTGTCGGTTCGGGCACAGTCCGCTTGATGCGGGCCGACAACTTTGGAGAGAATCCCGAAGGGGCCTCGGTCAAGTCCACCATTCTGGATGGCGGGCGGCGGATCGATGCCGAAAACGCTGTCGAAGTGCCGCTGATCGACTTTCCGTCATGGGTGGCAGATCAGGTCAGGGGCCGCGGCGAGATCGCCTTTGTCAAGATGGACATCGAGGGCGCCGAGCTGGACATTCTGGAAAAGATGCACGCCGACCAGATGTTCACAAACCTGCGCTGCCTTGTGGCCGAAACCCATGAGCGCAAGTTCAAGGAGTTGCGCGACCGTTACAAGGCATTGCGCGACGCGGTGGCCGAAAACTATGCGCCGGGCAAGGTGAACCTCGACTGGATCTGACCGCGGCGGTCAGATCCGGAAGATCGGTTGGAGAAGGCGCGGCACCAGCCCCATGAAGCGCAGCGGCGCGTCGGTTGCGGCAAGGCAGATGCAATCCGCGCCTGCCTCGGCCACCGGCGTATGCTCATCCTCTTCGGTGGCGATTTCCACATCGCCGGGGCCGAAATGCGCCTTGTCGTCGCGGAAGGCGCCCTGCAAGACCAGCGTCAACTCCATGCCGCGGTGGCCGTGATCCGGCACGCCCTGACCGGCAGGGATGTAGAGAAGCCGTGCCGAGGCTGCCCGCGACGTTGGCAGGATCGCCTGTCGAACGCCCATCCCCAAGGGCTTCCACCGCACCTTCTCCAGATCGCCGCCGATATAATCGGCCAAAGGTGCGGGGAACAATCCGGTTCGCGCAGCGCGCCGGGCGGCCTTTACGGGCGTTGCCAGGCGGGCAAGACAGGCATCCAGACTGGCCTCAGACATCGAGGCCGTCTCGCTTTCCAGAACGGCGCCACCGACTGCCTCGAACGCCTCAAGCCGGGCACGACACTCGTCACAGAGCGACACATGGGTCGCGACCACAAGCGAAAAGGCTTCGGGCAGGGTGCCGGCCGCGTAGCCCATCAAGAGCGGGTCAGAGAGGTGGTGTTTGATCGTCATGTCGTCAGCTCATCTTGCTGCGGAGGCGTTCCAGCGCCAGCCGAATTCGTGATTTGATTGTTCCCAGGGGCAGCCCGGTTTCCTGCGCCAGCTCGCTATGTGACAGGTCGCCGTAAAAAGCGCGGGCCACCAGCGTGCGTTGCGCCTCAGGCAGGGTTTCCAGCGCTGCCTTCAACCGCGCGGTTTCCTGTGCGGCCTCATAGATATCGGCCTGATCGGGTTCTTCCCCATCGCCGCCCCAATCCAGCGCCTCGGGCTCCGGGCGGCGGTCGCGCCGGGCAAGGTCGATCCGGCGGTTTCGGGCAATCGTGAACACCCAAGTCGCAACACTGGCGCGCGACGGATCAAAAAGATGCGCCTTCTGCCAGACCGTCGCCAGCACGTCCTGCGCGCAATCCTCGGCCAAGGCGGCCTCGGTGCCCGATTTCATCAGAAAAGCCTTCACGCGTGGCGCGAAATGCCGGAACAGCGCCGCAAAGGCCGCCTTGTCCTGCCGGTCCCGCACGGCGACCATCAGGCCCGCCCAATCCGTTTCGTCCGTCGCTGCCAATCGCCTGTCCTGACCTGCCCGTTCCGGCGCAGCATAGGCCCTTGCCCGCGCAGGCGCACCGGGATTTTGCAACGTAAGGGCTTGGCTCATCATCATGGACAGATTACGCGGGGCCAAGGGAACTGGATCACAGGAATTCTGATCCAATTGCAGATGGCGGGCGTAACCCATCGAAACACCGTGCAAAAGGGACAGTCATGCCGTTTGAGACCTTCGGACAGCCGCCGCGCCGCATTGCCATTGTCGGCGCAGGGATCTCGGGGATGGCTGCGGCCTATCTGCTGGCGGGCACCCATGCCGTCACCCTGTTCGAAGCGGCCCCCCGATTGGGCGGCCATGCCCGCACCATCATCGCGGGCAAGCGCGGCGATCAGCCCGTCGACACCGGATTTATCGTGTTCAACAAGGTGAACTACCCGCACCTTCTGGCGATGTTCGAAAAGCTGGATGTGCCGGTCGTCCCCAGCGACATGGGCTTTGGCGCCTCGTTCGGCGGGGGGCGGCTGGAATATGCCCTGCGCAACCTGAACGCCCTGTTTGCCCAAAGGCGCAACGCGCTGTCGCCGCGCTTTTTGCGGATGATCCGCGACATCCTTCATTTCAACGCCCATGCCGAGGCGGCTGCGATGGGCACGCAACTGACCATTGGCGGGCTGCTGGAGAAACTCGGCACCTCTGACGCCTTCCGGGACCATTACATCACCCCGATTTCCGGTGCGATCTGGTCCACGCCCGTTGACGGCATCCTCGACTTTCCTGCCGAGGCGATGATCCGTTTCTTCAAGAACCACGCGCTGTTGCAGAACTCTGGCCAGCATCAGTGGTATACGGTCAAGGGCGGCTCGGTCGAATATGTCCGCCGGCTGGAGGCGCAGATCCTGCGTCAGGGCGCCGAAATCCGCACCAACACCCCGGTCGCCGCCATCCGGCGCGAGGCAAATGGCGTCATGCTGCGCGCCCACGGGGGCGAGTGGGAGCTTTACGACGATGTGATCCTCGCCTCCCATTCCGATGACACGCTGGCGATGCTCAGCGATGCTACACCACAGGAGCGCGCGGCGCTTTCGGCCGTGCGCTATCAGCCGAATGACGCCATCCTGCACGCTGACCACAGCGTCATGCCCCGCAGCCGCCGCGCCTGGGCCTCGTGGGTTTATGTCGAGCCGAACAAGCCGAAGCCGGACCGCATCGCACTGACCTACTGGATGAACAGCCTGCAGCCGATCCCGCAGGATGACCCGCTGTTTGTGACGTTGAACCCCACGCAGCCCATCCGGCAGGAGCTGATCCATGACCAGACCACCTTCCGCCATCCGGTATTCGACCATGCCGCCCTTGCCGCGCAAGAGACGATCCGCGGCATGAACGGCGCGCGCAACACCTGGTTCTGCGGGGCCTGGATGAAAAACGGCTTCCACGAGGACGGCTTTGCCAGTGCGGTGGATGTGGCGCAGGCCATGGCCGCCCGCGTGGCGCTGAAAGTGGCGGCATGAGCGGGGTCGACCATATCGCCGGCCAGACCTTTCATGGCCGCAGGGGAACGGTGCAGAACCGGTTCCGCTATTCGGTCGATTATGTGCTTCTGACGCCCGATGCCGCCAAGGGCCCGGCATTGTTTTCCCGCAATCGGGCCAATCTGGCGGCAATTCGCGATGCAGACCACGGCGGCGCGCCCGGTCAGGGCACAGGCACCGCCTGGGTGCGACAGGTTTTGGCCAGCCACGGCCTGCCTTCCCCCGCGCGGATCGACCTTCTGGCCCAGCCGCGCCTTCTGGGGCATGTGTTCAACCCTGTGTCCTTCTGGCTGTGCCATGATGACAAGGGCGCGCTGCGCGTGGTGATTGCCGAGGTGACGAATACCTTTGGCGACCGCCATTCCTACCTTGTTCACCGCGACGACCGCGCGCCCATCACCGCCGAAGATCACCTGACCGCGCAAAAGATCTTCCACGTCTCGCCCTTCCAGCCGGTCGAGGGCGGCTATCGCTTTCGGTTCGACATCCGGACCGACCGCATTGGCATCTGGATCGACTTTTCCGCAGGCGAAAACGGCGTCATCGCAACGCTGACCGGCCCGCGCAAACCGCTGACCAACCGCGCCATCCTTTGGGCCTGCCTGCGCCGCCCCTTTGGGTCGCGCCGGGTGCTGGCGCTGATCCATTGGCAGGCGCTGAAATTGTGGTGGAAGGGCGTCGCCTATCGGCCGCGCCCCGACCCCCCGGTCGAAGAGGTCAGCCGATGAGCTTTGCTGGCCAGCGTTGGTGGCTTGTCGGCGCGACCGAGGGGCTGGGGCTGGCGCTGGCGCAGGCCATGAAGGCCGAGGGTGCGGAACTTGTGATTTCCGCCCGCGATGCCGGCCGCCTCGCCACCGTCTGCGCCGAGTTGAAGGCCACAGCCCTGCCCATGGACATGGCCAATCAGCCCTCGGTTGATGCCGCCGCGGCCCAGCTTGGCCCGGTGGATGGCGTGGTGATCCTTGCCGCCGTCTATTGGCCGATGGCCGCCCAAGCCATCGACCCGTCCCGCCTTGCCGCGATGTGTGACGTGAACCTGACCGGCACCGCCCGCGTGGTGGCCGCCGTCCTGCCCGGCATGGTCACGCGGGGCAGGGGGCATCTGGTGCTGAGCGGCTCGCTGGCAGGCTATCGCGGTCTGCCCGGTGCGGTGGGCTATGCCGCCTCAAAGGCCGGGGTGATGGTGCTGGCCGAAAGCCTGCATGCCGATTTGCGCGGCAGCGGGGTGCGTGTGCAGCTTGCCAACCCGGGCTTTATCGCCACGCGCCTGACCGCGCAGAACCGCTTTTCGATGCCCTTCCTGATGACGCCACAAAAGGCCGCTGGCCATATGCTGCGCCTGATGCGGTCCCGCCGGTTCAAATCCAGCTTCCCCGCGCCGTTTTCCTGGCTGTTCCGCTATGGGCAGGCGCTGCCGGA
>ERZ1645187.2934-NODE-2934-length-14663-cov-6.135816_pt1 | contig 14663 bp, 14 predicted proteins | sample MGYA00575352_ERZ1645187 | MGnify/ENA primary metagenome ERZ1645187 (study PRJEB40837, sample SAMN11349314) | freshwater sediment metagenome | isolation source: river sediment | host: Sediment | place: India: Wazaribad , New Delhi | collected 2017-02-21 ...
GCTGTCGATCTCCGCCACCAGCACGGGAATGCTGACGCCCCGCGCGGCCGCGAGGGTTTTCAGCGCGCTCCAGAAGGCTTCTTCCAGCGAAATCGAGGTGCGGTGCCCGGCGATCGACAGCGACCGCTTGAGGACGCGGGCGGTCAATTCGGCTTGTCCGGCGCGGCCAGACCGATCAGCCGGAGGCCGCTCAGCCGCGCCTCTTCCTGCTCGCGCCGGGCTTTCGCCAGCGATTTCTCGGCCTTGCTCAGCCCGTGCAGCGCGCGATTGTCCTCGGCGCGGCGCTCGGCGTCGCTCCGTGCCCGCTCCTTGCGCGCTTTTCTCAGGTTGATGATCTCGGCCATGCCACCCTCCGGGACAAGCGGCAGTCTAGAGCGTTTTCAGGCGGAGGGGAATCCGGTTGGCGGCAGGAAAACGCGGATTGAACAGGAAGCCGGCACCGCGCCGGGGAGCGAGGCGCAAGCGATCCGGTCACTCCCCGCGCGTCTCGGCCGCGATCAGCTCTTCCTGCCCGCTCCGCTTCTCGTCGAGGAAAATCCAGATGCCCGCGGCAATGATCACTGCCGCGCCGATCACCGTCGTCCACGCCGGCACATCGTTGAAGAACACCCAGCCGAGCACCACCGCCCAGACGATCAGCGTATATTGATACGGCACCACCGTGCTGGCCGGTGCCAGCTTCAGCGAGCGGTTGGTGGCGACATGCGCCAGCATCGCCACGACGCCAAGCAGGCCCAGCAGGGCGTAATCGACTAGGCTCGGCGGCGTCCAGGAGAACGGGGCGAGCACCGCCCCCATCGCCAGCGCCGCCGCCGTCTGCCACACCACCAGCGTCGTATCGGGCGTACCGCGCAGCTGGCGCGTGACAATCATCATGAAACCGAAAGCGAGCGAGCCGAGAAACGCGATCAGCATCGGCCAGCCGAACAGCGCCCCGCCGGGGTTGAGCGCCACGATCACCCCGGCAAAGCCGATGGCGATCGCCACCCAGCGCCGGAGCGGGATGGTTTCGCCCAGCATCGGCCCGGCCAGCACCGCCACATAGATCGGCGTCGCGAGATAGAAGGTCGAGGTTTCGACCAGCGGCATATAGCTCACCGCCCAGTAGAAGAACGCGACCTCGACGGTCGAGAGTGCGATGCGGACCAGTTGCAGCCCCGGCCGCGGCGGATGCATCAGGTTGCGCCAGCCCTCGCGCTGCATCGCCGGATAGAGCACCGCCAGCGCCGCGACCGAGCGGATCAGCAGCAGCTGCCCCACCGAATAGGCCCCGAGCAGCCACTTGCCCATCGCATCGTTGAACGAGAACATCATCATGCCGAGGCACATGAAGCCGATGCCGGCCAGCGGGCCGGAAAAAGACGAGAACGGTGGCATCGATTATTGCTGGCCGGGCTTCGGGCGCGGCTTCACCCGCATGAACATCGAAACCACCATCGACCGGGCAATGTGCTCGGCCATGCAGCGATAGCCGAGATCGTTGAGGTGCAGTTCATCCGGGCCGAGCAGCGGCTGGCCCCTGACGCGGGCGAGAAATTCCATCGCCGCAAACCGCCGCACCAGCAGCACGCGCTCCTCGTTCGCCGCATCGGACAGCGCCTTGCGCACGGCGTGATAGTGCTCGTCGCGCGCCACATGCGGGGTATATTGCAGCCCCACCAGCACCACGTCGATATCATGCTGTTTCAGCCAGCGGATGGTCTCGACCACCGTGGCCTTGAAATCCTCCGCCGGCACGCGCGCCAGCGCATCGTTGGTGCCCACCTGCCAGAGCACCATCGTCGGCTTTTCCATCAGCACCAGCCGGCGCATCCGCTCCGCCGTCTGGGCCGAAACCTCGCCCGAAACCCCCTTGTTGATGATCTTCAGGTTCAGATCGGCGAAATTCTTCTTGAGGATACCGCCCAGCTGGTTGGGATAGTTATGCGCGGGCTTCGACGAACCGACCCCGACGGTGGAGGACGAGCCGATCGCCAGCACGCGGATCTCGCCCTTGCGCTCCAGCACCTGCGCCAGCTGCGGCAGCGGCGTCGGCGTGGCAATGTCGCCAAACGGCGCCTCGCACAGCGGGCTGATCTTCGCCAGTTCGGACGGCGCGACCTCCGGCGGCGCCGTCACCGGAATTTCGGTGCCGTCGGCCGCGCGCTGGGGCGCCGGCGCGCCGGGGGCCGCGGTCTGCGCGCAAACGGCCCCCGCGACCAGCGCAAGGCAGAGGCCGACTATTCCCGCGAGGCGGTAGCGCTGCTCTTGAGGCGCGCGCGCAGTTCCGAAAGCCATCCAGTCAACCCAAGCAGCGTCAGCCCGAGAACGAGCACCACCGTATCGATGCCTAAGGTGCCACCAAAGTGAAACCTTGCCAACTGCCCCGCCAGGCTGAGGAGCGAGCCGAGACAGAAAACGTAAAGGGAGTTTCTCCCCAGAAGACAGAAATAGCCAGCAATAGCGGGAACCCGGGCCGAAATATGACCGAACAGCCCGGCAAACAGCACCACCAGCGACAGCGCATGGAACAGCCGGAGCGGCGACAGATAGCTCTTGTCCACCACGAACAGCAGCGCCGGCTCCGGCATGCGCAAAGGATCGGGCCAGAGCCTGAACACCACGATCGACAGCCCGATGGCGGCGCCGATCAGCCCCAGCCCCCGCAGCAGCAGGCTATGCCGCCGGGCGAACGCCAGCGCCCCCTCCCCCGCCGCCACAAAGCCGATGACGAAGATCAGCTGCCAGCAGAACGGATTGAACAGCCACTCGCCCTCCACCGGCCAGGTCGGCACATTGAGGCGGAAGGCATGGGCGGCAAGATAGACAGCTGCCGAGCCGGGCAGGATCGCCCACGGCGCCAGCCGGTGCACCGCCGCAAGGCTCACCGCCCCCAGCATCAGCACCACATAGAGCGGCAGGATATCGAAAAACCCGAGTTGATGGCTGAGCAGCACCAGCCCGACATGCGCCTGCACCGGATCCTGGAACACTGCCGCCGCGTTGTGCCATTCGAGCAGCAGCGGGTTTTCCCACACGATCGCCGCCGCCGCGATCATCGCGATCGCCACCATGGTGATGAGGATCTGCGCCGCATAAAGCTGCACCCCGCGCGCGCCGACGCGCAGCATCATCGTCTGCATGCTCAGGGTATCGCGCCGGCCGGCCAGCGCCCGCGCCGAGAAGCCGGCGAGGAAGACGAACAGCTCCGCCGAATCCGAAATGCCGAAGTTGCGGTGGGTGAACCGCTCGTAGAAAAACCCCGGGATGTGATTGATGAAAATCGACGCGAGCGCCAGCCCGCGCCAGAAATCGACAGCATTGGCGGAGCGCAGAGACACGGCGGGCGGCACCCTTGTCGGCGATATAAAACCGCAGGATAGGCGACTGGCCGGCCATTGCAAACGTCCTCGTGAACGGCCCGCAAGCCACGTTGCCAAGAAGGCGAAAGCTGCTACAATTCGCGCCGGAATTTGGACGGATATAACGGACAGGCTGTCGGGAGGGTCCTCGGCGTCGGTTCAGACGGACACCCCAAGTTCGACCACAACCCGGGGCAGTGCAGACGCTCTGAACCATAGTTAACTGGCCGTCAGGCCGCCGAAGGAAAGACGACGACCAATGCTGAATGGAACCGTTAAGTGGTTCAACACCCAGAAGGGCTATGGCTTCATCCAGCCGGACGCCGGTGGGCCGGACGTGTTCGTGCACATCACCGCCGTGCAGCGCTCGGGCCTGCGCGAGCTGCGCGAGGGCGACAAGATCTCCTACGAGCTGATCACCGACCGCCGCACGGGCAAGACCTCGGCCGGCAACCTGCAGCTCGCCGGCTGATTCTCCTTTACCGGAGCATCGGGGAGGGCTAAGTGCGCGCCATGCGCGAAGGTCTGCTCCCCAACAATGCAACCCATCTTCTCCGCCTTGAGGCGGAGGAGACTCTGGCCCGCCGGGCGGCCGATTTCCTCACCGAGATGCTGCCGGCGGAAGAAACCGCCGCTGCCGCCTTCGAGGTGGATGACGGGCGCACCTGGTCGCTCGAGGTCTATTTTGCCGCCGCGCCGGATGAGACCGCTGTGCGCGCCCTGCTGGCCGCCGTCGCCGGCGATGCCCTCGCCGCCCGGGCCGAGTTTGCGAAAATCGAGCAGAAGGACTGGGTTGCCGCCTCGCTGGAAGGGCTGGCCCCGGTCCGCGCCGGGCGCTTCCTCGTCCATGGTAGCCACGATCGCCACCGTCCGCGCCCCAACGATATCGCCATCGAGATCGAGGCCGCGCTGGCCTTCGGCACCGGCCACCACGGCACCACGCGCGGCTGCCTGCTGCATCTGGCCGATGTGCTGAAAATCCGCCGCCCCCATCGCATCCTTGATGTCGGCACCGGCACCGGCCTTCTGGCGATCGCCGCCGCGCTGGCGCTGAAGCAGCCGGTCAGCGCGGGCGATATCGACCCCGTCTCCACCATCACCTCGCGCGCCAATGCCCGCGCCAACCGCGCCGGCGCCTATGTGCTGCCCGTCACCGCGCCGGGCGTGCGCCACCCCGATCTGCTGCGTGAAGCGCCGTATGACCTGATCTTCGCCAACATCCTTGCCCGCCCGCTGATGCGTCTGGCGCCGTCGATCGCCTCGGTCGCCACCTCGGGCGCAACGCTGATCCTCTCCGGCCTGCTGCCGCGGGATGTCAACGCCATCCTCTCCACCTACCGCCAGCAGGGCTTCCGCCTCATCCGCCGTTACGATCTTGAGGGCTGGGTGAGCCTGAACCTGAAAAGGGGCCGGTGACAGCGCCACCGACCCCCTGAAACGGTCTGACCGCACATTGCGTCAGAACGGCATGTTCTCGCGGTCCATGTCGTGGTTGTGCTCGGCAAGGTGCTGAACCTCTTCCAGTTCATGCTCCTGCCGCACATGCTCGCGCTGCACATGCTCTTCATGCACATGCTTGACCGCGCTCACCAGCTTGTCGATCAGGCCGTGCGGCTCCTGAGCTTGGTCCTGCTCGGGTGCATCGGCGGCGCGTTCCTTCATCCAGGCCATCGATTATCGTCTCCGTGACTGCTCGGACGGCTCAGCCGTCCATTGACACGCAGAGCCGATAGCGCACCCATGCGAAAACGGCTTTGACGCAGCGCAATAAACAGCAACGGCCGCCCGTGGGCGGCCGCGCGAAGGTCAATGATCGGTCAACAGGATCAGAACGGCAGGTCGTCGCGGCTGCCCGCCTTGCGGCCGGACAGGCCCTCGATATGATCGATCAGCGCCTGATGGCGGGCGATCTGGCGGCGGGCCTCCGCCTCGCGCGAGGCTTGCAGGGCCTTGAAAAAACGCGTGAAAAAGCCCGGCTTGCGGGCGGTCTTGGCGGTGGCGCCACCGAAAACGGTCGGCTCGCCAAATCGGGTCGTAAGGGTAGCCATCGGTCTCAACTCCGTGTGCAACCGGGTCTCGGCTGCTTCCTGGAACAAACGATACCATTGATTTTGCACCGCACAATAATTCGCGCTGCACCGCACATATTCATAAAACGCATGCCTTCGTCATATTTTGTTAATTTCCGCCACATTTTGCATAAGTTTGACGCAGGGCCGCTCACGCCGCGGCCATCATGAGTCAAAACGCGGCTTGCCCTTGCCGCACCGGCGGATAGGCTCAGCGCATGTTCAAGGCACTGCTCCAATCCTTCTCCGAATCGGCCGACGGCTCCCGCGCCGCCGCCCGTGTTGCCGCCCTGCGCGCGGCGTTTGCATCATTGGGGATCGACGGGTTTCTCGTCCCCCGCGCCGATCAGCATCAGGGCGAATACGTTCCTGCCTGCGATGAGCGGCTGGCCTGGCTCACCGGGTTTACCGGCTCCGCCGGGTTTGCCGCCGTGCTGAAGGACAAGGCGGCGCTGTTCATTGACGGGCGCTACACCGGGCAGGCGGAAAAGCAGACGGACGGCGCGGTGTTCGCCCGCGTTCAGTTGCCGGACCAGTCGCTCTCCGGCTGGCTGATCGCCCACGCCGGCGCCGGCGCGCGCATCGGCTATGATCCCGCACTGCATACGCCGGGCGAGGTGGAGCGGCTCTCCGGCGCGCTGAAGGCCGCCGGGCAAGCGCTGGTCGCGCTCGATGCCAACCCGCTCGATGCCCTGTGGCAGGATCGCCCTGCCCCGCCGCTGGGCAAGGTCGTATCCCATCCGCTGAAATATGCGGGCGAGGCCACCGCCGCCAAGCTCGACCGGATTCGTGCCGCGCTGAAGGCCGACGGCGTGGACGCGCTGGTGATTTCCGATCCGCATGCGCTGGCCTGGACCTTCAACATCCGGGGCGCCGATGTCGCCTACACCCCCCTGCCGCTCGGCTATGCGCTGATCCCGGTGGAGGGTCGCGCCACCATCCTGATGGCCGGGGAAAAACTCGGCGACAGCATCCGCAAGACCCTTGCCCCCCACGCGGATTGTGCCGAGCCCGACGCATTGCCGTCGGCCCTTGCCGCGCTCGCCAAGGGGCGACGGATCCGGCTCGATGCCGCCTCCGCCGGCATGCGGCTGAAGATGGCAATCGAGGCAGCCGGCGGCATCGCCGATGTCGGGGCGGACCCGACCGCCCTGATGAAGGCGCAGAAGAACGCGGCCGAACAGGCCGGCACCCGCGCTGCCCATATCCGCGATGGCGCCGCGATGGCGCGGTTTCTCTGCTGGTTCGATGCCGAGGCGCCGAAAGGCAAGCTGACCGAGATTGACGCTGTCGCCGCGCTGGAAACCTGCCGTCGCGAGACCGGCGCGCTGAAAAACCTGTCCTTCCCCGCCATTTCCGGCGCCAACGTCAACGCCGCCCTGCCGCACTACCGGGTAACGGAGGGCTCCAACACGCCGATCCGCCGCGGCGTCTTCCTGATCGATTCCGGCGGGCAATATCAGGACGGGACGACGGATATCACCCGCACCATCGCCGTCGGCGCGCCGACGCGCGAGATCAGGGACCGCTACACCCGCGTCCTCAAGGGAATGATCGCCGTCTCGCGCGTGGTCTTCCCGCGCGGCACCAGCGGCGCACAGATCGATACGCTGGCCCGCACCGCGCTGTGGCAATCCGGCACGGATTTCGATCACGGCACCGGCCACGGCGTCGGCAGCTACCTCTCGGTGCATGAAGGCCCGCAGCGCATCTCGAAGCTCGGCACCGCGCCCCTGCTGCCGGGCATGATCCTCTCCAACGAACCCGGCTATTACAAGCCCGGCGCCTTCGGCATCCGCATCGAGAACCTCGTGATGGTGCAGGAGGTGGCGATCAAGGGGGCGGAACGGCCGATGCTCGGCTTCGAGACGCTGACCTTCGCGCCGATCGACACCCGCCTGATCGACCGCAAACTGATGACGGCGGATGAAATTGCATGGTTGAACAATTATCATAGAGAGGTAAGAATAAAGCTGTCGCCGCTGGTCGACCGCGCCACCGCGGCCTGGCTGAAGACGGTGACCGCTCCGCTACAGGATTAGTCTTGTCCGCTCCGCCCGCCCCTGTCGCCGCCCCGCTGCGGCGCCTGCTGCCGTTGATCCTGTTCCTGGCGATGGCGGGGCCGCTGACGCTCAACATCCTGCAACCCTCTATGCCGGGGCTGGAAAAGGCCCTCGGCGCCCCGCGCGAGATCGTGCAGCTGACGTTGACGCTCTATGTACTCGGCATGGCGCTGGCGCAGCTGATCGCCGGTCCGCTGGCCGACCGGTTCGGCCGCCGCCCGGTGCTGATTGTCGCGTTGTCGCTGTTCATCCTCGCCTCGCTCGCCGGCATGAACGCCACCGGCATCGGCATGCTGATTGCCTCGCGCATCGTGCAGGCGATGGGCGCCACCGCCTGTCTTGGCCTGTCGCGCGCCATCATTTCCGATCTGTCGGACCGGGCGACAACCGCGCGGATGATCGCCTATGTCACCATGGTGATGGTGCTGGCGCCGATGGCCTCGCCCAACATCGGCAGCTTTCTCGATACGCACTTCGGCTGGCGGTCGATTTTCCTGTTCTGCATCTTTTTCGGCGGCAGCCTCGTGCTGTCGGTCGTCCTCGTCCTGCCTGAAACGCGCCCCGCGACCATCACCGCCGCCACTTTTGCCGATGTCGCCCATCGCTCGATGGGGTTGATCCGCAACCGGCAGTTCACCCGCTATGCTTTCCTCGCCGGCCTCGCCTCCTGCTGCTTTTTCGCCATGCTCGGGGCCACGCCGTCGCTGGTGATCGAGAAGATGGGCCGCAGCCCGGCGGAATACGGCTACTGGTTCGCCCTGCTGGGCATCGGCTATTCCCTGGGCAATTTCACCACCGGGCGGTTCACCCCGGTTGTCGGGCTGGAGCGGATGGCCGCTGCGGGCAATCTTGTCCAGCTGGTCGGCGTGGTGATCATGGCCGGGCTGGCGCTGGTGCCGGTGATGCACCCCGCCGCGCTGTTCGTGCCCGGCGTACTGGTCACCTACGGCAACGGGCTGGTGCTGCCCAATGTCATGGCCTCCGGCATCCAGACAGACAGGAACGCCGCCGGTGCCGCCTCCGGCCTCATCGGTTTTTCACAGATGATCATGTCCGCCGGCGCGAGCTACATCGTCGCCTGGCTGCCGGGCGAGAATGCGCTGGCGCTGACCGTGCTGATGCTGCTGTTCTCCGGCCTCGCCCAGGCGATGCTGCCGTTCCGCTTCACGACGAAATAAGCGCCAGCCAGTCGTCCTCGCTGATCACCGGAACACCCAGTTCCCGCGCCTTGTCGAGCTTCGACCCCGCGCCCGGCCCGGCGACCACCAGATCGGTTTTCTTGGACACCGACCCCGCCACCTTGGCGCCGAGGCTCTCGGCCCGCGCTTTGGCCTCGTCGCGCGTCATCTTCTCCAGGCTGCCGGTAAACACCACCGTCTTGCCGGCCACGGCCGTATCGGCCTTGGGCTGTTCCGCGTCGGTGATGGAAAGATGCGCGGTCAGCCCCTCCACCATCGCCGCGTTATGCGCCTCGGCGAAGAAATCCTTCAAGGCATCGCCCACCGCATCGCCGATCTGGTCAAGACTGGTCAGCTCGCTCCGTGCCTCGTCATCGCCGGCGGCGATCCTTTGGCAGGCGGCGGAAAACGCCGCCCATGAGCCATAGGCCCGCGCCAGCACCCGCGCGGTGGTCTCGCCGATATGCCGCACCCCGAGCGCAAAGATCAGCCGGTCGAGCGCAATGGTCCGCCGCGCCGTGATCGCCTCGAACAGCTTCCGCACAGAGGTTTCGCCGAACCCTTCGAAATTGGCGATTTTCGTCAGCGAGGCCTTGTCCCGCGCCTCGAGCGTGAAGATATCCGCCGGCTCGCGGATCATCCCCTTGTCGTAGAACAGCTGGATCTGCTTCTCGCCGAGGCCCTCGATATCGAACGCCCGGCGCGAGACGAAATGCTTGAGATGCTCGATCCGCTGGAACGGGCAGGCAAACTCCCCGGTGCAACGCCGCACCTTGGCTTCCTCGCCCAGCCCCGTCGCCTCGCGCACCACCGGCGTTTGCAGCGCGCAGGGACACACCTGCGGGAAGGGATAAGGCTCCGCCCCTTCGGGCCGGCTGGCCAGCACCACTTCCACCACCTGCGGGATCACATCGCCCGCCCGCTGCACCACCACTGTATCGCCGATGCGGATGTCCTTGCGCGCGATCTCGTCGGCATTGTGCAGCGTGGCGTTGGAGACGACAACGCCGCCCACCGTCACCGGGCGCAGCCGCGCCACCGGCGTCAGCGCGCCGGTGCGCCCCACCTGGATGTCGATCGCCTCAAGCACCGTGGTCGCCCGCTCGGCCGGGAACTTGTGGGCAATCGCCCAGCGCGGGCTGCGCGCGACAAAGCCGAGCCGGGCCTGAAGCCCGAGGTCATCGACCTTGTACACCACCCCGTCGATGTCATAGCCGAGGCTGGCGCGCTGCGCCTCGATGGCACGATAGTGGGCGATCAGCCCGGCCACATCGGCACACCGCACCATCAGCGGATTGGTCGGCAGGCCCCAGCCTGCGAACGTCTCCACCATCCCCTTCTGCGTCCCCGCCGGCAGGGCGCTCATCTCGCCCCAGGTGTAGGCAAAAAACCGCAAGGGCCGCGAGGCCGTGATCGCCGGATCAAGCTGGCGCAGCGAGCCGGCAGCCGCATTGCGCGGGTTGGCGAACACCTTCTCCCCCGCTGCAGCCTGCCGCGCGTTGAGCGCACTGAATTCGGCATGCGACAGATAGATTTCGCCCCTGATCTCCACGATGTCGGGGGCGAGGATCGGCAGTTCGTCGGGTATTTCGGCAATGGTACGGACGTTGGCGGTCACATCCTCGCCTTCCGCCCCGTCCCCGCGCGTGGCCGCATGCACCAGCCTCCGGTTTTCGTAGCGCAGCGAGCAGGAGAGGCCGTCGATCTTCGGTTCCGCCGTGAAGACCAGCGGCGCCTCGTCCGAAAGATCAAGAAAGCGGCGGATTCTCGTCGCAAAATCAATCACATCCTGATCGTCGAAGGCGTTCGACAGCGACAGCATCGGCACGCGATGGCGGATCTTGCCGAACTTCTCCTGCGGCGCGGCGCCCACCGTCCGCGACAGGCTCCGTTCCGTCGCAAGCTCGGGAAAGGCTGTCTCAAGTCCCTGATATCGCAAGCGAAGCCGGTCATACTCCGCATCGGAAACAGTCGGAGCATCCTCCTGGTAATAGCGCCGGTCGTGGGCGGCAATCTCATCGCCCAGCGCAGCATGCTCCATCCGCGCCTCAAGTGGCGTAAGCTCTTCAATTAAAAGAGGTTTTTTCGCCATCTCACGCCCCCGCCAACAGCCGTTCCGCCGCCGCGCGCGCCTCCGCCGTGATCACCTCGCCCGACAGCATCCGGGCGATTTCCTCGGCCCGAGCGGTCGATTCCAGCGCAGAAACGCGGGTCGCGACCCGCTTTCCACCCTCCACCGCCTCCTTGGCGATGAGGAAGTGCCGCCCCGCCCGCGCCGCCACCTGCGGCGCATGGGTGACCGAGACCACCTGCGCCCGCTCCGCCAGCCGCGCCAGCCGCTGGCCGATGGCATCGGCCACCGCCCCGCCGACCCCGGTATCGATCTCGTCGAAAATCAGCGTGGGGGCAGAGCCGCGATCGGCCAGCGCCACCTTGAGCGCCAGCATGAACCGCGACAGTTCGCCCCCCGAGGCCACCTTCATCAGCGGGCCCGGCCGTGTACCCGGATTGGTCTGCACATGGAATTCCACCCGGTCGAACCCATGCGGACCGCCGGAAGAATCCTCAGTGATTTCAGAGGTAAAGCGCGCTCGTTCAAGCTTGAGAGGCGGCAATTCGGCGTTCACCGCCGCATCGAGCGCCCCGGCGGCCGCGATCCGTCTGGCGCTCAGCGCCCGCGCCGCCGCCTCGAAGGCCCGGCGCCGCTCGCCGCGCATCGCATCAAGCTCGCCCATCCGCTTTTCACCGAATTCCAGCGCCTCGATATCGCTGCGGAACCGTTCGGCCAGCGCCGGCAGCCCTTCCACCGGGGTGTTGTATTTGCGGGCCGCTGCGCGCAGCGCAAACAGCCGCTCCTCGATCCGTTCCAGCTCACGCGGGTCGAAATCCGCCGCGCGCAACGCCGCTTCCAGCGCGCTCTGCACCTCGTCCAGCGCCACCAGCGCCCCGTCGAGCGCTTTCACCACCGGCTCGATCAGCGCCGGCGCCTGCCCGGCCCGCCGCTCCAGCCGCCGCATCAGCGAGGACAGCGACGGGACGGGCGAATGCACCCCGCCGACCATCTCCTGCGCCTCGTTGAGGTCCGCCGCCACCTTTTCCGATTGCATCATGCCCTGCCGGCGGGTCGCGAGCGCCTCCTCCTCGCCCGGTTCGGGCGCAAGACGGCTCAGTTCCTCGGCTGCATGGCGCAAATAGTCGGCCTCCTTCCGCGCCGCCGCGACACGCGCGGAATGGGCGGAAAACGCCTCCTCCGCCTGCCGCCAGCCGGAGAAATGATCGGAAACCGCCTGCGCCTCGTCCTCCAGCCCGCCGAAGGCATCGACCAGCGCCCGGTGGCGCGCGGGGTCGATCAGCGCCCGCTCATCATGCTGGCCGTGAATTTCCACCAGCGCGGCGCCGACCGCACGCAGAACCTGCACGCTCGCCGGCTGGTCATTGATGAACGCGCGCGTCCGCCCGTCCGCCATCTGCACCCGGCGCAGCATGACGTCGCCATCGGTGGTGAGGCCCGCCGCCTCGGCAATGCGCAGGGCGGCGTGATCGGCCGGCAGATCGAACACCGCTGTGATCTGCCCCTGCGCCGTGCCGTGGCGCACCAGCCCGCCATCGCCCCGCCCGCCGAGGGCGAGGGCAAACGCATCGAGCAGAATGGATTTTCCGGCGCCGGTCTCGCCGGTGAGAACGCTGAGGCCGGCGGAAAAATCGATATCCAGCCGGTCGATCAGGACAATGTCGCGAATGGAGAGCTGGACCAGCATGGCCGGCCCCTGACCCGGATCAGAGACCGACAGTGCGGGTGAAGCCGCGGAACTGCTTGCTGATCCACGAACCCTGGTTCTCGCGCGGCTCGGTGCCGCCCGATTGCAGGAGATCGAAGGCGTTCTTGTACCACGGGCTCTCGGGGAAGTTGTGGCCCAGAACGGCGGCGGCGGTCTGCGCCTCCGGCACGATGCCGAGCGCCATATAGGCCTCGGTGATGCGCATCAGCGCCTCTTCCACATGCCGCGTGGTCTGATAGCGCACCAGCACCTCGCGGAAGCGGTTGACCGCCCCGGTGAAATTGCGCTGCTTGAGATAATAGCGACCGACATCCATTTCCTTGCCGGCCAGCTGGTCGCGCGCGACCATGACGCGCTGCTTGGCATCGCTGGCATATTCCGAGGTTGGCCACTTGCGGCTCACCTCGTCGAGCGCGATCAGCGCCCGCTCGGTCCGGTCCTGATCGCGCGTCACATCCGGGATCTGGTTGTAGTAGGACATGCCGACAAGATACTGCGCATAAGCTGCGTCGGAATCGGCCGGATACAGCTGCACAAACCGCCGCCCGGAGGCAATCGCATCATCATAATCGCGCGATTCATACTGGGCGAAGGTGGTGAGGATCAGCGCTTTGCGCGACCAGTTCGAATAAGGATACTGCTTGTCGAGTTCGGCAAACTTCTTGGCCGCGCCGTCGTACTGTTTCTTTTCCAGCCGTCCCAGACCGTCGTTGAACAGCACTTCCGCCGGCTGATCAGGGCCGATATCGCTCTTCGGTCCCTTCTCGTTGAACAGGTTGAGCGGGTTGTAATCGGCCACCGTCTCGCACGCCGAGACGGAAAGGGCCAGCACCGCCGCCACCGAAAACCGCTTCATCTGAGCGCCAAAGCCAACCCGTGCCATGTCCTGCCTGAACCCTGTCCTGCCTGTACCCTGCCGCCTCTCGCGGGGCGACACTTGCACGAGAATAACGCGGCGCGCAACACGCCAGAGTATCATTCGCGCAAGGCGGGGGAAAAATCCCGCATTTCGTTAATGCTGCCATCTCCCAGCAATATGGCAAAGCCGGGGCATGCACCTGTTTTTCAAACAAAAATCCCCGGCGCGAACCGGGGATTTCAAAAAAAGCAGCGGGTGATGTTACCGCGTCACAGGGCCGTAGGCAGCCACCGGCGCCGAGAGTTCGCCATGGCCAAGCTCGCGCACAACCTCGCGCCGCGTAGTCGTCGCATCGACAATTGCATAGGCGCTGCGGTCTGAGAACAGCTGCTGGAGCATCAGGAAATTGAGCTTGTGACCGGGGCAGAAGGCCCGGTAGGTGCCGCGGAGCATGAACCCGGCAAGGGCCAGATCGCCAACGGCATCGAGAATCTTGTGACGGACGAACTCGTCCGGGTAGCGGAGCCCTTCGGGATTGACCACGCGGTCCTCGCCGATGGCGACGGTATTCTCGAGGCTGGCGCCGAGGGCAAACCCGGCCTTCCACAGCTTCTCGACATCGCGCATGAAGCCGAAAGTGCGGGCATCGGCGATCTCGGAGCGGAACCGGTCCGGCGACAGATCGAAGGTACGGGCCTGACGACCGACAACCGGCGTATCGAACGCGATCTCGACCTCGAAGCGCAGCGACGGACCGCCGGGCAGCAGCTCGGCATACGAGCGGCCATTCTCGACCCGCACGGGCTTGAGCACCTTCACCACCTTGCGGTTGGCGCTCAGCGGCACGACGCCGACCTGATCGATCGCATCGACGAACACGCGGGACGAGCCATCGAGGATCGGCAGTTCCGGCCCGTCGATCTCGATCAGCGCGTTGTCGACACCGAGGCCGGCAAGCGCGGCGAGGCAATGCTCGACGGTGGAGACGGTGGCGCCGCAATCGGACCCGATGACGGTGCAAAGCTCGGTCTGGCGGACGGAACCGAAGCGCGCCTCGATCAGGCGCTCGCGCCCGCCCTCAAGGCCGGTGCGCAGAAACAGATACCCCGAGTTGGCATCCGCAGGATGAAGGATGATCCGGGCCGGACGCCCGCTGTGAACACCGATACCATCGACTACGATACGATCGCCCAGGGTCGTTTGCTTCACGAGGCCCGTCCTTCTTTTCTGGAGCCCGGAACGGACACCGGCAAGGCGCCCTTCAGGGTCCGTCAGGCTGGCAAGGCGAACCGAATCACCCATCCAAGCCGACTTCGTTGGACGGTGAATACCTTCCTTAACGCGATTATCAAAATCACGCTTTTTTACCTTCTG
>ERZ1645187.2935-NODE-2935-length-14661-cov-15.339860_pt1 | contig 14661 bp, 18 predicted proteins | sample MGYA00575352_ERZ1645187 | MGnify/ENA primary metagenome ERZ1645187 (study PRJEB40837, sample SAMN11349314) | freshwater sediment metagenome | isolation source: river sediment | host: Sediment | place: India: Wazaribad , New Delhi | collected 2017-02-21 ...
ACTCTAAAGTATGTCTTGAAATCATTTTTTTTGTATCGAAAACCATGCCAACACTACAATTGGCAATGTCCCTTTTAAACTCTGATGGAATCCAAATCACCTATCATAGTACCGGTTATTGCAATCCTCCACTGGGAGTTGGCGTTGAGGGTAAGCATCTAGTGACAGCCTGCATTCCGGCAAATTTTCTTCCACCCGGTACCTACGTGTTGAATATTGCCTTGCATATACCGAATATTGCTCTATATGATCGTCGCGAACGAGTTGGAACTTTTGAAATAGAAGAAAGCGGTTTTAAGCGGTATGATTTTAACTCCCGCTCGCTTGGCTGCGTGTTAGCGAATATTGAATGGTCGTCTCTAGGTGATGTAGCATGATAAAAAAATCGCCGCCCGTTGGCTCCGATTCTTATGACGGCTACTTCAAATACGACGAGGTCGTCGCGAAAACCTATGAGGATTCAAGAATGGTTGAGCGACACTGGCTACGTGAAGATTTTTTTGTCAAAGCCTATGTAAAACAACATCGGATTAGCGCGTTACTGGATATTCCAGTCGGTACGGGGCGATTTTTTGAGCACTATACCGACATTCCTATAGTCGTTGGCGTCGACATTTCCGACGACATGCTCCAAGTCGCGCGTACTAAGAAAACTCAGATTAGCCCAAATGGACATCTACGGATCGAGAAGGGTGACGTTTTCCAGTTACAATACGAGGATGACGAGTTTGACACGGCTCTTGTTTTTCGCCTGTTTCACCTTTTGCCGCCAGAATCCCTTGACGGGGCGATACGGGAACTGTGCCGGGTTACAAGTAAGCATATTGTGGTTCAATCCTATGTTCCCATGACCAAATGGCAGATCCATTGGAATACTATATTAAATCGAATGAGAGCAGTCCTGTTCAAGCCGAACGCCCAAGTCGTAGCAACACAGCAGCCATGGCTTCACATTCAGTCTTATAACCACCATCAAACGGTTTTTGACCTAGCGTTTAGACGCTGGGGATTTTCACCCTCTATCGCGAAGCGATTGGACACCTATGGCAACCTTGAAGTCAGGGCAACCGTCTATTCTCGGAAAAATTAAAAACAGGTTTAGACGCCTTGGCCTAATTAAGCAGATTAGATCACAACCAGAAGTCTTCACAATCCCCATCGATGCCTGTCGGCATTACTGTGCTTTCCGGTATGGTTCCAATTCATTCAACCCCTACGAGAATTACATTGTCGGACTGTCCCAGGGCATATCAAAATCTATATTACAGGCGCAATTCGAGGAATTTTTGAGGTTCTATCGGCCACGCGATTTTGGGGCTGTCTTTGGGGTTGGGTTCTCAGAGCCAATACCCTTGTGGTGCTTTCCCTGGCAGGCGGGCGGACCAGTGAATCCGCAGCAAGGATGGCCGGACGCGCTTGAGGATGTTCCCGATATCATTACGCATTTTTGCGAAAGTGGGATCAGACGCTCACGCGTCGAAGAGGAGTACTTTTGGATGGAGCGGGCACTAAATACCATCTCTGCTCGGGGGTACCAACCGAAAGCCATGGGCTACATTACCGTTTCCGAGTTTAGAGGCACGGATCGGAGCGTCTATCTGGTGACGGATGGTAACCATCGACTGAGTGCGCTTGTCGCGTTGGGGCATCGTCAAGTCGTTGTCAAACGGGATACTTGGGCCTGTGTCAGCCTGGCGGACTGTAACACCTGGCCACAGGTGCAACTCGGTCGATATACCTGTCAGGATGCTACCGCGCTTTTCGATGTCTACGTTAAGGGTGTCGATGGCTTTGTGCGCGCACCATGCCCCGCGCCGATTTTGGACGAATAGGCAGATCGTGGATTTCCTCCAGTCCCTGAAATGTTACATGCCGTACGCGTCGATTAGTCATCTTCGCCGGCTGAAAGCCAAGTTTGTGCGCGGTTACCGGCCTAAATTGGCTACTACCCCCCCTGGTCAGTGGCTTTGTCTTTCCGGCACCTATTCATCCTGGTCCGCCGCCCAAGCCGACAGCACCGGCTACGATGCCGGGGTCATCCTGGAACGTACTTGCGCGGCCTTACTCAAGGTTAAGCGCGGCGAGGCGGTGTATGAGCGCGACTCGGTGCTCTTCGACGAGGTCCAATACGCCTGGCCCTTGCTGGCGGGCTTGCTCTGGTCGGCCGCCAAGCGGGGGGGGCGGGTGGAGGTGATGGATTTCGGGGGCTCGCTGGGGAGCACCTGGTTTCAGAATCGCGCCTTTCTCTCGGGTCTGGAGGCCGTGGGTTGGAATGTCGTGGAGCAACCAGCCACGGTAGAGGTCGGCCAGCGTGAATTCGCCGACGAGACCCTGCGCTTTTATCCCTCGGTTGCGGCCTGTTTGGCGGAGCACCGTCCCGATGTCATCATCCTGAGTAGCGTGCTCCAATACCTTGAGCACCCCTACGACCTGCTCGATGAACTGGCGCGCCTGACCGATGCGGACCTGATCATCGACCGCACCCCGTTTTGGGAGGGCGCCGCCGACCGGCTGTGCGTCCAGCAGGTTCCACCCTCCATCTATCCGGCCAGTTATCCAAGCTGGATCTTTGCGGAGTCGCGCTTTCGGTCGATGCTGAGCCTGCATTGGCAGGAACTGGCCCGCTTCGATAATGTCGACCGCCTGCCGGGTCCGGTGCCCTTCGCGTATCGGGGGTTCTTGGCGGCCAGGCGGGTGGTAAAGGGTGCCGACCCGGATATCGGCGTTCCGCCGGAGGAAGCCAGCGAGATGGTTAGACCATGACATCCCTGCTCAATCTCGGCTGCGGTGGCCGTTTTCATCCCGACTGGATCAATATGGATGTGGCGCCGAGCGACCCGCGCGTCATCCCGGTCGATCTGAGCCGAGGCATTCCGCTCCCGGAGGCAAGCTGCGCGGTGGTCTATCATGCCGCGGTGCTGGAGCATTTCCGGCCGGCGGACGCGCTGGCCTTGCTGCGTGACTGCCGGCGGGTGTTGGCGCCGGGCGGCATCATCCGCGTCGGCGTGCCGGATTTGGAGGTCTTGTGTCGGCTTTACCTCGACAAGCTGGCGGCGGCGCGGGCCGGTGATCCGCAAGCGGCCCTCGACTACGATTGGGTGATGCTGGAGATTTTCGATCAGATGGTGCGTGAGCACAGCGGCGGGGAGATGCTGTCCTGGCTGCGGCAGAACCCGCTACCCAACGAGGCCTTCGTCTTCGAGCGGATCGGCGAGGAAGGTCGCGCCCTGGTTGAGGGACTGCGGGGACGGGCGCCAGCCCCGCGCATGCCAGCGCTGGCGACGGGCATTTCCCTGCGGCGGGGGCTGGCTGGTCTGCGCCGGCGGATCGCGGCCTTACCCGCCATGGTCAGGGAGCGGCGCTTGTCCCGCCTGCTGGGTCCGGACGGGCTGCGAGCGCTGGAGATTGGCCGCTTCCGGCTCGGGGGCGAGGTACATCAGTGGCAGTACGATCATTTTTCCCTCGCCCGGCTGTTGCATGCGGCGGGCTTTAGTGACCCGGTGCCCCAAGACGCGGTGACCAGCCTGATCCCCGAGTGGTCGGGTTTCCATTTAGATACGCTGCCGGATGGGACCCCGATCAAGCCGGATCTCTTCTTTATGGAGGCGATCAGGTGATGGGGAAAGAGGTAATAGGGCTCGACTAATGAGCGTTGATCTGCCCATGAGCAATACGCAATTGACGGATATTGGCGTGTGGACCAACCGCAACATCCTTATCACCGGCGGCCTCGGCTTCATCGGCGCCAACCTGGCGCGGCGGCTGGTCGAGCTGGGGGCGCGGGTGACACTGGTCGACAGCCTGATCCCGGAATATGGCGGCAACCTGTTCAATATCGCTGATATCGAGGACCAGGTGCGGGTCAATATCTCGGACGTGCGCGATACGCACAGCATGAAATACCTGGTACAGGGGCAGGACGTGCTGTTCAATCTGGCGGGTCAAACCAGCCACCTGGACTCCATGCAGGACCCGGTCACGGACCTGGACATCAACACCCGCGCCCAACTTTCCATCCTGGAGACCTGCCGTCGCCACAATCCGGGTATCAAAATTGTCTTCGCCAGCACGCGCCAGATTTACGGTAAGCCGGATTATCTGCCGGTGGACGAGAAGCACCTGCTGCGGCCGGTTGATGTCAATGGCATCAACAAGATGGCGGGGGAGTGGTATCACATTCTCTATAACAATGTTTATGGCATCCACGCTTGTGCCCTGCGACTGACCAACACTTATGGTCCCTGCATGCGGGTGAAGGACGCGCGCCAGACTTTTCTGGGTATCTGGGTGCGGTTGTTGGTGGAAGCTAAGCCGTTCGAGGTCTGGGGCGGCGAACAAAAGCGCGACTTTACCTATGTGGATGATGTGGTAGAGGCGCTGCTGCTGGCAGCGACGAGCGACGCCGCCAATGGCAAGATCTACAACCTGGGTGGTACCGAGGTGGTGACCCTGACGGAGTTGGCCGCATTGGCGGTGGCCGCCAATGGTGGCGGGCAGTACAGTCGCCATGAATTTCCAGCCGATCGCAAACGCATCGACATTGGCGACTACTATGCGGATGACAGTCTGATCCGGACGGAGTTGGGTTGGGTGCCGCGCGTGGGTTTGGTGGAGGGCCTCGACCGCACCCTGGCCTATTATCGTCAGCACCTCGGCCAGTATTTATGAGCGCTGGGGATGCCGTGGTCCGAGCGGGGGCAGAGATGGAGCCTATTCCCCAATCCAACCCTAAGGCTAGCTATCTGGCGCATCGCGAGGAGATCGATGCCGCGCTGCTCAGGGTGACTGCAAGCGGCTGGTATATCCTGGGCCCGGAAGTCGCGGGCTTCGAGGCCGAGTTTGCCGCTTACCACAGCCTGCCGCACGCGGTCGGCGTTGCCAGCGGTACCGATGCCCTGGAACTGGCCCTGCGCGCCTGTGGAGTAGAGTCGGGACAGGCTGTCTTTACCGTCTCTCATACCGCGGTGGCCACTGTGGCCGCTATCGAGCGCTGTGGTGCCCTGCCGGTCCTGGTCGATATCGATCCGGTCACCTACACCCTGGACCCCCATGCCCTGGATCAAGCGCTTAAGCGCTGGCGTGGTGCGCGCCCCGCGGCCGTGGTTCCGGTACATCTGTATGGGCAACTGGCTGATATGCCAGCAATCCTGGAGATCGCCGGGCGTTATGGACTGCGGGTGGTTGAAGACTGCGCCCAGGCCCATGGCACGCGCCTTCACGGCCGACTGGCCGGCACTTGGGGCGACGCGGCGGCCTTCAGCTTCTATCCCACCAAGAACCTGGGGGCCTTGGGCGATGGTGGGGCGGTCATCACGGCCGATGATGAGATCGCCCGCCGCGTGCGGGAACTGCGGCAATATGGCTGGCGAGAGCGCTATATCAGCGCCATCCCTGGGATCAACTCCCGGCTTGATGAGCTACAGGCCGCCGTGTTGCGGGTCAAGTTGCGTTACCTTGATTCCGCTAACGCGCGCCGTCGTGCCATTGCCGCCCACTATCGCGAGGCTCTGGCTGATAGGGGCCTGACCCTGCCAACCTGCCGCGATGGCGCCGAACCGGTCTATCATCAGTTCGTCGTGCGGTCGTCAATGCGCGACCAGCTCCAGGCTGATCTGAGGCAACGGGGCATTGGCACCCTGATCCACTATCCACAACCGATACACCATCAGCCAGCTTATGCGGACCGCTTGGTGCATGGTGACCTGACTCAGTCTGAACAGGCCGCTGCCAATGTGCTCAGCCTGCCAATGTTTCCCGAACTGCTGGATATTCAGGTGGCGCGCGTGGCTGCAATCACGCGCAACCTACTCATCGATTCTGATATCTCAAAGCCATGACCCAGTCCGGCACACCGCAAGATTTTCGTCAGCCATATCACTTCTGTACCTATTTCGACCGTAACTATCTGACGCGGGGCCTGGCGCTGTATCACTCATTGCGCCGGCATTGCAGGCGCCCCTTTGTGCTCTGGACCCTGTGCTTTGACGACGAAACCTTTGCCGTCCTCAGCCGCCTGAATCTGGTTGGCATACGCCTGGTCCGCCGCGCCGACTTCGAGGCTGATGATGCCGATCTGGCCGCCGCCCGCGCCAATCGCACCGCAGTCGAATATTATTGGACCTGCACGCCATCGCTGCCACTGTATGTGCTCCGCCAGGACGAGTCGATCGAAGTCATTACTTACCTGGATGCGGATTTGTTTTTCTTCAGCGATCCACAGCCGATTTTTGATGAGTTTGGTGATGGCTCGATTCTGATCCATGGCCATCGGTATGCGCCGGAGCATGCTCATTTTGCCGAGACCTCAGGTATCTTTAATGTTGGACTATTGGTATTTCGGCGCGACAATTTTGGGCTGGAGTGCCTATGGTGGTGGCGAGAGCGATGCAATGAATGGTGCTATGCGCGATTTGAAGATAGTAAGTATGGCGACCAAAAATACCTGGACGATTGGCCCGAGCGCTTCCGTGGCGTGATCGTGCTCCAACACCCAGGGGCGGGTCTGGCGCCGTGGAATATTTCACAATATCAAATCGAATCGGCTGAAAATCATATTCTGGTCAATGGATATTCTCTTATTTTCTTTCACTTTCATGCATTGAAAGTGGTGTCACCCTATGTAGTTGCACCAAGTGGTGCTGGATATAAAGTTGACTATTCAAGAGTGGCGGGAATCTTTATAACCTATGCCACGGCCTTGCGCAAAGCGGCATACGAATGCGGCTTCAATTATGCTAAGGAAATCTCAGAAAGTAGTACTATCAAGATAATATCTGGCCTCCTCAATCAGAAGACTTTATTTACCCGTAACCTGGCTTTATCAAAGTTAATTTGGAAAACGAGTGGTAAAAGGTGCAGTGCCAAGAGTGAAATTTATATAGCCAGTCATTTCGTCCGGGAAGGCGAGAAAAGCAAAGCCAAAAACATTATCAATCATGCCTTCTTCACTTTCCCCCTGATTGTATTCGAAAGGGTCTTTATATCCGTTGCCATGAGATATGTTTTCGGTAATTTGTTTGTCGAGAGGTTAAAATACTTAACAGGCCGCTATTAATTATTTTGTGTCTCTGAGAGTTATAGCCTGGATTATGTTTTCGAAAAATTTAAGCCTGCATCAGACCCCAATGACGCTACCGCTGCCAGTGGCTGATGGTGGCGCCGGGGGATGCCAAGGCTATGTCTGGTGGCATTGCTGGCTAACTGGGACCATGAGTACTTTCACACCTGAAATGCCAATAACCTGTGATGCTCACCTCCCGCTTTGTTGCCTATCTGTCAAAGCACTGCCGACCAGGTCCAGGTGCGCTCCCACGGCAACGGGCTGGTGGCTTGCGCCTTCCCGCACGGGCTGGACGCCGAGGAATTGACCCGCGCGGAACTGGATGCCCAGGACCCGGAGTATCCTGTGCCCATCACCATCCGCGCGGTCAAGCGGGGGGCGACTGATGCGGGGGTAGGGGCTTTGGCCGGTGCCCATCCCTTTACGCCCAGGAACGTCACTGCCAATCGCCCGGTGCCGGCCAATCACCCATGCGCTGGGACCAGGTCATCGGTCGCCTGGGCCTGCGAGATTTTCAGGCGGAAGAGTTGATCGAGTTGTAAGCTGATCATAACCAGCCGCCGTGATCAGCCAGGTAACGTCGCCATGAGTACCCATAACCCAGCCAATGAAACGGATAAGCAACGTCCCGCTGGTCAACCATCTGGCTCGAACACGGACATGCAGACCGGTCAACCAACCCACTTTGTGGCCCCTGCCACCAAGGCTAGCCGGGCGAGCAAGGCCGGGGGCGAGTCCCGTGTGCAGATGCTCCTCCTGGGTCGGCAAGCCAGCGGGGAAAATGCGATCAGCCTGGTACGGTCGGGTCTGCCGCTCAGTAGCATCGCCCGCGTGCGCAAGAAGCTCAAAGTCAATGAGTCAGCCCTCCTGTCCCTCATGGGTATGTCGAAGGAGACCTACCAGCAACGCCAAGCGGCACGCGAGAACCTGAGCCTGATCGAATCCGACCGGCTGTATCGGTTGGCCAGGATCGAGGCGCATGCCACCGAGGTCTTCGAGGATGAAGAGATCGCGGCGGACTGGCTGAAACAGCCCAATCGGGCGTTAGGCGAGAAGCCCATTGACCTGCTCGATACCGATGCCGGCACCGACCGGGTCGATCGCCTGCTGACCAGGATCGAGTACGGCGTTTATAGCTGATGCGCTTATGGCGGCTAAGGGCCATGTTGGTTTCGCCGCGGCGCCAGCGCGTTCCTGATCGTCCCGAGCGCCATCGTCCCCGAGGAGCGGAACATCATTGTTAACCCAACCCATCCAGACTTTCTGACCCTGGTGATCCAGCCGCCCCGGGATTTCTTGTTCGACGAGCGCCTGGCCTCGCGCGGTCAAGCGTGGGGCGATTGATGCGGGGCCTGGGGCGCCTGCGGCGCTGGGGCACGCGGCTGGGCCTGCTGCCGCCGGCCATCATCCTCGCCTACCACCGGGTGGCGGACCTGGCGGCGGACCCGCAACTGCTGGCGGTTACGCCCCGGCATTTCGCCGAGCATCTGGAGGTCCTGCGGCGCGCCTATCGCCCGCTGAGTCTGCGCGCCCTGCGCCAGCGGCTGCGTGGGAATCGCTGGCGGCCGCGTAGCCTGGTGCTGACCTTCGATGACGGTTACGCCGACAACCTGCGCCAGGCCCAGCCCCTGCTGGCGGCGGCGGGCATTCCGGCCACGGTCTTCGTCACCGCCGGCATGGTCGACGGCGCGCACGAGTTCTGGTGGGATGCCCTGGAACGGGTGCTGTTGCGCTCGCCTGACCTGCCCACGGCGCTGGATCTCACCCTGGGCGGGGCGCGTCACCACTGGACCCTCACCGCGGAGCAGGCGGCGCGGCCGAGCCCACCGGACTGGCATGTCCTGCGCGCCGATCCCGCTCCCACCGCGCGCCAGGCCCTGTACCTGGAGCTGGCTGGCCGGCTGCGTGGTCTGCCCCACCCGGAGCGGGAGGCCATCCTGGCGGAGCTGTTTCAATGGGCCGGCCAGCCGCGCAGCGCCCCGCGGGCGCAGCGGGCGCTGACCACCACGGAGCTGCAAGCCCTGGCCCGCGACGGTCTGATCGAGGTGGGCGCCCATACCCTGACGCACCCGGTCCTGGCGACCCTGCCCCTGGACGCCCAGCGCCAGGAAATCACCGCCAGCAAGCAGCGGCTGGATCAGGCCCTCGGCGCCCCGGTGACCAGCTTCGCCTATCCCTTCGGCGGGCGCGGGGACTATCAGCCGGCCACGGCGGGGCTGGTCCAGGCCGCCGGTTTTCACTGCGCGTGCAGTAACTTTCAGAGACATGTCCACCTGGACACCGATCCCTACCAACTGCCCCGCTATCTGGTGCGCGACTGGGACGGCGACACCTTGGCCCGCCACCTGGAGACCTGGTTTGCCGGCTGAGGCGGCGGAGCGGCCCTTGCGCATCCTGCAAGTCAGCACCCTGGACCGGGGCGGCGGGGCCGAGCAGGTGGCCTGGAATCCCCACCAGGCCTATCGCGCCCGCCGCCATGACGCCTGGCTGGCGGTGGGGCGCAAGCGGTCGAGCGATCCCACGGTCCTGCCCATGGCCGCCCCCTCCCTGCCACGGCGCGGCAGTTGGGCCTGGGGGTGCCAGGGCCTGAGCAACCATCTGCGACCCTGGGATGGCCGGCTGCCGGGCATCGGCCGCGCGCGCGGGTACCTGCGCGATCTGGCCGACGGTTGGGAGGGGCTGGCGCGCCGCTATGGAGCGGAGGATTTCCACCACCCCGCCAGCCGCGCCCTGCTCAGCCTGCCGCCGCACCGGCCGGACCTCGTCCATGCCCATAACCTGCACGGCGGCTACTTCGACCTGCGCTACCTGGCCCGCCTCAGCCGCCAGGTGCCGGTGGTGCTGACCCTGCACGACGCCTGGCTGCTCAGCGGCCATTGCGCCCATTCCCTGGGCTGCGAGCGCTGGCGGACCGGATGCGGCCGGTGTCCGGACCTGGGCATCTACCCCGCCGTGCCGCGTGACGCCACCGCCTGGAACTGGCGGCGCAAGCGGGCCATCTTCGCCCGCAGCCGGCTCTATGTCGCCACTCCCTGCCAGTGGCTGTTGGACCGGGTGGCGCAGTCGATCCTGGCGCCCGCCGTGATCGAGGGCCGGGTGATCCCCAATGGCGTGCCGACGGACGTGTTTTACCCTGGGGATCGGCGGGCGGCGCGGGTGGCGTTGGGGCTACCGCTGGATCAGCCCATCCTGCTGATGGCCGCCAACGGTCTGAAACACAATGTCTTCAAGGACTACCAGACACTGCGCGCCGCGCTGAGCCATCTCGCCGACACCGCCCCGACCCCGCTCCGGGTAGTCGCCCTGGGCGAGACCGCGACGGATGAGCACCTTGGCCAGATGCACATCCAGTTTGTCCCCCATACCCTCGACCAGCAGCGGGTAGCGGACTACTATCGCGCCGCGGACCTCTACCTGCATGCCGCCCGCGCCGAGACCTTCCCGAATACCATCCTGGAGGCCCTGACCTGTGGCACGCCGGTGATCGCGACGGCGGTGGGGGGGATACCGGAGCAGGTTGCGGCGGGGGTCACTGGGCTGCTGGTGGCGCCGGGAGATGCCAGGGCGATGGCGAGTGGCATTCGGTTACTTCTGGATGATCCCGTCAAACGGGACCGTTTTAGCCGCGCCGCGGTCAAGACCGTGACAGAACGCTTCGGCCTGACGGGCCAGGTCGGGCGCTATCTGGGCTGGTATCGAGAGATGATGGAGGGTGTGGATGTGGCTAATGGCCTCGATCATAATTCCGCCCGGGGCACGTCCTGGGAGCGCGGGCGTCCCGCCCGCACGCGGGCCAGAGGCCCGCGCTCCCAGGAAGCTGGCCGGAGTTATGATCAAGGCCCGGCTAATTGATTCAGCCACTCAATCACCCGTCTTCAGCCGGTGCGCGCAACCGCGCGAGCAAGGGTCTGATGCCGATTGGCTCGCCAGCCCCACCGGCTTCGAGCGCCTGTGCGCCGAGGAATTCCGCACCGGGGATCTGCCCGGCGAGGCGAGCTGGGGCCTGTGCCTGGTGCTACCCAAGGTCTGATGCGTCAGCCGCCGGGGTCCTGGGTCACCTTTCCAGTTTCACCGTTCGCCATTCCTTGTTCACCCGCCAGTTGAAAAGGCAATGCCCGCCGATCCCGTTCTAAAGACTCTGTCCGAACAGCTCAAATACCGGCTTGGCCCCCATCTCCGTGGCCTCTGGTTGTTCGGCTCCCGCGCCCGTGGCGACGCCCGACCATCCTCCGACTACGACCTCCTGATTCTGGTCGACGACAAGACCCCCGAGATCCGCAACCAGATTCTCGATCTGCAGGTGGAAATCCTCGATCGCCATGAAGCCTTGGTGTCCACCTTACTTCGCACCGAACAGGAGTGGACCGGCAGTCAAGGATGTCCCCCGGCCATCAACGAAAAGCGCGAGGCCGTCCAACTTTCCCGAAGTCAGCCGTACCGGTATGACCTGGGAGGCACGCGTGCGGCATGTGCAGAGCGTGATCAACCAACTCGACCTCCTGGACCGGGTGCGCCTGCTGGGTTTTATCCCGGACGCGGACCTCACCGCCCTTTACCGCAAGGCAGCGATGACCGTGTTTCCCTCCTTCTTTGGCCCTGATAACCTCCCGCCACTAGAGGCGCTTCACCATGGCTGCCCAGTGGGGGTAGCGGACATTCCCGGCGCGCGCGACCAACTTGGAGATGCGGTAGAGTATTTCGACCCAACTGACCCAGATGGGATGGCTGAGCGAATTGCGCGGGTGCTGAGTGATCCAGGTTTGCGAGCAGATCTGGTCAATAATGGGCGAGCCTTATGCAGTGCCCGGACACCTGAGAATTACATCAATAGGGTTTATGAAGAGTTTAATTGCTTGCAGCCTGTGTTGGTGAACTGGAAAAGGGCATATATGCATTCATGAAATGAAAATGACAGGAGATAAAAATTTGGCCAGGTTCATGTCTAGTTTGTTCCCCACACACTCGGCCAGCAGTGGGTGGCGGACTACTACCAGGCCGCGGGCCTCTACCTGCATGCCGCCCGGGCCGAGACCTTTCTGAATACCCTTGTGGAGGCCATTGCCTATGGCACGCAGGTCATCGCGACGGCGGTGGGGGGTAGTGGGGAAGGTCGAGGTGGGGATCACTGGGCTACTGGTGCCGCCGGGGGGCGCAAAGCCGATGGCTAGTGGCATTCGTTTACTTCTGGATGATTCCGTCAATTTAGACAGCTTTAGCCGCGCCGCGGTTAAAACCGTTACGGGACAATACGGCCTGGCAGGCCAAGTCTCGCGCTATGAGGGCTGGTATCACGTCATGCTGGCCAAGCAACACTCCGCTGTTGTCACCCATTCTAGAATCTTAAGGACATCTCTTCCATCTTGTCCTGCGCCCTAAGCGATGAACTATTCTGATGCGCTGCCCCTCCTTGAAAGATCTCCCGCCTCCGCCCCCCGGTAAGACTGGCTGGCCTTGGACAGAAGAATCTCCTCAGGTACCAAACCTTACGCCAAGTGGCGATCCATGGCCTCGTATCAGCATCGTCACGCCTAGCTACAATCAGGGAAACTTTCTGGAGGAGACCATCCGTTCCACCCTTTTGCAAGGCTATCCGGATCTGGAATATATTGTCATTGATGGGGGAAGTACAGACTCCAGCGTGCAGATCATTCAGAAGTACGGTAAGTGGATTAGTTATTGGGTCAGTCACGCAGATCGGGGGCAGTCGGATGCCATTAATAGAGGGTTTTCACGCTGCACCGGAAAAGTTGTCGCATGGCTCAATAGCGACGACATGTATTACTCAGGTATTTTAGAGTACGTAGGGCAGAAATACCTGGATTCCAAGTCGCCGACGCGGTTTTGGATGATTTCCAGTATTGATTGGATCGATGTCGAGAGCGGTACAAAATATGTTGGTATGCAGGAATATTGGAATTCTCTTGATGATTGGGTGTCGGGAAAAGCAAGTTTTAATCAGCAAGGCACCTTCTGGGGTCGAGCAATCATTGATAATGCAGGGCCCTTGCGGGAAGATATGCACTTTGGTTTCGATACTGAGTACGTCACACGCCTAATTTATCTTGGATATCAGTTCGCATGTGCGAACGACATCGTTGGGGCCTGCTACCGACAGCACGCTGAATGTAAGTGGAAAAAGGGCTTGATGCCGTTTCAGTACGAGTGGTTGCATATTAGAATCCATTATTTACGCGCTGGAGGGGAAAAACGCAAATCCGTTACTCGACAGCTTGCACATAAGCTGGCATTTTTCGAATTGCGTTTCAGTCAGGAAAGTAGGAAACCAAAGATGGAGCGACTGCGTTGGATAGCGAAAGCGTATATTCACGCACCTTGGGCCTTGACTTGGGACCGTGTCTTCTGGGGCAGTCTAGCTCGCATACTACTTCCAGGTTTCCAGAAATGGCGAGATGGGGATTGAGCGGGAGGGGTTATGATTCGTGATGTGCGCTTTATAGTAGACCAGCTTTCACTTTTTTCAGCGTATGGATTATCTTTTGGCCTCAGGCTCGGTTATGCGCGGTACATGTTCTGGCGCACCAGCAAAGCGACGTACCGTTTGCAAGAATTTAGATTGATCAAAAGCTTTCTTGATAAGGAATGCGGTCATGTTTTAGACCGTTTCGTATCGCATGATGAGATTGGGCTCATCCCGCCTGACTATCCGGTTTGGGTCTTTTGGTGGCAGGGCGAAGAGCAAGCGCCGAAGCTCATTCAGGGCTGCATACAATCAATTAAGAAATACGCTTGGAATCATGAGATACGAATCGTCACTCAAAAAAAATATTCGGGCCTTCGTCGAGTTGCCTGATTTCATTTATCAGAAAGTTGACGAAGGGATAATGACACTGACGCATTTCTCCGACGTGCTTAGAATGGCGCTCCTTTATCAGCATGGTGGGTTATGGATGGATGCGACACTGTTCATAACACGCGATTTCTTCGGTGAAATAGTCGGTAGGCCACTATATACCAATAGGATTGAGGGTAAGGTTGATCACAGCTTCGTCTCGGAATATCAATGGAGTGGCTTTCTCCTTGGTGGCGCGAAAGGGAACCCGCTTTTTGGTGGCGTGCTCTCGCTGCTTTTGGAGTATTGGCGTACGCGCAACTTGCTAGTCGAATTTTATTTGATTGATTTTTTTATCGCTCTCGCTCGGGATAAGATTCCATCCGTGCACGCCATGATCGATCGCCTGGAGCCTAACAATCCAGATATCCACTCGCTGCACGGGATGCTCGGCCAGGCCTATGATCCATGTCTCATGAGTGTTCTGATGAAGAGTTCATACGTCTTCAAATTGACTTGGAAAAAGCGCTTCGAAGAGTATACCGATGGGCAATTGACGTTTTTTGGATGGCTTGTCAACGATGCGCTTATAGAGTCGGGTGGGGTTGACGGATAGCGAGCGCGATTTGAGTTGTCTTTGACCTTCTCAGACTTCAATGGCAGGCAAATGAAATCCTTATGGTGTGGCCCGAGGCACCTCGCGCGTTAAGGTGTTTAGCTGAGACGGAGGAGGAATCCTAATCTTATGTTAGAGCCATCGTAACCGTTCAGAGACCTGCCATTGGAGCTGGCAGCGGAGCGGCCGCGCGAC
>ERZ1645187.2936-NODE-2936-length-14658-cov-6.260974_pt1 | contig 14658 bp, 13 predicted proteins | sample MGYA00575352_ERZ1645187 | MGnify/ENA primary metagenome ERZ1645187 (study PRJEB40837, sample SAMN11349314) | freshwater sediment metagenome | isolation source: river sediment | host: Sediment | place: India: Wazaribad , New Delhi | collected 2017-02-21 ...
GGAGCACAGCCGCCGATTCGATCGCGACATCCGTTCCCGCGCCGATTGCGACTCCCGTGTCCGCCTGTGCCAGGGCGGGCGCGTCGTTGATGCCGTCGCCGACCATAATCACCTTCGCGCCCTTGTTCTGCAGGCTCTTGACGAGTCCCGCCTTCTGGTCAGGCAGAACGTCCGCGATCACGTGGGTGATCCCCGCCTGACGTGCGATCGCTTCCGCGGTTCTGCGGTTGTCTCCGGTTAGCATATAGACGGTCAGTCCCATGGCCTTAAGCTGGGCGACCGCTTCGGGAGAGGTTTCCTTCAGAACGTCCGCCACCGCGATCACCGCTGCGAGCTTTCCGCTGCGTGCGATGAACAGCGGCGTCTTTCCTTCGTCGGACAGCCGTTCGAAATCTGCCATACTGCCTTCGAGGCTCACATCGTTCTTTTCCATGAGCCTGATGTTGCCCACCGCGTATTCCGTATCTCCGACGATCCCTTCAATCCCCATGCCGGAAACCGCCGTAAAGAATTTCACGTCCGACGGGACCAGGCCCCGTTTCTGTGCGTCTTCGACGATGGCAATGGAGAGGGGATGCTCGGATTTGGCTTCGAGGCCCGCGATATCAGCGAGGAGCTCATCCTGCGGAAGCTTCGCGTATTCGACGAAGTCCGTCACCCTCGGTTCGCCCACAGTCAGCGTTCCGGTCTTATCGAAGACGATGGTATCCGCCCTGCCCAGCGTTTCCAGCGCTTCGCCGTTTCTGAACAGGATGCCCTGGCTCGCACCGACGCCGGTGCCCACCATAATCGCAGTAGGTGTCGCAAGTCCCAGCGCACACGGACATGAGATGACCAGCACCGCGATGCCCACAGACAGCGCGAAGCTGAAGCCGTAGCCCATCAGCAGCCAGATCAGGAACGCGCACAGCGCGATGATCATGACCGCAGGAACGAACCAGCGTGAGATTTCATCCGCAAGCTGGGAGATCGGGGCCTTCGAGCTCTGGGCTTCCTCGACGAGGTTGATGATCTTCGACAGCGTCGTGTCGCTGCCGACCTTCGAGGCTTCGAACTGGAAGCTTCCGGTCTTGTTGATCGAGCCCGCGATGACCGTGCTTCCCGCTTCCTTTTCGACCGGGATCGATTCGCCGGTAAGCAGCGATTCGTCTACAGCCGAATGGCCTTCCGTGATCACGCCGTCCACAGGGATCCGTTCGCCCGGCTTGATCAGTATCGTATCGCCGACGCGGACGTCCGCGATGGGGGTGACAACCGGTTCGCCGTTCACGAGTACCGTCGCTTCGTCAGGCGCGAGCTCGATGAGCTTTTCGATGGCCTGAGAGGTCTTTCCCTTGGCTCTTGCTTCAAGAAACTTGCCGACAGAAATCAGCGCGATAATGACGACTGTGCTTTCGAAGTAGATGTCGTGCATATGGTGAGCGACCGCCATCGTGTTCCCGTAGGACATGGCCCAGAGCATCTGGTAAAACATGTACACCGAATAGATGAAGGCCGCGCTGGTGCCGACTGCGATAAGCGAGTCCATATTCGGGACGCGGTGCCACAGCGCCTTGAAGCCGTCCGTATAAAAGTGAGAACCGATATACAGGACAGGCAGGCACAGCAGCAGCTGGGTCAGCACGTTCACGAGGATATTCTGATCGCCGCTCAGAAAGGACGGGATCGGAAGGCCCATCATCGGACCCATCGACAAATAGAAGAGGGGGACCGCAAAGATCAGCGCGACGACCATCTGCTTCTTTTTTTCGTGCAGCTGCTCTTCCGCCCGGTCCCTGTCGCTGCGGCGGGAAGACGGCGCCTGAGCAGCCGGAAGTTCGGGTATCACCTTATAGCCGATACTTTTAACGCTTTCCTCTATCTGATTCAGCGATATTTCTGAAGGTTCATAGTTAACGACAAGCTTTTCTGTCGCAAAATTGACAACCGCGCTGTCAATGCCGTTCAGGCTTTTAACCTTCCGTTCGATGGCGGCGGCGCAGGCCGTGCACGTCATGCCTTCTATTTCAAAATTTTCTCTGATTATTTTTTTCTGATTTTCAGACATAGCTCTCCTTTCTTTTTCGAATCCGCATTTAATATATACTCCAGTCGGGGTAAAAAAAACAAGTAACACTTTAAAGCAACTGTGGCATAGACTAAAAAGATGAACGCCTCAGGCGTTCCGCACGTGCCGTCCGCACCGCTGCGGGAGTCGAAACAGCCGGTCGTAAATGTACCGAATATAAGTTAACGTTATGTTGAAAAAATACAGAATGAAATAGCGACTGATAATTAAAATGAATGCGCTTTCAATCTTGAGATAAAACGAGATGATTATATTATAGTTTATATTTATAAATCCTGTCTTGAACAGTGCGCTTTGAGTGCTATAATTTAATTTAGTAATACACAATTCTGCGAGAAAGGAGGATTATGATGATTAATGATTTTGTTGAACAGATAATCTCCATGGACAATAAGGCGGAAGAAACTGAAAACAAAACTGCCGAAGAGGCGGAGCAGATCAGAAATCAGACGCTCGAACAGATCAGAACCGCGGAAAATAAAGTTCTTACAGAAACGAAAGATCAGTCGAAGTCAGAATACGACGAGGCTGTAGCGAAAGCTGAAGAAGAAAAGAAACAGATCATCGACGATGCGGATAAAGCCTGTGCTGAGGAACGCGCCCGTTTTGACGCGATCCGAAACAAAGCGGCCCGGCAGGTGCTGGATACGCTGCTTTCGGAAAAGAGGTAACGTATGGCAAGAAACGCGGCATTAGATACGAAGGTCCTCGCGATGCGCGCCAGGACGCTGTCAAACGAAGACTACCGCAAGCTTCTGCAGGCGGAGGATCTTCACGGCATGGTCCGGTATCTGAAAGATAACACCATTTACGGTAAATATCTGAAGGATATCAATCCGGATACGGCTCACCGCTCCGATGTCGAGGCGGCGCTGGCGCGTTTTCAGGTCGACGAGACGGAAAAGCTGCTTCATTATCTTCAGTCAGTCGACAAAGACCTGGTAAAGCTGGTCGTCATGCGATCGGACATCGAATCGATGAAGCTTCTGATCCGCGGACTGGCAAAAGGAGAGGATCTTCACAAGCTCAAGGACTCCCTGATTTATTCGAGAACCTATTCCACGCTTCCCTTCGGAAAGCTGCTGGAGGCTCAGGACTGGGAAACCTTTAAAAACGCCCTGAAGGATACGCCGTATTACCGGCGCCTCGAAGTTTACGATACGCTGGACATCAAAAAAGACCTGTTCCCGATCGAAAAATCGATCGAGCGCTATTACTACGATACGCTCAAGAAGATAGTCGGGAAGCTTGAAGGCAAGAGCAACAAGGACCTCGTCAAAACGATGCGCGAAGGGATCGATCTGATCAATCTGATGTGGATCTACCGGGGCAAAAAATTCTATCATCTGCGTCCGGACACGCTGCTTACCTACGGTCTTCTCGGCGGAGAGAAGGTTTCTCTCGACGATATGAACCGTATGGCATCCGAGTCCGATCCGGACGAGCTGCTTGAGCAGCTTAAAAAATTCGACTCTTACCGATTTCTGTTCGATCATCCGACAGACGACCGTGACCTGCACATGGAACGGCGCTACGAACGTTTCATGTATTACAAGTTCGCTAAGCTGCTGAAGAGCACAGGAGTCACGCGGGCTTACGCTTATCTGCGGCTGATTCATTATGAAACGGAAGATATCATCTCTATTATAGAAGGAAAGCGCTATGCGCTCTCTCCTGACGAGATGAAAAATTACCTGATCCGGGACCTCAACGAGGATAAGTGATCAGGAGACAGAAGGGAAGATTATGGCAGTAGAAAATGTTGTAATGATGAACGTTGTCGGCAAGCTCACGACCGTCAACAGTTTTGCCAGAGACATTTTTTTATTCAACGACATTCAGCTGGTCGACGCGATGGGGGAAATTGATTCCGGTCGGTTCACCCTTCCTGTTACCGAAAAGAATCTCGATCAACTGCTGGGCTTTGCCAATCTGGTTCCGGCCTCAACGGCTGCGAGACAGAAAATATTCGAACAGAAGCTTGTGAAGGTTCAATCCTTTTACAAGGAAAAGCTGAAGTTCGATCCGCAGAGCCTCCAGGCAGACGAATTTGATACGGACAAGATTCTGGCGGAAACAGACGACTTTATCGACAAACTCGAAAAAGAAAGCAACCAGCTCACGTTCTATAAAAAAGAACTGGCACAGGCGGAACAGAGCATTACCGCGTACTCGTATCTGAAAGACATTCAGGTCCCGATCCAGGAGGTCGAGAACATGAAATACTTCTCGTACGAGATCGGTTCGCTCACACCCGACAACTCGCAGCGCTTCAAAAATATCTATCCGAGCATCACCTCGGTCGTATTCCATATCGGAGATACGGATACGGGAGAAGAAGTCTTTCTCGTCGTAACCGAAAAAGATTTCCAGGTGGAAACGGAACGTGTGCTCAAGGCGCTGAATTTCAAGCCTATCGAAGGCTACGATTCCGCGTTTACGGGAACGCCTCAGTCGATTATCGACGCGCTTTCCGCAAAGAAAAAGTCCTATGAAGGGCAGATCGAGGTCCTCGAAGCCGCGCAGAACGTTCACCTGAAGAACACGAAGGAACAGGCGCAGCGTCTGTATAACGAGCTTTCGATGCTGATCACCCTTAATGTGATCAAGACTTACATGGCTTTTTCAGACAAGAATTTTTATTTCTCCGGCTGGGTTCCGAAAAAAAGCATTCCGGAACTGAAGAAGCTTGATGCAAAATATCCGGATATGATCATGATGTTCGAATCTCCGGAGACAGCAGGGAAGCCGCCGACAAAGCTTCAGAACAACTGGCTTTTCCGCCCTTTTGAACAACTCGTCAAGATGTACGGGGTACCGAATTATAACGAACTCGACCCGACCCCGTTTCTGAGCCTCACGTATATGTTCTGCTTCGGTTACATGTTCGGAGACGTTGGACAAGGTATCGTACTGCTGCTCGGAGGACTCTTGGTCGAGAAAAAAGGTATGGCACTCGGCGGGGTGGTCGCCCGCATGGCTTGCGCGTCGATTGTATTCGGATTTATATACGGCAGTATTTTCGGCATGGAGGATATAATCCCGGCCCTGTGGCTGCGCCCGATGGAGGATACGAACACGCTGCTTATTACGGCGGTCGTTCTCGGCGTCGGAATGCTTATCGTGGCCTATGTTTTCGGAATTATCAACAAGCTCAGACAGCATAACATCGACCAGGGATGGTTCGGCAAAAACGGGATATCAGGTTTCGTACTTTATCTGCTTATCCTCGTGACAGCGCTCGGCGCGATGAATTACATTTCGGAACCGGCATCTCTCGTAACTGCCGGTATCTATATCTGCGTCGGGATCACGTTAATTATCTATCTGCAGGAACCGATGACCAATCTGGTCGAACATTATAAGTTCACCCATGGAATCAACGGAGAGTATTACGTTTCGAGCTTCTTCGAAGTATTCGAAATGTTTCTGTCGATGCTCTCGAACACGCTCTCGTTTATCCGAGTCGGCGCTTTCGCACTGACCCATGCCGGCATGTTCATGGCATTCGACACGATCGCCGAAATGTGCGGCGGCGGAGTCGCCGGCGTGATCATACTGATTATAGGCAACATCTTTATTATCTGTCTCGAAGGACTGATCGACTTTATCCAGTGCCTGAGGCTTGAATTCTACGAATTATTCGGTAAATACTATGAAGGCAACGGAACGGAGTTCATTCCGGTAAGCCAGAAAGTAAAAGAAGCGGAATACGCATTATAAGGAGAAGTTTGATGAACGCATTAACTTACATTCTGATCGCAGCGGCACTGGTCGTACTGTGCACGATCTCTTCGGGAATCTATCTGATGTACAAGGGCTGCAAGGGCTCCGACAAGAAGTTGAAAAAGGTACTGAAAGTAAACCTGACCGGATTTATTCCGACAATGGCGGCGGCTCTGATCATGTTCGCGCCTACGGCCGTATCTGCGGCTGTCGATTCGACCGCGACCAACAGCAACGCCGGTCTGGGCTATCTCGGCGCGGCGCTGGCGACAGGTCTTGCCTGCATCGGCGCGGGATACGGCGTAGGCGTCGTAGGCTCCGCTTCACTCGGCGCTATTTCTGAAAATGAAAAGATGTTCGGACGTACCCTCATTTACGTCGGTCTGGCAGAAGGGCTCGCGATTTACGGTCTGATCATCTCGATCATGATCCTCGGCAACCTCGGCTGAGCAGGAACTCCTGATGAAAACAGTTATTATCAGCGACAACCGGGATACTTTCCTCGGAATGCGTCTGGCGGGAATCGGGGGCTACTATGTTGAAGAACCCGGGCTCGTTGCGGATGCGCTCAATGAGGCCGCGAAAGACCCCGATGTCGGGATTGTCCTGATCACCGAACGGTGCGCGGGCATGATTCCAGATCTGATATTCGATACGAAAAAAAAGAAGCTGTTTCCGCTCATTACAATTATTCCGGACCGCCATGGCTACAAGGCCGGCCGAAGCAAGATCACCAGCTATATCAGTGAGGCTGTCGGTCTGTAATCCGGATGCGAAGGAAGTGATACGATGATCTCAGTTCAAGAAAAACTGAATGTATACAGACAATATCTTCTTCGCAAGCTCACCGTTAAGCACGAACAGGTGATAACCGACGCAAAGGAAAAGGCCGCCGATTCGATTCACACGGCGGACGTCAAGCTTGCAGAACAGAAGAAAGCGATCGAGGACCGCAGCGAGCGTGTAGCGTTCCGCGACGGTACGAAGATTGTTGCCGAAGGAAAGACCTACGCGAAAAACGCGCTGCTTTCCCTCAAGCGCGAAGAAGAGGACCAGTTCGTTCAGGACATTATCGAACTGGCCCAGCGCTATCTCGGTACGCCGCTGTACAACGGCTACCTGAAAAACTGCGTCGACGATCTCGCGCAGTCCGGTCTGCCCGTCCAGAGGCTTACCGTATTTATCCGTCCGGAGGATCAGGAAGTGTTCCTTCAGGACGCGAAGACCGCTCTTCCGGGCTTCACGTTCGATTTTCAGACGCCTGAAAGCGCATTTGTCGGCGGCTTTATCGTTCAGGATACCGACGGACGAGTCAATTATGACTACTCGATCCGTAATCTCATAGCCGATCACAGAAAATATATCGGTGTCGAGCTCAGAAAGGCCATGAAAGGTGCACAGGAATGAACGGGGCACATAGAAAACAGGATATTCCTGAAGCGGTCGTCATTCCTGAAACTGAGAATGCGGCGAAAGCGGAGACCTCCGCTGAAGAAAAGCCGTATGTGAGCGATAAGCTTGAAACGGCGCCCGACGGAGAAATGGTTCCGGCTGGAAAGACCGAAGCGAAGGACGAAGAAGAAACGCTGACACCCGACGAGGTCCTGACAAAGAAGGATCTCAAACGGGAAAAGGCGGAAAAAGCGAAACGGGTCAACGGCGTCATCACCGGCATCAACGGACCTGTCGTAACGGGAACCGGCATGGCCAATTTCAAAATGCGAGAAATGGTCATGGTCGGCGACAAGAAGCTCATCGGCGAAGTCATCATCCTCGACGGAGATATCGGGACCATTCAGGTCTACGAAGAAACGGAAGGTCTTAGGACGGGCGAACCGATCCTGTCCACAGGAAATCCGCTGTCCGTCAAGCTCGGACCCGGGATGCTCAAGAACATGTTTGACGGGATTCAGCGTCCGCTGGCAAAGATCAAGGAAAAATCACCGATCTTCATCCCGGAAGGCATCGGCCTGATGTCGCTCGACGAAGAAACTGAATGGGAAACCCATATCAAGGTCAAGGTCGGCGACAAGCTTACGCCGGGACAGATCTATGCGACCGTACCCGAAACGCTGATGGTCGAGCACAAGCTGATGGTTCCGCCGGACGTATCCGGCGAAGTCATCGAAGCCGAAGCCGACGGAAAATATAATATCGAGCATACCGTCGTCAAGATCAAGGATCAGGACGGCAATATCAAAGAACTCAAGCTGTATCAGGAATGGCCGATCCGTACGCCCCGCCCGTCGGCGATGCGCCTTGAACCGACAAAGCCGCTGATCACAGGCCAGCGTATTATCGATACGTTCTTCCCGATCGCAAAGGGCGGGACAGCTGCGATACCCGGAGGCTTCGGTACCGGGAAGACGATGACACAGCATCAGCTCGCGAAGTGGTCGGATGCGGATATCATTATCTATATCGGCTGCGGCGAACGCGGAAACGAAATGACAGAAGTTATCGAAGATTTTCCGAAGCTCATCGACCCGAGAAGCGGCAAGTCCATCATGGAACGTACGGTTATGATCGCGAACACGTCCAACATGCCTGTTGCGGCGCGTGAAGCGAGCATCTATACGGGCATCACGATGGCCGAATACTTCCGCGATATGGGCTATGACGTCGCGATCATGGCGGACTCGACCTCGCGCTGGGCGGAAGCACTGCGTGAAATCTCCGGCCGTCTTGAAGAAATGCCTGCAGAAGAAGGCTACCCGGCCTATCTGTCCTCGCGTATCGCGGAATTCTACGAACGCGGCGGCGCGGTCAAATCCCTCAGCGGCGAAGACGGCTCGATTTCGATTATCGGCGCGGTCTCACCGGCCGGCGGCGACTTTTCGGAACCTGTCACAGAAAACACGAAGCGCTTCGTCAACACGTTCCTCGGACTGGACAAAAACCTCGCCTACGCCCGTCATTATCCGGCGATCAACTGGCTGTCCTCATACTCGGGATACATGAAGACGCTGGGCGAATGGTACGAAGACAATGTCGCGGAAGACGCGGTGGATCTGAGAAACAAGATGCTGGATCTGCTCTTCCAGGAATCGAAGCTTCAGGAAATGGTCATGCTGATCGGTGAAGAAGCTCTTCCGGACGATCAGCGCTGGGTCATCGATATCTCGAAGCTCCTGCGCGTGGGCTTCCTGCAGCAGAATGCTTTTGACAAAGAGGATACCTACGTACCGATGGAAAAACAGTATAAGATGCTCAAGCTTATCGATCATCTGTATGAAAAGGGCCTCGAAGGACTGAAGAAGGGAATCCCGACTTCGGTTATGAAGAACCCGGAAATCGAAAATGACATCATCAAGATGAAGTACACGATTCCGAATAAGGATCTGTCCGGCATCGATAAGATTCAAGACAGAATCGACAGGTTCTTCGACGATTTGAACAGGAAGTATTCCAGCTGATGAAAAAAGAATACTTAAAGATTGACGATATAAACGGGCCGCTGATCCAGATCGACGGCGTCGACGACGTCTTCTACGGAGAAGTCGTCGATATCAAGGAAAAAGCTTCGGGACAGATGCGCAAGGGGAAGGTTATCAAGATCGACGGAGAAACCGTCACGATCCAGGTATTCCAGTCCACCTCGGGGCTGTCCTCGAACAACGCGAAGACGACGTTCACAGGCGAAGCGATGGAAATTCCGGTTTCCGAAGAAATGCTCGGACGAGTCTTCAACGGGATCGGGGAGCCCATCGACAACGGCGGAGAAATCTACTCCGAGGATACCCGCAATATCAACGGGATGCCGATTAACCCGATGTCCCGCCAGTATCCGAGAAACTTCATTCAGACGGGCATCTCGTCCATCGACGTTCTGACCACGCTGATCCGCGGACAGAAGCTGCCGATTTTCTCGGGCAACGGCCTCTCCCACAACGAGCTGGCCGCGCAGATCGTACGTCAGGCGAAGATCACCGGAGAAGGCGAAGACTTCGCGATCGTCTTCTGTGCGATCGGCGTCAAGCACGACGATGAAAAGTTCTTCAGAAAGACCTTTGAAGACGCCGGCGTTATGGATCATGTCGTCATGTATGTCAACTACGCCGACGACCCGGTCGCGGAACGTACGACGGCGCCGAGAGCCGCCCTGACCACGGCAGAATACCTCGCCTTCGACAAGGGCATGAACGTCCTCGTCGTTATGAGTGATATCACCGCCTACGCGGAAGCGCTGCGTGAAATCTCCTCCGCACGTGAAGAAGTTCCGTCGCGTAAAGGCTATCCAGGCTATATGTACTCGGACCTCGCGTCGCTGTACGAACGCGCAGGCATGCTCAAGGATAAGAAGGGTTCGATCACGTTCCTGCCTATTCTGACCATGCCCAACGACGATATCACGCACCCGATTCCTGACCTTACAGGCTTTATCACCGAAGGACAGGTAGTTCTCGGCCGCGACCTCGAACAGCGCAGCATCTATCCGCCTATCGATATCCTGCCGTCGCTGTCCCGTCTGATGAAGGACGGCATCGGGGAAGGCTATACCCGGGAAGACCATCAGGATCTCGCGAACCAGCTGTTCGCGGCCTATTCCCGCGTACAGGAGGTCAGAGACCTTTCCCAGATCATGGGTGAAGACGACCTGTCGGAGACCGACAAGTCCTATATGAAATTCGGCCGTGAATTCGAAAAGCGTTTTCTGAACCAGGAATTCGACGAAAACAGAACGATCGAAGAATCTCTGGACCTCGGCTGGGAGCTGCTGTCTATCCTGCCTGTCACGGAACTCGACCGTCTGAGTCCGAAGCTTATCGACAAGTATCTGCCGAAGACCGTTTACGGGACCGGCGACCTGCGCGCGGACCTGAAAAAGGCGCAGGAAACGATGGACGAAGAGGTGAAGGACGTCAAAAAAGGCGACAAGAAGCTCGAGAAAGCAGAGAAGGACGCTCCGAATATCGAGTATGAAGTGAGCTAGTCATGGCCGTTAAAGTTACGCCGACCAGAGCCAATCTGATCAAATCCAAATCACAGCTCACGTTTTCGACTAAAGGCTACAATCTTCTGGATAAAAAAAGAACGGTCCTGATCCAGGAAATCATGAAGCTCGTCGAAGAAGCCAACGAGATCGAAGAGAAGATCACCGATACGTTCGCTCAGGCCTATGCGGCGCTGCAGCAGTGCTGTATCTCGATGGGCCTGAACAATGTCGAAGAATACGCCCTGTCCATTCCGAACGAAGACCCGTATCAGGTCAGAACCCGTTCGGTCATGGGCGTCGATATCCCCGAAGTCGTGCTTCCGGACAATCCGGATCCCTACTACTCGCAGCCGCTTGGCTTCAAGGATAACAATCCGGCGCTTGACCGCGCGATCGAGAAGTTCAACGAGGTCAAGTTCCTGTCCTACAAGCTGTCTGTCGTCGAAAGCACCGCCTTCAAGCTCTCACAGGAAATCAAGAAGGCGAGCAAAAGCGCCAACGCGCTGAACAAGATTCAGATTCCGAAGCTCAAGGAAACGATCTCGTATATCGAAGACAGCATCGAAGAAAAAGACCGCGAAGAACACTTCCGTATCAAGAAGGTCAAGGCGCACAATCAGGCGAGAGCAGCCGCAGAACGGGACTGAATCCGTCGGGAAGCGGCGGCCGCAGCCGAGAAGGCGGAAGCGGCCGCGACGGCCGAAGCCGAAGCCGAGACCGATAGAACCCTCGCGCGTCCCGATTCGATTATCGACAAACCCGAATGATATATTGAAACAGAGCAGCAGACTATGCCGCCGGCCTGAAAACCGGCGGTTTTTTAATTCCTGTTTAAATTTTTGCGTCTGACCGGTGTTTTCGGCTAAAACGGAAGGCTGTAAACGGTATTCCGTACAAGCAGTTTATGATACTATAAATTAAATAGAAATATATTTTTCAAACTTCAAATCGAAAAAAAGGTGGACAGATGGACGATCTACATTTGAAAGAAAAATACGAAAACTGGCTGGGCGATCAGTATATGGACACGATCTCTTCCGCATATATGCGTCTTCTGGATGCGGCAGATTCCGTATCGATGGCTAATCATCTGTCGGAAATCTCGATTTTTGAGATCCCGCTGCCCGAATTCTACACGCCGCTGTCGGTGGATATCATGAATCTGCTGTCAGACACGCAGATTACCGACGAAAATTATCTGCGTATCAATGAATCGCTGAGTAAATACGGCGATTTTCTGAATCTGAACCTGAAGGACATTTCAGTCGAAGACGCTCAGGAGATGCGCAGTCTCCTTAAAGCGCTTGAAAAGAAGAAGCTCGAGCGTGAAGCCGCCGAGGAAGCCAGGAAGGAACAGGAAAAGCAGGCGATGCTCGATCTGTTCTCGGAATTTGCGACTGAAATTGATGAAGACGAACAGGACGACCTCGCCTCGGAGGATGACGACGACCTCGCTGTGGAAGCGCTGTTCGACAGCTTTGCTCACGAGATACCGGAGCCTCACGGCTGGCCGCTCGTACCCTTTAAAACGACGAAGAAAACAGATCCGGAACCGCACGGCTGGCCGCTGGTCGAGTTTAAGACGACGGAAACCGCGGAGTACGAATCTGAAAAAGAGCCGGAAGCACCGGCACAGACGGAAGAGCCGCAGTCTGAAGCGGCGGCAGACACGGACGAAACGAATGCGCCGGAAGAGCCGAAAAAGGAACCGCACGGCTGGCCCCTGATTCCCTTTGAAACGAAGGAAGCCCTCGACGCGCCCGGGGAACAGAAGCAGCTCGAAGGAAGCAGCACCATCGAGCTGCCCGGAGCAATCGAAATGGGCGGAACGATCGAGCTTGACGGCACGGTCAGTTCAATGGTTCTTGAAGACAGCAGGGACGGACAGAAAAGCCTTCACGCGCCCGAAATCTCCGGACTCCTGGTCAACGAAACGGCGATACCGCTGGGCGGCGTTATCGAAATGAACGGGATAATCGAACTGGCTGGAGAAACCGCGTCTGAAGATCCGCAGGAAGCGGAACAGGCGGAAATGCTTCTCAGAGAAGTTATCGTCACGAATCTGCCTGAGCCGGCCGGGTTTAAGCTCGGACATCGCGAAACGATTCCGGTAGACAGCTGGACGGAAATGTATGTACGGGTTCTCGACGAGCTGATTCCGCTCAACAGAGAAAAGATCGGAGCGCTCACCGAGTTTTCATCCGGCGGCGGTGCGATGCAGGATCCGAAGCTGCTGTCAAACGGCCGAATTATCGAAGGGCGGATCAGCCCGGAACAGATTCTGCGAAATCTGGCGGCAGTCCTGAATCTGTGCCTGCTCTCGCCGGATTCACTGCGTCTGTTCTTCCCGAAAAAAGACGATGAATCCTGAACGGTTCGGAGAGCTGGCGGATCTGGAGGCAGATCAGATTCCGGAAGCTTTTTACGAGGAGCTCAATCTGGGTATCCTCATCGAAGAGAGTTCTAAAAGACACAGCGCGGCGCCGGGGCTGCTCACACTGGGCGAATACCGCAGAGGACCCGAGGGCAATCAGATCATCCTGTATTACGGTTCCTTCATGGAATACTGTGGCCGGACAGACGAAGCGTTCTGGCAGAAAAAGATCCGCGAGGTGCTGCGTCACGAATTCAGACATCATATGGAAGGACGCTCGGGAATCCGCGATCTCGAATACGAGGATCAGAAGGAGATCGAAGAGTATCTGAAGACGACCGGAAAACTCTGACTGAGAACCCTTTTCAGCTTATCTGAAGGGTATTGTGAGAAGCTGTTGACACAGCGGGGAGGTTCTTCGGAATCGCCGGAGCAGACTGAAAAGCCCGCATTTTTCAATAAGGAGAACACAATGACCAGACCGATAGAGTACACGATCAATCCGCTGGGATTTCTTGAAAACGCAGCGGTCGGATTTTTTACCGATGCGGCTGTCGGACTCACCCAGACCGTTTTTAACGGTGTGAAGACCGTGGCGGACGCCTGCAGCAATTTTGTCGATTCTGCAGTCGATACCCTCGACCAGCTGATGGAAGCAGAACCTGAAATCGAAGAATACTCGAAGGAACAGATCATCGATCTGATGAACGAGCTTAAAGCCGACAAAGAAACGATGATCCAGGAAGGAAGCATCAATGAAATTCCGAAGGTCCTTTTATGGGATTATATTCTTCCGGAGGATCGGATCCTGATTAACGATGAAGACGGGGGAGCCGCGATCCTTCCGATGAAGGTTTATGAGAATGCGCTTAAATACGGCATTTATCCGCCGGATCAGGACTTTTCTGTGATCCTCGATTTTAACGGACAGGATCTGATTATCGACTGCGCTGAAAGCTACCAGAGCTTTTTCGACCGGACGGGATGGGATTATCTGAATGTGATTCCGATGGAAGAAATCATGTCGAAGCTGGCCGAAGAAGATGAAAAAAGCGAAGAACCGAAGGCTGATTAAAGCCTGACTAAAAAACGCCGGATTTTTACGGCGTCGGGCCTGCGACAGTTGAAAACGAACCGCATACACTGTATAATAAGAGTGTATCCAATATCCGTGCCAGCCCAGGGGGTTTGAATGAATAAAGAGGAACGTGATTTTATCCGTTGGATTATTCAGAACGCACAGACAGAGTCAGAGCTTTTCAGAGCCGCCGAGGCCGCTGAAGGTCTCAGGCACAGCGTCCGCATTGAAACCGTTATGCGGGAAGAAAAGCCGCACAGGAAGGCAGCTGTTTGACAAGAATTCGAGCACAAAAAGGGCGCTGGCCCTTTTTTTTATGCGCCGAGTACGATAGCTGTATCAGGAATCAACAGCGCAGGAAAAACGGTTCGGGGAAACCGGAGCCGTTTCGAAGAGGGAAGTTGAAAAAATGATAAAATATTCTTAAGAAATAAGAATAAATTTTGCTCTCCGAGACAATCCCGGGGAGCGTTTTT
>ERZ1645187.2937-NODE-2937-length-14657-cov-9.675798_pt1 | contig 14657 bp, 12 predicted proteins | sample MGYA00575352_ERZ1645187 | MGnify/ENA primary metagenome ERZ1645187 (study PRJEB40837, sample SAMN11349314) | freshwater sediment metagenome | isolation source: river sediment | host: Sediment | place: India: Wazaribad , New Delhi | collected 2017-02-21 ...
CGCGCCAGCGCGGCGCGGGCGGCGGCGCGAAATCCGTCGATGTCGGCCGCGTGGGCGAGGCGCACGGCGCGCATGGGGTCAGGCCGCGGCGCGCGGCGCGGGCGCGATCGCCGGCGCGAACAGATCGAGCTGACCCTCCCCCGCCTTTCGCCGCGCGCCGAGCCGCAGCGAATCGATGAGGCCGGTCGGGCGCCAGTCCGGCGTCGTGACGAAGGGGCGCACCGCGTCGAGCGAGCGGCACAGCCGCGCCAGGTCCGCGAGCCGCAACGTGACATGGCGGCGGGCGGCCAGAATGCGGTCGACGACGCGCACGCCCAGGCCCGGCACGCGCAGCAGCGCCTCGCGCGGGGCGGCGTTGACGTCGAGCGGAAACAGACCGCGATGGCGCAGCGCCCAGGCGAGTTTGGGATCGCGCGCGAGGTCGAGCATCCCGCCGGGGACGCCCTCCAGAATTTCGCCCGGCGCGAAGCCGTAATAGCGCATCAGCCAGTCGGCCTGATAGAGGCGATGCTCGCGCATCAGCGGCGGCGGCGCGAGCGGCAGCGTCTGCGCGGGCGAGGGGATCGGGCTGAAGGCCGAGTAATAGACTCGCCGCAAGCCGTAGGAGCCGTAAAGCGAGGCGCTCGCGGCGATGATGTCGGCGTCCTTCGCCGCGTCCGCGCCGACGATCATCTGCGTGCTTTGCCCGGCCGGCGCGAAGCGCGGCGCGCGGGCGCTTCTGCGCGTCTCCTCGCGCGCCTCCTCCAGCCGCAGCCGCAATCCGCCCATGGCGGCGCGGATGACGCGCGCCTGCTTTTGCGGGGCGAGGCGCGTCAGCGCCTCCTCGCGCGCCAGCTCGACATTGACCGAAAGGCGATCCGCCGCGCGCCCGGCGCGCTCCATCAGTTCGGACGACGCGCCGGCGATGGCCTTGAGATGGATATAGCCGCGAAAGCGGTGGACGCGCCGCAGCGTCTCGGCGACGCGGACCATTTCCTCCATCGTGTGGTCCTCGTCGCGGACGATGCCGGAGGAGAGAAACAGGCCCTCGATCATGTTGCGGCGATAGAAGCCGAGCGTCAGCGCCACGACCTCCTCGACGCTGAAGCGCGCGCGCGGCGTGTCGCTGGAGACGCGGTTGACGCAGAAGGCGCAGTCGTAGACGCAGAAATTGGTGAGCAGGATCTTCAGCAGCGAGATGCAGCGCCCGTCCGGCGCATAGGCGTGGCAGATGCCCGAGCCCGTGGTCGAGCCGATCCCGGCGCCGTCGCGAGAGCTGCGCCCCCGCGCGCCGGAGGAGGCGCAGGAGGCGTCGTATTTGGCCGCATCGGCCAAAATCGCGAGCTTGGCGGTGAGCGCGTCGATTTTGTTCATGATATGTTCTTAGCGGCTAGAGCGCCGGGAGTCCAGCGCGCGCCGCCGCTGGGTGGCGCATCGCCCCGCCGTCTTATCGAAGCGAAGCCCCGATGCGTGTAGACAAACGCCGGCCGCCTCGCTAAACAGTCGCCGTCGCACGGGCCGCGAACGCCGCCGCCGGAGCATCTCCTTCGCCATCGGCGGGTCGACCGCCGACGCAGGGCTGTTGCGAAGGGTTGGCGAAAGCGGGCGGAGGGCGATAGTGGACGAAGCGGGCGTCAGCCCGGACAAATGCCGATTTAGCTCAGCTGGTAGAGCACCTCATTCGTAATGAGGGGGTCGGGGGTTCGAATCCCTCAATCGGCACCATTTTTTCCGTTCCGACCGTCTCGGCGCGTCCCCTGCCGGGCGGCAGGTCGTTGGAGCATCGACGATCGTTCGCGTTACGGCCGCTGACGCTCTCGAAGGCATTTCTCTTCGCTCATATCGGGGCGCGCGTCGTTGCGGTCGCTGAACGAGGCGGTCAAGGCGGAGATCGCCCTCGTGGCGCGTCGCGACGACGAAGAACCGGCGCGGCTCAACGCGCCCGTCACCCTGCTCGCGCCAAACGAATGGACGGATCTCGCCGCCGCGCCGGAGCTGATCGCGCCTTCGTGCGGCCGAACGATCCGGCGGTCCCATCCGCGACGCGGCGTTGATCCACGTCATGGCCGCGCTCTGAATGCGGAGCGTAAGCCCCTGTCTGGCCGACAGGCGCCGGCCGACAAGCCCGGGAGGTTCGCTCCGTGCGCATCGTGGAAACCGACGTCGTCGTCATCGGAGGGGGCGGAGCGGGCCTGCGGGCCGCCATCGCCGTCGCCATGCGCGATCCCGCCACGCGCGTCGCGCTTGTGTCGAAGGTCGTGCCGATGCGCAGCCACACGGTGGCGGCCGAGGGCGGCGCGGCGGGCGTCGTCCGCGCCGACGACACGCTCGACAATCATTTCAACGACACCGTCTCGGGCGGCGACTGGCTGTGCGATCAGGACGTGGTGGATTATTTCGTCGCCCATTGCGCCGAAGAGATGATCCAGCTCGAACATTGGGGCTGCCCCTGGAGCCGCCACGAGGACGGTTCGATCAACGTGCGCTTCTTCGGCGGCATGAAAGTGCAGCGCACCTGGTTCGCCGCCGACCGTTCGGGCTTCCACCTGCTGCACACGCTGTTCCAGACCTCGCACAAATATCCCTCCATCCAGCGTCACGACGAGCATTTCTGCGTCGATCTGATCGTCGAGGACGGCCGCGTGACGGGCGCGCTCGCCATCGAGATCGCGACCGGCGAATTCACGCTGTTCCTGTGCCGCGCCGTCGTGCTGGCCACCGGCGGGGCAGGGCGCGTCTATCGCCAGAACACCAACGCCGGCATCGTCACGGGCGAGGGCATGGGGCTGGCCTATCGCCATGGCGCCGCCTTGCGCGACATGGAGTTCGTGCAGTGGCATCCCACATGCCTGCCCGGCACCGGCATTCTGATGACGGAGGCCTGTCGCGGCGAAGGCGCCATCCTCACCAACAAGGACGGCTACCGCTATTTGCAGGATTACGGCCTCGGCCCCCTCGATCCCTGGCCGCGCGCCAAGGCGATGGAGCTGGGTCCGCGCGACCGTCTCTCGCAGGCCTTCTGGCATGAGGACAAGAAGGGCCGCACAGTGCAAACGCCGCAGGGCAGCGCGGTCAATCTCGACCTGCGCCACATGGGCGCGGAGAAGATCCTCGCCCGCCTGCCGCTGATCACCCACGCCGCGCGCACCTTCGCGGGCGTCGATCCGGTGGAGCAACCGATCCCGGTGCGTCCGGCCGTGCATTACACGATGGGCGGCGTCGCCGCCGACATGCGCTGCGCGACCGAGATCGCGGGATTGTTCGCGGCCGGCGAATGTTCGAGCGTGGGCATTCACGGCGCCAACCGTCTCGGCTCCAACTCGCTGGCCGAAACGGTGGTGTTCGGCAAGGTGGCGGGCGAGAGCGCGGCCGAGTTCGCGCGCGGCGCCGGCGGCGCGGACCTCGCGCGCGCCCAGGATCGCGCCCGGCAGGCGGCGGATCGGGCGCTTGGCCTTCTCGCCGCGCCCAAGGGCGAGCGCGTCGCCGCGATTCGCGGCGAGATGATGGACGCGATGGAGGAGGGCGTCGGCCTCTACCGCACGCAGGAGGGCGCCGACGGCGCCTGCCGGAAGATCGCGGATCTGCGCGCGCGCTATCGCGACGGCGTGAAGCTCGACGACGCCAACCGCGCCTTCAACACCGAATGGCTGTCGGCGATCGAACTCGGCATGATGCTGGAGGTGGCGCAGGCGATGGCGCATTCGGCGGCCTGGCGCAAGGAATCGCGCGGCGCGCATCAGCGTCTCGATGCGGCCGAACGCGACGACGAGGCCTTCCTCGTTCATACTCTGGCGCGGCGCAACGGCGACGGCGCGCCCGTGATCGTCTCCTCGCCGGTGACGATCACCAAGTCCCCGCCCCGTTCGCGCGTCTATGGCGGCGAGGGCAAGCAGGCGCAGTTGACGTGAGGCGGCGATGAGCGAACGACGCATCAGGATCGAGGGCCTGCGCTACAATCCCGAAAAGGATACGCAGCCGCGTCTCCAGACCTACGATGTTCCCTTCACCGACGACATGTCGCTGTTGCAGGGCATGCAGTATATCAAGGACCATCTCGACGGCTCCTTCACCTTCCGCTGGTCCTGCCGCATGGCGATCTGCGGCTCGTGCGGGATCATGGTCAACGGAAACCCGCGTCTGTCCTGCGAGACGTTCCTGCGCGATCTCCTGCCCGGCCCCGTGCGCGTCGAGCCGCTGGAGAATTTTCCGATCCAGCGCGATCTCGCCGTCGATCAGGGCCGCTTCGTCGACACGCTGGCGAGCGTGAAGCCTTACGTCGTTCCGGCGCAGGAAAAGCCGTTGTCGGCGGGGCCGCACAGGCAAACGCCGGAGCAACTCGCGGCATATTACCAATACTCGCAATGCATCAACTGCCTGCTGTGCTACGCCGCCTGCCCGCAGGTCGGCCTCAACGAGCATTTCGTCGGCCCGGCGGCGCTGACGCTGCTGCATCGCTATAACGCCGATTCGCGCGACGTCGGCTGGAGCGCGCGCGCCGACGTCGCCAATTCGGAAGGCGGGGTGTGGGGCTGCACGCTGGTCGGCTATTGCTCGCAGGTCTGCCCCAAGGCGGTCGACCCCGCCCACGCCATCAATCAGAACAAGGCGAAAAGCGCGCTCGATTATTTCGGCCTGCGCTCGCTGCTGGGAGGCGCGCGATGAGCGAAATCCGCATCTATCGTCGGCCGATGGCGGCGCGCTGGTGGGCGAGGAACCCGACCTATCGGCGCTACATGGCGCGCGAGGCGTCGTCCTTCCTGCTGTTCGCCTATGCGCTGACGCTGATCTATGGATTGTGGCGGCTGGGGCAGGGCCAGGCGGCCTATGACGGGTGGCTGACATGGCTGGCGAGCACGCCCGCGCTGCTGCTGCACCTTCTGATGCTGATCGCGATGGTCGTCCACGCCGTGACGTGGTTCGAGGTCGCGCCCAAGACCATGCCGAAGACCGGTCTGCCAGAGCGGGCGATCACGCTTGGCGGGATCGCGGCCGCGGCGCTCGGCTCGCTGTTCGTCGTGGCGCTGGCGATCTGGTGGGGAGCGTGGCGATGAAGCGGTCCAACGAACCCTTCTTCTGGCTGCTGTTCGGCGCGGGAGGCATGGTCGCGGCGCTGATCGGCGCCGGACTCGTGCTGGTCACGGGCCTGCTCGGGCCGGTCAATCTGATCGTGCCGGGCCGCGCCATAGACTATGCGCACGCCCACGCTTTCGCCGCCCACCCGCTCGGGAAGCTGGCTCTGTTCGGCGTGATCGCGCTGATCCTGTGGCACAGCGTCCATCGTATGGGCGAGGTGCTGCACGACGCCGCGCATATCGGCGCCGCCGTTCCCCTGCGGATCGTCGCCCTTCTGGCGACGCTCGCGCTCGGCTGGATCCTGCTCGCCATCTGACCGGCGCGCCTCGACGGCGAAGATCGCCGCGCGCGTCGCCGATCATCGCATGTCGAACACGCGCGGCGCGAGCTGGTCGATGGAGCGGCCGGCCCAGTCGCGCGAGGGCGCGGCGGCGATGGCCTCGCTCTGCGCGCGGCGCAGCGCCTCGATGTCCTCCTCGATGTCGAAGGCGACGACGCGCCCGTCCTTCACAAGCTGTCGCCCGTCGACATAGACGTCGCGCACGGCGCGGTCGTTGGCCGAGTAGATCAGCGAGCGCAGCGGATCGTAATCGGGCTGCATATAGGGATCGGCCATGTCGACGACGACGAAATCGGCCTTGGCGCCGACCGCGAGCCGGCCGAGATCGAGGCGACGGATCATGTCCGCGCCGCCGGCGGTCGCGGCGGTGAAGGCGTCGCGCGTCGTCACGGCCGTGAAGGCGCCCGCCATGATGCGGCCCGCGTAGCAAGCCAGCCGCAGCTCGTCGAGCATGTTGTGGGGGAACGTGTCGGTCCCCATGCCGCAGGGAACGCCCGCGCGCATGTAGCGCGAAAGCGTGTTGAGCGCGATGCCGCGCCGCGCGAACACGACCGGGCAGTGCGCGACGCCGGCGCCGCTCGCCCTCAACCGCGCGAAGTCGTCGCCTTGCGGCCAATGCAGCCAGGGATGATCGTTGAGGAAGATGCAATGGCCGACGATCGTGTCGGGGCCGAGCGCGCCGATGCGCTCCAGCCACTCGATCGGCGTCGCGCCGTGTCGACGCATGATCTCCTGAAACTCGACCATGGATTGCGCGGCGTGAATCTGCATCGGCTGGCCGCGTTCGCGCGCGGCGGCGAGCGCGTCCAGGATCTGCCCCTGCGTGCAGGTGTCGATCTGCGCCGGAGCGACGAAGCCCGAGACGCGTCCGCTGGGATGGCGCGAAAGGCGGTCGGCGAGGTCGAGCGCCTCGCGGAAGGCGCGGTCGCCGGCGGCGGGATCGAGATCGTATTCGACGGAATGGCCGTCGCGAGTCCGCCACGGGCCGGAGCGGAACATGCCCCAGCACACGGCGCGAACGCCTGTCTCGGCCAGTTCGTCGCCCCAGCTCTCGCGCGGGCGTCCGAGATCGCACAGCGTCGTCACGCCGCTGCGCAACGCCTCCGCGACGGCGACGCGCAGCGCCGAGCGGGTATAGCGCGGATCGATCTGGAAGACCGGCATGAATTCGTAGAGCGAACTTTGGCCGAGGCGGGGAGAACCCAGTTCCTCCAGCATTCCCTTCCATCCCGGCTCGTGGCCGGGATGGGAGTGAATATTGACGAAGCCGGGCATGATCATCTTTCGCCGCGCGTCGACGACGTGGTCGGCTTCGCCCTCATAGCCCTTGCCGACATGCGCAATGGCGTCGCCGCGCACGGCGAAATCGACATCGCGCAGATAGACATGGGATTTCGCCTGCGCGTCCCAGCCCACCAGCCAGTCGCATGAGCGAAACAGCGTGACGTCCTGCTTTGTGTCGTCCGTCATTCTCGCCTCCTTGCGATGTTGGGCGACGCGCTATCGCGCCGCGCGCGCGGCCTCGATGGTCGCCAGCCGTTCGCGGAACGCGGCGCTGTCGCTCCCTCCGGCGTCCTCGGGCGCGGGCGGCAGGCTTGCGGCGAAATGGCAGGCGACGAGATCGCCGTTCATCTCGCGCAACTCCGGCCGCTCGACGCGGCAGCGCTCCTGCGCATGGGGGCAGCGCGGATGGAAGGCGCAGCCCGGCGGCGGCGCGATGGCGCTCGCCGTCTCGCCTTTCATCGGCACGGGCGGAACCTTGCCCTTGGGCGTGGGACGCGGCGCCGCCGCGATCAGCGAGCGGGTGTAGGGATGGCGCGGATCGGCGAACAGCCGCGCGCTGGCCGCATGTTCGACGATGCGGCCGAGATACATCACCGCGACGCGGTCGGCGATATGGCGCACGACGGCGAGATCGTGGCTGATGAACACATAGGCGACGCCCGTCTCCTTCTGGAGATCGCGCAGAAGATTGAGAATCTGCGCCTGCACCGAGACGTCGAGCGCGCTCACCGGCTCGTCGCAGACGATCAGCTTCGGGCGCGTCGCCAGCGCGCGGGCGATGCCGACGCGCTGGCGCTGGCCGCCCGAGAATTCGTGCGGATAACGCGCCGCGTGGAAGGACGAGAGTCCCGACATCTTCAGCACGGCGTCGACCCGCGCGTCGACGTCCCGCGCGCTCGCCAGACCGTGCAGCAGCAGCGGCTCGGCGACGACCTCTCGCACGCTCATGCGCGGATTGAGCGAGCCATACGGGTCCTGGAAGATGATCTGCATGTCGCGGCGCGCGCGGCGCAACGACGCCGCGTCGAGCGAGAACAGATCGACGCCGTCGAGCGTCACGCCGCCGGCCGTCGGCTCCAGCAGGCGCAGCAGCAGGCGTCCGGCGGTCGACTTGCCGCAGCCCGATTCGCCGACGATGGCCAGCGTTTGCCCGGCGCGCAGATCGAAACTCACATCGGGCACGGCCTGCACCGCCGCCACTTCGCGGCGCATCAGCCCGCGGCGGATGGGAAAGCGCTTGGTGAGGCCGCGCACGCGAAGCAGGGGCGCGTTCATGCCGCGCGCTCCTCGATGGGCGCGCGCCAGCAGGCGACGGAATGCGCGGGGCCGATGGGGCGCAGCGCCGGCGCCTCGGCGCGGCACCGCGCCTCGGCGAGCGGGCAGCGCGAGGCGAAACGGCAGCCCTGACGTTTCGCCCAGGGCGGCGGCACGGACCCCGGAATGGTCGCGAGCCGCCGCGCGGGCTGGTCGAGCCGCGGCACCGCCGCCATCAGCCCGATCGTATAGGGATGCTGCGGGTCCTCGAACAACGTCGCCGTCGGCGCGCGCTCCACCACCGCGCCCGCATACATCACCGCCACGTCGTCGCAGGTTTCCGCCACCACGCCGAGATCGTGCGTGATGAGCAGGATCGCCGCGCCCGCGCGCGCCTGCAAATCTTGCAGCAGTTCGAGAATCTGCGCCTGGATCGTCACGTCGAGCGCGGTCGTCGGCTCGTCGGCGATGAGCAGGTCGGGATCGTTGGCGAGCGCCATCGCGATCATCACGCGTTGGCGCTGGCCGCCGGAAAGCTGATGCGGATAATCGTCGACGCGCTTTTCGGGCGAGGGCAGCCGCACCATGTCGAGCAGCGCCACCGCGCGTTCGCGCGCCGCGCGCGCGGACAGATTCGAATGGGCCTGCACCATTTCGCGCAGCTGATCGCCCAGCGTATAGACCGGGTTCAACGAGGTCATCGGCTCCTGAAAGATCATGCCGATGCGCCCCCCGCGCAGCCGGCGCATCTCCGCTTCCGGCAGCGACAGCAGATCGCGCCCGTCGAACAGGATGCGCCCGCCGAGATAGTGGCCGGGCGGCTGCGGCACCAGCCGCATCATCGCGAGCGACGTCACCGACTTGCCGCAGCCCGACTCGCCGACGAGGCCGAGCGTTCGGCCGCGGGCGAGCGAGAGGTCGACGCCGTCCACCGCGACGAAGCGCGACGGACCGGCGCCGAAAGCGATGGTGAGGTCTTCGACCGAGAGCAGCGGCGCGTCGGGCACGTCGCATCCTTCCTCTGGAGGCGGGCGCGCGGCCGTCGCGCGCCCGCGCCGGATCAGTTGACGTATTTCAGGTCGAGGCCCTTGTAGAGCGCGCAGCCGTAATTGTTGTGCGGCACGATCGGCGCGAGCTTCTTCGAATAGGCGACGACGCGCGGCTCGTGCACCAGCGGCAGCCAGAGATTGGCGCCGTGCACCTTCTCCAACACCTTGCCATAGGCGGCGGCGCGGGTCTTGTCGTCGAGCGCGGCCTTCCCTTCCGCGAGCCACTTGTCGGTTTCGGGGTCTTTCCAGTTCATCCGGTTGGGCGTGGGCACATTGGTCGAGGGGAAATACAGGTTCAGCGCGTCGCCCGCCGAGACGTAGGGATAGCTCATGCCGAAGGCGTCGAACTCCTGCGTCGCGAGCTTGCCCCACGCCACCGTCGGATCGAAGCCCTGAATCTGAAGCTTGACGCCGATCTTCAACAGCTCGGCCTGCACATACTCGGAGATGTTGCGCCAGGTCGAACCGTTGAAGAAATAGCCGGTCGGCGCCAGCTTCACGCCATTTTTCTCGCGCACGCCGTCGGCGCCGACCTTCCAGCCCGCCTCGTCGAGCAGCTTGCGCGCGCCGGCGGGATCGTATTTCGGCAGTTTGTCGTCGAGCGCCGGGTTCCAGTCCTTGGTCGCCTGACTGATGTAGCTCTTGGCGCCCTTCGCCTCCCCGTAGAAAAGATCCTTGGCCATCGCGTGTTGATCGACCGCCATGGCGATCGCCTTGCGCACCGCCGGATCGGACATGGTCGGCTTGTCGATCTTGAAGCCGATGAAGATCGTCCAGAAGGCTTCCTCCGACTTGGCGATCTGGAGATTGGGCGCGGCGCGCAGCTGCTCCAGCGCGGAATAGGGCACATAGGTCGACATCTGCGTCTGATCGGAGATCAGCGCGATGGCGCGCGTGTTTTCCTCCGGCACGACCTGCCAGACGATCTTGTCGACCTGCGCCTCTCCCTTGTTCTTGTAGAAGGCCGGCCCCCATTTGTAGCCGGCGTGTTTGGTGAGCGAGAGCTTGTCGCGCGGCGTCCAGTTCTCCCAGCAGAAGGGGCCGGTGCCGTTCATGCCCTGAATGCCGAAATCCGCGCCGAGCTTCTCCACCTGGGCCTTGTCGATGATGGTGCCGAAGCTCTGCGTGAGCTGGTAGAGCAGTTCGGAGAAAGGCGACTTGAGCTTGTAGACCAGCGTCGTCTCATCCGGCGCCGTGATCGAGTCGACCTCTCCCGCCCGCCATCTCACCGGCGATTTGGTGGCGGGATCGATCCAGCGATTGAGCGAATAGGCGGCGTCGGCGGCCGTCATCTTGCGGCCGTCGCAGAAGGTCACGTCGTCGCGCAGCTTGAATGTGTAGGTGAGACCGTCGGCCGAGACCTCCCAGCTCTTCGCCAGCGCCGGCGTCAGGGTCTTCATATCCGGCTCAAGCGCGACCAGGGTGTCGCCTGTCATGAACAGCACTTCGGCGGCGGCCTGCGCCACCGACTTGTGAGGATCGTAATTATTGGCGTCCTGCTCGCGCACGATGCTGATCTGCGCGGCCAGCGCCGGGGCGGCGAGGGCGAGCGCGGCCAGCGCGCAGGCCGCCGTCGCGAAACCTGTCCGGAACGTCATATCGCATCCTCCCTGTTGTTTCTCATGTCCGCAGTCTCGGATCGAGCACGTCGCGCAGCGCGTCGCCGGCGATGTTGACGGTGAGGACGATCACGAAGATCGCCAGAGAAGGAATGATCGCCACATGCGGGGCCAACAGCATCGCGTCGCGGCCTTGCGAGGCCATCATGCCGAGTTCCGCGGCCGGAGGGCGCGCGCCGAGGCCGAGAAAGCTCAGAGCCGCGCCGAGCAGGATCACCTGCCCGAAGCGCAGCGACATGAACACCATGATCGAGGAGACGCAGTTGCGCGCCAGATAGCGCGTGAACAAGGCGGCGTCCGACAGGCCGACCGCGCGGCCGGCCTCGATGAATTCCTGCTTCATCACGCTTTCGGCGATGGAGCGGGCGATGCGGGCGCTGTCGGGAATGGTGGCGATGGCGAGCGCGATGATGACCGGGGCGACGCCGGCGCCCATCACCGCCACCAGAGCGAGGCCGAGCAGGATGGCGGGAAAGGACAGCATCACGTCGGCGCCGCGCATGATCCACGGATCGAGGCGAGGATAGAAGGCGCCGAGAAGCCCGAGCAGCGAACCGACGCCGCCTCCCACCGTCACCGCGACGAGGCCGATCAGCAATGTCAGCCGCGCGCCGTGGAGGAGGCGGCTCAGAATGTCGCGACCCTGCCCGTCCGTCCCGAGAAGGTGTTGCGGCAGCCCACGCGCCGCCCAGGCCGGCGGGCGCATCATCGCGCGCGAACTCTCGGCAGGATCGAAGGGGGCCAGAACGGGCGCGAGGATGGCGGCGGCGACGATCGCCATGAAGACGAGCAGCGCCAGCGCGGCGGCGGGATCGGCCAGCAACGCCCTCCACCACGGAGCGCGCGCGAGCGGCGGCGCGTCGTCGAGATCGAGGCGTTCGACCGCGCTCATGCCTTGTGGCTCCGCGGGTCGAGCACGGCGTAGAGCATGTCGACGAGCATGTTGATGCCGATGAAGCCGAGCGCCAGCAACAGGATCGCGCCCTGCGCGAGCGGAAAGTCCGAGGACAGAATGGCCCCCACCGCGAGGCGGCCGATGCCGGGATAAGAGAAGATCGTCTCGGTGACGACGGCGCCGCCCAGCAGATAGCCGGCCTGGAGGCCGATCAGCGTGACGACGGGGATCAGCGCGTTGCGCAGCGCGTGGCGCAGGATCACGCGCGTCTCGCTCAGTCCCTTGGCGCGCGCGGTGCGCACATGGTCGAGACGCAACACCTCCAGCACGCTGGAGCGCGTCATGCGCGCCACCGGGCCGATGAAGATCAGCCCCAGCGAAAGCGCCGGAATGGCGATGTGGCGCAGCCCGTCGACGCTCCACAACGGGCCGCCCCGCCCCATGAAGGGCAGCAGCCGCAGCGTCACGCCGAGAAACTGCATCAGCACCAGCGCGATGAAGAAGATCGGCAACGACACGCCCGCGACCGAGACCGCCATGATGGCGCGGTCGATCCACGAACCGCGCTTCACCGCCGCCAGCGTGCCGAGTCCGACGCCGAGCGGCACCGACCACACCATCGACGCGAACATCAGTTCGACGGTCGGGCCGAAGGCGGCGCCGAGTTCGCTCAGGACGGTCTTGTTGGAGATCAGCGAGCGCCCCCAATCGCCCTGCGCGAGACGCGCGGCGTAGAGGCCCAGTTGCGTCAGCACAGGCTTGTCGAGACCCATCTCGCGGCGAATCTCCGCGACGATATCGGGCGTCGCGGAGGGTCCGGCCATCACCTGCGCCGGATCGCCCGGCGCCATCTTGATCAGCAGGAAGCCGAACACGAGCGCGCCGATCAGGACGGGGATCGACAGCAGCAGCCGGTTCGTCAGCGCGTGAATCATGCCGCCTCGCGCCGGTGGACGATCTCGCCGCCGCGGATCGTCATGTCGCAGCGCGCATTCAGGATATCCTCAGGGTCGATGGTCAGAAGATCGCGATCGAAGACGGCGACGTCGCCGAGCATGCCGACCTCGAAGCGGCCCTTCAGCCGCTCCTCATGCGAGGCGTAGGCCGACGCGCTGGTGTAGGCGTGCAACGCCTCCTCGATCGAGAGGCGTTGCTCGGGGCCGATCACCGTTCCTGTGCGGGTCTTGCGGGTGACGAGATTGTAGATGACGGGCAGCGGCGCGATCTCGGTGACCGGGCAATCGGTCGAGGCGGACGGGTTGAGTCCTTTCGCGATCCAGTCGCGGAAGGGATGGGAGGCGGCGGCGCGCTCCTTCTCGACGACGGTCAGATAGAGGTCGCCGAACCAGTAGAGGAAGGACGGCTGGGGAACCGGCAGAACGCTGAGCCGCGCCATGCGCTCCATCTGGTCGGGCCGCAGCCAGCCGCAATGCTCGATGCGGTGGCGCCGGTCGGGCGCGGGATTCGCCTCCAGCGCCGCCTCGATGGCGTTCAGCGTCTCCTCGATGGCGGCGTCGCCGATGGCGTGGATGCCCATCTGGAAGCCTGCGTCGTGCGCCTCGCGCACCATCCGGTCGAGTTCGCTCTGGTCGGGAATGCAGAGCAGGCCGCGATTGCCCGGATCGCCGAGATAGTCGCGCGTCATCGCCGCCGTCTTCGAGCCGGCGCTGCCGTCGGTGAACATCTTCACCGGCCCGATGCGCAGCATCTCGTCGCCATGGCCCGTCGCCAGCCCCTCGGCGATGGCCTGCGGCAGGATCGTGCGCGTCTTGTCGGCCATCAGGCAACCGTAGGTCCGCACGGGAAGCCGGCCTTCGCGGCGCGCGCGCCGATAGGCCTCCATCTCCGTCCATCCCTCGTGCAGCCCGATGGCCGCCTCCATGATCGAGGTGACGCCATGCGCGAGCAAAGACCGTCCCGCCAGTTCGATCGCCTCGACCATCCGCTCGATGGAGTTGCGCGGGAGAATCCGCGCGATCCGCTCGCGCCCCGTCTCCGCGACGACGCCGGTGAGGCGTCCCTCGCGCCGCTCGATCAGGCCGCCCTCGGGCGAGGGCGTGTTTTCGTCGATCCCGGCGAGAGCGAGCGCGCGCGAATTGGCGACGGCGAGATGTCCGTCCGTCCGCACGACGTAGACAGGGTGGTCCGGGCAGGCGGCGTCGAGTTCGTCGCGGTGAGGGTGACGGCCGACGTCGAGCTGGAAATGATCGTAGCCGCGCCCGAGAATCCACTCGCCCGTCGGCGTCCCCTGCGCGCGCGCGCGCAACGCGTCGAGAAGTCCGTCGAGCGTCGCGACGACGCACGGGCGCAGATCCACCTGCCCCATGGCGAGGCCGAGGGGCAGCAAGTGCATATGCGCATCGTAAAGTCCGGGCGTCGCGAGCCGGCCGTCGAGATCGACGACCGTCGTCGCCGGCCCTTTCAGCGCAGCGATCCCGGCGTCGGAGCCGACCGCCATCACGCGGCCATCGCGCAACGCCAGCGCCTCGGCGAGAGGAAGGCCGAGACCGCGCCAGATCGTCCCGCGCGACAGGATCACGTCCGCATGTTGCGACATGTCAGCTCCTCCCGCCGCCATTCGGCCAAAGCGAATCGCCTGCGTCAAGGCGAATTCGCGATCCCGCGATGAAGGTCCGGCCGGCGAGCCGCTCGCTCCGCATTCTCCCGATTTCGGGCCGGGCCGCCGGGCGAGCTTGCAACTCGCTTGAACGTCACGGCGCGCGGAACGTCACACGGGCCGCAAGCCCGCCTTCGGGGGCCGGCCCGAGCGTCAGCGTTGCGGCGTAGGCTTCGGCGAGATCGGCGACGATGGCGAGGCCGAGGCCGTCGCCATCGCCCTCGTCGAGCCTCTCGCCGCGGATCGGCGAACGGCGCGCCGCGGACGCGTCGAGGCCGGGGCCGTCGTCGCGCACTTCGAGCCAGGGCGGATCGGCCTGCGCCGCGATGGTCACAGTCGCGCGGGCGTGACGGGCGGCGTTGTCGACCAGATTGCCGAGCAGTTCTTCAAGATCGGTGCGGTCGATCGGCAAGGTCAGATCGGCATCGAGATCGAAATCGAACGCCTTGCCCTGCGCGGCGGGCATGCGCGCGGCGGCGGCCGCGACATCCTCGGCCACGCCGCGCACGATGGCGCGCTGCCTGGGCGATCGGCCGGCCGCCGCGCG
>ERZ1645187.2939-NODE-2939-length-14654-cov-26.754709_pt1 | contig 14654 bp, 14 predicted proteins | sample MGYA00575352_ERZ1645187 | MGnify/ENA primary metagenome ERZ1645187 (study PRJEB40837, sample SAMN11349314) | freshwater sediment metagenome | isolation source: river sediment | host: Sediment | place: India: Wazaribad , New Delhi | collected 2017-02-21 ...
AAATTTAGGTGTTTTTCCAATTTTTAACCAGTCCGGATTTTGGGGATATTTACAGTACTCATCGATGATTTATTTGAGTGTATAATAGATGGTGTTGGATTGATGATTTAAGAATTAACTATTCTTTGAACGCTATAATCCTAACCTCATATACATTTCCAATATTATCAATCTCAAAGCTATAACCCTCCCCTATTTCAATATTTTTATTTACATCGTGTATGTTGAAATTTTTCAAGAATTCAGATATCTCAAGACTAACAATACTCGCTGTACCATCTTTGATTATTATATCAAATCCTACATATTTTTCATCCCAATGACTATACATAAAATTTACTGGAATGAGTTTCTTATTATACTTTCTGACAAAATCTCTAATTTTTGTTTTAGAATTAAAACTACAACTAAAGTGCATTTTTATAAAATATTCATTCATACACTGATTATATTTATCATACACTCTATCAACTTATAACTCTACAGATATATCTCTCCGCCTTTCTCTACAAACTCTTTGGCTTTTTCCTGCATGCCTTTTTCAGCTTCTTCTTTGGCGGCATAGTCGCGTACTTCCTGCGTGATTTTCATACTACAGAAATGCGGTCCGCACATGGAACAGAAATGCGCTACTTTCGCGCCGTCTGCCGGTAAGGTTTCATCGTGGAATTCCAGCGCTTTCTCAGGATCTAAACTCAGGTTAAACTGATCCTGCCAACGGAATTCAAAACGCGCTTTACTCAAGGCATTGTCTCTGTATTGCGCGCCCGGATGTCCTTTCGCAAGGTCGGCGGCGTGGGCGGCTAATTTGTAGGTAATCACACCGGTGCGTACGTCTTCTTTGTTCGGCAAGCCCAGGTGTTCTTTCGGCGTCACGTAGCACAACATCGCGCAGCCGTACCAGCCAATCATCGCCGCACCAATCGCGGAGGTGATGTGGTCGTAGCCCGGCGCAATATCGGTCGTCAGCGGCCCCAGCGTGTAGAACGGCGCTTCGTGGCATTCCTTCAATTGCTTGTCCATGTTTTCTTTAATCAGGTGCATCGGTACGTGTCCCGGCCCTTCAATCATCACCTGCACATCGTGTTTCCACGCGATTTTTGTGAGTTCACCCAGCGTTTCCAACTCCGCAAATTGCGCCGCATCATTGGCATCTGCAATAGAACCCGGACGCAGTCCATCACCCAACGAAAACGCCACATCGTAGCGCTTCATGATTTCGCAGATTTCTTCAAAATGCGTGTAGAGGAAACTTTCCTGATGATGTGCGAGACACCATTTCGCCATGATACTTCCGCCGCGCGACACGATGCCTGTCACGCGTTTTGCGGTGAGCGGAATATAGCGCAGCAACACGCCCGCATGAATGGTGAAATAATCCACGCCTTGTTCCGCTTGTTCGATTAAGGTATCTCTGAAAATTTCCCAGGTCAGATCTTCCGCTTTGCCGTTCACTTTTTCCAGCGCCTGATAAATCGGCACGGTGCCAATCGGCACGGGTGAATTGCGGATAATCCACTCGCGGGTTTCGTGTATGTTTTTGCCGGTCGATAAATCCATGATGGTATCGGCGCCCCAGCGGCAGGCCCACACCGCTTTTTCCACTTCTTCCTCAATGCTGGATGTCACTGCGCTGTTGCCAATGTTCGCGTTTATTTTCACCAGAAAATTTCTGCCGATAATCATCGGTTCTGTTTCGGGATGGTTGATATTGCTCGGAATGATGGCACGGCCTGCGGCCACTTCATCGCGCACAAACTCCGGCGTGATGTAGGACTTGGGTGTTCTCGCACCAAAGCTTTCGCCGGGATGTTGCTGACACAGCATGTCCGCTTGTCCGTTCAGCGAGGCATTGTATTCGGCAATGCGCTGGTTTTCGCGGATGGCAATGTATTCCATTTCCGGTGTTACGATGCCCATTTTTGCATAATGCAGTTGCGTCACGTTACGGCCTTCCTTGGCGCGCAGCGGCATTTTGATATGCTCGAAACGCAACTGATCGAGACTTGTATCGTTCATGCGTTGTGTGCCATATTCCGAAGAAAACTCAAAGAGGCGTTCAATATCTCCGCGTTCCATAATCCACTGTTCCCGCAGGCGTGGCAAGCCTTTGCGGACGTCTATCTGTACATTCGGGTCGGTGTAAGGCCCACTGGTATCATACACGGTAATCGGTTTATTTTCTACTGACTTACCGTTGATTTTTGTCGGCGACAAACTGATTTCGCGCATCGCCACCTGTATATCGTGTTTCTCTCCTTTTACATATACTTTTTTTGAATTGGGAAAAGGCGTGGTAGAAATGACTTGCTGACTTGGTATTTTATCTTGTTTCATTTTTTTAGTATTGAGTAGTTAGTAATGAGTATTGAGACGAAGTTCATTATTAAATTAATTCATTGCTATATTGTTTCATTATCCTCCCGCAACAGCACCAATAACAATAATCTTGTCTTCATTATTTAAAACTGTTTCCTTCCATTGGCTGCGTGGAATGATTTCTTCATTTAACGCCAGCGCAATGCCTTTTGTTTCTTCCATCTGCAAGGAATGAATGGCATTCTCCAACGTTGTATTTTCGTCGAATTGATAAATCTGGTTATTAATCGTTATGCGCATAAAGTTATTTTGTCAACTGTCATTCTCCTGCTCTTGCAAAAGGGAATCTCATAAGTGAAACTAATGAGATTTCCACTTTCGTGGGAATGACGCTTTTTATTTACATACTCTTGGAAATGCAGAAAGGCAAGACTCGTTCCCTACGTTGGTGCTAACCAAATCAGGTTCAAAGGATATTTCTCAGTTCAGGTATTCACCGGAACACTCCCAGAGTATGGTATAAAATTACTAAATAAAAACCAGAAATGCGTGTATTTTTGCCCTATGAAGGTCAGGATTGCTTTTGCGAACGATATTCCGAAAATCATAGAGGTGGCAGAGGCGACGTGGAAACAAACCTACGCGCCGATCATCTCTCAGGAACAGATCGACTTTATGTATGAACGCATGTACACACCCGAGGCCATCTTACAACAGATGCAGGACGGCCACACCTTTCTGATGTGTCTGGAAGAAAATGCCATTCTGGGCTTTATCAGTTACATCATCCGCGAAGACCACACCCTGTACATTCCCAAACTATATGTAAAGCCACAGACACAGGGCAAAGGCATCGGCAGGTTATTGCTGGAAGAGGCTGAAAAAATTGCCCGCAAGAACTATCTGCAGGCGATTGAATTAAATGTCAACCGCAAAAATCCCGCGATGTATTTTTACAAAAAAATGGGATTTGAGCTACACGAAAAGACGGATATCGCCTACGGCAAATTCTGGCTGAATGACTATGTGCTGCGGAAGCCATTGGTCATTGGTTAATAGATAATAATTATCGTTTTTAGCCTGGCTATTTCCCTAATGACCAATGTCAAATGACTAATACTTGCTCACCGTCCATGCCCAATAAATAAGCACGAACTGCAACGCAATCCGGACATATAAAAACCATTCTTTGCCTTTTGCCATCTTTGGCGGATCGAACAGATGCGGGATATGCACCGCAAAGAACAAGATTAACATGGCAATAATCAGGTACGCAGAAATTTGTCGCGTAGATGCAAACAACAAGCCAATGGCGAGTATGATTTCCGCAATACCACTCACCTGATTCAGCAGATGGGGCATTGGAAAAAACTTCGGCATAATGCCAAGATAAAACTTCGGATTGACGAAGTGATTCACGCCGGCACCGGCATACAGGAATGCCATTACGTACAGCGAAATTTGTTGGATAGTAGTCATAAATATTTTTTTGCCACTAAGACACGAAGTACACTGAGTGGCCTTTGTGTCTTAGTGGTTTATTATTAATCAATTAATGTACTGTCAATGCCCACTGTTACTCTGTTCGTACTTTTCAGGCGTTGCAATAAGGCTTCCGCTTTTGGCAATTCGTATTCGAAGTAGTAATTAAAGCACAGGAATTTGCTGTCTTTGAATTGCGCGTCAATATTCCCATTTTCGTTACACGTATTCGCCATCTTGATCCATTGCCAGCCCATCACCAGCACACCGAACAACTCGAGGTATAAAGTGGCATCGCTCAGGTATGCCTCCACACCTTCTTTCTGCGCCACACCCATCAGGTGCATGGATAATTCCTGCAGCTGTCCGAGTTTCTTTTCCAATGCTACCGCCTGTGCTTTGGTGTTATCGTGTTGTTTCGCTTTCGCGATATCGCCCATCACTTCCTGCATCAGCAACATCACGGCTTTGCCGCCTTTCATCATCACTTTTCTGCCCAGCAAATCCAATCCATGAATGGCAGTAGTACCTTCGTGTATGGTGTGTATTCTTGTTTCCCGGTAATATTGTTCCGCAATAAAATCCTTGGTAAACCCATAGCCGCCGAAAATCTGTATCGCCGTAGAGGTGGAGAGATTGCTCATTTCTGCCGGATAGGATTTGGCCACCGGTGTGAGCAGTTCCAGCATCAGATGGTATTTTTCCTGCGCTTCTCCCGTTTCCACGCGCGCCAGATCGGCATAGTAAGCACATTGCAACTCCAGGCACAGGGCGCCGTCAATGAATGTTTTCTGGAACAACAACATGCGTTTCACATCCGCGTGCTGGATAATCGGAATCTGTGGCATCTCCGGATTTTTCTCCGCGATATTTCTGCCCTGCAAACGTTCGTTCGCATATTTCAAACTGGCATAATAGGCGGCAGAAGAAATGGAAGTAGCGTGCAATCCAACAGAAATGCGCGCTTCGTTCATCATCTGGAACATGTAGGAAAGTCCTTTATTTTCCTCGCCGACCAGCCAGCCTCTGCAGTCGTTGTTTTCGCCAAAACTCAAATGCGCAATTGGTGCGCCTTTGTAGCCCATTTTGTGGTATACGCCGATACTCGTCACGTCATTGTGTTCCAATGTTCCGTCTTCTTTCATTCGCTCGCGCGGCACGATGAACATGGAGATGCCTTTGGTGCCGGCCGGTGCGCCTTTCACCCGCGCAAGCAGCAAATGCACCACATTATCGACGGCATCGCTGTCGCCGCAGGAAATAAATATTTTTTGTCCGACAATCTTATAAGTTCCATCGTCCTGTTTTTCCGCTGTCGTCACCACATCGCTCAACGAACTTCCGGCTCCGGGTTCTGTCAATGCCATCGTACCCTGCCATTCGCCGGCGAACATTTTGGGCAGATACAGATCGTGGTATTTCTTATCGGCAAATGCTTCTATCAGATGCGCGGCGCCCATGGTGAGTCCCATGAACACACAACCCGAATAATTGGCCGCACCCATAATATAGCTGGAAGCCGTAGAAAAAACGGACGGCATCTGCATGCCGCCGACTTCCTTGGACGCGAGGATGCTGATCCATCCGTTTTCTCCGCCAATGCGCATGATATCGCGGTGCACGCGGTGCACGCGGATTCTGCCGTCCACTAATTCCGGTTGTACTCTGTCCATTTCCACCAGGTGCGGAAAGAGATATTCTTTCGAAAACTGATCGGTGGCATCCAGATACATTTCTACGGTTTCTTTGGTGTGGTCGGAGAAGTAATCGTATTGCGTGATGGTCTCTGCTTTCAGGACATCAAACAGAATAAAATTCAGGTGTTCGCGGTTGTAGAATTTATCGCCGAGGAAAACGGAAGAATTGGTTTGCATACTATTTTGTTGTTTCAATAAAAATAGGCTTTTTTTTGAAACAAAAGATGCATTTCGGCAGAATGCCTGCGTGAGCGATAGAAGCGGAAAGCCCGGAGCCGGGCGTAGCCGGCGAGGACTTGCAGCGGATAGCGCGACCCAAAGGGGCACGCCCGGATTTTGTCATTATTCTACGGTGACAGACTTGGCGAGGTTGCGCGGCTGATCGACATCGCAGCCTCTCATGACGGCGATATGGTAGGCGAGCAACTGCAGCGGAATGACCGATAATATCGGGGTGAACGGCTCTTCGGTGGCCGGAATGCGGATAACGTATTCGGCGAGTTTGCTGATTTCCGTGTCGCCTTCCGTAACCACCGCGATGATACGGCCTTTGCGTGTTTTCACCTCTTCAATGTTGGACAGTACTTTTTCGTAGTGCTGCGTGTGGGGCGCTAGTACGACTACCGGCATATTTTCATCGATGAGTGCGATGGGTCCGTGTTTCATTTCCGCAGCAGGATAGCCTTCGGCGTGGATATAGGAAATCTCCTTGAGTTTGAGCGCGCCTTCGAGTGCTACCGGAAAATTGTATCCTCGTCCGAGATACAGGAAATTGGTGGCATGCTGGAACGTTTCGGCAATCTTTTCGATATAGCTGTTGGCTTTGAGGATGTGCTCAATCTTGGCGGGCAGCGCTTCGAGTTCGGAGATATACTGATTGAATTTTGTCTGCGACAAAGTGCCTTTGATTTCGGCCAGTTGCAGCGCCATGAGGGCGAGTATGCTGACCTGTGTCGTGAAGGCTTTGGTGGACGCGACGCCGATTTCCGGGCCGGCATGGGTGTAGGAGCCGGCATCCGTCATACGAGAAATATTGGAACCCACCACATTGCAGATGCCGTAGGTGAGTGCGCCTTTTGATTTGGCGAGTTCGAGGGCGGCTTTGGTATCGGCGGTTTCTCCCGACTGTGAAATGGCGATGACCACATCATTTTCAGTGATGACCGGATTCCTGTAGCGGAATTCTGAAGCGTATTCTACTTCCACATTGATGCGTGCCAGATCTTCAATCAGGTATTCGCCAATGAGGCCGGAATGCCAGGAAGTGCCGCAGGCAACGATGGTAATTTTCTGGGCGTTTTTAAACCGCGCTTCGTGCTCGCGGACGCCGCCGAGGTTGACCCAGAACTGCTGACTGTCGATGCGGCCACGGATACTGTTTTTGATGGCCAGCGGCTGCTCGTGAATCTCCTTCATCATGAAATGTTCGAAGCCGCCTTTTTCAATCTGCTCCAGCTTCAGCTGCAACTCATCGATATATGGAATATGAACGGAATTGTCTTTGATGAACTTCACTTCAAACGCTCCGCTCATGTGCAGTACGGCCATTTGTCCATCTGAGAGATAGGTAACTTTTTTGGTGTGTTCCACCAGCGGTGAGCCATCGGAAGCGACGAAGAGTTCATCATCACCGATACCCAATACCATCGGACTGCTGAGTTTGGCAGCGATGAGTTTATCCGGTTCATTTTTTGAAATGACTACGATGGCGTAGGCGCCGACCACTTCATTGAGCGCGAGGCGCACCGCTTCTTCCAGGCTGCACTGCACATTCTTCTTGATTTCATCAATCAGGTGAACGAGCACTTCCGTATCTGTTTCGGAGCGGAACTGATAGCCGCGTTCCTGCAATTCTGTTTTGAGGGAATAGTAGTTTTCGATAATACCGTTGTGGATGACGGCAATGTCGCCATTGGTATTAAAGTGCGGATGCGCATTGGTATCGTTGGCTTCTCCGTGGGTTGCCCAACGGGTATGGCCGATGCCGACTGTTCCGGAAATATCATTCCCGTCCGCTGTATCTTCCAGGGCCTTTACTTTCCCTTTCTTCTTGTAAATATTCAACTGATTATCCGCACTCAGCAGCGCGATTCCGGCACTGTCATAACCTCTGTATTCCAGGCGTTTGAGTCCGTTAATAACAATAGGGAAGGCTTGTTTTTTGCCTATATATCCAACAATTCCACACATACGCTTCTTTTAGTTGCGTGATAAATTTAATAAAAAAATGAAAGAATCTCTATTTTACGGGGCTGTATATCAGATTGAGTTTCATCCTGTATCGCTCATCCGAATAGTTGGCACCCGCTACCACGACACGCGATGGCGTAAATCCGAAGTTGACGATTGTTCCATTGATGGTACTATTCAAAAAGTTAACAGACTCGTCTGTGCCTGCAGCCCGGTAAGTTGCTATGTATAAATCGGCATTCGATTCTCTGTTGAGGGAAATAGCCTGAATGTATTTGGTAATGCCGAAAGTATAGCGTGCAATTTTCTTGCCCATATTATCCGTTAATGCAGTATCGAGCACCCCAACTCCGTCGCCGGTAGCAAGTGCATCCAGTTCGCCGCTTGCATTGCGTTTCAGCAGCAGCATGAATATCGGAGTAGCAAAATTTCCGGTATTCTGTTCTATCTGCGTCACCACGAGTTCCGCTTTATTGACCGCAGCCTTTCCCATATTCGTGAGTGTAGGAAGTTGCACTTTTATGATAGTACCGGCCTGTCCGAGTACATAGTTTACGGAATCCGTCTGCAAACCGGAAGCCACCACATTATCAACGGTGGAAGAAAGATTTTTAGTAAACAGATTGATGCCATTCTGACGTGTTGTAATACTCGCGTTCTGGATCTTGGTCAACGCTGTCGGCAGCTTCATTTCGCGCAATGTATTCTTCTTATCCCTGTAATAGATAACCATGCCGGAATAGAAACTATTCAAATCTATTTCCGCCATGGCATTACCGGAAGTACCTGCATTTTCTATGATAATCCCCGGGAAATTATTCTTAAACAAACTGGAATCCCGCAGCACATTCTGCCCAAGATTCAGGATGGTAGTTCCTATTGAATTATCCAGCGGCACTTTAAAAATACTTGGAATACCTACGCTATCCGTACGGCTCACCGTCTCATTTCGCATTGGTCTGAAAAGATAGTTATTTACACTACCAATCTGAGTAGATGCAGGAAAAGCAGTGCTGTTGGAATAATAAGTGTTGAACTCTGTAATCTTGTTGGAGATAGTGCTGATTCTGAAATTCTGAGGCACAGTGCTGTCTCCATAAATATTGTTGTATTTCAGGAGCAATACTACTGAGTCTACCAGAAACGGCCCCAATGTATCGTCATAAACGGTACTAGGTCTGTCCAGTTCTGTGACTATAGAAGCCTGCTGAAATCCGAACTTCGCATCATTGATAACGCCCAGATAATTTTTAGCGAGCTTATCTGTTCGCATAAAGGTGTCCGACAAAGTTTTGGAATAGACGGTAAAAGTATCCGTGAATCCCACATTTAACAAATCATCGTTAGGTAAGATATCTGCCCCTATCGTGTCATCTTTTTTACAGGCATTGAGCAATACAACAAGGGTAAGGGCAAATAATAAATAAATTTTTCTCATTCGGTGTTAAATGTGTGATGGATGATAATTTAGTATAACGGATTTATTGCAGCAACATTTTATAGAAGTCGGCATAATTTTGCAATAAGTTATCCTCTTCCTGATAGGCCAGAAATGGCTTTTTGCCAATGGCCTTTTTGAGTGCCGCCAGTCCGGGCATATCGGCAGAACCCTGCACAACAGCATCTGCATACTGAACGCCGCCTAATGTGAGCGCATCATTGGTCAGGTCTTTGAAAACGGACAGGTCTTTTTCTTTTACATCCTCGCCAATCAAAGCGATTTTGAGGAAATTCTTATTCAGCTTACCTTCAAAAGTGGAATTGTAAATACTGTACACCATCTTGGTCTGCGCAAATACCGGATCTTTGGCGAACTGCGTCTTCATGTATACCGGAATCAGACTCGTCATCCAACCGTGACAGTGGATGATATGCGGATGCCATCCGAATTTCTTTACTGTTTCCAATGTGGCCTTGCAGAAGAACACCATTCTGTCGGCATTATCTGCAAATTCTTTTTCATCGTCATCCTGGAATACGGCTTTGCGTTTGAAAAATTCTTCATTATCCAGGAAGTATACCTGAATACGCGCGCCGGGCAGGGAAGCTACTTTAATGATAAGGGGATAATCATTATCATCGATGATGATATTGATACCCGATAAACGAACTACTTCGTGCAGTCGGTTTCTGCGTTCATTGATAACGCCGAAACGCGGCATCAGCACGCGTACTTCCAATCCGTTGTCATTAATATATGGCGCCAATCTTTTTACAACGGTTCCTACTTCTGAGATAACCAGATAAGGATCCATTTCCTGAGTGACATACAACAATCTTTTCTTTTCCATGCGCCGCTGATTCGTTAATTTTTAATTATTATGGTTTATTTGTGGGCAAAGGTACGCATTAAAAGTGGTATTTTTGATTAATAAATGTAAAAATAGCGCCTTGAAAATATTTCAAACTGTTGTAGAACTGCAAAAGCACTTATTGGAAATCAACCAATTAGGGCAACGAACTATTGGCTTTGTGCCCACCATGGGCGCACTGCACCAAGGCCACCTCTCCCTGATTGATGCCGCCAGAAAAGAAAGTGACTACACGGTGTGCAGCATTTTCGTTAATCCTACGCAATTCAACGATCCGGAAGATTTTAAAAGATATCCCATTCAGATTGACAGAGACCTGGAGATGTTGCTGGAAGCAAAGTGCGATGTGGCTTTCGTTCCGAATGTGGAAGAAATCTACCCGCACGGCACATTGGCGAAAGTCGATATCGACCTCGGATTCATCGGCACGACACTGGAAGCGGCGCACCGGCCCGGACATTTTGAGGGCGTTCTGCAGGTGGTGAAAAGACTGCTGGATATCGTGCAGCCGGACAAGCTATTCCTAGGACAAAAAGACTATCAGCAGTGCATGGTGTTGCAGCGTCTGGTGCAGCATTGTCAGTTGCCGGTAGAAGTCGTGATCTGCCCTACCCTGCGCGAGCCGGACGGCCTCGCGATGAGCAGCCGTAATGTGCGCCTGTCTGCGGAAGAACGCAGCGCCGCCGTCAAACTGTCAAAGGCTTTGAATGCTATCCGCGAACACATCCAACAAACGCCGCTGGATGAACTTCTTTCAGAGCAGCAGGCTATGTTATCAGCAGACCCGCTGATTTCGGTGGAGTATCTCGTGGTGGTACACGGGGAAACGCTCGAGCCGGTGGATACTTATAAACAGACCGTTCCGCTCACTGCCCTCGTGGCTGCCAAAGTGGGGCCGGTCAGACTGATAGACAATCTCATCATTACATAGAAGCAGCTGACTATCAGCGATTTCACACAAAATTATCGCGCCAACAGGCTATGCTGCATGCTATTTCTTAATTATGGCGTAATTTGTTTGTCAATTATTATCCCTACCTTTGGGGCGAAATTAACCATATGTTTGTACACGTTTTCAGAGCTAAATTGCACCGCGTAAAGGTAACAGAAGCCAACTTGAATTATATGGGCAGCATTACAGTCGACGAGGATTTACTCGACGCATCCGGCATTTTGCCTAATGAAAAAGTACAAATCGTGAATGTAAACAACGGCGAACGCTTTGAAACCTATATCATTAAAGGCGAACGTGGTTCGGGACAAATCTGCCTCAACGGACCGGCAGCCCGCAAGGTGCAACTCGGCGATATCCTGATTGTGATTGCCTATGGTATGATGACGCTGGAAGAAGCGAAAAATTTCACCCCGCAGGTTGTATATGTCGATGAAAACAACCGGCATGTAAAAAATTAATCCTATTTTCGTCGGGATGAAAAATCTCAAAACCACGATTAAAATCCTCCTTTCCCTCGGCCTTGGCATCGGCCTCATTACCTGGTTCTGGAGCGCCATGTCCGAACAGGATAAAACCGAGACCATCTCTGCTTTCAAACGTGCCAACTACTTTTGGGTCATCATGGCGCCGCTGATCGGATTTGCAGGCAACTTCTTCCGGACACAACGCTGGCGGCTCATGCTCAAACCATTGGGCTATGAACCTTCCTTTGTCAATACCTTTTTCTCCGTGATGATTATGTACTTCTTCAACCTGTTTGTTCCACGACTCGGAGAAGTAACGCGATGCACCATACTGGCGCAATACGAACATGTACCTGTGGAGAAATCGCTGGGCACCATGGTGACGGAACGACTGATAGACATCATCTGCCTAGGTATTGTATTCCTGCTGATTATTGTATTTCTCGGTAAAGAAAACTACGACTCGCTGAGAGCGAATTTCAAACAGCTGACAGCTGGCTTTGGCGGTGGCACCCTCATGACCATCCTGAAATTTTCCATTCCAGTTTTACTGATTGCAGGTATGACTGTTTTCTCTCTCCTGTATATCCGCAAAAACGGCGTTGACAAACTGAAAGAACTGATTTTATCCAAAATAAAAAGCTTATTCACTTCCATTCTTTCGGTGAAAGACGTGAAAGAAAAGCCACAGTTCATCCTGCTCACCGTTGGCATGTGGCTGTCCTATCTGGTGATGTTTTATGTCAACTATCTCGCATTGCCGGAAACCAGCAATCTGCCTTTAATTTCGGCTTTGGTGTGCCTGCTGTTCGGTTCTTTTGCCGTTATTATCACACCGGGTGGCATCGGCATTTTCCCGATTGTCATTCAAATGGTACTGCTATCTTTTGCCGTGCAACCAAGCATAGGACTCGCTATTGGCATGATTGCCTGGAGTGTGCAGACCTTAGGTGTTTTGCTGGGCGGTATGTTCTCGCTGATTTTGCTGAACCTGCTCAATAAAAAGACAGACACCCGGCATCGCACTATATAAAAACAATCCGATATGGCCATCCTCTTTCAAACACCGGATGCCTGGCTGGCGACAGTTGAGCGTGGACAACAACGATGGGTATTCACCAATGGCTGCTTTGATTTGCTGCATCCCGGACACCTGCACCTGCTGCGGGAAGCCCGGAAACTGGGCGACCTATTGATTGTAGGAATAAACAGCGATGCATCCGTAAAACGCCTGAAAGGATCGGAAAGACCTGTTCAATCACTCGATATCCGCATGCGGCAACTCGCTGAACTTAGCGAGGTGGATGTCATTATTCCGTTTGAAGAAGACACTCCGTTGGAGCTCATCCGTATAATACGGCCCGATATATTGGTGAAAGGCGGCGATTACACCGCAGCAGCAGTCGTAGGACACGACATCGTCCGGGAAGTGGTCATCATACCGCTGCTACCCGGATATTCCACTACACAGCAACTGAGCGACCGCAAAAAGCATTAATATAAAAGTTACGTCCCTTTTTCGACTTTTAGAAATTATTTCGTATTTTCGTGCTCTCAAAAAATCAGAACATGGATTTCCAACTCACCGAAGAACACCTGCAGGTACGTGAAATGGCCAGAAAATTTGCCCAAAACGTATTGAAACCTGGTGTTATTGAGCGCGACCGTGACATGATACATCCGACAGAATTCCTGAAACAGATGGGAGAACTCGGATTCATGGGCATGATGGTCGACCCAAAATATGGTGGCGGTGGCATGGATACTATCTCCTACGCTATCGCGATGGAGGAATTATCCAAGATTGATGCGTCCTGTTCTGTGGCCATGTCCGTTAACAACTCTTTAGTTTGCTGGGGACTGGAAGAATATGGCACAGAAGAGCAAAAACAAAAATACCTCGTGCCTCTGGCAAAAGGAGAAAAACTAGGCGCTTTTGCACTGAGTGAGCCGGAAGCGGGCAGCGATGCCACCTCTCAGCGAACAACAGCGGAAGACAAAGGCGACTATTACCTGCTGAATGGCACAAAAAACTGGATTACAAATGGTGGCAAAGCGGATACTTATCTGGTGATTGCACAGACAGATGCCGCCAAAGGACACAGAGGTATTAACGTACTGATTGTAGAGAAAGGCATGCCGGGATTTGAAATCGGCGCTAAAGAAGACAAGCTGGGTATTCGCGCATCAGATACGCACACCTTATTGTTTAACGATGTGAAAGTACCGAAAGAAAACCGCATCGGAGAAGATGGTTTCGGATTCAAATTTGCAATGAAAACACTGGAAGGCGGTCGTATCGGTATCGCTGCACAGGCATTGGGTATTGCAGCCGGTGCGTACGAATTAGCGGTAGAATATGCTAAAACACGCAAAGCATTCGGCACTGAAATCGCGAACCATCAGGCTATTCAGTTCAAGTTGGCAGATATGGCCACCGAGATTGAAGCCGCACGTTTGTTGGTTTACAAAGCCGCCTGGATGAAAGATCAGCATCTGGACTACTCCATCGCATCTGCTACTGCAAAGGTATTTGCCTCTGAGGTAGCCATGAAAACTACTGTTGAAGCCGTACAGGTACATGGTGGCTATGGTTATGTAAAAGAATATCACGTAGAACGACTGATGCGTGATGCTAAAATAACACAGATATACGAAGGTACTTCCGAAGTACAACGCATTGTTATCGGAAGAGGTGTATTATCTGGTAAAATTTAACTGCTTGCCACGACGCAGTGGCAGCAATACGGAGACGTGTCCGAGTGGTCGAAGGAGCACGCCTGGAAAGTGTGTATACTCCAAAAGGGTATCGTGAGTTCGAATCTCACCGTCTCCGCTCTTTTTTTCCTGCCCTAGATTTTTTTGCTATGTATTTCTCGTACATATTAAAAAGCGACAAAGACGGTCGGTATTATTACGGCAGCACTAACCATCTGCAAAACAGGCTGCTGAAACACAACTCAGGTCAGGTGAAAGCTACCAAACATAGAAGGCCTTTGCACATTCATTTCTCAGAATCATTTCCGTCCAGAAGCGAGGCTTTCCAGCGTGAGCATTTCTACAAAAGTATTGATGGCTACAACTGGCTCAAAGAAAATAAAATCATTTAATTATACACCTATCGAAGGAGCACTTGCCTGGTCCGAAGGACTCCTTCGGTGTCCGTAGGACTCCTTCGGAGAAAGTGTGTATACTCCAAAAGGGTATCGTGAGTTCGAATCTCACCGTCTCCGCT
>ERZ1645187.2940-NODE-2940-length-14649-cov-24.258531_pt1 | contig 14649 bp, 17 predicted proteins | sample MGYA00575352_ERZ1645187 | MGnify/ENA primary metagenome ERZ1645187 (study PRJEB40837, sample SAMN11349314) | freshwater sediment metagenome | isolation source: river sediment | host: Sediment | place: India: Wazaribad , New Delhi | collected 2017-02-21 ...
GTAGATTTTATTCCGTTGCAGGAGAATCCGATGCTGTTTAATTTTCTGATTTAAACCTGTGTTTATTCGCTGATTCTGTTTTTCAGATCCATTCTTTCGTGCAATATCCGGATGACTTCAATTTCTTCTTCCGAGATGCAGCGATAAAAGATGATATGCTTTCCCACTTTCAGACCCAATAAATATTCATCTATTTCGGGATATTTTTTGCCTGCTTTCGGGTTTTCCCCGATTTGCAGGCAAGCCAGTTTGATGGTTTGATAATATTTATCAGCCTGATTTTCCGACCATTCCTGCGCCGTGTAATTCCAGATGGCTGTCAAATCATGGATAGCCGCTTGTCTGAATATCACCTTAGCCATTCTTCTTTTTATGAGATTTCAATTTGGCCAAATGTTCCTCAAAGTCAAAATCCTCCACCCTCGGACTATTCAATCCCTGCTGAATGGCATTTTTTAAAGCCATCATTTTACTTTCTTCATTTTCCAGCAACCGAAGTCCCGCACGAATCACTTCGCTGACATTTTTATAGCGTCCCTCCGCAACTTGTTTGCTTACAAATTGATCAAAATAATCGCCCAACGAAACAGATGTATTTTTCATCTCAAAACTTTGATTAAAGTTACCAAAAATTGGTAAATAATGCAAGTAGATTATACTGTGTAGATTTTAGTGAATACGCTATTTGAATATTGGCATCAATACGCTATCAAAAAATAGGAATAGGAGGATCATGTCAAGACTGAAATTAACACAAAATGAAACTTCAGAAATTCGACAGAAAATGAATAGCTGTTATTACTAGTAAAAGAATAACTTAAGGCAAGAACAAGCAGGATGTCAGGAAGCGTGGGCTGGCAAAACCAGCGGAGCAATTGGTTTTGCCGTGTCTTTTTGGGTTACTTTTTTTGACTAAGAAAAAAAGTAACAAAAGTTTGAGCTAAATAATCATTTGTATAAAAAAAACGCATTGCTAACGTAAACCAGTTAACGCGTTAAGTTTATTTTACTTAAAGCACAGTTGAGATATAGTATTTATCAGAACTTAAATGCCAGACCGATTTTAGCATAAGATCCTTCGCAGTAGCCGGCCTCGAGGTTGGCCCCGATATGCTCCACGAAATAATAAGTCATACCCAATCCAGCGCCGACAATCGCGCCGCCTTTGAATTTCTTGTATTCACCGTTGAGCGTGTTTTCCTTGCTTTTCAGCCGGAAGCCACCGCCCACAGAAAACGGAATATATACATCAAATGCGTCGGCATCCAGTTTGGTATTGCCTTTTTCTGAAATCAGCTGATACAAATGAAATACACCACGGGTGCCAATACCGAAACTGCGGTATTTGAAATTAAACAACTGAGAAGTGGAATCTTTGGAGAACGATTTACCGGAAAAAGTGAACCACCCACCCAGACTGAAATACGGGCTCACTGCATAATCCATATTCAAGGTAACACCGGGAATAAAACCGAATTTCTCAAACTTACCTTTGGACGGATTGAACGTTTTCAGTTCATACGTCGGAATAAAGCTATGATGTCCGAGATTCGTCGTAATATTTAAATGAAAATCTCCTTTCTCAATCGCATTTGCAGAATTCAACATTGCAATAACGAGTGTAACTGTCAAAATCACTAATCTTTTCATACTTATTAATATTTTCACGACAAAGGTATTAAACATTTCCGTAGTATTTGCGAATAAACCACTCGATTGACAAAAGTAATAATATTATAATAAACAACCATTTTTCATCTATCAGCGGTTGTGTGGTAAAGGTTTCATGTAATACGGCGGTGATATTTTCATTTTTGCGCAGGTCCTCCACAATTTTCAGCATATCCTGCGGATCATACATGACCGCGCCCGAAGAAGCGGAAAGCGTGTTCAGCAACTGATGATTCGCCCGTGTTTGCAGGGATTCCAGCGTTACGGCACGCACATAAAATGCGCAGGCAGCGGTTTCCTTTCTGCCTTTGTAGGTAGTCTGCGCGCTCACCTGATAATTTCCCGGCGGCAAAATACCCGCATTCAGCGTATAGGCATTGCCGGTTTTATCGAATGTATAATCGTAGGCTTTTCCCTGTTCTCCCTGTATGCGGACGGTCACGTCGCTTTCATTGACGGGCACATAACTTTCGTTGTACAACATCGCGTCGAGCTGCACCGGCTCATTGGAACGGAATACATTTTTAATGGCATTCACCCTGAATCTGCGCTTATCCGTCTGTACCGTTAAATATTGCACCGTTTTCTGCAGCAACTCATCCGTGGCGGCTGTCTGCTTCGTTTGTGCAAATTCGTGCAGTCTCCAGCGCCACAGGCCTTCGCCCGCGATGACGGCGGTTTTCTTATTGCCCGACTGCTGCAGCAACACCAAAGGCTGCGTGGTTTTCACATTGCCGAGTTGCTGATAAAACAAAATATCCGCGTCCGCGGAAGGGGCATATTTTCCGAACGGCGACAAGAGCGGCGGTAACTCAGAAATCTGTTTCACCGTCTCTGCCGTCAGGATAAACTTCGCGAATTCCGGCCGATGCACCGCATATACTTCATTGCCGCTTTGTGCCGTTCCGCTGATTTGCAGGGCGCGTTGCAGGTTGTTAAACACGGGCAATTGCGTGGCGCCGGTCAACACCCAGAGTACCGGCATATCGCGCTGATTCAGCGACTGTAGCAATGCCAGTCCGGAGGCCGCTCCCGCGGCAGGAAGTCCGTGCAACACCACCAGGTCGTACGCATTAATATCGGCCTTAAATGTCTTGATATCGGCTTGCGTCACCTCATAGCTTTTCTGTTGTGACAAGGCAGCCCGTATAGCTTTAATATCCGGGTGTGGCGCATCGAACAGAACCAGCACTTTTTTGCGGCCATCGAGCACCTCCACATAAACCATCTCCTGATTGTTGGCCAGCGACAGTTCGCCCTTCACCGCTTTCAGGCGCACCGAAAACGACATCATCCCGGCTTTCGCGGCAGTCAGCGGCACTTGCACCTGCGTACTGAATCGCTCCGATGCCACAGCTATATTTTTGGACAACAGGATATTGCCGGCAGCATCCAGCACTTCCAGCGTCGTGGATGTTCCATTCAGGTTGTTCGCGCTCACAGAGATATCCAGCATAAAATCATCGCCGAGATACACGAGTTCGGGATAACGCACCTGTTGCAGCAACAGGTCTTTCTGCACGGAAGTATCGCCGAGTGCAATCGTATAGATGGGCACATTCAGCGCGTTTCTCGTGTACTGCGGCGAATTGCCCTGATTAAAAATGCCATCGGATGCGAGTATCAGCGCGCCGATATTGCGTGCGCCTTCCCGTTCAAATACTTCTTCGATAGCGGCGGAAATATTGGTTTCCTGTCCGGAAAAATCCGGTTTCCCCTGCTGCGGCTGCAAAGTGCCGCTGAAATTATAGACGGCCACATCGTATTCCTCTTTCAGCAATTGCTGCAGCTGACCGGCCTGTTCATGATATTTATCGGGTGCAAATGAACCGAAAGAAAGCTGCAATGAATTGGAGTTATCCTGCAGGAAAACGATGAGCGGTTTTTCGGTGACGGTATCCGTTCTTTTCCATAACATGGATAGCAGCAAGACCGCAATTAATGTGACGGAAGAAAAACGAAGGGCTGCCAATCCGTAGCGCCATGCGGGATGCTCTCCTTCTTCGAATACGTAGGGCTTTCTGCCATAGAGCAACCACGTGAAAAGCGCGCCTGTTGCTAAGCAAAACAGCAGGAACCACCATGGATATTCGGAAATGAGTTGCATATGCGGAAAACCGGAATATTGTTTAAAGAATCAGACCATCAGGTATAGTTGCAAGTATCCATAATTTTTGGCAATAATGCAAACTGTACGCCCGCAATTACATATCGAGCCCACCGCAGACACTCAGCACCTGCCCTGTTATGTAGGAAGCCTGCGAACCGGCGAGGAAGGCGATGACCGCTGCGACTTCATCGGGCTGCCCGAAGCGGCGAAGCGGAATTCGTTCCGTGGCCTGCTGCCTGTGTGCGTCCGGCATATCGGCGGTCATGGCGGTATCAATGAATCCGGGCGCTATGACATTGCAGCGGATATTTTTGCCGGCATATTCTTTAGCCACCGACTTGGAAAAGCCGATTAGTCCTGCTTTGGCTGCTGCGTAAGCGCATTGCCCGGGATTGCCGATAACGCCTGCCAGCGAGGAAATATTGATGATACTGCCGCCGTTGCGCAGCATATAGGGCAATGTAAATTTCGTGAATTGAAACGGTGCCGTGAGGTTGGTTTGCAGGGAAGCCTCCCACTCGCTGTCGGGCATCCGCATGACAAGGGCCTGCTTATTGACGGCGGCATTATTGACCAGTATATCGATGCGGCTGTTTTCCTTTCCGACCTGCTCGCAGATATGTCTGATATTTTCTGTATCAACGACATCGCAGAACAGCGCCTGCACACGCAGCGACTGATCCAGCAAATCCGCTTCGAGTTGCCTGGCTTCCCTTTCAGACGTGTGGTAAGTGAAGTATACGACCGCCCCTTCTTTTGCCAGCCATCTGACGGCCGCCGCGCCGATACCTCTGGCGCCGCCGGTGATGATGGCTATTTTATCCTGCAACTGTTGACTCATACTTTTCTTTTCAGGTGTTTTAAAAATAAAAAAAGCAGTCTGAAATATCAAACTGCTTTCCATTATCTTGCCGGCTGCATATTATTTTTTCAATGCTTCCGCTACTGTTTTTCCGATATTCGCCGGAGATTCCACTACGTGGATACCGCAGGCAGCCATCACGGCCATCTTAGCGGCAGCTGTATCGTTGGCACCGCCCACGATAGCACCCGCGTGTCCCATTCTACGACCTTTCGGCGCTGTCTGACCCGCGATGAATCCTATCACCGGTTTGGTGGCATTTTCTTTCACCCATTGTGCAGCTTCCACCTCAAGTGTACCGCCGATTTCGCCGATCATCACGATGGCTTCCGTTTCCGGGTCGTTCATAAACAACTCTACCGCTTCTTTGGTGGTGGTTCCGATAATAGGGTCGCCACCGATACCGATAGCTGTAGAAACACCGAATCCGGCTTTCACTACCTGATCCGCTGCCTCGTAAGTGAGGGTACCGGATTTGGATACGATGCCTATTTTTCCTTTTTTGAACACAAAGCCAGGCATGATACCTACCTTACATTCATCGGAGGTGATGATACCCGGACAGTTTGGACCAATCATACGAACGCCTCTCGCGGTCACATATTTTTTGGCTTTAATCATATCCTGTACCGGAATCCCTTCCGTGATAGTCACAATCAGCTGAATGCCTGCGTCTGCGGCCTCCATGATGGCGTCGGCAGCGAATGCCGGCGGCACAAAAATGATAGACACATCGGCACCCGTAGCTTTAACGGCATTGGAAACCGTATTAAACACCGGTCTGTCCAGATGCGTGGAGCCTTCTTTTCCCGGCGTTACACCTCCCACTACATTGGTACCATATTCAATCATCTGAGATGCGTGAAATGTACCTTCTTTTCCTGTAAACCCTTGTACTATTACTTTAGAGTTCTTATTAACTAAAATGCTCATACACTATTTTTGATTCGTTGTTATACTATTTTTTCCATTGCGATTTCAGCTTCTGTACCCTGACATCCCTGGCTTCCTTGAGGAAGTCAGAGGCAAAGATAAAATCTATCAGTTCTTTGTTGTCGGCCTCAAATAAAGTTTCCTTGGTGCCTTCCCAATGTTTCTCACCGAGGTGCAAAAATACAATTTTATCTCCATTTGTAATCACACTGTTCATATCGTGTGTATTGGTAATGGTTGTAATCTTGTATTCCTCCGTGATTTCCATGATGAGTTCATCAATTACGATAGAAGTCTGCGGGTCGAGGCCGGAGTTTGGTTCATCACAAAAGAGGTATTTGGGATTCATCACGATGGCGCGGGCAATACCGGTACGTTTCTGCATACCACCCGACAGTTGGGACGGAAATTTATGGTTGGCATTCACCAGATTCACGCGTTTCAATACTTCATTGACTCGGTCTACCTTATCAGATAAGGACAGATTGGTAAACATATCCAGGGGGAAACGCACATTCTCTTCCACCGTCAGGGAGTCGAACAGGGCGCCACCCTGAAACAGCATACCTATTTCTCTGCGGATTTCATTTTTGTCGCGGGAATTCATGGCCACATAATCCTTTCCGTCGAAAAAGACATGCCCGGAGCTAGGTGCCAGCAGTCCGACAATAGACTTCAGCAATACGGTTTTACCCGAACCACTTTTACCGATAATCAGGTTGTTTTTTCCGGCTTCAAATAGACATGATATTTTTTTCAGTACGTCCTGCGCACCAAAGCTTTTACTGACTTCTTTTACTTCTATCATGTCTCTGTTAGTTTAACAATAACCAGGTTAAGATAAAATCGGACAATAATACCATGATACAACTCAACACCACCGCGCGGGTACTGGCTTTACCGATTTCGATGGCACTTCCGTGCGCATAAAATCCCTGATAGCAGGAAATGGAAGTCAGCACAAATCCGAACACCGTGGCTTTTGTAATCATTACCCAGATATTTTTTGCAAGGAATCCCATTAATACGCCCTGCATATAGTCGGTCTGAGATACATATCCGGTAAGGCTACCCGCAAAGAGTCCACCCACGATTCCGGTAGTAGCAGATATTGTTACGAGAATAGGAATCATGATAATGGCGGCGGCCAGTTTGGGACCAATGAGATAAGAGAAGGTATTCACACCCATAATTTCCAATGCATCAATCTGCTCAGTGAGCCGCATCGTACCGAGCTCGGAAGCGAGGTTCGACCCTACCTTTCCGGCCAGAATCAGACAGGAAACGGTAGGTGCCAGTTCCAGAATCAGGGATTCTTTCACCACATATCCCACAAAATACATCGGCACCATAGAGCCGGAAAGATTGTAGGCAAACTGCACGGAGGATACCGCACCGATGAAAAAAGAAATAATGAGGATGATAATCAGGGAACCAACGCCGATGTTGACCATCTGCACCATGGTTTCCTTCCAATACATCCTTACCCTTTCCGGTTTGGTAAAGCAATTTTTAATCATCAGGACATATCTTCCAATATGGAAAAGAGGGCCTCCTGTTTCGTGTACGTATTCTGCCATAGCTAATAATGTGGTAAAAATAGATTTTTTTTAGTGATTCCCCAAAACTGATTACCTAAAAGAAAAAGAATTATTAAATTGACGGGAAATAACTGTACGAACGGAGAAACATGACAAATCTCAGCATGCAGCCCCGAATTTTACCTTATATTTGATTCATATCCATTCAGATTATCTATGAACGTAGTCATTACAGGAGCCAGCCGGGGAATAGGGAAAGCCATTGCTGCCCTCTTTATTCATCACCAGCACGAAGTATTGGTCTGTTCGCGCGACCTGAACAAGCTCGCCGAACTCAAAGCGGAGTTTCCGTCTATCCACACTTTTGCCTGTGACATTTCAGATCAGGCAGATTTGCAGCGATTCGGGGAACATGCCCTCTCCTTGTTTGACAACATTGACGTACTCGTCAATAACGGCGGCGTTTTTCTGCCGGGCATCCTGACAGAAGAGCCGGAAGGTACGCTGGAAACCATGATACAAACCAATCTTTACAGCGCATACTATCTGACCAGGCAACTCGCCCCGCGCATGAAAGCCCGCAAAAGCGGATACATCATCAACATGTGCTCCGTGGCCAGCCTGAAAGCCTACGAGAACGGCGGCAGCTATTCCATCTCCAAATTCGCCTTACTCGGTTTTTCCAAAACCCTGCGCGAAGAACTGAAACCTTATAACATCAAAGTGTCGTCCATTATGCCGGGCGCCACACTCACCGATTCCTGGGCCGGCGCAGACTTACCGGCCAGCCGCTTCGCACAACCGGAAGATATCGCACAGCTCGTGTATACCATTACGCAACTGTCGGAATATGCCGTTGTAGAAGATATTGTTATCCGCCCGCAACTCGGCGACATCTAACCCCAAACATCCGCTATTATGAAGTTTCGTTTTCAGCATATTTTCTTACTCTCAGCCACGCTCCTGCTGCTGGCTGCCTGCGGCAAGAAAAACACCTCCACACAGCCTGTGAGAAAAAATATTACGGAAACTGTTTTTGCATCAGGCATCCTCGAGCCGGACGATATGTATCAGCTCACCGCACAAACCGATGGCTACTTATCGCAACTACTGTTGACAGAAGGGCAATATATACAACCCGGCATGGTGGTCGCCTACATCGATAATCCGCAAAATGCGCTCAATGCCGACGGCGCGAAAGACCTGCTGTCCATCGCGCAGTACAACGCCTCTGTTGCCGCGCCGGCCTTCAAACAGATAGAGGCTTCCATACAGGCCGCCGAAGCAAAGATGCTGCAGGACAAAACCCAGATGGATCGCTATGAAGTGTTGTATAAAAACGGCAGCGCCACCAAAGTGGAATATGAAAATACCGTATTGGCATACAACACTTCCTCGGCCAATGCGGAAGCCTTGAGACAGAATTACAAAGTATTGAAAAAACAGGCGGAACAACAGCTGATTGCGCAGCAAACACAAACGAAGGTGAGCAATGCCATCAGCAATTACAACCAACTGAAAGCTATTGTGGGCGGTAAAGTATACAAGAAACTGAAAGAGCGCGGCGACTATGTAAAAAAGGGCGATGTGCTAGCGACAATAGGCAATCCGGATTATCTGTATGCCAAACTCAGCGTGGATGAATCTTCTATTTCCAAAGTGAAAGTGGGACAAACGGTATTACTGCAACTGAACACCGACAAAAACAAAACCTACAAGGGTATTATCTACGAAATACTCCCGTCTTTTGATGAATCCACACAGTCATTTTTCTGCAAGGCTAAATTTTCGGACAGCTTGGATTTCCGCATTTCCGGCACACAGCTGCAGGCCAACATCATCATTGCCGAAAAAGAAAATGCCTTGCTGATACCACGCAGTTATCTGGGCTATGGCAACAAGGTAATGGTCAAAGACCAGAAAGAACCCACCATCGTAAAAACAGGATTTATTTCGGAAGAATGGGTAGAAATTATTTCCGGAATAGATGAAAAAACTATCATCACCAGAGACCTCAACTAAGCCGATATGCGCCTGCCTGTAAATGCCGAAATTGCCTTCACTCACCTGATCACGCGTAAGAAACAGACGCTGGTCGCGGCCATGGGCGTCATGATAGGCATTACCGTTTTCATTTTCCTCAACTCGCTGATGCGCGGCTTCGACCGCTCCGCGAATGACTCCATTTTCCGGACTATGCCGCATATCCGCATCTATAAAGAAGATGAAATCAGCAAGCCGCTGCAGGAGAAAAACGAAAAGCAGGAATATGTAATCGTCAATCCGAAAATCGCGAACACCACCAAAAACCTGATCAATCCCGAACAGCTTATCCGCATCCTGAAAAAACAGCCGGATGTGGTGGCCGTAGCGCCGGATGTGGCCGTCAGCGTTTTTTACAACAACGGCGAATCGCAGGTGAATGGCATCGCCTCTGGCGTGAATATCATGGAGCAAAACAAGATGTTCAACATCGAATCTTTTCTGCTGGACGGCAGCCTGCGCGAACTGGAAGCCACACAAAACGGAATTATCCTGGGCGTCGGCATTGCCGAAAAACTGAATGTAAGACTCAACGACAATATCACCATCACCTCCTCCAAAGGAAAGCGGAAAGTGATGAAGATAGTCGGCTTGTTCAAATCGAACAATGCCGCGATAGACAAGAGCAAATCCTACATCAACGTGGCGATGGCGCAGCAACTGATGAATGAACGACCAACCTATGTTACGGACATATTTGTGAATGTAAAAGATCCTGAAAAAGCTGCGGAATACATCGCTTCTTTCCAACAGATGACCGGCTATTCCGCGGAAGACTGGAAAAAGGCAAATGAGCAGATACTGGCGGCATTCCGCATCCGCGCCATCATGTCGTTTGCCATTTCGGTATCGATATTAATGGTAGCAGGATTCGGCATTTACAATATCCTCAACATGATTATTATGGAAAAACTCAACGATATTGCCATCCTGAAAGCAATGGGATTTCCGGGCGTGGATGTCGTGCGGATTTTCGTGATGCAGGCCGTGATTATCGGAGTGATGGGCGTAACGCTCGGCCTCGTGCTGTCCACCACCGTCATTACGCTGATGCAGAAAGTCTATGTGGGCGGCGATATCGGCTATTTCCCTGTGCAGTATGAATCGCGGTATTATATCAGCGCTATCGTGTTTGGATTAGCTATTTCTTTTGCCGCCGGATACATTCCCGCACGCAAGGCCGCAGATGTTGACCCTGTTTCAATTTTCCGGAAATGAACGAAAAGAAAGCCATATTACAAGCCCGTCAGATTGGAAAATACTTCCACGATCCTGTCACCTTCAAGGTATTGGATAATATCTCCTTTGAAGCCTATCAGGGTGAATTTCTGACCATCGTCGGGAAGTCCGGCTGCGGCAAGTCGACGCTGCTGTACGTACTTTCCACCATGGACACCGACTTTGAAGGTGAATTGTGGATAGACGGACAGAATATTTCGAGATGGTCGCAGGATAAACTGGCATTGATCCGCAACGAAAAAATCGGCTTCGTGTTTCAGTTTCACTATCTGCTGCAGGAATTTTCCTGTCTGAAAAACGTCATGCTACCCGCCATGAAACTGGGCAAATACTCCCTGGAAGAAATTGAACACAAAGCCTATGAAAAGCTGGATTTACTGGGACTGAAAGATCAGGCGCTGAAACCGGCTTCTAAACTTTCGGGCGGACAGCAACAGCGCGTTGCCATTGCCCGCGCGCTCATCAATGATCCGCTGATTATTATGGGCGATGAACCGACCGGCAACCTCGACTCCCGCAACAGCAAGCTTGTCTTCGACATCCTGCGCGACCTGACCAGAACGTATCACCAGACGATTATCGCGGTGACACACGACAATGATTTTGCCAAAAACTCAGACAGAACCATAGAAATGGAAGACGGCAAAATCATTCACGATGGATTTGTCCGCAACGGAAATATTATTGTATAAATCTTCAGAGACTATTGTAATACGCAATACTTTCGCGTATCTCGGCGGATGACAGCGGCACATCATACACACAATTTCCGATGGCTGACAGCAGCGCCGCGAGAATGGTAGAACCTTCATTTTTCTTATCGAGGCTCATCATCTGCAGCATTTCCTCCGCATCAAATCCGGTGATATCGTGTTTCGGAAAATGCGTCAGCAGCACCTGAACAATATCATCCAATGCGACCTGCGGCAATCCGCATTTTTTCACGGAGAGATAGGCTTCACAAATCATCCCGATGGCGATGGCTTCGCCATGCAGCAGACTGTCTTGCTCATGTTCGAGGGAATAGGCTTCAATAGCATGGCCGATAGTATGTCCGAAGTTCAGGATTTTGCGCAGTCCCTTTTCAAAAGGATCTTCTTCCACTACGGCTTTTTTGATGTGCAGCGACTGATACACGATTTCGTTGATATCGCATTGCAGGATATCCAGATTTCTGTACCGCTCCCATTGTGCCGCATCCTGAATCAGCGCGTGTTTGAAAATCTCCGCCCATCCGTTGATATACTGACGCTGCGGCAGTGTCTGAAAGAAACGGGATGAAATCAGCACCAGCTTCGGATTGCGGAACAGGCCAATCAGATTTTTTCCGTATTTGAAATCTATGCCCAACTTACCACCGATGGAGGAATCCACCTGCGAGAGCAAAGTGGTAGGAATATTGATAAAGTCGATACCGCGCTTGTAGCAGCTGGCGGCAAAGCCGCCCATATCTCCCAGCACACCGCCGCCCAGATTGATGCAAAGCGCCTTTCGGTCGGCATTGCCGCGCATCATCTCCTGCCAGATCAACTCGCAGGTATCGATATTCTTGTTCACCTCTCCGGATGGCGTCAGGATTACTTCCAGATTATCCTGCACTTCCTGTAACAAGGGCAGGCAATCGCGGTGCGTATTTTCATCCACCAGCACAATCAGTTTGGAATAGGTATGTTGTTGCAAAAAATCCCGGAGCGCCGTCAGGCTGTCGTCCAATACTATTCTGTAATCGCTGAGTACAATCTCTTTCATCTTGTTCATTCAGGGATTACAAATCAACGATTTTATTAAAACTCCACACTTCCGCTTTCGCGCCAAACCAGGGTTTGACGGTTTTCCAGAACACCCCGAAAAAGGCGGAATCGCGGTAAGTATTCAAGTCATCTTCGGAATCCCACAGGCTGTAGGTAAAGAAGATATTAGGCTGATGGATATCCTGCCAGGCCTGCAGCAGATGGCATCCCGGCTGATGACGGATGGTATCGCAAACAGTGGCAAAATAATCCTTGAACGTCTGCGTTTCTTCTTCGCGCATCGTGAGTTTTACAATTCTGACTATCATTCGAATATAATTTGGATGGCATCTCCTTTCGCTATTCCCAGCAAATCGGAGGCATGGCCACGGTTGATACAAATCTCCAGCAATCCCATGGAATTGAAGCGCGCCAGACTGTAGGTCGGATCCACATCAGAATAATTTTCGACAATCTGCTCGATGTAGTCATACTTGCGGTAGTTGATGCGCATGTGTTTGCTTTTGTCAAAACGGGCGACATCATCGCGGTGGATATTGGTAATCACGTTGCCGAAATTATCCACATGCACCGCCACGCCGATAATGCGCTCGGGCTGCAATACCGGCATCATCGACTTGCGCTCTTCATATTTGGAAGTGGCAATACCAATGGAACCGATGTTATGATTGAAAGTAATTTCTTTTACGACCCGGCAGTAGTATTCCTCCAGCGTTTTCAGTTTCGCCTGTTTCATATCCACCTCGACGATCAGGTCGGGCTTTTCGTCAAACACCATGGTTAACAGGCCGTTATCCGGCGCGATAAAATAATAATTCTCGTATTTTGCGGCCAGCAGTTTTTGGGTGCCCAGTCCCTGCTCCGCTACGCGGGCAATATGAATAGTGCCTTTCGGGAAGTGATGGTACACATTTTTCAGGAAAAAAGCGGCGGTCACAATGTCGTACGGCGCTATCGCGTGGGATATATCCACGATTTTAGAAGAAGGACAGGCGGTATACAGGTCACCTTTAAATAAACCCACATAATAGTCCTTTTCTCCGAAGTCTGTTAATAACGTTATGAGCGCCATATTGAAATATGTACTATTTTCCGTTGTAAAAATAAGAAAATAATTGAGCGAACTAACAATTAAATTAGAAACTGTTGACCCGATAGAATTTTTTGGCTTCAACAACAATAAGCTGAAAATCCTGAAAAGAGAATTCAGCAAACTCAATATCAGCGCGAGAGGAAACAAAATCATCGTGGCCGGCTCGCAGGACGACCTCGAAGTATTCCGCGAGAAGGTGCATCAGCTGGTGGAATATCTGGAACGATACGGAAAAATATCCGACCAGCATATCGAGGAAATCCTGAGCGGACGCAATCCCTACGAGACCAATTTCCCGCAGTTTACGGACAATGTGCTGGTGTACGGCAACAACGGCAACCTCATCCGCGCGCGTACGGAAAACCAGAAAAAACTGGTGGAATATGCCGAAAACAATGACATCCTGTTCGCCATCGGCCCTGCGGGCACCGGAAAAACCTATACGGCGGTGGCGCTGGCGGTAAGGGCGCTGAAAAACAAATGGGTGAAGAAGATTATCCTGACGAGGCCGGCGGTGGAAGCAGGCGAAAATCTGGGATTCCTGCCGGGCGACCTGAAGGAAAAAATCGATCCGTATCTGCGGCCTTTGTACGACGCGCTGGACGACATGATTCCCGCCGACAAGCTGGCCTACTATATGCAAAACAGGATTATCGAAGTGGCGCCGCTCGCCTATATGCGCGGCCGCACGCTCGACCATTGCTTTATGATTCTGGATGAGGCGCAGAATGCCACCCAGCTTCAGCTGAAGATGTTCCTGACAAGGATAGGCCCTTCGGCGCAATGCATCATCACCGGCGATATGTCGCAGATTGACCTGCCGAAGAACCAGCAATCCGGTTTAAAAAGAACCATGCAGATACTGGAAGGCATTGAAGGAATCGGCATGGTGCATTTATCGGCGGAAGATGTGGTGCGCCACCGACTGGTGAAAGAAATTATCAAAGCCTTCGACAAGGAACAGGAAAGACAGCAGCAGTTCCGCGATGGCGACACCAAGAATTAATGCCGCAAGGCGTTCATAATGCTCCACTATTATTATGACGAGCGGCAACCTGAAGGTTGCCGCTCGTATTTTTATTTGGTTGCAGTTGGCTAATATTATACTTTATGCAAAGCGGCAGGTGACGCTGCGCTAAAACACCTGCCGAGGGCGAGGTTCGTTGCGTCATTCCGAACTCGTTTCGGAATCTAATTTTCGGTTTGGGAATTTCAAATCCCAAATTGTAAATCGCAAATCCCAATTCCCAAATCTCAATTCTGAAATCATAATTCTGAAATCTGAAATCCCAAATCTCAATTCCCCATCGGTACTTTGGTTTCCAGTCTGTGCTGCAAGTCATCGGTTATTTGTTGTTTCCAGTCTTCACTGCCCACCACACCGATAAACTTTTCCTTGTAAGCCG
>ERZ1645187.2941-NODE-2941-length-14641-cov-4.011449_pt1 | contig 14641 bp, 10 predicted proteins | sample MGYA00575352_ERZ1645187 | MGnify/ENA primary metagenome ERZ1645187 (study PRJEB40837, sample SAMN11349314) | freshwater sediment metagenome | isolation source: river sediment | host: Sediment | place: India: Wazaribad , New Delhi | collected 2017-02-21 ...
CCCGTCGTGCGCTCGATGCCGGCGTGCTGCGATGAGGCGAGACGCACCACCGGATTGCCATCGGCGGTTATGAACCGGGCCATCTCATAGGCACGCTGGAATTTCTCGCTGGTTCGCAACTTGACCAGATGATCGAGGTTGAGGGTGAACACCGCAGCGCTCTCGCCACGATCGGCCGCATCGGCAATTTCTTTCACCGCCACACGCATGTTCGCCAGCGTTATCGGCCATCCATCGACCCGCGCCAAGGCAATACCAGCAGCCCGACTGGTGGGCGATGCTGTCTCTCGACTTGGTGAGGTCTCGAATTCCGGTTTCCGCCCAATGGATAGTTCGTGATCAAATCTGGATTTCTGCATCATTTTCAGCACGCACACTTGCGAACAGCGCTCCTGTACCAAATCCACATAGTCACAACGGCTTGTGCTTTTGCGTTGATCTGGTTGCGAGGCGCTCTCGCCGATCAGGTTCTCCAAATACCTAGGAAGCAACTGCCATGCCGTGCAGTATCGCGCAGATTGACCGTCCTCGGCATTTGCAAATAGAGTAATTCAAATTTTCAATATTGGAACAAGGCCGGGACGCCGCCGGCATCGTCCCAGCCCCGCATGGTTAACGCATCTTCGGATTGACGCACTTTTGCGACAAAACGGCGTTTACCGCATCAAACAACACTTTGGTGGGGCTCTCTGGTGGACCTCCTTGCGATTGCCGAGCGGCATATCGGCTGATCTTTGGTGATCGTGCGATCAAACCTGCAACCAGATGGCTGAAAGAATCCCCCCCGCCCTCACGTCGTCTGGAGCCGCGCTGTCTTGCCGCGAGGTCAGCCCATCGAGCCGTCGAAACCAGGATGCAGGAACGGCACGGCATGGCGCCGCCGTGAAGCAGGCGCGTCCCATTCCGTGACAGGCCGGTGCATGAGCACGAGTAGCATCAGCACGAAGATTCCAAAAAGAGGACTCTTTGCCGACAAGCTGACCGACGTGGTGGCCACCAGATAGAAGAACAGGAAGGCCCACACCGCGCCGCGGCGCACATGCCGCGCCACATCGTAGCTGAAGCCGAGAAGCGCGGCGAAGAAGACGAGCGAGGCAATGAGCCCATAGGCCTGGATGAAGCTGATCCAGAAACTCTCTATGCCAAAGTCCAGGCCAAAGCGGAACCGCAGCGTTTCCATCAGTTGTGCGTCGGGCGCCAATAGCAGTTCGTGCCACGACATGTAGCGGAACAGCTCGAACATTTCCGTGCGCGTGTCGGCACTGCCCTTGTCATCGACGAAGCGCTCCATGAACTGGTCGAAAAAGCCCGATTCCGCAAGCACCGTGATGACGAGCGCCACGACCGGAGCCAACACCAGAACCTTCAATACAGTGGATCTGGCGAACGGCGCCCCGCGCATGATCGCGACAAGACGCAAGAGCAGGAGAAGGCCAAGCAGAACGACCAGCAATACCGAGGCGGCGCGTCCGCCGAATACGATCATGCCAGCGGCATTGGTGACGAAGGCAACCACGCGCAACAGCCAGGGCGAACCGCGCCCCGCACCGAGCGCAAGCATGAGGAGATAGCTGCCGGTCAAGCTGGCGTTGGCGAGCGGATGACCGAGCAGTGCCGTGGAGCGCCAGTCATCATCGATCACCACACCTGATGCGACGATCGGGGTCAGGCGCAAGCCGCTGGAAAACTCGCCGATGCCGATAACGGCATTGGCGATCATCGCCATGTGAATGACCCATGCCAGGTGTCGCGCCCGCGCGTCGCTGATATCCTTGAACAGCAGAAAGATGAAGGCGGGCAGCACGAATGTATCGAAGAACTGCGTGAAAGGAAGGTTCACCACCCTTATCGAGTGCAGGATCAGGAGCGCAATCGCGCCCACATAGATGATCAGCAAGGGGTGGCGTCCGGTGTGCTCGACGAGCCAGGACAGAGGATTGCCCGAGGCCATCGCAGCCGCCAGCACCAGCACCGCTGCCATGAGCGTGGCCGGATGGACCTTTTCGAGCGGATTGCCGCCCGGTTCGTCATAGTTCAATCCAAGGTGCACGAGCGCCAGCGGCGAGATGGTGAAGAGCACGATCGTGAGAACGCCGAGCAGCAGACCGAATATCGGTCCGTCCGGAACCGAAGGGCGCTCGATTGGCGATCGTGCGGTCATGCCTTAGGAGCGTCCTCCCGCCATGTTCGTCACCACGCCGGCAAAGCGATCGGCAAACGGCTCGATCATCCGCATGGCTTCGCGCTGCGCTATTGCCGCGCAATCGCCTTGCCGCTGAAGCATGACGATCTGGTCGGCGATCGCCATCAAGGCGGTGGCGCTCTCGTCTTCGAGAAGTGAACCGGCATCGATGATGACCAGATCATAGGCCTCGGCAATATTGGAAATACCTGCGGCAAGCCGTTTGCGCTGGTGCGTGCGCAGCGTGCGCAGATCCGCAAGCGCGATCGGCAGGAACACCAGGCCCGATCGCGCATCGAGGCGCGTGATGGAACGCAGGTGCTGCGGGTTGTCGAGCACCACAAGATCGCGATGGTCGAAGTCGGCGGCGAGCCTGTCGGAAAGGTCGGTGTCGGTGGAGGACGCATCGACGAGCAGCACGCCTTCACCCGATATCGCCGCCGCATAAGCGATCGCCAGAGCCGTTGATGAAACGCCCGTACCACTGTTGGCCGACGTCAAGAGGACGACGCTCGCCGCTCCATTGCCGGCGCGCGATCCCAGTCTCGAGCGCAGGCGCAAGATAGCCTGCCGGTAGCCCTGCGCGTCGTCTGTGGCATTGCTGCCGGCAATGGCCGACATCACCTCGGAGAGTCCAGCACCGTCTGCGCGCCCGCGCAAGTAGCGTCCCAAACCGCTACCACCCAGAACCGGCAGGCTGGCGAGAACGTCGCCCTCATCATTGCCCGCGTGCGCCTGGAAAGGGCGCCCAGCAACATCCATCTGGTCGCGGATCAGCGCTTGAGCGATGCCAAGTCCTAGTCCCCCGATGAGCCCAAGCCCAACGATCAGCCATGTAATTGGCTTGCTCGGCTTGGTTGGCACGCTCGGCGGAGTGATGACGCGCGCCTCGGCGAGCGTAAGAGTTTCTTGTTCCTGGGTCTGCTTGGCGCGCGCCAGGAAGGTGTTGAGCAGGTCGCGGCTGGTGGCGACATCCTGCTCCAGCTCCCTCAGGCGGATCTGCGCCGTATTGGTCCGCGCTACGTCCGACTTCGACATTTCGAGCGAACGCGCCAACTCATCGACCCGGTTGTTGGCAAACTGGAAATCGCTCTTGGCGCTGGTGGCGATACGTTTCAGCTCGGCATTGATCTGGCTCTTTATCTCATCGAGCTGCGAGCGCACTTCAATGAGTACCGGGTGACGCCCCTGCAACTGAGTAGCAAGGGCGGCCTCGCGCCGCGCTACTTGCGCATATTGCTCGCGCAGCTTCTGCACGAGGCCAGAGCGGATCGCGTCTGGCAGGTATTCAGGGCTTCCCCCTCCCTTCACGGCGGACTGCACGAGTTCGAGTCTCGCCTTGCTCTCGGCGGCAACGGCGCGCGCAGTGATCAGCTCCGAAGACAGGCGCGTCAGCTGCTGTTCTGTCACGAGCCCGCCCTCGGAGGTCAGGATCTTGTTGGCCTTCTTGAACTCGTCGACCCTTGTCTCCGCTTCGCGCAGCTTGCGGCGCAGCTCTCCCAGACGGTCGTCGATCAGCTTGTTGGCTTTGCGGATTTCGTCGGCCTTGCTCTGAGCCTGATCCTCCAGGTAGGCCTCGACCACGGCCTCCGTCAGCCGCGCCGCCTTCGCCGGCGAGGCCGAGGAAACCTCCACCACATATGTCTTCTGTGCCCGCTTGACCTTGACGTTGTCGGAAAGAGTTGCGAGCGCGCGCGCTTCCGGCGTGGTCTGCTGCGTGGGCCCCCGAATGAGAGCCTTGAAACGCGAAAGAAAGCCGCTTCCAGAGACCCAATTGAACTCGGCATCATCGACAAGGTCCAATTTCGCCACGACCCGCTTCAGAACGCTGTCGGATCCGATGATAGCGAGCTGGCTTTCCACCAGCACCAGGTCGGAGCCGAGGTTCGTCTGGAGCAGTTCCTCGGGCAGGATCTTGCGCGAGCGGGGATCGATGAAGATGGAGGTCGACGCGGTGTAGACGGGCTTGGCGAGCGCGAGGTAGGCGATCGCGATTGCGAGACAAAGCATGGTTAACAGTGCGATCGATGCCACGTTGCGGGACAATATGGCCAGGAACCCGCCGAAGTCGGATGCACCTTCAGCGGGACGGCCGACAGCCGAACCCATTTTATCAAATGTTTTCAAGCGACTCATGCTTCCGGCTTGTGCACCGTAATAGCGTGTCTTGCTAACCATCGAACCTGTTTCTAACATCGTTGCAAGCCTTTGCGGCGTTGTATTTGAAACAATTTGCGCATTTGTGAGTGGCGATCATGATGAATTAAGGCCTGCATACCGCTCGGTTGGCGCAAATCTCCTCGTCGCTTTTTGCACCTAGCGCGTTTGCACCTAGCGCGTTTGCAACTAACGTGCCCAAGTCATTGACCAAGAAATTCAGTTTGTTCCGGGGAGACGTTGACGCCTTAACTGCAACTGCGTTTTGTTCGCCGTAACCAGCAGGGCTTGGCGGCGGAACTTGCATCAAGGGACATGAGGGTCTGTTTATTGGCGCTCTGAGCGCGTGTGCTGTCGCGTACAGGGGCAGATGCCATGTGGAGTGTTGGCTAGCCGTGAACGAAATGACCTTCAAGACCAGTGTGAAAGGATCGGGTGAAGCTCCCAGGCTGGCCGTTGGCAACACTGCTTTCGCAATCCTCGCACTCGCCACCGAGAGCCTGGCGATCTTGATGGCGTCGATTTCGAGCGGTGCCATCTACCACCTCGCCGCCTATGGCGATCCCGGTCCGATCGAGACCTATCTCGCAATCGGCGCCCTGACGGCCCTGTTCTACACGCTCCCCTTCGCATTTCGTGACGAGTACGACATCGAGGACTTCCTCGAAGGTCGTCGCGCCACACGGCGAATATTCGTCATCTGGAACTATGCATTCCTCAGCCTGGCTCTCTTTGGCTTCCTTACCAAGACAACGGGCGTTTTTTCGCGCGGCTGGATGATCCTGTTCTACATGGTCGGGCTGGTCGCTGTGATCGCGGTCGATGCATTCATAGATGCCATGCTGAAATCGGCTATTGCACGCGGACACATCATTTGTCGGCGTGTGATGCTGATCGGTGCGGAGGATGTGGTCGCTCGCACCAGAGAGCAGATCGAGGGTGGCGGTTCCAATGTGCGCGTCGTCGCGACAGGCATCCTTTCCGATCCGGAACCGTCAGCAGGCGATCCCTCAGCGGGCGAAGAGGCAGCCGAAGGCGATCTGCGTGATATCGTTGCCATGGCGCGCATGGCCCACATCGAGGATGTCGTCGTTCTTCTCGACTGGTCACAAAGCTCGCGTATCGAGCGTATCGTCGAAGGCTTGCTCGTTCTTCCCGTCGGCGTGCACGTCGATGCCGGCAGCATCATTGGGCGCTTCGTCGATCCGCGCGTGACCCGCTTTGGCGGCACGACGACGCTTTCGCTCACGGGAGCACCGATCCGGCCCATGCAGGCTCTCACCAAGCGTGCATTCGATATCGTACTTGCATCCGTGGCACTCGTGCTCTTGTCACCGCTATTCGCACTCCTGGCACTCCTGATCAAGCTCGACAGCACCGGACCGGTGTTTTTCCGTCAACGCCGGCGCGGCTACAATCATCACGAGTTCCGGATCTGGAAGTTCCGCACGATGACCACGCTGGAGGACGGCGATCGCGTCAAGCAGGTCACGCGTGCCGATGCCCGCGTGACCCGCGTCGGCAATTGGCTCCGCAAGCTGAACCTTGATGAGCTGCCCCAACTCATCAACGTGCTGTTGGGTGAGATGTCGCTGGTCGGGCCCAGGCCCCATGCAGTGGCCCACGACATCCACTACGAGACGCGCATCCTCGATTACCCCCGCCGATTGAACGTCAAGCCGGGCATCACCGGATGGGCGCAGGTTCAGGGCTTGCGTGGCGCCACCGAGACCGAAGAAGCCATGCGCCGCCGCGTCGAGTACGACATTCACTATATCGAGAACTGGTCGCTCGTTCTCGATCTCTACATTCTGGCATTGACGGTGTTGTCGCCGCGCGCATACCGCAACGCCTATTGATCGCGGCCTCGCATCGGCAAAGGCGAAGCTCAAAGACCGAGCAGCGACAGCAGGCTGCTTTCAGCGGTCGCGGGCGGCGTCTTGAACCGCGACATCTCAATGGCGACCTCCTTATAGAGGTTGGACAGCCAAGTGGGCTGGTCTGCCCGGATGGTGGGGATCGCGTTGTGACGCAAGTCGGTCGGTGCGATCACCACCTTGATATTCTTCACGCCGATCTCGGCGGCCAGAACGAACAACTCCTCCGCTGCCTCGTCGCCCATCGCCAGGCAGCCCGCAGAAGACTTCTTGCCGTGGATCATGATGTCGCCGCCCAGATCCCTGCGACCATCTTTCTTGGCCATTTTGCGATCGAAGGCGTTCGGATAATTGACGCGCATGGAGACGTGATAGCGGCTGTTGGGATTGAGGAACGAAATCTGATAGACACCTTCGGGAACCTGCTTGTCACCGCGCGTGAGCTTGGGGCCGGTGTGCCCGCTCGCGGCGAGGACCGGGTAGGAGTGAACGAACGTCCAGGCTCCGCCCTGCTGGCGCGCGTGCAGCTCCAGGTGCTTCTTGTCCTTGATGGCGATGAGTGCGACCTCTGCGGGCGGCCAGACAACCTTTGCCGATTCGAACCTTTCAGCGAGGCGCTTGGTGGCGGCGGGCCCGATCTCGGTAAGCCGCTGCGTCAGGGTGCCGTAGCGCCGCGGAGCCACTGAGGTAGGCAGCGGCGTCGATGATGATGATGATGATGGCGCTGGCGCCGTGGTGAGCGGCGGGCTGTGCACGCGCGCGGTGCGCGTCTGCGTCGACCACGATTGTGAGTCCGCGCTCTGCGGTATCGCCGCATACGGCCATTGCCCGGCCGAAAGTTCGAATGCACCAGGAGGCGCAAACTCGAACCGCGAGATTTCTGGTTCGGCAAGATCGGATTCGTCGGGTCGATCCGTTTCTGTGGGGATCTGTTCGGGGAACAAAGATTCACGCGGCAACGCGCCGGTCTCGAATGGAGCACCAGCGGGACGCATCTCCGACGATTCCGCGCGCGGTTCGTCGGGCAGTTGATCGATCGTCAGCATGGCGGCAGCCGTCGTCGCCGCACCGACCAGTGCGACCGTCACCAGGGCTGCGCGTTGGCTCAATCCCATTCATCACCCGCGTCACATCGTGTGTGCAGTTGCCACTGCACGCCACATGATGACTGATTCGTGTCCTCGATTGGACCGATGCGGCGTCAACGCGCGCGAAATTTTGGGGAATTGGGGTGCGCAATTTGATCGCGCTTATTTGCAGATGCGGATTATTCGATTTCGACGATTCGTTACGAATTAAACGGCAATTGGAAGTTGTATGCACGAATGCGCCAAAGACTCCTGTGGCATCGCCCCATGATTGATCGACGTTGCGGCTCGTGTAGTGTCAACCGCCCTGCCTCGCGGAAAGGATCTCGATGCGGTCTCCTGCATTGACAAGCGTCTGATTGCGCCGCCGCTCGGGGACGAAATCACCGTTGAGCGCAGTCGCCACCTTCTGCCCGCCATAGCCCAGCGCTGTCAGCACGTCGGCTAGCGTCGCCGCGCGCACGCACTTGGGCTCGGCGTTTATACGGATTTCGATTTCGGGCGCGTCGCGTGAAATCTCGCTCACCGCGCGATCAGTTGCAGGGGCCACAGCATCTCACCTCGCCAACAACGCCAAGTCCTGGCTTCTTATAAGGCTGTTCGTTACCGCGGACGCAAGGGGCTACCTGCCCTGCAGGCTTACGCGCTATCGCGAAGCGGGCCGTTACTCTTTGCTTACCGCATTTTACCTTACTGTCGACCACATATTGAACAATGTTCAAGCGTATTCTATATGAATGGACATCGTTCAATATCTTGAGGAAGCCGCCATGCCGTTGAAATCCGCCAACTCGTGGGAGACCGCTATGCCAATGAAATCAACCAGATGCCGGAAAACCCCCATGTCGCTGCGGGGCGTCATCGCCATTCGGGCCGCCTTCAACCGCCTCCAGGACTGGCTTGTCGCGCTATTGCTGGGCCCTGCCGCCCATGCCGGCCGCCTGGTCGCCGATCGCGACGCCCTGATCATTGGGCTATGCGCCCGCCCGTCCGCTGGCCCGTCCGCCCGATTGCCCGCGAAGATGCCGCCCGGGCACCTCGCCGCTCATTAACCAAATTCGGATATGACGTTGTCCGGATCAGCCCACTGAACACCACAACCCGCCCGCATGACCCCATAGGGCAAACACCCACCGACACCCGAGGTTGCCGATGTCCGTCTCCCTGATGCGTTCGCGCCGTTTCGCTCCCTTGTTCTGGACGCAGTTCCTCTCCGCACTTTCCGACAACTTCGTCAAGAACGCGCTCGTCATCCTGATCCTGTTCCAGATCGGCGGACAGAACGGCGCGATCCTGGTGACGCTCGCCGGCGGCGTGCTGATCCTTCCCTTCTTCCTGCTTTCAGGGCTCGGCGGCGAACTGGCCGACCGCTATGACAAGGCGTTCATGGCGCGCCGCCTGAAGCTTGCCGAAATCCCGGTTGCCGGCATCGCCGCACTCGGCTTCATGCTTCATTCGGTGCCGCTGCTGTTTGTTGCCCTTGGGGCGTTCGGCGTCATCGGCTCACTGTTCGGGCCGATCAAGTACGGCATCCTGCCCGTGCATCTGGAAACGCGCGAACTGCCCGCTGGCAACGCACTGGTCGAAGGCGCGACGTTTCTTGCCATTCTCGCCGGCACGATCGCTGGCGGACTGGCGATCGGCAATGGCGTGGCCGGATGGCCCATCGCCGTGGCCGTGGTCACCCTGTCCGTGCTGTGCTGGGGCGCTTCTCAGTTCATCCCGGAAACCGGCGAAGCAGCACCGCACCTCGAAATCAACAATAACCCCCTGACCTCGACGCTGCACCTGCTGCGCGAACTCAAGTCCGATCAGCGAATCTGGGTGGGCGGCCTCATCACGTCCTGGTTCTGGCTCGTTGGCGCCGTCGCACTCTCGCTTCTGCCCCCCTTGATGAAGGACACCGTCGGCGGCGACCAGTCCGTGATTACGCTGGGCCTCCTCGTCTTCACGGTTGGCATCGCCATCGGCTCCGCGCTGGCCGCGCTTGCCAGCAAAAACCGTCCCAACCTTGCCGTCGTCCCGCTCGCCGCCCTGGTGATGGCCGTGTTCGCCAGCGAGATAGGCCTTGCCGTATCGGGCATCACGACGGCACCCACCCCGGTCAGCGCGCTCGATTTCCTCACCACGCCAACCGGACTGCGCCTGTCGCTGGACCTGCTCGGACTTGCCATCGGCGGCGGCCTTTTCATCGTGCCCGCCTTTGCCGCGGTGCAGGCCTGGGCACCGGCCGACCGGCGCGCGCGTACCGTCGCCGGCGTCAACGTGCTCAACGCCGCCTTCATGACCGTCGCCGCCATCGTCGTAGCCGCGCTGCAGGCAGCCGGCGTTGGACTTGCCGCCCTGTTCCTCGGTCTGGGCGCGGCCTCGCTCGTCGTCATGGTGCTTATCATGTACGCGTGGGGCAGCGAGGGCCTCCAGGATCTCGGCATGTTCCTGTTCAAGATGTTTCTCGGTGTCGAGGTCGAAGGCCGCGAGAACCTGCCCAAGCCTGGCGACAAGGCGATCATCGCGCCAAATCATGTCAGCCTGCTCGATGCGCCGCTGATGTTTTCTCTGCTGCCCTCGCACTCCGGATTCGCAATCGACACGGGCATGGCCGCCAACTGGTGGGTGAAGCCGTTCCTCAAGCTCACCAAGGCCTGGCCGATCGATCCGACACGACCGCTCGGCACGCGCTCGCTGATCAACCATGTGAAGTCGGGCGAAACGCTCGTCATATTCCCCGAAGGCCGTCTCACCGTCACCGGCGGACTGATGAAGGTCTACGACGGCACGGCGATGATCGCCGACAAGGCCGACGCACCGATCATCCCCGTGCGCATCGACGGACTCGAGCGCTCGCGCTTCGGCTACCTCAACAGGTTCCAGGCCAAGAAGGCCTGGTTCCCCAAGACGCGCGTGACGATCATGCCACCGGTCAAGCTCGCCATCGATCCGCAGCTGAAGGGCCGTACCCGTCGCCAGGCCGCCGGCGCACGACTCCAGGACATCATGACGGAGACGGCGGTCAAAACCGCACCGATCCACCAGACGCTGTTTGATGCACTGGTTGCGGCAAAACGCGAGCGTGACACTGGCAAGCCCGCCGTCGAGGATCCACTTGGCACGAAGTTGTCCTACAAGAAGCTGATCCTTGGCGCGCAGGTGCTGGGCCGCAAGCTCGCTCCCCTCACCAAGCAAGGAAGGGCCGTCGGCCTCATGCTGCCCAATTCGGCTGGCGCCGCCGTCACCTTCTTCGCGCTCCAATCGATCGGCCGCGTGCCTGCGATGCTGAACTTCACGGCTGGCGCGCAATCGATCAGCGCCGCCTGCCGCGCGGCCGAAGTCGAGGTCATTCTCACTTCGCGCGCCTTCATCGACAAGGCCCGCCTCGGCGAGGTGATCGCCAAGCTTCAGGAAAACGCCAAAGTCGTCTACCTCGAGGACGTCAAGGCATCGATCGGCTTTGGCGACAAGATCGCCGGCCTGCTGCAGGGCGGCAAGGCGCAGGTCCAGCGCAGGCCCGACGAGCCTGCCGCGATCCTCTTCACGTCGGGCAGCGAGGGCACGCCCAAGGGCGTCGTCCTCTCCCACACCAACATTCTCGCCAACGCCGTGCAGTCGCTGACGCGCGTGGCGGTGAACGGTTCCGACAAGGTGTTCAACGTGCTGCCCGTATTCCACTCGTTCGGATTGACGGCCGGCCTCGTCATGCCACTCGTTGCCGGCGTGCCGGTCTATCTCTATCCCTCGCCGCTGCACTACCGCATCGTGCCCGAGCTGGTCTACGGCTCCAACGCGACGATCCTGTTTGGCACCGACACGTTCCTCAACGGCTACGCACGCGCTGCCCACCCTTACGACTTCGCCCGCGTCCGCCTCGTTCTTGCCGGCGCGGAAGCCATCAAGGAGCGCACGCGCCAGATCTACATGGAGAAGTTCGGCGTGCGCATCCTGGAAGGCTACGGCGTGACGGAGACCGCACCCGTGCTCGCCATCAACACGCCGCTCGCCAACAAGTCGGGCACGGTCGGACGCCTGTCGCCGCTGATGGAAGCGCGCCTCGAACCCGTTCCCGGCATCGAGGAAGGCGGACGCCTCTATGTTCGCGGCCCCAATGTCATGCTGGGTTACGTGCGCGCGGAAAATCCCGGCGTGCTGGAGCCGCCGCACGATGGCTGGCACGACACCGGCGACATCGTCACCATCGACGCGCAAGGCTTCATCAAGATCCGCGGCCGCGCCAAGCGCTTCGCCAAGATCGGTGGCGAGATGATCTCGCTATCGACGGTCGAAGCCGCCGCCGCCGAGTTGTGGCCGGCCACCATTTCCGTCGTCGTCTCGGTGCCGGACCAACGCAAGGGCGAGCGCCTCGTCCTGCTCACTGCCAATGACAAGGCCACCCGCGCCGACTTCCAGGCGTTCGCCAAGGCCAAGGGCATCAACGAACTCTCGATACCCGCAGAGGTCATCATTGCACCCGTACCGCTTTTGGGCTCGGGTAAACCCGATTACATGAGTGCGACGAAACTCGTACGCGAGAAACTGGGGCTTGAGAAGCCAGCTGCAACGGCAGCAGCATGAGCTGGTAGCGCGCCGAAGGCTTGTCCTCAATGGTGCTCGGGATGGTGGCGAGCATGGTGTTTGCCCAGTGAGGGCCGCGCGAGACAGTTTCATCGCAGCCCCTGTCCGTCGAACACCCTGAAGACGCAGCTTGCTGCAGCGCCACAGGCGCCGATGGCGGCGAGTCAGCGCTGGCGCTGCCGGTTCTGGCCCCTGAGCCACATGCGCCTGAGTACACTGTCACGCTGGATGAAGTGGTGCCACAGCGCCGCGAACACGTGCAGTACGACCATGACAATGAGCAGATGCGCAGCAAGCTCATGAACCGTCTTCAGGATATCCCGCGCAGCCTTGTCCTGGAATATCGCCAGTGTCGGAATGGGAATGAGGCCGAACAGCTTCACCGGAACCGCCGGCTGGAGCGTGCCGGCAAGCAGCCAGCCACCGACGATGGTGATGAACGTCGCCACGTAAAGGCCAATGTGGGCGAGCCCGGCAAGCTTCTTTTCCCATTGCGGGCTCTTCGCCGGCAGCAAGGGGATCTTGTTGACGAGCCGCCACAGGTAACGCCCCAGCATCAACAGTCCCAGCGTGACGCCTATCGCCGCGTGCAAGAGCACCTGGCTGGCGTTGGCAACCTGCACCCCGCCCTCGCTGTCGACGTAGATCAATCCATGCAGATAGAGAAACAGGATCATTGCCGCACCGATCCAGTGCAGCAGCTTTGCCGGAATCCCCCAGTAGTAAAGAGTATTGAAAATCATCGCGTCACTGCCATGTCGCCCCGAAACGCGCCAGAACATGTGCACAGTAGGATGCGCATAGGAATCGCGTTTTCTTTAATCGAGATCAAGCTGCGGCAAGGCCGCACGTCGATCCAACCTTCCACGTCACGGACCCGACGCACCCCTGTCGCCACGTCTTGCCATGCATCACTCTTTGCCGACAGCAGGCCACGACGACGATGCCGCGGGCACCAGATCCACGCTCTCCCCACAGCCGCAGGCGCTCTGCTGGTTGGGGTTGTTGAACACGAATCCCGACGAGAGCTTATCTGTCCTGTAATCCATTTCAGTGCCGATGAGGTACAGGATCGCCGCCGGATCGATGATCAGGCGTGCTCCATCCTGCTCGACCACCTCGTCGAACTTGTCGATGCTGTCGGCCCAGTTCATCGTGTACTCCATTCCGGCACAACCGCCCTTCTTGAGGCCGATTCTGAGGCCGGCGACGCTGTCGCCCTTCTGCGCCATGATCGCCTTGATCCGCAGGGCGGCGGCATCCGTCAGCGTAATCACCTTGGGGCGTGCCGTGGTGGGGCGTGCTGTGGTCGTCGTCATCGTCGTTGCTCTGTTGCGCTCGTTCGGACCGTGGGCGGGTACTGGTCGATATGGGATTGAGGCCCGCCGTTGTCATCCCTCTGCCCACAGCCGACCGGCAGTGAGGCGACTTGAAGCGGCTGCCGTTCAGAACATGTTGAGAGCCAGGCGTGCCTCGTCCGACATGCGGGAAGGCTCCCACGCTGGTTCGAAGACGAGGTTGACCGTCACTTCTCCAATTCCGGCGACCGCTCGTACTGCATTCTCGACCCATTGCGGCATTTCGCCCGCCACTGGGCAGGCTGGAGCGGTCAACGTCATGTCGATCTCGACGTCGCGCGTGTCCTTGATGTCGATCTTGTAGATCAGGCCAAGCTCATAGATATCGGCCGGAATTTCGGGATCGTAGACGGTTTTGAGCGCGGCGATGATGTCATCGGTCATCTGCTCGAGCTGCTCGCGCGAGAGCGCCGAGCCTGGCACCGCCGCTCCGCCATCCGCCACGCCCGGCGCAACGGAGTTGTCTGTGCTCGAAGGCGCGACGGGGGCGGGGGCATTCGCATCACGTGGCGCCAGCTCGTTCGGCTGTTGCATGTCAAACCCCGGGTTGACCTGCTTGTGCTCGCCCGAAACAGCCTGCTGCTGCGCCCCCTGGTGTGCGGCTGCACCGACTAGGGGAACATCGATGGTATGATGCATGACACCGCTCTCCGTGGTGTTCTTCTTCTCAATCTGGTTCATGCAAACAACTCGTGCGCGCGGATCAGCGCATCCGCAAGCGCATCGACCTCCGCTTTTGTGTTGTACATCGCAAACGACGCGCGGCACGTCGCCGTCTGGCCGATCCGCTCCATCAGCGGCTGCGCGCAGTGGTGGCCAGCCCTCACCGCCACCCCCGACCTGTCGATCAGCGTCGAGATGTCGTGCGGGTGCAGCCCATCGCTCGTGACCGAGACGATGGCGCCCTTGCCTGGCGCGCGCCCAGGGAGCTTCAGCCAGTTGAACTCGCCGAGCCGTGCATGCGCATAGTCCCGGAGTTCGTTCTCGTGGCGATGGATGCGCTCACGCCCGATCTGCATCATGTAGTCGAGCGCGGCACCAAGACCCACGGCTTCGACGATCGCCGGGGTTCCCGCTTCGAACTTGTGCGGCGTCCTGCCATAGACGATCCGGTCGACTGCGACGCTCTCGATCATCTCGCCGCCACCCTCATAAGGAGGCATCGCGTCGAGATGCTTCTTCTTGGCGTAAAGAACGCCGATGCCCGTTGGGCCATATGTCTTGTGGCCGGTGAAAACGTAGAAGTCGCAATCGAGATCCTGCACGTCGACCGGCATGTGCACCGCCGCCTGGCTGCCATCGACCAGAACCGGCACGCCATGCTCGTGCGCGATGCGGATGACGTCCTTGACCGGCACCACCGTGCCCAGCACATTCGACATATGCGTGATCGCGACCATCTTCGTGCGTGGC
>ERZ1645187.2942-NODE-2942-length-14638-cov-34.555716_pt1 | contig 14638 bp, 15 predicted proteins | sample MGYA00575352_ERZ1645187 | MGnify/ENA primary metagenome ERZ1645187 (study PRJEB40837, sample SAMN11349314) | freshwater sediment metagenome | isolation source: river sediment | host: Sediment | place: India: Wazaribad , New Delhi | collected 2017-02-21 ...
CGGGCGGCGTCGATGAGGGTGAGCATGAGGATGCCGGCGACGCCGCTGCCTTGCCATTCGTCGTCGATGGCGATGGCGAATTCGCAGTTGGTGCCGCTGGGGTCGGCGACGTAGCGGGCGACGCCGATTTCGATTTGTTCGCCGTCGCGCTCAATGATGGCGACCAGGGCGAGGTGTTTCTGGTAGTCGATTTCGGTGAGGTATTTGAGCTTGCCGGGCGCCAGTTCCTTGAGCGTGGACATGAAGCGCCGGTAGCGGGAATCCGGGGAGAGGTGCTGCACGAAGTCCTGCTCCATCGTCTTGTCTTCGGCGCGGATGGGGCGGATCAGCACTTCGCTGCCGTCGAAAAGGTAGCGGGTGCGGACGAGTTCGGCGGGGTAGTCGGCCACGGATTCAGCCTTTGGCCAGCCGGCCGCTCAGGTAGGCGACGAGGCTATCGAGCGTGGCGAGGTGGCGGTAGTCGGTTTCCGGGATGTCGACGCCCAGGCCGTCGTGAATCGCGGCGAGGACGTTCAGCCAGTCCATCGAATCGAGATCGATCTGCTTTCTGAGCGGCAGGCTGCCGACGAGTTGCGCGGTGTCGGTTTCCGGTGCCAGGGTCTTGATGATCGCCAGCAGGGCGGTGCGGAGTTGTTCCTGATCCAGCGGCATCCTTGTTCTCCCTTATTCCAGCGCCGAGCTGTCGCCTTCGGGCAGCCCGAGTTCGCGGGCCTTGAGCAGCCTGCGCATGATTTTTCCGCTGCGAGTATGCGGCAGGCATTCGGCGAATGCAATTTCCTTGGGCGCCACGGCGGCACCAAGCCGGCGGCGGGCATGGGCGAGCAACTCGCGCCGCAGGGTTTCGTCGGCCACGACGTCGCGCTTGAGGACGACGAAGGCCTTGACGCTTTCGCCGGCCAGCGGGTCCGGCTTGCCGATGACGCCCGCTTCGGCCACCGCCAGGTGTTCCATCAGCACGCTTTCGACCTCGAACGGGCCGATCAGATGGCCGGCAGACTTGATGACGTCGTCGCCCCGACCGACGAACCAGTAGTCGCCGTCGGCATCGCGGCGCACCAGATCGCCGCTCAGATAGAGGCCGTCGGCAAAGCATTCACGGTAGCGCTCGGGCTGGCCGAGGTAGCCGCGAAACATCGACGGCCAGCCGGTTTCCAGCGCCAGTTCGCCGACGGTGTCGGGCGTGGCTATGCGTTCCGGCGGCTGGCCGGCGACTCGGCGCACCACATGCGCGACCACGCCGGGCACCGGACGCCCCATCGAGCCGGGTTTGAGGTCGTTTTCAGCAGTGTTGGCGATCATGATGCCGCCGGTTTCGGTCTGCCACCAGTTGTCGTGGATGGGCAGGCCAAGCGTCTCAACGCCCCACCACACGGCTTCCGGATTGAGCGGCTCGCCGACGCTGGCGATGAAGCGCAGATCGGGAAAGCGCCGCCCGGCAAAGAGCGCCGGCCCGGCTTTCATCAGCATGCGGATCGCCGTCGGCGCGGTGTACCAGACGTTGACCCGCTCATCGGCCAGGATGGCGGCCCAGCGCGCGGCGTCGAAATCGGCTTCATCGATAATGCTGGTAGCGCCGATGACCAGCGGCGCGAGAATGCCGTAGGACATGCCGGTGACCCAGCCGGGATCGGCGGTGCACCAGAAAATGTCGTCCGGGCGCAGGTCGAGCGCGTAGCGGGCGGTCGCGTAGTGGGTGAGCACGGCGCCATGCCCATGCAGCGCGCCCTTGGGCGTGCCGGTGGTGCCGCTGGTGAAGTGCAGTAGCGCCGGATCGCAGGCGGTGGTATCGGGTGTCACCGGGGTCTCGGCAGCAGCGGCCATCGCCGTCGTCCAGTCCAGCGTATTCGGCAGCGATTCCTGTGCTGATTCCTGCGTCGATTCGTCGCCAAGGTCGTCCACCACCAGCACATGTTGCAGAGACGGCAGCGCATCGCGCAGCGGCGCCACCTTGCGCCGGTAGGCGCTGGCGGTGGTGACCAGCACGCGGCCCGGCGCCTGCGCAATGCGCGCGCGCACCGGCTCCGGCCCGAAGGCCTGGAACAGCGGCGAAACCACGGCGCCGAACTTCAGCGCGCCGAGCACGGCAACATAGAGCTCGGGAATTCTGCCGCACAGCACGAAGACGCAATCGCTCTTCTGCACCCCGAGATCGCCGAGCAGATGGGCGAAGCGATCAGTCAGGACAGACAGTTCGCGGTAGCTGATATCGCGCCGGGCGCCTGCCTCGCCCAGAAAACGGAAGGCGGTTTTGTCGGCGTTCGCCGAAGCAGCATGGCGGTCGACCGCCAACTGGGCAATGTTCAGCGGGCCGTCGACGGAAACCGCAAGTTCGCGCGCGATGGCGGCCCAGTACGTGGCGGCGTCCACCGGTACTACCGGCGGCTTGCTGCGCGATTTGTGTATGACTGCCGTTCTCATGCGGGATTCCGGCGGGGAGTCGAGCCGGCTTCATTCTGCCCGATCCGGCGCGCCAACGGGTTGACGCAACGCAGAGCGGCCTGAATTCGCCAAAACGAGACCTGTTGCGGTCGACGGCGAAAAACGGGCAAAAATCAAATTTGCCGCGCTGGCAAATCCTCAGTCGGCGTTGATGAGAAAGCTGTGCGGCAGATTCTGCTCGTCGCAGTTGTCGCCGGGGCCGCTGCGATCAATCACCAGGAAATCGCTTTGCCCGCCCAAGGCCAATAGCGGGTGATGCCAGACGCCCGGCGCGAAGTTGACGCCCTGCCCGGCGTTGGCCTGAAAGAAACGCAGCGAGGCCGGATCGATCTGCTCGCCAGGCGGCGCGACAACGACGAGGTAAGGCCGCCCGGAAAGTGGCATGAAGGCCTGGCTGCCGAGCGGGTGGCGTTCCAGCATGGTGACTTCAAAGGGCATGGGGCGCGGTTGGCCGCGAAAGATCGACACTGTCGTCCGACCGTCCGGGCCGGGTTCGATTTTCGCCAGATCGTGAAAACGCTCAGCCGTGCCGGCATTGATGGCGATGCGCCGGGCCGCGTTTTCCGGCGCAATGACTTCGCCGAACGCGGCGAAGGCGGTTGCGGTCAACGGCTCGACACGGGCAATTTCCGCCGGCTTCATCGCGCGACTTTCCCCCACAGGCGCAGCCGCGAGACGCCGCCGTCGGGAATGATGTTGAAGCGGATGTGCGAGATCGGCCCGAGCGCCGCAATGTCTTCGGTAAAGGTATGGATGGCATCCATGCTCAACTTTTGCTCGGGCAGTAGCACCGGCCAGAACATGCTCTGGGTGATGATCGATTGATCGGTGCCGCCATCCATGCGGGCCGCCTGAATGGAAAAGCGGTCGGGATAATTGCCTTTGAAATGCGCGGTATCGACCTCGATCTGGTCGATGATGCCGGGCACGCCCAGTTGCAGGATGCACCAGTCGTTGCCTGGCTCGCGGCGACGCTTGGTTTCCCAGCCATCGCCCATGTTGATGCCGCGCCCCGGGGCAATCAGGTTGGCGACCGAGCCGAAATGGGCATCGTTCCAGGCTACCGCACGCCCGCCATTTTCCAGCGCGATCAGGTCGTAGCGGCAATCCGGATTGGCAGCATCGAAAATACCGACGGGCTGGCCATAAACGCGCAAGCGGGCGATGCCGCCATCCGGGTAGATGTTGATGCGCAGATGGCTCCAGGCGTCGGAACTAGCGATTTCGACCAGATGATGGCTGTTTCCCTTCAGTGAATACGAGGGCAGCACACGCGTCCAGCGGGCCTTGGCCAGCACCTCGACATCGTCGGAATTGCAGTCGGTGACATCGATGGAAATCGCCGGGGCGAAGTTGCCGGTGAAGTGGCTGGTGTCGATATCGAAGCCCCGGATGATGCCTTGCCGGCCCAGCTTGACGATGCTCCAGTCGTAGCCGGTGGTGCGCTTGCGACGGGTTTCCCATCCGTCCATCCACTTGCCGTTGGCATCGTATTTGCCGGGCACGAAAACCGCCGGTTCCGGGTTGAGCATCCGTTCGAGCGGCGCGAAAAATTCATCGGTCGCGTAGAGGGCGCGCGCGCCGATGCGCGGATCGGCCAGATTGACGGAATGGCGCGCCCAGTCGGGCAATTCGATGGGGGTGGAGAGGCGGGGCGGCTCGAAGGTGACGTGACTCATGCAATGCTTTTCCAGGGATGATGGGTGGCCCAATGGCGGGCAATGTCGATGCGTCGGCAAATCCAGACGCGGTCATGCTGTTCAAGATAATCAAGAAAGCGCTGCAAGGCCCGAAATCGGCCGGGGCGACCGAGCAGACGACAATGCATGCCGATACTCAACATCGCCGGATGCTCCTCGCCTTCGGCATAAAGGACATCGAAACTGTCCTTGAGGTACTGAAAAAACGGATCGCCGTGACTGAAGCCTTGCGGCAGGGAAAAACGCATGTCGTTGGTATCCATCGTATAGGGAACGATCAGATGCGGCACCGTGACGCCATCGCTGCGCGTGACCTGCGTCCAGAAAGGCAGGTCGTCGCCGTAATAATCCGAGTCGTAGAGTAGCCGGCCGTCGTCGACCACCAGACGACGCGTATTCGGCGAATCGCGGCCGGTGTACCAGCCCAGCGGACGAGTGCCCGTCATCTGTTCGATGACATCGAGCGCCTGGCGCATGTGTTCGCGCTCGGTTGCCTCGTCAATTTGCTGATAGTGAATCCAGCGCCAGCCGTGGCAGACGATTTCGTGCCCAAGCTCGACGAAAGCCTGCGTTACAGCGGGATTGCGCTGCAATGCCATGCCGACACCAAATACCGAAAGCGGCAAACCTCGCCGCTCGAATTCACGCAGAATGCGCCAGACACCGACCCGCGAGCCGTACTCGTAGATCGATTCCATCGACCTGTGGCGCTCGGGGTAGGCAGCCGGATTGTACATTTCGGAGAGAAACTGCTCGGAGGCTGCATCCCCGTGCAGGACATTGCTTTCGCCGCCCTCTTCGAAATTCAGGACGAACTGCACCGCGATACGCGCCTTGCCCGGCCAGTTGGCATAAGGAGGGTCACGCCCATACCCCGCCATGTCGCGGGGGTAGTCGAGCATCAGGCGGTCTCCAGCGCCGCCAGCCGGAAGCCGGCGATCCGGCCTATCTGAACGAGACACTCGCGAAACTCCACTTCGGGATCACCCTGCAAACGTTTTTCCATAGCCGTAATGATGTCATAACGGGTAAGCCCTTTGACAGCGATAACGAAAGGAAAACCGAAGCGCTCCCGATAGGCACGATTGCATTCGACCAGATGCGCCTTTTCGGCAGCGGAGCAATTATCGAGGCCGGCACCCCGCTGTTCCTGTGTCGAGTCATCGGTCAGGCTGCCGGCATCGGCCTCCTTGCCGGCCAGCTCCGGGTGCGCGCAAATCAGTGCAAGCTGTTCGGCATGGCTGGCATGCTCGAGGACATCGAGCATGGCGCCATGCAACTCACCCAGCGATGCGAATGGCCGACGTGCCCAGGCCCGGCCTGGAATCCACGGCGAATGCTCGAAAATATGACCCAGTTGCGCGACAAAACTTGCCTCGTCGGCGCTGTTCAGGGAATCGATGAAAGAAGCGTGATCCACGTTTGACTCGCTGTTATGGTTTGGTTGTGCCGGGCTGGGCTGCCCAGGCCAGCAGGAGACGGCGTTCTTCATCGGTCATTCCCGTCAGGTTGCCAAGCGGCATGTAGCCTGATGAAACCGTGCTCAAAATAAGGCTGGCGTTGCTGGCGATCTGCGCCGGCGTTTCGAGAACTATGCCTTTGGGCGCCTGCGCGAAACCTTCCTGCGTCGGCTTTTCGGCGTGGCAACTTGCGCAGCGCGCGGCAACGATGCGTTGGGCCGTGCCAATATCGACCGCCTTGTCGGCCACCACCGGCTTCGGCGCCATCCAGACAATCAGGGCTGCGAGAATGGCAACGGCAATCGCCGGCAGCGCCCAAAGCGGGCCGTGAGCATGGCGGAACACGAAAAACTGCCTAATCGACACACCGGCCAGCATCAAGCCCGCGAGGACAATGCCGCCATGCGCATGGCCAAACGTCATCGGATAATGGTTGCTGATCATCACGAAGAGCACCGGCAGCGTGAAGTAGGTGTTATGTACCGAACGCTGCTTGGCGATCTGCCCGGGGCGTGGATCGACCGGCAAGCCATTGCGGATGGCATTCACCATCCGCCGCTGCCCGGGCATGATGTGGAAGAAAACGTTGGCCGCCATGCACGTGCCGAGCATGGCGCCGACATGGATGTAGGCAGCGCGTGGCGCGAAGAGATTAAAGGCAAGCCACTCGGCAGCCATCACCAGAACGGCAACGACAATCCCGAGCAGGCCATCGCGCCCTTCGAGCGCACGGCAAAGCAGATCGTAAATAACCCAGCCGGCAGCCAGAAACGCGACCGATAGCGCGACGGCAACGCCCTGCGTCACGTCCAGCACCTTGGCATCGGTCAATGTACCGGCAGCGCCCAGCCAATACACCAGTGCCAGCATGCCCATGCCGGACAGCCAGGTGGTGTAGGCTTCCCACTTCGACCAATGCAGGTCTTCGCTCAGCGGTTCGCCTTTGGGGCCGGTCAGGAATTTCTGGCTGCAGTAGAAACCGCCCCCATGAACGGCCCACAGTTCGCCATGCACGCCCCGCGCTTCGTCCTCGGACTTGCGCGGACGCTTGAGCGAATTGTCCAGCATGACAAAATAGAACGAGGCACCAATCCAGGCGATGCCGGCAATGAGATGCAGCCAGCGGGTCAACAGGTTGGCCCAGTCGAGCAGATAAGGCATGAGTTGCGCCATTTCAGCTCCCCCGGTAGGTGGAATAACTCCACGGCGACATGACCAGGGGGACGTGGTAATGCTGATCGACGCGAGCGACTCCAAAAACCAGCTCGACTTCATCGAGGAAAGGCGGCTCGTCCAGCGCAACGCCACACCCGCGATAATAATCGGCCACCGAAAACACCAGACGATAACGCCCGGGAAGGAAGCGTTCGCCTGCCAGCAGCGGCTCCGAACACCGGCCATCGTCGTTGGTCACCGTATCGACCAGCGGCGTCGGGTCGCCATCGCGAAACAAGCGCACCCGAACGCCGCGACCAGGCTGGCCGCCAACGATATCGAGCACATGGGTAGTAAGTCGACTCATGATGGTTTTCGGGAGCCGCTCGCGCGGCCCCGCCTGATTTAGGTTAGAAATGCCATTCTGCCTGCAGCGTCGGCGCGCTGGTGTTGATACCGGTCTTCTCGACACCCTTGGCGTTGTAGTGATTGCCGAACTTGTTGCGCCAGTATTCGTAGCCGATACCGAGCCAGACCGTGTTTTTGGTGCCGCCAACCATCTTGCCGACATCGAGCATCAGCGAGGTGCGCATCAGTGTTTCGGTTTTCGTTTCGATACCGGCGTAATCCGGCCCCTTGGGGCCAGCAATGTTCAGGAAACCCTGGAACTTGAGCGGCAACGGGCCAGTTTGAAACGGAATGAGCCAGCTGGTGGCGAAAATCGCCTGGGGATCGAAGGTGATATCCGCCTTCGGGCAGGCCGGCGCGCCCAGACCGCAATGGTTTTGCTCACGCCCCCACAACAGGCTGACATCCCAGAAAATCGGTACGTCGAGCTTCAGGGTTGGGCCAATGACCAGCAAGCGCTTGCTCGGGGCAAATTTGGTGTTTTTGGTATTGACATCGAAACCGGCAGTAATAGCAACTTCCTTGACCGGGCCAAAGGACAGATCCTTGTCGAATATTTTCCCCAAGTAGAGTTGACCACGGTAGGTCAGATAGATCTCGGTCGCACCTTCCGAGCTGTTGTTCGCCGGGTCGGCGGAATCGGATTTCAGGACATCGACATTGAGAAAATTCTGCCCATAGTTGTATGAGCTGCCATGCGTAAACTGCAGAATGTTCTTGCTAACGTCATTCGGATTATTGGGCTCGCGAAAATCGTTCCCGTAACGGTACGCAATATAGGTGTCACTGAAATTGGCGGCCTGCACGGTCGTGGCGGTGGCGAGAATTCCGGTTGCAAGCAGCACCGGAATATATTTTTTCGGAAAGCGCATTATAACCCCTTGAGATAAAACAAAAAAACAATCGCATAAAACAAATCGCTTTTTTTACCCTAGCAGGATGCGCAATTGAATTGGATAATATTCATTATTAACAAATTCAAATAAAACATGGATTTTGTTACTAATGATTATATCCATCATATTCAAATCAATATATTCAGAAAGCACCACCCAATTTGGCGCATTTTTTAAAAACGCGCCCAAGGTTGGTGCGGAAATTATACAACAAAAACAATGCGTTAAATATTAAAAATATTTGAATGCACCAATTCGATCAAAATTATAGTTTATTTACTCGAATTTCAGGCAATTCACCTTCGGCAAGCATGGCACACCCCTTGCGAAGTCAGACGAAGCGCTTTCCCGGCGCGCCTCTTTTAAAGCATTTCCGAAAGCGGCACCGGGTTAATCAGCCGAATCACTTTTCTTTGAGGATTGCCATAATGAGTACGTCATCAGTTCATCCAATCGACGAGCGACTACCAAGCGGCCAATTGGCTGCCTTGGGACTTCAGCACGTTTTGGTCATGTACGCGGGCGCCATCGCCGTTCCGCTGATTATCGGCCGTGCGCTGAAGCTGAGTCCTGAACAGGTCGCCATGCTGATCTCCGCCGACCTTTTCTGCTGCGGCATCGTCACCCTGATTCAGTCTTTGGGTGCAACCCAATGGTTCGGCATCCGTCTGCCGGTGATGATGGGGGTCACGTTTGCCTCGGTCGCCCCCATGGTGGCCATGGCAAACAGCAACCCCGGCGCAACCGGTGCGCAGTTGATCTTTGGCTCGGTCATTGGCGCCGGCATCGTCTCGATCCTGATTGCACCGCTGGTCAGCCGAATGCTGCGTTATTTCCCGCCATTGGTTACCGGCTCGATCATTCTGGTGATCGGTATCAGTTTGATGCGCGTCGGCATCAACTGGATCTTCGGCAACCCGGTGGGCCCAACGGCGCCGAACATCGTCAATCCCGAGCATCTGAAATGGCTGGCCGAAGTGACTTCGCCCGGCTCGGCGCTGCCCCCCGCACCAAAGGGCATCGCCTTGCTGCCAACCCTGCCCAACCCGAAATACGCGGAATTGACCGGAGTCGGCATCGCTGCTCTGGTTCTTTGTTCGATCCTGTTGATCGCCAAGTACGCCAAGGGCTTCGCTGCCAACATCTCGGTGCTGCTGGGCATCGTGATCGGCGGGGTCGTGGCGACAATTCTTGGGTTGATGAATTTCGACAAGGTCGGCAAGGCAGCATGGTTCGATGTCGTGATGCCCTTCCAGTTTGGCATGCCCATCTTTGACCCGATCCTGATCCTGACCATGAGTCTGGTCATGATTGTGGTGATGATCGAATCGACCGGCATGTTCCTGGCGCTGGGCGAAATGACCGAGCGCAAGATCGATCAGGCCGCCTTGACGCGTGGTTTGCGCACCGATGGTCTGGGCACCCTGATCGGCGGCATATTCAATACCTTCCCCTACACCAGCTTCTCGCAGAACGTTGGGCTGGTTGCCGTGACCGGCGTACGCAGCCGCTTTGTCTGTGTTGCTGCCGGCCTGATCATGATTTTGCTGGGTGTTTTGCCGAAGATGGCGGCCCTGGTCGAATCGCTGCCGACCGTCGTACTCGGTGGCGCCGGTCTGGTGATGTTCGGCATGGTTGCCGCTACCGGCATCCGTATTCTGGCAAGCGTCGATTTCAAGGTGAATCGCTTCAACTCGCTGGTGGTCGCCATCACCATCGGCGTCGGCATGATTCCGCTGATCGCCCCCAACTTCAAGCAGTGGATGCCGCACGGGATGCACCCGCTGATCGAGTCGGGCATCCTGCTCTCCTCGATTGCGGCTGTCGCACTCAACCTGTTCTTCAACGGTGCTTCGGAAGAAGACGCGGATGCGGCGATTGCTGCTGCCAAGCTGGCCGACGCACACTAAGACTTGTTGCATTGAAGCCATCCTCTCGGGGATGGCACATGAAATGGACTCAGGGGCTGCGGCCCCTGAGTCCATTTTCAATTTCGCTCAGCTTACCCCTTCGCCACAAGTGGCGCGGGCGGCCTGGACGATCTGCTCGCGGAACCAGCGCGCTTCGGCCGAATACTGCTGGCGATCGTGCCAAAGCAGGTAATAGGTCATCTTGGAGTAATCGAGAGGCGACGGATGAATGCTGATCGGCAGGATTGCCGCGTAGTGCGCCGCAAAACGGGACGGCGCCGTGAACAACAGGTCGGAGTTGATCAGCAGGTAGGGCGCCATATTGAAATAGGGCACGTAGGCGCGCACCTTGCGCTTGATGCGCTCGCGCGCCAGATACACGTCGACAACGCCACGTTGTCCCACCGAATAAGGTGTCGGCGCCAGATGATCGGCGGCCAGGTAGTCATAGGCATTGATCGGTTTGTCCGCCAGCGGATGATCGGCGCGCATCATCACTACCATGCGATCCTCGAACAAGGGCGAAGCCCGCAGATGCTCGGGCAATTGCGGCCAGTTGCCGATCACCACATCGATGTCGCCGCTTTCCAGCGCTCGCGGGTAGTCCATGTCCGGCCCCATCGAGTGCATCGTCACTTGCGCTTCCGGCGCCCCGAACTGCACACGCTTGATCAGGTCGGCCGCCAGATGCACGTTGAAATAGTCGGGCGTACCAATTGAAAAACTGCGTTTGCACTTCTCGGGATTGAAATGCGGGCTATCGTTGCCCTGAGCGATGGCATCGATCTGCTCAAGCGCCAGGCGAACCGGCTCAATCAGCGCCCGGCCACGCTCGGTCGGCGTCATCCCCCCCTTGGAACGAACCAGCAAGGGATCGCCGGTCAGTTCGCGCAAGCGTTTCAGGGCAGTGCTGACCGCCGGCTGAGAAACGTTCAGCTTGCGTGCTGTGCGCGAAACATTGCTTTCGGTGAGCAAGGTCAGCAACACCTTCAGCAGATGCACGTCGATGTTGTCCCAATTTCCAGCCATCCGAGAGATTTTCCAAAGTCGATGTATTTCTGTAACAAGCAAGAAATAAACCATTGGAAGCAATTTTGCTGGCGGCAAACCACTATGGAATGCGTGGGGCGCCCCGCAACTTCCGCAGATCGTCTGCCCGTAAGTCAGACTCCGGTAAAATCCGCAGCATGCAAGAATTCACCGACCCCGGCATCCTCTCCCCGCTCGGCAAGCCAACCGAGTACCGCGCCGACTATGCCCCTGAACTGCTCTACCCGATCCCGCGTCAGTTCAAGCGCGACGAACTGGGCATCCGCAGCGATGCACTGCCCTTCGTCGGCGTGGATTTGTGGAATGCCTATGAGCTTTCCTGGCTGAATCCGAAAGGCAAGCCGGTCGTCGCACTGGGCAGTTTCCGGGTGCCGGCCGACAGCCCTAACCTGATCGAATCGAAGTCCTTGAAGCTCTACCTGAACTCCTTCAACCAGACCGTTTTTGCCGATGTCGCCAGTGTGGAGTCCTGCTTGATGCGCGACCTGTCGGCAGCCGCAGGAGCCCAAGTTGGTGCAAAAATAGAGGTTTTGAGCGGTCGACCGCAACCGGTGCTCGGTTATCCGCAAGGTATCCTGCTCGACGACCTCGACATCGCCTGCGATGCCTACCAGCCAGCGCCAGACCTGCTGGTTGCGGTCGACGGCGAAAAAACCGAAGAAACGCTTTACTCCCACCTGCTCAAATCGAACTGTCTGGTCACCGGCCAGCCGGACTGGGCGATGGTCGTCATCCGCTATCGCGGCCGGCCGCTCGACCACACCGGGCTGCTGCGCTACATCGTTTCCTTCCGCAATCACAACGAATTCCACGAGCAGTGCGTCGAGCGCATCTATTGCGACATTCAGCGCCGTTGCGCGCCGGAAGCACTGGCCGTCTACGCCCGCTACACCCGGCGCGGGGGGCTGGACATCAACCCCTTCCGTAGCAGCGGCGAATTCGCGGCGCCGGACAACATCCGCGAAGCCCGCCAGTAGCGCCATGCCGGACGCCACCCCGCTGACCCGACTGCACATTGAGATCGACGCCCGCGTCCATAGCATCCGCGAAAATCGCCCCGACTGGCTGTGCGGCAAGGGCTGCGACCAGTGCTGCCGGCGCCTGGCCGAGATCCCGCAACTGACTGCCGCCGAGTGGGATTTGCTCAAGGAAGGGTTGGCCGGACTGCCAGCGGAACATCTGCGCGAAATTTGCGAAAAAATGACCGCCCTCGCCGCCCAGCCGGCGCGCCCGCTCGTCTGTCCCCTGCTCGATCACACCACGGGCGCCTGCCCGGTCTACGCGCAGCGGCCGGTTGCCTGCCGCACCTATGGCTTCTATGCGCAGCGCGATCTTGGTCTCTATTGCGGCGACATCGAATCCCGCGTCGCCGACGGCGCGCTGGCCGACGTAGTATGGGGCAACCACGATGTCATCGACCGCCAACTGGCCGACCTTGGCGAAAGCCGCCTGCTGACCGATTGGTTTGCAGCCTGGGAAGCTCGGCCCCGATAACACAGCGGATGAACTGCCGCCGGTTGCGGTCGACAGCAAAAAGCCACCGATTTCCGGTGGCTTTTTGTATTCGGGCGCCTGTCTCAGGCGCGGAGGCTGGAAAGCGCTTACTCCGGCAGCCCGTTGAGCATGAACATGATCTTGATCAGGTCGCCGGGATTGCCGAGCGGCTGGAACCAGCGCTGGAAGACCGGCCCAATTTCGCCGGAACGGTAAAGGCGCGCTAGCGAACGATCCACGGCCAAGCGGAAATCGGCGTCGCGACGCATCATCAGACCATAGGGTTCGTAGGTGAACTGGGCGCTGGAAAGTTCGAACAGGTTGGCATGGCCGCTGGCCAGCGCAGTCGTGATCAGGATGGTGCGGTCGGCGGCGTAGGCAGTGGCCTGCTTGTCGGCCAGCGCCTTGATGGCAGCCGCATGATCGGGAACGCGGATCAGGCCGGCACCCAGCTTGGCCGATGCGCCCAGCGCCTCGAGCGCCTTTTCGGTGGTGGTGCCGGCGACGACGACGATGCGCTGGCCCGTCAGATGATCCGAGTTGGTCGGAATTTCGCCCTTGCGGAACAGCAGGCCGGCGCCATCGACGAAGGTCATGACGCTGAAATCGAAGTCGGCACGGCGCGACAGCGTTTGCGTGGAATTGCCACATTCGAGATCGATCTTGCCGCTCTTGAGCGCTTCGAAACGGCTCTGCGCCGTCACCGGCACCCACTGAACATCGAGCTTGTCGAGCTTGAACTGCTTGGCCATGTCGTCGGCCACGATTTTGCAAAGGTCGATGCTGAAACCGCGCGGCTGCTTGTCATCGCCGACGAAGGAGAACGGAATCGAGGCATCGCGATAGCCGAGGCGTATCGTCTTGCTGCTCTTGATCTGCTCCAGCGTCGATTCCGCTGCCGAACTGGCAAACGAAAGGGTCGCGATCAGCGCCGCGCCCAGCAATGTCTTCATCTTCATATACTATTCCTCAGTGGGTGATTGTTTTCAGCCCGGACGAACCCCTCGCCGGGACAGCGGCGCGTTGGCAAAGCAACGCGCCGCGAGTATGACATACAAACATTTCACCCAATTTGCGCAGATTCACCGTTCGCCGCTTCGCTCACCGCAGGCGCGAATCCGGCGGCCGGCAGCAAACGCCCTTCGCAGTCTTGCGTATTCCATTTGCTGCGTCTCCTCTCCATAATTGCGGGATGAACTCGCGTCTACCGCTGTCGTCCCCAGCCTGGCATGCATCCTTGAATCTGGGATTCGTCCGCGCCGGCCAACGCACGGTGCTACGCGAAAACCGCCACCTCGGGCCGCTGCGCGTGCAAAAGGCGCTTTACCCGGAAGGCGATGCGGTTTGTCAGGCCATTGTCCTGCACCCGCCATCGGGTATTGCCGGTGGCGACCACCTGAACATTTCAGTCACCGTTGCGGACGGCGCGCATGCCCAATTGACCACGCCCGGCGCCGGCAAGTGGTATCGCAGCGGCGGTGCCGAAGCGTCGCAGACGCTCGACCTCTCGATAGGCCCGGGTGCGACGTTCGAATGGCTACCGCAGGAAAGCATCGTCTTCGACGGCGCCCGGGCCCGCATGGAAACCCGCATCGCGCTGGCTACGGATAGCCGCTTCATCGGCTGGGACATGCTCTGCCTGGGCCGCGCCGCTGCCGGCGAACGCTTTGCCAACGGCCATTTTGGCCTGTTTTTTCGGGTCGACCGCAACCATGCCCCGCTGTGGATCGAACGCGGCGGCTTTTCCGGCAGCGACCCGATGCTGAGCAGCCCCGCTGGCTGGGCCGGTGCCACGGTGAGCGGCACCTTGCTGTGCAGCTTTCCGGAACTGCCGCAACAGGCCGCCGCGCTGCTCGAAACCCTGCGCGCCAGCACGCCGGCCGACGCCGCCCGTCACGGCATCACCCTACTCCCCGGCCTGCTCGTCGCCCGTTATCTTGGCGACAACAGCGAAGCCGCCCGCCATTGGTTCGCCGCCCTGTGGGCAATCCTGCGCCCCGCCTGTTGCGGTCGACTGGCAATTTTGCCCAGAATCTGGAACACCTGAGGAATCTTCATGGAACTGACACCCCGCGAGAAAGACAAGCTGCTGATCTTCACCGCCGGCCTGCTCGCCGAACGGCGCC
>ERZ1645187.2943-NODE-2943-length-14636-cov-18.767163_pt1 | contig 14636 bp, 15 predicted proteins | sample MGYA00575352_ERZ1645187 | MGnify/ENA primary metagenome ERZ1645187 (study PRJEB40837, sample SAMN11349314) | freshwater sediment metagenome | isolation source: river sediment | host: Sediment | place: India: Wazaribad , New Delhi | collected 2017-02-21 ...
GGGCGGATCTGGATCGGGCGTTTGGGCGGTGAGGGTTTTGGGCGGGACTCGACCCTAAGCTGTCCTTCGCATTTCAAGAAGCTACGGCAGCTTCCGCCTCAAAGCAGACATTCGCCGGTACTGCGGAGTCAATATGACGAGAACCATGGGGTCAAATCAAAACGGCGACCGAAGTCGCCGTTGTACAAGGAGGGAAAAATCATGCTTTCCGACGATAAATGCCCAAGCCAAGCAACCCCAAGGCCATCAAGGCCATTGAAGTGGGTTCGGGAACATTAGTGGTGTCAGGTGTATCAAGGCGCATGTTGGCCATCCAAGATCTCTCGGTTCCCGTGAAATTATTGCAGAAAGCCAAGTTGGTACTTCGGCAATAGCCGTATTTGTTCCAAGTGATTCCAGAATAAACTTGATCCGGGGTCCCGGTTAAAACGTTATATGAATCACCCCCGCTGACAGCTACAACGCGGTATTGCGTGTTAGCCGACAAAAGGATATCAGCGATGTCTTCATATCTGTAATTCCCATGAAGACTACTGCTATTTGTAACCGAGGTTGAAGCGAGTAGTTGCTGCGTCCCCTCGTTGTAGAGGCCCACCTGGATGCCTCCTGAAGTGCGAAAACCATCGCGGAGATAGTCAAATGCACCCAAGGCTGTAACTAATACATTGGAAGCGCCAACAGTAAATACCTCGCCAAAGGACCAAGATCCATTGGTGAAGCCGGCGGAGCTATCCAGTTCCCATGCGCTGACGGGGGCTGCTTGCGCGGTTGTTACCCCTCCAAACACACCTAATGCCAAAGAAACAGCCATGGCTAAAGCGACTCGTTTAGTTTTCATACACTTCCTCTCTGAAAAATAGCCATGAAGCACATATCGCGCCAATATAAAGATGTGTTTTATTTTCCGCAACTTGCGGTTTTTTTACGAATTGCTCCACCTTGCCATGTAAAAAAATCCGACAAAACGCACAAAAACCGGTGGCCGCCCCTCCCTCTTCCAGATCGCACGGGATGGCTTCTATAGGTTCGTTGCTGACGGTGGTTTTTTGTCATCGAATTTCCGCTCCTGGCCGATCCCCACCCCATAGAAAAGAAAACACGGGTCAGCGTAGAAGGCAGAGCAACCTTGACCTTTTTCTGAATCGACGCCATAGCTACAGCGCTCCGGAAGGAGATTTGGCGCCCTTGGTCCGGACACGCTGCGGCAACTGCTGATTCATTAGCGACAGCCCGATTTCATCGTTGGCCGTATCAAGGAGTGAGTCGACTCTGCCTAACTCCCCCAGAACAAATAGCGCTTGCGCAATCAATCCGAACGGGATGCGCGCGTCCCCTTTTTCCATCCGGCGCAACGTTGCAACCGACGTCTGGATACGCTCCGCCATTGACGCCTGTGTGAGTCGGCGGCGACGCCGGGCCAAGGCCAGGTCCTGCCCCAGCTTTTGCAGCGCACGAGCCACCGGCGCCGGCATTGATGCAGCTTTAGCGCTTACTTGCGCGACCTTAACCATCTTTACAGCTTCCATGTGAGCGCTAAGCAAAACAATACGATAGCTGCATTGTCTATACCGGGCGTGGATATTGTCAATCCCATTTGACAACCAACAGCTCACCTGTGAATGCTTATGTGATCTCACCGCTTATAAGTGAGCGATTAATACCACCTTGGCTTGGCAATGCAGTTCAGTTCGTTGAGGCTCGGAAGTTGATTCGTCGTTCCCGCGAAAGCGGGAATCCAGCATCGAGCGCTGCACACCCCACCTTGGCCCAAAACTCGATTTAGCCCGCGATGGTGCGATGCTCGGCAGCCACATCGGCCTTGGCCTGATTGTAGAGAGACTGGGTGATGCGAATGGAGGTGGTGACAGACATGGCTCTTAACCCTCGGATCTGGCAGACGTTTCAGCCTGCAGCGCGAGACACGAGCGGGAAGGCTTCAGGATGGCGTATGGACTCGACCGACAAATCGACGTCCAGATCTGGCCAGTAGAGATGATTCGGGCCGGGTGCCTCAACACGGGAAATCTGGTCAATTGTCGCCTGGCGGAACCAGGGAAATTGCTCGAAAGGCAAAAACATTTCCTCGTCAGCCAGCAACAGCCACAAGCCGTATCTGGAAACGTGCGTAATCTCAGGTGCCGAAATGACTGAACCAAGCATTTTTGATCTCCCGGATACAAGTTTATGCGGATCACTCACGGAATATAAGCCAGCCGCAGCCCCCGTGTATCTGGCGTTTCGCTGCTCAAGGCGCGGCAGAGGTCGAGCAGGCGGCTGGCGGCGGCGCTGAGGTGGCGCTGGCGGTGGCGGGCGATGTAGAAGTGGCGGCGGAGGTCGAATTGCGGGGTTTGCACTTCGACGAGGCTGCCGCGGCGCAGGGCTTCGCGCAGGGCGAGGCGTGACAGGCAGCCGATGCCCAGACCGGACTCGACGGCGCGCTTGATGGCTTCGGTGTGTTCCAGTTCCAGCCGCAGATCAAAGCTGCCGAGGCGGGCGCCGATTTCGCGGTCGAACTGGCTGCGCGTGCCGGAGCCGGGTTCGCGCAGTATCCACGCCTGTTGCGCCAGGCTTGCGGTGTCTGCCGCGCCGCCTTGCGCCAGCGGGTGCTGCGGGGCGCAGAAGACGACCAGTTCATCCGCCAGCCATGGCTCGACGAGCAGGTCGCGGTGGGCGACTTCGCCTTCGATGAGGCCGAGGTCGCACTCGAAACGCAGTAGCTGGCCGACGATGGCTTCGGTGTTGGCCACATGCAGGCGCACCGGCGCGCCAGGATGTTGCTGCATGTAGTCGGCGACGATCAGCGTTGCCAGGTAGTTGCCGATGGTGAGGGTGGCGCCGACCTGCAGCGGGCCGAGTGCGCTGCCGCCCAGGTAGGCCTCGACATCGCGGGCCTGCGCCAGCAGGTTTTCGGCCAGCGGCAGCAGGCCACGGCCGGTGGCGTTGAGGTGCAGGCTCTTGCCGATACGGTCAAAGAGCGGGCAGTCGAATTGCCGCTCCAGCTCCAGCAGCGCGCTGCTGGCGGCGGATTGCGACATGGCGAGCGTCAGCGCGGCTTTGGAGACATTCTCGGCGCGGGCGATAACGGCAAAGACTTCGAGTTGGCGCAGGGTGAGCTTCATATCTATTAGATCGCTAATTGATATGCAAATTATCCGCTTTTGTCGATTTGCCACCAAGCATAGGATGCGTCCATCGCAACTTCATTCAGCCACGACCATGAGCGCCGCCTTCCTGCAAGAAACCGTCACCGATGTTCATCACTGGAACGACAACCTGTTCAGCTTCAAGACCACGCGCGACCCCGGCCTGCGCTTCATCAACGGCCAGTTCGTGATGATCGGGCTGGAGGTGAATGGCCGGCCGCTGCTGCGCGCCTACAGCGTGGCGAGTGCGAATTACGAGGAGCATCTGGAGTTTTTCAGCATCAAGGTGCAGGACGGCCCGCTGACTTCGCGCCTGCAGCACCTGCAGCCGGGCGACAAGCTGCTGGTCAGCCGCAAGCCGACCGGCACGCTGGTGCTGCGCGACCTGAAGCCGGGCAAGCGCCTCTTCCTGTTCGCCACCGGCACCGGGCTGGCGCCGTTCATGAGCCTGATCCACGACCCGGAAACCTACGAGCGTTTCGAGAAGATCATCCTCATTCACGGCGTGCGCTGGACGAATGAGCTGGCTTACCACGACTACATCGAGCAGGACCTGAAGGATCACGAGTACCTCGGCGAGGAAATCCGCGACAAGCTGGTGTATTACCCGACCGTGACCCGCGAGCCTTTCCGCAACAACGGCCGGCAGACGGACCTGATCGTTTCCGGCAAGCTCTTCGACGACATCGACCAGCCGCCGCTCGACCCGGCCACCGACCGCGCGATGATCTGCGGCAGCCCGGCGATGCTCAAGGAAATATCGGCCATGCTCGACGGCTACGGCTTCCAGATTTCGCCGCACATTGGCGAGGCGGGGGATTACGTCATCGAGCGGGCGTTTGTGGAGCAGTAAGGCCGCCAGCGGAACGCCTGATTTTCAGCGGTTTTCCGGGTTCACCGCAGACGTCGGCGCAGATCAGGCACAAGCGTATCCACTTGCAGCTGATCCGCCAGAGCTTTGGCGGATCAGCCATGTTCATATCCGGCACGTCCGGTTATCCACAGAGCGGCAGTCATCACCCTGCAGGGTGATATACTGAATGGAGAATTTTTTCCAAAATTCAATCGCTTTGGATCACCGCGGCAATGAGTATTTCCCAAACCGGCCACGCCGAAATCGACGAGCAGCACAAGATTCTGGACGCAATGGTCGCCCAGCTCGACATGCTGTGCGATGAATCGCGACACACGGCCAACCCGAATTGCAGCAACTGCTCCCGCGAGCACATGCTGCAATGCCGCGCGACGCTGAACAAGACCGTCACCGACCTCACCTCCTTCCTCTCCGGCCATGCCACCTACGAGGAGCGGATGATGGAGCTGCTGCCGGACACACCCAGTTGCCAGGCCCACATCCGCGCGCACAAGGCCGCCCACGACGGGCTGGCCCGGCAGCTGGAAAAACTCGCCGGCGACGCCCGAACCGGCACCCCGCTGGAGGCCAGCAAACAGGTCTGGCGCATCATGGAAATCTGGCTGGGAGATCACACAAAACTGTTCGATCAGCGACTGGTCAGCATGTCGCAAAGCGACTCGCCTGAAATCAGCCTCGACAACGAACTGGTGGAAATGCTCGACCGGCACGTCTTTCCCAACCGGCCGACCATGCAGCGGACCGCCAAAACCGGCGGCCTGCAACAGGCACGCAACGACGCCCGCAGACGCTACGAATCGCTCTCCCCGGCCCAGCGCAATGTCTTCTGGCTGGTAGTCGGTGGCCGCAAAAACGCCGAGATTGCTGCCTCGCTGTCCATTTCGGTCAACACCGTCAAAACCCATCGCGCCGCCATTTTCCAGAAAATGGAAGTTGCGTCGGTGCTCGAACTGGTCAAGAAAACCGATCTGCTGCGTTAGGCAAGCGACGCAAAACGGTCGATTTTCAGCACTTTTCCGCGTTCACCGCAGATCCGCCGATGCGCGATTCCCAAGCTCCTGCCGCACCTGACTTCCTGCAGGCTTTCGCCTACTGGCTGAAGCTGGGCTTCATCAGCTTTGGCGGGCCGGCCGGACAGATCGCGATGATGCACCACGAGCTGGTTGAGAAACGGCGCTGGATATCCGAAGGCCGCTTCCTGCACGCGCTCAACTACTGCATGCTGCTGCCCGGCCCGGAGGCGCAGCAACTGGCCATCTACCTCGGCTGGCTGCTCCGCCGCACGGCCGGCGGCATCGTCGCCGGTGTCCTTTTCGTCCTGCCCTCCTTCTTCATTCTCGCAGTGCTCAGCTACATCTATCTGGTCTATGGTCACATCCCCGCCATGCAGGCTGCCTTTGGCGGCATCAAGCCGGTAGTGGTGGCGATTGTTGCCTTCACCGCCTGGCGCATCGGCAGCCGGGTCCTGCAAAACCGCCTGCTGCAGGCCATTGCCCTGCTGGCACTGGTCGCCATGCTGCTCTTCAAGATCGCCTTCCCGTGGATCATTCTGGTCGCCGCGCTGACCGGCCTGCTCGCCGGCCGCCTGCGCCCCGGGCTATTTGCGGCCAAGGCGCACGCCGCAACGGGTGGCAAGCATCCGCCGGCGCTGATCGACGACGATACCCCGCGGGCGCCGCACACCCGTTTTCGCGCCACTTATCTGGCCACGCTGCTGGTCGTCGCCGGCCTGCTCGGCATGGCCGTCTGGTGGCTGCTCGACGCCCCGGTGCTGCGCGACATGGGCAGCTTTTTCACCCGCGCCGCGCTGCTCACCTTCGGTGGCGCTTACGCCGTGCTGCCTTACGTCTATCAGGGCGCGGTCGAACAATTCCAGTGGCTGACGGCCAGCCAGATGATCGACGGGCTGGCGCTGGGCGAAACGACGCCGGGGCCGCTGATCATGATCGTGGCCTTCGTCGGCTTTGTCGGTGCCTGGAGCCATGCCATCTTCGGGCCGGACGCCCTGCTTCTCGCCGGCCTGTCCGGTGCCGCAACCGCCACCTTCTTCACCTTCCTGCCCAGCTTCGTTTTCATCCTGGCCGGTGCGCCGCTGGTGGAATCGACCCACGGCAAACTACACTTCACCGCCCCGCTGACCGCCATCTCGGCAGCAGTCGTCGGCGTCATCGTCAATCTCGCCGTCTTTTTTGCCGCGCATGTCTTCTGGCCCGCCGGCACGGGCACGCTTGCCGGTGTCGACATCCCCGCCGTACTCATCGCCTTGGCCGCTTTCATCGCCCTGCACCGCTGGCAAGTGGGCGTCATCAGCGTTATCACCGCCGGCGCCGCCTGCGGGCTGATCCGCCACGCCATCGGCATATAAGACAGCAAGAGCGGGCGATACCCGCCGTGCCTGCATCCAGCTTGGCATAATGGCGCTAGAATGGAACACGAAAACGCAATCATCGGCCTTGCGGCCCGGCGAGCTTCCATTCCCGACAGCCTCCTGACTGGCAGCCACGCCCCGGAGCCTGCAACGCCGTCGAATAAGGGGGATCACAATGTTTGTCGTCGTGAGTCGCTTCACCGTGATCGACGGCTTGGCTGCCGACGTCAGAAGTGCATTCCTCGCCCGTCCGCACCGGGTCGATCAGGCGCCCGGGTTCAAGCGTATGGAAGTACTCACGCCACAGGGAAGTCCGGAGGAATTCTGGCTGATGACCTGGTGGCAGGATGAAAGCGCTTTCGATGCCTGGCATCGCAGCCCCGAATACCACGAATCGCATCGCCACCTGCCCAAGGGGCTGAAGCTGGTGCCGGGCAGCAGCGAAATACGGCGCTTCGACCTGATCGCCGAATAAGGAAGGAAACGGCATGACACCCGCTTCCCCCGCTGCGGATTACCGCCTCGCCCCCGAGGCGCTCGCCCGCTATCACGAGTTACGCGACGAAGCGATCCGTGCCGCCATGGCCGCCGGCGAAAAGGCCATGCCCGACTACTACCGCAGGCTGGATGCCCGTGGTCGCGCCGCCTGTGCCGAAGATATTGGCTTTCACCTCGATTTTCTCTTGCCGACCCTGGAAGAAGGCGACCTGAGTCCCTTCTCCGCCTATCTTTCATGGCTGGCCGAAGTCCTGGCCAGCCGCGGGGTGCCGCTCACCTCGCTCGATGCCTCGCTGGGCCATCTGGCAGATTTCTTTGCCGCCAGCATGGGTACTGCCGGAGACCCTGTCGTTGCGGCCCTCAGGGCGGCCAGCGCGCAGGATGCGGCAACACACGCGAAGACTGAAGAGAACTGCCCCGCCCCCTGGCCGGAAAGCGATGCCTACCGCGAGGCCGCACTCCGGGGAAATCATCGCGAAGCCAATGCCGCACTGACCGACTCGCTCAACCGCACCGGCACAACGCCCGCCCGGACGGCCATCCATGTCATCCAGCCCGCCCTCTACGAGATCGGCCGGCTTTGGCAGCAGAACAAGGTATCGGTGGCACGGGAACATCTGGCGACCGCGGTCAGCGTCACGGTCCTCGCCCAGCAGATGGCCACGGCCGCCATTCCCCCCGGCAATGGCCTGCGCGCGCTGTTTGCCTGCCCCAGCGGCAACCAGCACGCACTCGGCTTGCGCATGGTGGCAAATGCTTTCGAACTCGATGGCTGGGACAGCTATTACCTTGGCGAAAACGTACCGGTGACTTCGCTCATCTCCCAGGTCCGCGAACTCCGGCCCCACCTGCTTGGGCTTTCCGCCACCCTGCCACAGCACCTGCGCAGCTTGCGGGAAAGCATCGCTGCACTGCGTGCCGCGATGGGCAATGACTGTCCGAAAATCCTCATCGGCGGCCTGGTCTTCAACCGTTTCCCGCTGCTGGCGCGAGCCTGTCATGCCGATCTCCTGGCTACGGATGCGGAGAATGCCGTATCCCAGGCACGCCAACTGTTTCCGGGGACCCTGAGGGGCAGGAGCGATGACTGACTTCGTGCCGGATATCGTCCAGCAACTGGACTCGGTCGTGATTGCAGAGTTCGCGCCGGATCGCACCCTGCGCCGCGGCAATACCGGTTTTTTGCGGCTCTCGGCCGAAAGCCATGTCGATCCGTGGCAACTGGTGATTCAGCCCGCACTCGACACCCTGATCAGCGGCAATACGCAAGCAGATGACAGCATGAGCGTCCTGCACCGGGGGCTGATCACCCTCGGTGACCCGGATGGCAAAACCCGGACGCTGACCGGGGAAATCCGCAACACAGCGGGCTGCCTGACGCTGATTGCCGGCTATGACATGGCTGAACTGGAAACGCTGCCTGGACAGTTTTTTGAGCTGAACGTCGAACTGGACAAGGTACAGCGGGAACTCAGACGCCATCGCAATCATCTTGAGGATCTGGTCAACGAGCGCACGGCGGAACTTAATGCCGCGAAGAATGCCGCTGAAGCCGCCAGCCGTGCCAAGACGAGCTTTCTCGCCAAGATGAGCCATGAACTGCGCACGCCACTGCACGTCATCCTCGGGATGAACGACCTGGCCCTGCGCCGGGCGAACGATCCGAAGCAGATCGACCATCTCGGCAAGGCGCGAACCGCGGCCGAACATCTGCTGCAGATCCTCAGCGACATTCTCGACCTCGCCAATCTGGATGCTGAACGTTTGCAGCTGAGGCTGGATGATTTTCGCGTGAGCGACATTCTGGACATACTCATTGGCCGGATTCGCGACACGGCAACAAAAAAGGGGCTGAAGCTTCAGGTTCGCCTGCAGGAAGGGCTGCCCATGCGCCACTTCATCGGCGACGCGCAGCATCTTGGGCAGATACTGCTCAACCTGGCCGGCAACGCAATCAAGTTCACCCGCAGCGGATCGGTGACGATACATGCCCGGGTGGTGAACGAGAGCCCCGACAATGTGCTGCTGCGCTGGGAAATAACCGATACCGGGGTGGGGATTGATGCCGAAGCCTGCCAGCGCCTGTTCACCGCCTTTGAACAGGCAGACAACAGCACCACCCGCCCTTACGGCGGCACCGGCCTTGGTCTGGCGATCTGCCAGCGACTGGTGCATAGGATGCACGGCGAAATCGGGGTCGATAGCGAACCCGGCGCCGGTAGCACCTTCTGGTTCACCGTCCGTCTCGCCAAGGGCAAGGAAGCAGGCGGCAACTAAGCCGCGCTGACACCGCATATCGGGGCAAACCGCCCCGATTCACCGCAATGGTGCAACGCACAACGAGCGGATTTGCCAAACGCACCAGAAAATAACCAAAAACACTGCCAAAATTGCGGAAGCCGTTGATTTTATTAAATGGCACCGTATTTGCTTGATCCATTCCATCTCCATTTGGCAAGCAACGATGGAATCCGAAACCACTCCCCCGGCAGCAAGCGCACACGGCTTTTCAAGCCTGCGCCTTCGGCTCATCGCCAGCCCCCTCGCCGCTGCCGCCTGTGGCGCGGGCATCGCCAGCCAGGCCGTATCGCTGCAAGTACTCTCTGGCGTATTTCTCTGCCTCGTCGTGGCCGCCCAGTGGTTCGCCACCGGCAGTCTGCTACAGGCCCTGCACCAGATCGAGGCGCAGGTACTGTCGCTGACACAGGGGCAGTTGGTCGCCCGCCTCACACCGGCACGCTGCGGAGTGCTGGCGCCGCTCGCCGAGCGCTTCAACACCATGGCGCGCAGCCTTTCCGGTGTCTTTGTCGGCTTTGCCCGGATGTCGCACGAACTCTCCAGCGCCGCAGCCGAGACCAGCAGCAATGCCGAAGGCGGCGATCATGGCGTGCGCCACCAGCGCGACATCACCATTGCCGCTTCGGCAACGCTGGAGGAATTGTCGGTCAGCCTCAGCAGCACCAGTGACAATGCCGGCGACGCGGCCGACGTTGCCGAGGCGTCAGGACGCATGGCCCACGATGGCGCCGGCCGTGTTGCCGAGCTGGCCGCCAGCCTCGAACATCTTGCCCAGACGGTACGCGAAAGCTCGGCCAGCGCCCAGCGCCTTGAGCGCCGCTCGCACGAAATCGCCGGCATCGTCGACCTGATCGCCGGCATTGCCGGACAAACCAACCTGCTTGCGCTCAATGCGGCCATCGAGGCGGCCCGCGCCGGCGAACAGGGACGCGGCTTTGCCGTCGTCGCTGACGAAGTCCGCAAGCTGGCCGAACTGACCCGCAACGCCACCGGCGAAATCGGCACCAAGATCAGCGGCATTACCAGCGACGTCGGCCTGATGCTGGTATCGATGGACGCCACCTCGGCAAAGGCAACGCAAAGCCTGGCCGAAGTCGGTCAGGCGGTGAACGCCCTGCATCAGGTCGAGGGCAACAGCCAGCGCACGCTGGCGCTGATCCGCGACATCGCCGCGGCCAGCCGCGAACAGAGCCAGGCCGGACACAACCTGGCCAGCGACATCGAACAGGTGGCCCGGCTGGCCGACAGCAACGAACGCCTGATCCGCGAAAACAGCGAGCTTTCGCACTACCTCAACGACCTCGCCAACCAGCTGAACACCGCGCTGGCGCAGTACCGGTACGAATAAGGATTTTCAGGAGAAGCACGATGGATTGGTTGCTGATGTCGATGCCGGTACTGGCGGTACTTATTCTCGCCCTCATGTTCATGCATGCCCGGCAGCGCCGCCGCCGTCTGGCGGGGCTGTCGCAACGGGAATCGCTGGCCGCCTGTCAGTCGCTGCTGGCATTGATTGCCGGCATCCAGCAGCACCGCGGCCTGAGTTCGGCATGGCTGGCGGGCGACAGCAGCTTTCGCCCGCGCCTGACGGCACTTGAAAACGACATCGCACAACGCCTGCCAGAGTTGCAGGCAGCGATCCGGAATGAAGCGCGGCAACCCGCCCCCTGCCTGACGGCCAATGAGCTGGCACTGTTCGGCCACCGCTGGCGCAGCCTGTGCGAACGTCTAAGTGAGCTTTCCATCGAGCAGAGCGTCGCCCAGCACACGATGACGATCGACATTCTGCTCAGGTGGCTGCAGGCCTTTGGCGAGGCGCGCATCGAACCGCTGGTGCCTGAAGCGGCGCGGCCCGGCGTCCGCGACTGCCTGGTACGCCTGCCGGCAATCACCGAATGCCTCGGTCAGGCACGCGCCCTCGGCATGAGCGTTGCCACCCGGCAAGGCTGCACGGCAGTGGCACGTGTCCGCCTCATGTTTCTGGTTGCCCGGGCGGAATCCCTGCTCAAGCAGGTGACCGGCCAAGGCGAACACGCCACCAAGGCCAACGCCGCCATCCAGCACATGGCACGGATCATCCGCACGCAGATGCTGCAGGCGTCCGGAATCACGATTTCTCCACAAGCCTATTTCTCGCTGTCGACGGCTGCAATTGACGCCGTTTTTGCCTGGATCGGTGACAGCGTACACGCGCTGGCCCCCACCAACCCACAGGAGGCAGCGCGTGCCACGGCTTACGCCTGATAACTGGAGATGGCCATTTGGCGGACGCCCGCCACGTCCCGGCAAAAACTCGCCGCCGGAAGCAATCAAGCTGCCACCGTATTTCGAGGGCATGAGTTTCCGCTGCCTGATCGACCAGCACTGGACCCTGCTGGAAGTCGGCGACGGGGCACAGGCACTGACCGGCTATCGCCCCGAGGAACTGATCGGGAACATCGAACATTCGCTGGAAAACCTGACCCACCCGGAAGACCGGGCCATCGTGCGCGGCACCATCCTCGCCGCCATTGAGTGCGGTGAGCGTTATGCGCTGGAATACCGGATCATCACCCGCGACGGCAAGGAAAAATGGGTCCGCGAGCGCGGCATGATCAACCGGGGCAAGGACAGCACGGCAGTGCTCGATGGTTATCTGGAAGACATTACCGAGCGGGTACTGGCCATGCTGCAACTGGCGGACACCGAACTCCGCTATCGCAGCATTTTCGAGAACTCGGTGATCGGCATGTTCCAGAGTACCGAAAGCGGCCGCTATCTGGCGGTTAACGAGGCGCTGGCCAAGCTCTACCGCTACCCCAGCCCGGAGGTGCTGATCGCCAGCTTCATGGATATCGGCAGCCGCCTGTATGTCGACCCGCTGCGCCGCGCGGAATTCAAGAAGCTGATCCAGCGCGACGGCAAGGTGACCGATTTTGAATCGGAAATCTACTGCTGCGACGGCACGCGCATCTGGATTTCCGAACACGCCCACGCGGTACGCAATTTCGATGGCTCCCTGCTTTACTACGAGGGCATCGTCGAGGACATCACCGAGCGCCGCCGTTACCAGATGACCCTGCACCATCAGGCGACGCATGACCCGCTGACCGGCCTGCCCAACCGCAACCTGCTCGGCGACCGTCTGGAGCAGGCCATCCAGGCCGCCAGCCGGCAGCATGGCAAAGTGGCGCTGGCCTTCGTGGACCTCGACAATTTCAAGGTGATCAACGACAGCCTCGGCCATGCCACCGGCGACCTGCTGCTGATCGAGATCGCCCGGCGCCTGCGCTCGGCGCTGCGCGGCGTGGACACGGTTGCCCGCTATGGCGGCGACGAATTCGTGCTGCTGATGGGCGACCAGAACCACGCCGCCGATACCGAGCCACTGCTTGAACGGATCATCACCGCCATCCAGGCCCCGATGACGCTGGGCGGGCACCAGTTGCAGATCAATTGCAGCATCGGCGTCAGCATGTATCCGGACGACGCACAGGATCTCGACGGCCTGCTGCGGGTGGCCGACATGGCCATGTATCACGCCAAGGAACAGGGCAAGGGGCGCTACCAGTTCTATACCCGCAACCTGAACCAGGCGATGCAGGAACGTTTCGGACTTGAGAACGCCCTGCGCGAATCCATCGAGGCGCGGCATTTCAAGGTGGTTTACCAGCCCAAGGTCGACGCCGCCGGCCGCCTGCACGGCTGCGAAGCACTGGTGCGCTGGCAGCACCCGGAGATGGGGCTGATCACGCCTGACCGTTTCATTCCGCTGGCTGAAGAAACCGGGCATATCGTGGCCATCGGCGAACAGGTGCTGGCCGCCGCCTGCCACGAAGCCGCCGGCTGGCCGATGGTCGATGGCCGCCGCCTGAGCATTGCAGTCAACCTCTCGGTGCGCCAGCTCGACGAGCCGGGCCTGCCGGCACTCATCGCCCGCACGCTGGCAGAGAGCGGCCTGCCGCCGGAATGTCTGGAACTGGAAATCACCGAAAGCGCGATCATGGGCGACGTCGCGCAGACCATCCGCCGCCTGAACAGCATCAAGGCGCTGGGCGTGCGCGTGGCGGTGGACGATTTCGGCACCGGCTATTCATCGCTCGCCTACCTGCAGCGCCTGCCGATCGACACGCTGAAGATCGACCGCTCCTTTGTCTCCGGCTGCGACCGCGACGAATCAGCGATGACCATTCCGCACGCCATCATCTTCCTCGGCAAGGGGCTGAACCTGCATCTGGTCGCCGAAGGCGTCGAAACATCGGCCGAAATGCAGCTGCTCGCCACCTGCGGCTGCGACGAGTTCCAGGGCTACCTGATTGCCCGGCCACTCGACCCGTCCGCGCTGGCGGAATTCATCGGACGGCAACTGGCTGGCTGAGGCAGCTCAGCCCGGCGATCTGCGGTGAACCCGGAAAATGATCAAAAACCGGGTGTTTCCACCGCGCGGCGCAACGCCATGTGCTGACGGATCATCGCCGGAATCTGCTGCTCCAGCCCGGTATTCGCCCGGCAGCCCAGCGACAGGTGCAGCAGGCCGCTGGTAAAGGCCCAGGTGTCACGCGCCGCCTCGCCGGGCGCAATCCCGGCGCGCAGGACACCCTTTTCCGCGGCCAGTCCGTACATCCGCTCGATCTTGTTGAGAAACTCGAAGGCCGGCCGCCCGACTTCTTCCTGAATGCTGGCGAATTCGTCGACATACTCGCAGCGGGAAATCATGATCTCAAAGACCTGACGCACAACCGGGCAGTCGCTGAGCACCCGGAAAAATTCCGTCACCGAACGCTCGATGGCATCCAGCGGATTGGCGATGGCCGGGTCGTAGAGGATGGCGTCGGTGCGCTCGATCATCGGCGCGAAGACATCCTCGCGCATGGCGAAGAACAAGGCGGCCTTGTCGGCAAAATGCCAGTAAACGGCGCCGCGGGTCACACCGGCGACCTTGGCAATCTTTTCCAGCGACGAGCGGACGACGCCGTTTTCGTGAAACACCTCGCGCGCGGCGCGGATGATCTCGGCGCGCGTCTTTTCAGCTTCTTCCTTGGTCTTGCGAACCACATTCTCTCCCTTCCGGCACTCACGCCGGTGAGGCGCAAACATAGCAAGATCGGAACCTGCCGTGCAAACACGCCGTTACAAAAAACAGTTTTACATACATTCATGTATGTTTATAATTCAGTCAAAGCAGATTATCAAGGAGAATCGACGTGCGCCAGCTTTCCCAAAACCGCCCCCACGGCATCCGCCTCGCACTGAGTGCGCTCCTCACCGGGGCCATCCTCGCCGGCTGTTCCGGCGACAAGCCCGCCGCGCCTCCGGCGATGGGCCCGATGCCGGTCAGCGTGCTCGACATGCAGCCGCAAGCGGTGCCGACCAGCATCGAAATCATGGCGCAGACTGAAGGCGCCCGCGAAACAGAGGTCCGCGCCCGCGTCGGCGGCATCCTGATGAAGCGCCTGTATCAGGAAGGCGAAACCGT
>ERZ1645187.2944-NODE-2944-length-14634-cov-5.517662_pt1 | contig 14634 bp, 14 predicted proteins | sample MGYA00575352_ERZ1645187 | MGnify/ENA primary metagenome ERZ1645187 (study PRJEB40837, sample SAMN11349314) | freshwater sediment metagenome | isolation source: river sediment | host: Sediment | place: India: Wazaribad , New Delhi | collected 2017-02-21 ...
CGAGGACGGCGGCGAGGAGCACTACGCCATCGAGATCGGCCATCCGCCGCGCGACCGGCCGGTGCTCGCCCGGCTCCACTCCGCCTGCTTCACCGGCGATCTTCTCGGCAGCCTGAAATGCGACTGCGGCCCGCAGCTCCGCGCCGCGCTGGCCCAGATGGGGGCGGAAGGCGCGGGCATCCTTCTCTACCTCAACCAGGAAGGCCGCGGCATCGGACTCGCCAACAAGATGCGCGCCTATTCGCTCCAGGACCAGGGCTTCGACACGGTAGAGGCCAACCACCGGCTCGGCTTCGAGGATGACGAGCGCGACTTCCGCCTGGGCGCGGCGATCCTGGCAAGGCTCGGCTTCTCCGCCGTGCGGCTCCTGACCAACAACCCCGCCAAGGTGCGGATGATGGAGGCGATGGGCATCACCGTGACCGAGCGCGTGCCGCTCCGCGTCGGCGAGACCCGCCACAACGCCGCCTACCTCGCCACCAAGGCGCGGAAGTCGGGGCACCTGCTGTAAGTCAGGGCCACCGCGATCAGCGTCGCACCCTTGGGGCGCCCCTTCAGCCCGGTGGTCGTCGCCGCGCCGATGACTTGGTCGGTGGCTTCTTCGTTGCCGAAATACCCTCGGGGGTGAATTGCCGCGCCAGCGGCAAGAGGGGGCGGACAGCCCCCTCAGCGCGCCCCGTAGTTCCGCGCCCCGAAGATCGCCGAGCCCACCCGGACATGGGTGGCGCCGAGCGCGATGGCGGTCTCGAAATCCGCGCTCATCCCCATCGAGAGACCGGCGAGGCCGTTCCGCTCGGCCATCCCCGCCAGTTCGGCGAAGTGGGGCGCGGGGTCCTCACCCTCCGGCGGAATGCACATCAGCCCTGCCAGCGGCAGACCCAGCGCCCGGCATTCGGCGACGAAACCGTCCACCCCGGCGGGCAGGACACCACCCTTCTGCGGCTCCTCGCCGGTGTTGACCTGCACGAAAAGCTCGGGGCAAGCGCCTCGCGCCTCGGCCAGCCGCGCAAGCTTCTCGGCCAGCGACGACCGGTCGAGCGTGTGGATCGCCTCGAACAGCTCCACCGCCGCCCTGGCCTTGTTGCTCTGCAACGGCCCGACCATATGCAGCTCCACCGGCCCGAACCGTTCGCGCAGGCCCGGCCATTTGGCCTGCGCTTCCTGCACGTAGTTCTCGCCGAAGATCCGGTGGCCCTCGGCCAGCACCGCCTCCACCCGCTCAAGCGGCTGCACCTTCGACACCGCGATGACCTTGACCGACCCCTCCGGCCGCCCCGCCAGCCGTTCGGCCGCCCGCACCCGCGAGAGGATGTCAGCCAGCGACATGGCCGTCTTCCCGCAGCTGGTCCAGCATCGGCTTCAGATCCTTCTCGTAGCGCTGCCAGAGCGCGATGGAGGCCGTCGAGATCGGCTGGCGCACCTGGTAGACCGACAGCGTCGCGACCTTGCGCTTGTTCTCGTGGAACGACAGGCAGGCGTCCTCCCACTCCAGCCCGCAGGCGGCGATCAGCTTGCGCGTCTCCTCCTCGGGGTTGGCCACCAGCTCCTCGTACTGGACCTCGTAGAACCAGTCGGGCACGCGTTCCCGCCAGAAGTCGATCATGTCGACGAAGGTGGTGTAGAACTTCGCCAGGTCGCGCTGGTCGTAAGCGTAAAGATGCGTGTCGTCGGGGAACTTGTTCTTGTAGATCGACAAGAGGTTGTCGCGCGGGTCACGGCGGACGATGACGAAGCGCGACTTCGGCAGCGCAAGCTTCACGAGCCCCAGATACATGTAGGGCTGGATAGACTTGTCGGTGATCCGGTCCGATCCGGGGAAACGGTCGCGGATGAAGGCCTCGAAATGATGGCCGAGACCGGCGATTTCGGCCAGCTCGGGCGGATGCATCCTGCCGGGGTTCTTCGCGTCGTAAATCAGATCCTGCGCCGCACGGGCGCACTCGCCGACTTCGCCCGCCCCGGTCACCGTGGAATGGCTGGCGATGATCTGCTCGATGAGTGTCGTTCCCGACCGCGGCATCCCGGTGACGAAGATCGGCGCGAAATCGGTCGTGCCCTCGATCCTGGTGCGGTGCCAGTCCATGTCGGCGAAGACTGCCTTGGTTTGGGCCACCTGCTCAAACCGCTGGGCGATGGCGTAGGGCGCGGCCTTGCGCATGGCCGTGTTTGCCTCGTCCAGATAGCGGAAGACACGCCCGTAGTCCTTGATGTCCTCCAGCGCATTGGCGATGGCAAAACCCATGTTCATCCGGTCGGCTGCGGAAATCGCCGGGTCATCGTAGCGCGACAGCATCATGTCGATCACCGGATCGCCCGGCTTCGTCTTGTGCGACATGATGAAGGCGCGGAAGTTCTCGCCGTTCAGCGGATCGATTTCGAACCCCTTGCGGAACAGAACCTCGGCCGCCTTGAAATCGCCCAGTGTCTGGAGGAGCAGCGCCTTGCCACCCACGGCGACCGGCAGGTTCTCGTTCATCGCGAGCGCGCGGTCGAAGTTGGCCATCGCCTCGTCATCCTTTCCGAGCCGCGCCTGCGCCTGCGCCAGAAGTGCCAGTATCTGCGCCGTCCCGCCCTTCGTGAGTTCGACGCCGCGCAGCAAGACGGCCTCGGCCTTGGCGAAGTTTTTCAATCGCGTATGGGCGTTGCCGAGAGCGACACAAAGCGCCGGCGCTTCTGCCCCGCCCGCGCGCGCGCGTTCGAGCAGCGTCAGCGCGGCGGCGGGCTGGCCGGCCGAGGTGAGGCAGGTGGCAAGGTTCACCAGCGCCGGGGCAAGCCCGGGGGCAAGCGTCACCGCCCTGCGGAACATCGCCTCGGCTTCCTCGGGCCGTCCCTGCTCGATCAGGAAATGGCCGAGGTTGTCATGCGCCTCGGCATAGCCGGGGTCGACAGCGATCGCCTTGCGGAAGGCGGCTTCGGCGAGGGCGGCTTTTCCCTGCCGGGCGAACGCGGTGGCGAGGATGTTCAGCGCCAATGCCGAGCCGGGATGCTGCTTTAGGGCCGCGCCGGCGAACCGCTCCGCGTCGACCATCCGGCCCGACTGCACTAGCGACAGAAGGCGGGAGATGTCGGCGGGTCTCATTCCGCCGGTCGCGGGCCGGGTGCCCGCGCGCTGCGCGCCGAAGCGGTCTTGCAGCACGATCCTCGCCTCCGGGGGAACTGGCGCGGCCTTCAGCGCCCTGAGGAATCCGGCCTCGGTGGCGGCGTCGCCCCCCAGTGCGACCGCCTCGGCCCAGGCGTTCCAGATCGCGGCCTCAGCGGGACGAAGGGTCGCGGCAGCGCGGAAATGCAGGAAGGCGCGGTCGAAGCGCATCTTCGCCGCGTAGATTCGGCCGGCCTGGAAATGCGCCTCGGCCACCTTCGGGTTGGCCTCGATGATCGCGCCATAGCCGCGGATCGCGGTATCGAGGTCGCCGGCCTTGTGCGCGTCGAGCGCACGGCCGTAGGCCTCCTGAATCTCCGGTCCCGTCATCGCGCGCATCGTCTGGCCCACCGCTCTTCGTGATCGGCGCGGACCTTACCGGCGGGGGCGGGCAATGTCGAGTTGGGCGCCGGCCGCGGAAAGTGAAAAGAGCGGGCCCAGGGCCCGCTCTTTCCGAAGTTCTTCCGATCTGACGATCAGAACGACAGGCCGAGGCCCACCGACCAGGTCTGGTCGCCATGGCCGTTGCCAGACACGCCGTTGTCGCTCGAGCCGTAGGAGGCCATCGCAACCGCGCCGCCGCCGAGATCGTAGTTGGCCACGAGGCCCCAACCCGACGGATCCTGCACGCCGGCGAGTTCCGCGCTATAGACGCTGTAGTTCGCGCCGACGGTCAGAGCGCCGGTGGTGTAGGCAACGCCCACGCCCATCCAGTTGTCGACCAGAACGTTGCCGGAGACATAGTTGCCGGTGTTGAAGACCAGACCGTCGTCCGCCGTACCGAGCACGCCGTCGGCGCCGTCATCCGAGTTGAACTGGGCATAGCCGAGGGCGAAGGACAGGCCGTTCGACATCGCGGCCGTGGCACCGATGCTGACGGTATCCGCGCCACCGTTCGACTGGTAGCCGAGGCCGGCGGTCAGATCGAGGCCCGAAAGCTGGCCGGACCACTTGCCGCCGAGACCCCAGATGGTGTCCTGAACGCCGGTGTCGTCCATCTCGGCCGAGAGGGCCACGCCGAAGTCACCGAAGGAGTATTCGTAGCGCAGGATCTGGTCGTCATACTGGCCGTCCAGACCGGTGTTCCAGTAGGCGCCGGCGTGGGTCGAATGATCGTCCGAGATACCGGTGCCCGAGTAGATGTCGGGAACCGCCCAGTCGACCGCGCCCTTGGTCTCACCCAGCGTGACCTTGCCGAACGTGCCCGAAACCCAGAAGGCCTCGTCGTCGATCTTCAGGCCGCCGTTGATCGCGCCGGGGCTGTTGGTCTCTTCGATCTGAACGCGACCACCGAACTCGACGCCCGAGTCCATCGCGCCCGAGAAGTCGAAGTTCACCTGCCAGTCGTTGTGGAACTGGGTCTCATAGCCCAGGTTGCCGCCGTTGATGCCGATCTCGGCATAGCCCGACAGCTTGATCTCCGCAGCCGCGGCAACACCGGCCATGCCGACGAGCGCGGTGGAAGCAAGAAGAAGCTTTTTCATTTCGTATTCCCTCGTTGATCTCAAGGTAGGCCCAACTCAGGGGAATCCGAATTGGGTATGCTTCTATTTCCGCCGTCCGCCCCGGCAATGCAACGGAAAGGACCGGTGGGCCGGGAAGGTTCGGGGGCGATGGTGCCTTCTTGCCACAGTCCCCTGCGCCGGGGCTTTCCGGGGCGGGAAATGCCTGCGGGGAAAAGCCTTGTTCGCGCGGGAACGCTCGGCTAGACAGCGGAAACGAGGAGCCAGGGGTGGGCAGATGGTCCGGATCATGATGCGCGGCGCGATTCTTGCGGGGCTGGTTGCGACGCTCGCTTCGTGCAGCGGAATCGCCTCGGGCGACAGCGGGCTTTTCGGGCGCAAGCGGGCGCCTGCCACCGATTCCTCGACAATCGAGGCGCGGGCCGCCGCCGACGCCCAGCGCGCCAATCTGGCCAGGATCAACCGCGAAAAGAAACGCTCGACCTTCTGGGATCTTTTCACCAACGCACAGGATCCGAATTCCACCGTCGAGGTGAACAGGTATCTCTGGCAGGCGAGCCTGGAGATCCTCGATTTCCTGCCGATCCAGTCGGTCGATCCGTTCTCGGGCGTGATCGTCACCGGCTACGGCACCCCGCCGGGCGGCGGCCGAGCCTATCGCGCCACGATCTACGTGCAGGATCCCGCGCTCGACGCCCGCTCGCTCAAGGTCGCGCTGATGACGCAAGGCGGCGCCGTCGACCCGGCCACCCAGCGCGCGGTCGAGGATGCGATCCTGACCCGGGCGCGCGAGCTGCGCATCCGCGACGGCAGGCTCTGATCCCCGGGCGCGCCGACCGGGCACCTGCCCGGGCGAAGCTCTGGACCTTCGGCACCGCGACTGTATAACCGGCCGGGCACAAGCCCGAGGATACGAGATGTCGCGCTACGACCCCGCCGTGATCGAACCGAAGTGGCAGATGGCCTGGGACGCGGCCGGCTGCTTCACCGCGCGGCGCGATCCGGCGCGGCCGAAATACTACGTGCTGGAGATGTTTCCCTACCCGTCGGGGCGCATCCACATCGGCCATGTGCGCAACTACACGATGGGCGACGTCGTGGCGCGCTACAAATCCTCATGCGGATTCAGCGTGCTGCACCCGATGGGCTGGGACGCCTTCGGGATGCCGGCCGAGAACGCGGCGATGGAACGCGGCGGCCATCCGAAGGACTGGACCTACGGCAACATCGCCGTGATGCGCGACCAGATGAAGCCACTCGGCCTGTCGATCGACTGGAGCCGCGAGTTCGCCACCTGCGACCCGGAATACTACGGCCAGCAGCAGGCGATGTTCCTCGACTTCCTGGAAAAGGGCCTCGTCTACCGCAAGGCGGCGGTGGTCAACTGGGACCCGGTCGACATGACGGTGCTGGCCAACGAGCAGGTGATCGACGGCAAGGGCTGGCGCTCCGGCGCTCCGGTGGAGCGGCGCGAGCTGACGCAGTGGTTCTTCCGCATCTCGGACTTCGCGGGCGAGTTGCTGGAGGCGCTGGACGGGCTGAACGACTGGCCCGAGAAGGTGCGGCTGATGCAGGCCAACTGGATCGGCAAGAGCCGCGGGTTGCAGTTCGCCTTCGAGACGGTGGGGGCGCCGGAAGGGTTCGGGCGGCTCGACGTCTACACCACCCGGCCCGACACGCTGATGGGGGCGAGCTTCGCCGCGATCAGCCCGGACCATCCGCTGGCGAAGGCGCTGGAGGCCGGCGACCCCGCGGTCGCCGCCTTCGTCGCCGAATGCCGCCGCGTCGGCACCTCGGAAGAGGCGCTGGAAACGGCCGAGAAAAAGGGTCTCGACACCGGCATCCGTGTCCGCCATCCCTTTGATCCGGCTTGGGAGCTTCCAATCTACATCGCCAACTTCATCCTCATGGACTACGGCACCGGCGCGATCTTCGGCTGCCCGGCGCACGACCAGCGCGACTTCGACTTCGCCACGAAATACGGCCTGCCGATCCCGGCGGTCTTCGTCGCCGAGGGCGCCGGTGAGGCGCCTCTGGCGGAGGCCTTCGTGCCGATGAAGTCCGAACGCGTGCGCTATGTCCGCGGCTTCGCCGGGGCCGAGGTGCAGACCGGGGAGGAAGCGGTGGGCGCCGCCATCGCCGCCTGCGAGGCGAAGGGCGTCGGCCGCGGGGTGACCAACTATCGCCTGCGCGACTGGGGCATCTCGCGCCAGCGCTACTGGGGCTGCCCGATCCCGGTCGTCCACTGTGCCGCCTGCGGCGTTGTGCCGGAGCGGAAGGAGAACCTGCCCGTCCGCCTGCCCGACGACGTGAGCTTCGACCAGCCGGGCAACCCGCTCGACCGCCACCCGACCTGGCGCGACTGCGCCTGCCCGGCCTGCGGCGGCAAGGCGCGGCGGGAGACCGACACGATGGACACCTTCGTGGATTCGTCCTGGTACTACGCCCGCTTCACCGCACCCCATGCCAAGACGCCGACGGTGGCCGCGGAGGTCGACTACTGGATGAACGTCGACCAGTATATCGGCGGGATCGAGCACGCGATCCTGCACCTGCTCTATTCCCGCTTCTTCGCCCGGGCGATGCATATCTGCGGCCACTTGCCGGCAAAGGCGGTGGAGCCGTTCGGCGCGCTCTTCACCCAAGGGATGGTGACGCACGAGACCTATTCGACGAAGGGCGCCGACGGCCGCCCGGTCTGGCACACGCCCGACGAGGTCACCCGCACCGCCGAGGGTGCAACGCTGGCCGACGGCACGCCGGTCGAGATCGGCCCGGTCATCAAGATGTCGAAGTCGAAGAAGAACGTCGTCGACCCGATGGACATCATCGCCCGCTACGGTGCCGACACGGCACGCTGGTTCGTCATGTCCGACAGCCCGCCCGAGCGCGACGTGGAATGGACCGCCGCCGGGGCGGATGCGACGCAAAAGCACCTCGCCCGGGTCTGGCGGCTTGCGGCGGAGATCGACCAGCGCGGCGGCACCGACACCACTGAGGACGAGGCGCTCTTGAAGGCGATGCACCGCACCATCGCCGACGTGACCGCGGGGATCGAGGGCTTCGCCTTCAACAAGGCGGTGGCGAAGCTCTACGAGTTCACCAACACCTTCGCCAAATCCGACGCCTCGGCCGCGGCGAAGCGCGTGGCGATGCGGACGCTGGCGCAGCTCATGTCGCCGATGGTGCCACATCTGGCCGAGGAGGTCTGGGCGATGGCCGGGGGTGCGGGGCTCGCGGCCCGGGCACCCTGGCCCAAGGCCGACCCGGCGATGCTGGTGGAAGACACGGTGACGCTGCCGATCCAGATCAACGGCAAGCGCCGCGCGGAAATCGTGGTGGCGAAGGATCTGCCCGCGGCCGAGGTTGAAAAAATCGTGCTGGCGGACGAAGCTGTGCAGAAGGCGCTGGCCGGAGCCGCGCCGAGGAAGCTCATCGTTGTGCCGGGCCGCATCGTCAATGTCGTCCTCTGACCGCCGCACCGTCCTGACCCTTCTCGCCGCGGCCCCGCTCGCGGCCTGCGGATTCGAGCCGGCCTATGCGCCGGGCGGGCCGGCGGCGGGTCTTCTGGGGCAGGTCACCGTGGACGCGCCCGAGGACCGGGATTCGTTCGACCTCGTCGCCCGGCTCGAGGATCGGCTGGGGCGGACGCGCAGGCCGGTGTTCCGGCTTTCCTACCGGATCACGACCAGGGCCGAGGCCCAGGCGATCGCGCCCGACAACACGATCAACCGCTACCAGCTTCTGGGATCGGTCGACTACGCACTGCATGATCCGGCCACGGATGCGGTGCTGACCTCGGGCACGGCGTCGTCGTTCACCGCCTATTCCGCCTTCGGAACCTCGGTTGCCACGGCGACGTCGGAAGCGGACGCCCACCGGCGGCTGATGCGCATCCTTGCCGACCAGATCGTGACACGCCTCGTGGCCACCTCGGCCGCCTGGAACGGGCAATGAAGCTTGCCGGGGCTGCGGCCGCGAAGTTCTTCGCCAGACCCGAGCCGGATCGCACCGGGGTCCTGATCTTCGGGGCGGACGCGATGCGGGTGGCGCTCAGGCGGCAGGAACTGATCGCGGCGCTGATCGGGCCCGGGGGCGAGGCCGAGATGCGGCTGACGCGGCTTTCCGGCGCCGACCTGCGCAAGGATCCGGCGCTTCTGGATGACGCGATGCGGGCCCAGGGGTTCTTTCCCGGTCCGCGGGTGGCCTTCGTCGAAGAGGCGGCGGACGGTGCGGCCGAGGCGGTGAAGGCCGCCCTTGCCGGTTGGCGCCAGGGCGATGCGGTGCTGGTGGTGACGGCGGGAAGCCTGGGCAAGGGCTCGCCGCTGCGCAAGGCGTTCGAGGATCACCCGAACGCCTACGCCATCGGCATCTACGACGACCCGCCGGGGCGCGAGGAAATCGAGGCTGTGCTGGCGAAGGCCGGGCTGCGCGAGATCGGGCGCGAGGCGATGACCGATCTTCTGGCCCTCGCGCGCGACCTCGATCCGGGCGACTTCCGCCAGACCGTCGAGAAGATCGCGCTCTACAAGTTCGGCGATGCCGCGCCGCTTTCTCCGGCCGACATCGCAGCCTGCGCGCCGGCCACGATCGAGGCCGAGGTCGATGATGTGCTGAACGCGGTCGCCGAATCCCGCACCGGCGAAGTCGGCCCCCTGATGCGGCGGCTCGAAGGGCAGGGCGCGACGCCGGTCGGGCTGTCCATCGCCGCGATGCGCCATTTCCGCACGCTCCATGCCGCGGCTTCCGCCCCCGGCGGCGCCGCCGAGGGCATCGCCCGGATGCGCCCGCCGGTCTTCGGGCCGCGACGCGACCGGATGCTCCGCCAGGCGCAGGGCTGGGGAATGCACAACCTCGAGAAAGCGATCGGAATCCTTACCGACACCGACCTGATGTTGCGATCAACCTCTCGCGCGCCGGCGATGGCGGTGATCGAACGCGCGCTCATCCGGCTCGCGATGCTGAACCGGAGGTGAACCGCCCCCTTGCGCAGGCCGCCCGCGCATGGCTCCATGATCAGGTCAATGGGGGCTGGCCATGTATACCGTCATCGGCACCGTCCGCAGCCGCGCCGCACGGGTTCTCTGGATGCTCGAGGAGCTCGGCGCGACCTATGAACACGTCCCGGCCCCGCCCCGGTCGGAAGGCGTCACCGCCTTCAACCCGGCAGGCAAGGTTCCCGTTCTGGTCGAGGACGGCACGCCGATCACCGATTCGACCGCGATCATCCAGTATCTTGCCGACAAGCACGGCAAGCTCACCCACCCGGCCGGCACGCTCGACCGGGCCCGGCAGGACAGCCTGACGCAGTTCCTGCTCGATGAATTCGACGCCGCCCTCTGGATGGCGGCGCGGCACAGCTTCGTCCTGCCCGAGGCACTGCGCCACGCCGCGATCAAGAACACCCTCCGCTGGGAATTCGAGCGGTCGCAGAAGACGCTGGTGCACCGGATGAGCGAGGGGCCTTTCCTGATGGGCGAGACGATGACCGTTCCCGACATCATCCTGACCCACTGCGGCACCTGGGCGCTGGCGGCAAAGTTCCCGATCGTCGAGCACCGGCTGACCGACTACCTCGACCGGATGCGGCAGCGCCCGGCCTACCGGCGGGCGATGGCGCGCTGACGGGGGCGCGGTGCAGGGCTGTGGGCGGAAAACGCAATGAGCCGTGCGGGCGGCGGCCCCCCGCCCTCGACAGGAGGACGACATGACCCCCAGCCCGCCCCTTCACGCCGCCGAATGGCTGAACACCGACGCCCCGCTCGCGCTTGCGGATTTCCGCGGCCGGGTGCTGGCCGTCGAGGTGTTCCAGATGCTCTGCCCCGGCTGCGTCAGCCACGGCCTGCCGCAGGCGGCCCGCATCGCCGCCACGTTCGATCCCGCCAAGGTGGCGGTGATCGGCCTCCATTCGGTGTTCGAGCATCACGCCGCGATGACGCCGGTTTCGCTGCGCGCCTTCCTGCACGAGTACCGCATCCGATTCCCGGTGGCCGTCGATGCCCCCGGCGATGGTCCCCTGCCGCGCACGATGGAAGCCTGGGGCCTTGAGGGCACGCCGACGCTGGTGCTGTTCGATGCCGAGGGGCGGATGCGCGCCCGCCATTTCGGCACCGTCTCCGACCTTGCGCTCGGCGCCGAGATCATGGCTCTGGTGCTCGGGGCGGGGGACTCCGGGCGGGGCTCTCAGGGTGCGGCGGCACCGTAGCCCGACGCCGCACGGCCGGCCCAGAGGCCGGTGGCAAGGCAGGCGGTCAGCAGGTAGCCGCCCGTCGGCGCCTCCCAGTCGAGCATCTCGCCCGCGGCGAAGACACCGGGCAAGGCGCGAAGCTCCAGCGCCTCTGTCAGGGCCTCATGCGCGATGCCCCCGGCCGAGGAAATCGCCTCGGCGATCGGGCGCGGGCCGAGGTGGCGGACCGGCAGCGCCTTGACCAGCCGCGCCAGCCCTTCGCCCTTCGGCAGCGGCCTGCCCCATTCCTGCAGAAGCGCGATCTTCACCGGGTCGAGCCTCAGCGCCTTGCGCAGCCAGTTGGCCAGCGTCTCCTTGCCCGGCCCCCTCGCCAGCCACCCGGTCACCTCGGCAAAGCTCCGGTCGGGTGCGAGATCGAGCGTCAGGGCCCCGCCCTCGCGCACCGCCCGCGACACCGCATAGACGCCGCCCCCCTCGATGCCCCGCGCGGAAAGGACAAACTCGCCCCGCTCGCGCTGCCCGCCCGCGACCAGCGCCGCGCCCTTCACCGGCGCCCCGAAATGCCGCGCCATCGGGTCCGACCAGACGACGGTCAGCCCCATGTTGGCGGGCCGGAAGGGCGCGATCGTCACGCCTCTTGCGGCAAGCCACGGCACCCAGGCCGCGTCCGATCCCAGTCGCGGCCAGCTTGCCCCGCCGAGGGCAAGGACCGTGACCGCCGGGTCGAGAACCACCCTGCCCTCCGGCGTGTCGAAGGCAAAGCCCGCACCCTCGAACCCCGCCCAGCGCCAGCGCGTCCTCAACTCCACCCCCGCGCCGGCGAGCCGCGCCAGCCAGCCGCGGAGGAGCGGCGAGGCCTTCATCGCCACCGGGAAGACCCGGCCGGAAGAGCCGGTGAAGACCTCCTGCCCCAGCCCCCGCGCCCAGTCCATGATCTCTTCGGGGCCGAAGGCCTCGATCATCGGGCGAAGCCAACCCGCATCGTATCGGTCGAGAAACGCCGCAAGCGGCTCGTCCTTGGTCAGGTTCAGCCCCGACTTTCCGGCCATCAGGAGCTTGCGCGCGGGGCTCGGCTTCGCCTCGCAGACCACCACCCGCCGCCCGGCCGCAGCCAGCGCCTCGGCGGCCATCAGACCGGCCGGCCCGGCGCCGATCACCAGCGCATCGGTCACGCCGGCAGCCCGCCCCGCAGTTCCACCACCCGGTGTGGATAGGGAATCTCGATGCCTGCGGCCTTCAGCGCGTTCCAGATCGCGAACAGCACTTCGCTCGCATATTTGTTGCGGCCATCGTCGATGCCGCTGACCCAGTATTCCACCGCGAAGTCGATGCCCGATTCCCCGAAGCCCTTGAGTTCGACATCCGGCCCGTCGGGCGCCTTCAGGATGAAGGGCAGCGCCTCAACCGCGGCCGTGATGATCCCCGGCACCCGGTTGATGTCGGTGTCGTAGCTGACCGAGAACGCCACCTCGTAGCGGTTGGCGCTGCCCTGGTCGGAATAGTTCACCACCCGCGTGGTGATGAAATGCTCGTTCGGCACCACGATCCAGCGGCCGTCGAACGTCTCCAGGACGCAGGCGCGCGCGGTCATCCTGACGATCGTCCCCTTCTCGCCGCCGTCGAGTTCGACATAGTCGCCCACCGTCGTCTGCCCCTCGACCAGCAGGATGATGCCGGAGATGAAGTTGGCGGCGATCTGCTGGAGCCCGAGGCCGATGCCGACGCCCAGCGCACCACCGAGGACCGCGACCGTGGTCAGGTCGATCCCCATGATGTTGAGGAGAAGCAGGAAGGCGGCGCCGAAGATCACGACCTCGGCTGCCTTCGCCGCCAGTTCGCGCGTCGCCGGGCGCAGTTCCTCCTGCGCCTTGATGTAGTCGGAGCTTTGCCGGTTCGACCATGAGCCGAGCCAGAACAGCAGGCTGCCCGCGATCAGCCCCCGGATCAGCGCTGCAAGCGAGAAGCGGATGTTGCCAAGCTCCACCGTCTGCGCCTCGAGCCAGGCCAGCACCGGATCGAGAAGCCCGAGCGCATAGAGCGCCGCCACCGGGATCAGCACGTAGCGGCCGAGAAGCCTGAGGAACGGGTCGCGCAGGATGTCGCGGGCGAAGCTGCGCGCCGCCAGGAACAGGAAGACCCGCTTGCCGAAGGCGATTACCGCGCCCGAGCCGAACAGCGACCGGGTGATCGCCTCGCCCACCGCAGTGAGGCCGTAGGCGAGCAGCGGCAGCACCAGCGGCAGGAACCTGAGCGCGAAGCGGCGGGCGGCGGCGATGGGTCCGCGCGCACCTTCCTTCGGACCGATCAGCCTGGAAAGCCGCGGGCCGAAGCGGCGCGAGACCAGAAGCGACAGCAGCCATGCGGCCGCAAGCAACGCGAACTGCGACCAGGCGGCGGGGCTCGTCGCCCAGGAAAGCGCGATCGCCTGCGCCTGTCCGGCATAGTCGAGCGCCTTGACGACGATGTCGGGCGGATTGTCCATTCTGCTCGCAAGCCCCCTGTGCGGCGCCCCTGTGCGGGCACCCTTCCCTGTGACAAGATTTCCGGCATGAGACAAGAGCCCGGCTCCCCGCCCCTCTGCCCGCTCTGCGGCCGGCCGATCCCGCGGGACGTGGCGCAGAGCCGGCATCACCTGATGCCGCGGCTGCGCGGCGGCAAGGGCGGGCGGACGGTGCTCCTGCACGCGATCTGCCACGCCGAGATCCACGCCACGCTCGGCGAGACCGAGCTTGCGCGCGACTACCCTTCGGTCGAGGCGCTGAAAGCCCATCCGCGCATCGCCCGCTTCGTCGTTTGGGTGGCCGGGCGCCCGCCGGGCTTCCGCTCCCGCGTGCCGGGGCCGCGAAGGGGGCATTGAACCCGGCCGGCGGGACGGCTGGCATGGCCGCTGGATACGGCGGAGGGATGGCATGTCGTGGGTCTACCTGCTCATCGCGGGGCCGCGGCTGGCCTGCATCGGGCTGATCCTCGCCGGGATCGTCGGGCTGAAGTTCGCCTCGGCCCACTGACCCCGGGTCAGCCGATCAGCCGCTTGATCCCGGCCACATGGCGGGCACTCGCGCCCAGCGCATCGGCGACAACGGCCGCGACCGCGCCCTCCAGCGCCTCCGGCGCCACCAACCGGTCGACGAGCCCCCAGGCCAGCGCCTCGGTCGCATCGATCTTCTGCCCGGCCATCAGGATCATCTTCGTCCGCGCCGGCCCGATCAGCGCGGCCATGCGGCGCGGGTCCGAGGGCTGCGGCAGGAAGCCGAGCTTCATCACCGGATAGAAGAACTTCGCGCCCTCGGCGGCGATGCGCAGGTCGCAGGCCAGCACCATCCCGAACGCGCCGCCGGCAAGCGTGCCGTTCAGCGCCGCGACCGTCAGGCAGGGAAGCGCCGCGATCGCGCCCGAAAGCCGTTCCCACACCGGGTCGGTCGCCAGTCCCGCCCGCGCCTCGTCAAGGTCAGCGCCGGCCGAGAACACCCGGCCCTCGCCGGTCAGCACGAGGGCGCGCGCGCCCTCGCGGCCCGCGGCCTCGGCGATGTCGGCAAGCTCTGCCAACATCCCGCGGGTCAGCGAGTTCGCCTTGGCCTCGCGCGCGATGATCGCCCGCCAGAGTCCCTCGTTCCGTTCCAACCGGATCATGCGGCACCGTCATGAAAACGCCAGAATGGTTCCGTCTAACAGCAGCCGATGGTGGAATTCCATCCCCTCGCAGCCCTTGACCGCGTTTCCGCGGCAGCGGATGCTGTTGGCGCATTTGGGAACATGGCAGGCTTGATTATGAAACAGTGGACTGGTCTCGGCTCGGGCGCGCTCTGCGCCTTCCTGCTTGGCACGACGGCGCTTCATGCCGACGT
>ERZ1645187.2945-NODE-2945-length-14626-cov-6.457484_pt1 | contig 14626 bp, 16 predicted proteins | sample MGYA00575352_ERZ1645187 | MGnify/ENA primary metagenome ERZ1645187 (study PRJEB40837, sample SAMN11349314) | freshwater sediment metagenome | isolation source: river sediment | host: Sediment | place: India: Wazaribad , New Delhi | collected 2017-02-21 ...
CGGGGTATTTGGGCCAGAATGAAGGGCCTTTCCTTCAGTCCGGTCGAAATACCCCCAGGGGGTTTGGGGGCAGGATGCCCCCATCAGCCGAGGAGGAGGCGACTGCCGACGACGAGACAAAAGGCTTCGCCGTCAGGCGGCGATTGCTTCGGTCGCCTCAGTTCGCCTTGCGGGCCGGCAAGAAGGGTAGGGGGGCGACCGGGATGCCTTCTTCCAGAAGCTTCAGCGCCTCTTCCGGCCGGGCCTCGCCGTAGATCGAGCGTTCGGGCTTGTCGCCCTCGTGCATCGCCCGTGCTTCGGCCACGAAGTTCACGCCCACATAGTCCGAGTTCGCCTCGACCTGGCGGCGCAGTTCCGCCAGCGCCTCTTCAAGGTCCGAGGCCGGGGCGGAAAGGTCGGGCTTGCGCTCGGCCGTGGCCGCCTTGCGGGCTGGGCGGACGCTGGGCGCCATCAGCGCCTTTTCCACCTGTGTGGCGCCGCAGACCGGGCACGCAACCTGGCCGGCCGTGCGCAGGCTGTCGAAGGCCTCGGCCGACTGGAACCAGCTGTCGAAGCCGTGGCCCTTGTCGCAGGTCAATGTGTAGCGGATCATCCGGGCACCCGTGCCTTTGCCCCTTTGCAGGGCCAATGGGAACCTAGGTTTTCCCGCGGCGGGTTCAAGCCTTGTCTCCCGCCCGGCGCCCGGGGTCGGCCTCGGCCGCGGGCGGGACGAAGGCAAGGATCAGCTGGCGCAGGTCGGGCTCGTCCACTTTCTTCGCGGCCTTTTCGGGGCGGAACCACTTGCGGCGGCGTTGGCCCTTTTCGGGGTAGCTGTCGGCCAGGCGGTCGACCTTCAGCGCAAAGACCTCGACCACGCAGGGCAGCGCGCGGTCGGGCGCCAGCCCCTTGCGGTAGGCAAAGAACCCCAGGCTTTGGGGCGCGGTCGTGCCCTGGACCCCGGCTTCCTCCCAGGCTTCGCGGGCGGCGGCTTCGGGGGGCGTCATCTCGCGCATCGGCCAGCCCTTCGGAATCACCCAGCGTCCGGTATCCCGGCTGGTGATCAGCAGCACCTCGTGGCCATTGCCGTGCCGGCGCCAGCACAGGGCGCCGAACTGGTTCAGCGCCGCCATGCCGCAGGGCGCGTCGGCCCGAAACCGATTGTCTTCCTGACCCATCCGCCTGCTCGCCGAGAGGGCCCGTATTCCCGGGTCCCGGTTGCATTCCTCTTTCAGCCTTGCACGAAAGGGTAAAGAATTACAGAGGGGAAAACCTGCACCGGGCAGTTTTCCCCGCCGCAATGCGGCAGTGCCCGGTTTGACGGCGCGGGCCTGCGGGCTATGTTCCGCGCAAGCCCCGCGAAGGAGACTGCCATGCGCTTCCTGCTTGTGTCGGCCGCTGCCGCCCTTTGCCTGTCCGGCCCGGCCTGGGCCGGGTTCACCTTTGCCTCGATCGACGGCGGCACGATCGACCTGGACGACTGGAAGGGCAAGCCGGTGCTGGTGGTCAACACCGCCTCGCTGTGCGGATTTGCGGGCCAGTTCGACGACTTGCAGACCCTGCACGAACAATACGGGCCGAAGGGCCTGCTGGTGCTGGCGGTGCCCTCGGACGACTTCCGGCAAGAGCTGGGGTCGAACTCCGAAGTCAAGGAATACTGCGCCACCACCTTCGACCTGACCCTGCCGATGACCGAGATCACCCCCGTCACCGGCCCCGCCGCGCATCCGTTCTATGCCTGGCTGCGCGAGACCGAAGGGTTCCAGCCCGGCTGGAATTTCAACAAGGTGTTGCTGGACCCGTCCGGCCAGGTGGCGGGCACCTGGGGGTCCGGGCCAAAGCCCACCGGCCAGCCGATCCGCCGCGCCATCGAGCAGCTTCTGCCGTGAGGCCGCGGCCTCCGGGTCCGGGCGCGGCCGTCGCGGGCCCGCTGTTCCTGGGGTCCGAGGTCTATCGCGGCTCGTCCTACGGGGCCGCGCATCCCCTGCGGGTGCCCCGCGTCTCGACCGTGATGGACCTGGCCCGCGCGCTTGGCTGGCTGCCGCCGGGGCGGTTCCGCCCCTCGCCGCGGGCCAAACCGGCGGCGCTGCACCTGTTCCATACCCCGGCCTATGTCGCCGCCCTGCAACGGGCCGAGGCGACCGGCGCCGTGACCGACGAGACCCGCGCCCGCCACGGCCTCGGCACGCTGTCGAACCCGGTCTTTGCGCAGATGTTCCGCCGCCCCGCCACCGGCGCCGGCGGCGCGATGTGGGCGGCCGAGGTGCTGGCCCATGCCGCGGCCGGCACCCTGCATGTGCCGGGCGGCGGCACCCACCACGGCCTGCCCGACCGGGCGAACGGGTTTTGCTACCTGAACGACGTGGTGCTGGCGATCCGGGTGATGCTGGCGGCGGGGCTGAGCCGCGTGGCCTATGTCGACCTGGACGCGCATCATTGCGACGGGGTCGAACTGGCCTTTGCGGGCGATCCGCGGGTGCGGATGGTCTCGGTCCACGAAGAGAACCGCTGGCCGTTTTCCGGCGCGTTGACCGACCGGGCCGGGGGCTCGGGCTTTTTCCTGCCAGTCCCGCGCGGCTACAACGATACCGAGGCGCGGGCGGTCCTGCACCGCCTGATCCTGCCGCGGGTGGCCGGTTTCGCCCCCCAGGCGCTGGTCGTGCAATGCGGCGCCGACAGCCTGACCGAGGACCCGCTCAGCCGGCTGTGCCTCTCGAACCGGGCGTATCTTGAGGCGCTGGCGGCGCTGCGCCCGCTGTCCCCCCGCCTCTTGGTGCTGGGCGGCGGCGGCTACAACCCCTGGTCGGTCGGGCGGCTCTGGACGGCGATCTGGGGGCTTTTGTCGGGTCACGAGATGCCCGACCGTCTGCCGCCCGAGGCCCGCGACGTGCTGGCCGCCCTGAGCTGGAACGGCGGAACCCGCCCGCCGCCTGCGCCCGCGATGCTGGAAACCCTGCTGGACGCGCCGCGCGAGGGGCCGGTAAGACAGGTCATCCTTGACCGTCTGGAGGTTCTGGCCGCCCGATGATCCGCGCCTTTCTGGGCCTTGATCTGCCCGATACCGTCCGCAGCGCGCTAGCGGTGCAGCAATTCCTGCTGCCCCTGCCGCGCCAGGTTGACCCCGCCCAGATGCACCTGACGCTGGTCTTTCTGGGCGATTGCCCCGAGCCGGCCCTCGAGGCCGCGCATGAACGCTTTGCGGCCCTGAAGGTCGCGCCGTTTTCCCTGTCGTTGCAGGGGCTTGGCCTTTTCGGCGGCGACCGGCCGCGGGTCGCCTTTGCGGCCGTGGCGCCCAGCGATCCGCTGGTGCACCTGCAGGCCCGGGCCGAGCAGGCCGCCCGGCTGGCAGGCCTGACGCCCGAGGCCCGCAAGTTCACCCCCCATGTCACCCTGGGCCGCTTTCCGCCGCTGAAAGGCCCCGCCGCCGCACCGCTGGAGCGGGCCGTTGCGACCACTCCCTTTGCCGCCGGCCCCTGGCAGGTGCGCGACATGGTGCTGTGGCAATCCACCCTGCACCCCGGCGGCAGCCGGTATGACGAACTGGCGCGCTACCCGTTTTCTTGACAAGCCGGCCGCCCTTCGCCATCCCGGTCCGCGACAGGAGAGCATGATGCCCAACGAAATCACCATCGCCGGCCGCAGGATCGGCCCCGCCCATCCGCCGCTGGTCATCGCCGAGATCGGCATCAACCACGGCGGCGACCTTGGCGTGGCCAAGGAGATGGTGCGGCTGGCCGCCGGCGCGGGCTGCGAGATGGTCAAGCACCAGACCCACATCATCGAAGACGAGATGACCGACGAGGCCAAGGCGATCTTTCCGCCGAACGCCGATGTCTCGATCTGGCATGTGATGGAACGCTGCGCGCTGACCCTGGACGAAGAGGCGGAACTGAAGCGCTACACCGAAAGCCTGGGGATGATCTGGATCTCCACCCCGTTTTCGCGTGCCGCCGCCGACTGGCTGGAAGGCCAGGACGTGCCCGCCTACAAGATCGGGTCGGGCGAGGCCGACAACCTGCCGCTGATCCGCCACATCGCCCGCAAGGGCAAGCCGGTGATCCTGTCGACCGGCATGCAAACCATTGAAACCATTCGCGCCTCGGTCGATATCCTGGACCGGGCAGGGGTGCCTTACGCGCTTCTGGAATGCACCAACCTTTACCCCAGCCCGCCGGAAATCGTGTCGTTGCGCGGCGTGACCGACCTTCGCGACGCCTTCCCGAAAGCCGTCGTCGGGTTTTCCGACCACTCCATCGGCCCGGAAATGGCGCTGGCCTCGGTGGCGCTTGGCGCCAGCATCCTGGAACGTCACTACACCGACACGCGCTATCGCAAGGGGCCCGACATCATCAACTCGATGGACCCGGCGGAACTGCGCTTCCTGATCGACCGCAGTCGCGAGATCTGGATCGCCGCCAACAACCCCAAGCAACGCACCGCGCCGGAAGAGGACGTCTACCGCTTTGCCCGTGGCAGCGTGGTCGCCGACCGCGACCTGCCCGCCGGCCATGTGATCGGCGAGATGGACATCTGGGCCCGCCGCCCCGGCAGCGGCGAAATCCCGGCCTATGACTTCGACCGCGTGGTGGGCAAGCGGCTGACCCGCGCCGTCACCCGCAACACCCAGCTGAAGTGGAGCGACCTGGCGTGACCGATGCGGGCCTGCGCCTGTCGATCGTGATCCCGACCAAGGACCGCCCGCGCCTGTTGCGGGCCGTCGTAGGTTCGGCGCTGGCCGCGCTGCCCGAAAGGGCCGAGGTGCTGGTGGTCGACGACCGCAGCGCGCCCCCCGCCGCCGACAGCCTGCCTGCCGACCCGCGCCTGCGGGTGACGGTCAGCGAAGCGCCCCCCGGCGCGTCCGGCGCGCGCAACTGGGGCGTTTCGCAGGCGCAGGGCGCGCGCATCCTGTTCCTGGACGATGACGACCTGCTCTTGCCCGGTTATGCCGAATGGGTGCTGGACCAGCGCGCCGACTACGGCTTTTCCGCCATTGCCACCTTTTCCGGCCTCGACACCCCCGCCATGGCCGCCTTCTCCCCCGCCCAGGCCACCCCGGTGATCGACGTGCGCCCGTTCCGCCGCCAGGTCGCGGGCCTGGGCTGCGGCTTCTGGATCGACCGGGCGGCCTTTCTGGCGACGGGCGGCATCGCCGAGGATATCCGGGTGAACGAGGACACCGAATTCTCGATCCGCCTTCTGCGCGCGGGGCTTGCGGGCCTGCGCCAGCCCACGCCGGGGGTGATGGTGCGCCAGCACGGCGGTGCGGCGGGCGAGCGCGGCCACCTGACCCAGGCCGCCAGGGCGGCCGAACGCGCGGGCTACTTCGGCCTGATCCTGTCGCGCCACGCCGACTGGCTGGCGACCCGGCCCGATGCCGCGAAGCACCTGTTGCAACGGCAGTTGAAGCTGCTGGCCCAGGCCCGGGATGCCACCGGGGCGAGGGCCGCGCTGGCCAGCCCCCTGGCCCGCCCGCACCGGCTGACGCTCTGGCTTTACCACCGGGCCGAGGTGCTGTCGGCGCGGCTCAGGCGGGCGTAGCCAGCGTGTCCAACAGGGCGGCGCAGACGCGGTCCACGATGCCCTCGTCCAACCCATAGCCCGAGGGCAGGTTGACCCCGCGCGTCGCCGCCGCGGCCCCCGCCGGCGCGGCGGGCAGGAAGCGCGCGCTTTCGCTGCGGCCGGCATAGGCCTTCAGGCCCGACAGCTGCGAAAAGAACGGCCGGCTGTCCACGCCGCGGGCGCGCAGGCCCGCCTGCAGGCTGAACTTGTCATGGCCAAAGCGCGCCTCGGGCACCACCGTGACCATCCAGTAGGAATTGCGCACCTGCTGCGGCTCGGCGTTCATCTGCAACCCCGGCACCCCGGCCAGCCGGTCGCGATACCAGCCGAAGAGCCGCCGCTTGTAGTCGATCAACTCGTCGATCCGCTCCATCTGCGCGATACCAAGGGCGGCCTGAACCGCGCTCATCTTGTACTTGAAGGCCACTTCGTCGTTCAGAAAGAACCGGTCGCCCGGCGGGCGGCCGTGGTCGCGCAGCTTTTGCACGCGGGCGTGCAGGTGGGCGTCGTTCGTGACCAGCATGCCGCCTTCGCCGGTAGTGATGGTCTTTGACCCGTGGAACGAGAACACTGCCATGTCGCCCAGGGACCCGGCCTGTTGCCCGGCGTAGGTAGACCCCAAAGCCTCGGCAGCGTCCTCGATCAGCACCAGACCGTGGCGGGTGGCGATGTCGCGAAGCGCTGCCCAGTCGCACATCGAGCCGTAGATATCGACGCCGATGATCGCCCGCGTCTTCGGCGTGATCGCGGCCTCGACCGCGGCGGGGTCCAGGCACCAGGTGTCGGGCAGGATGTCCACGAAAACGGGCGTCGCGCCGACATAGGAAACGGGCGCCATCGAGGCGATCCAGGTCACGTCCGGCCCGACCACCTCGTCCCCCGGCCCGATGCCGGCGGCGGCCAGCGCCAGGTGCAGCCCGCTGGTCGCATGCGGCAGGCTGACGGCATGGGCGACGCCGACGTATTCGGCCATCATCGATTCAAACCGGGCGTTGTAGCGGTAATGGTCCGGCCCCCAGGCCGTCATCGCCGCCTCGCGCGCCAGATCGCCCTCGCGCGCGGTGATCGAAGGGCCCGCAACTGGGATCAAGGGCAGTTCGCCGCCTGTACCGCTCATATCCTGCTTTCCTCTTCTCTGCGGCTCACCTAAACACGAAAGCCATAGCCAACTGCAAGGCCGAGGGCAAAGTGACCCACAAGGACGACCGCCAGGAATTCGAGGAGTCGAAGCGCCGCCAGTCGCTGGCGCTTGGCCAGGACAAGGCCGCCTTCCGCCAGTCGCTGGACCTGGTGACCGCGCTCGACGCCTATGATTATTCCTATCTCTGGTCCTGGATGGGCGTGCCGATCATCCAGATGCCGGCCGACGTGATGGCGACCCAAGAGGTGATCTGGGCAACCAAGCCCGATGTCATCATCGAAACCGGCGTTGCCCGCGGCGGTTCCGTCCTGTTCATGGCCTCGCTGCTGGAGATGATCGGCAAGGGCAAGGTGATCGGTGTCGACATCGACATCCGCGCCCACAACCGCGATTCGATCGAAAGGCATCCGATGTCCAGGCGCGTCGTGCTGATCGAGGGCGGCTCGGTCGACGAAGACACGCTGGCGCGGGTGCGGGCCGAGATTCCGCCCGGCGCCAAGGTCATGGTGGTGCTGGACAGCGACCACAGCCGCGCCCATGTGCTGGCCGAATGCCGTGCCTATGGCCCGATGGTGACGCCCGGCTGCTACATGGTGGTGGCCGATACGCTGGTCGGCCATGTGACCGAGGAAAACGCGCCGAAGAAGCGCTCGAAGGTCTGGTTCCAGGGCGACGAGCCGCTGTCGGCCCTGCAGGACTACATGGCCGAGACCGACCGCTTCGAGGTGGACGAGGTGCTGAACGGCAAGCTGGTGCTGTCCTCCTCGCCCGGCGGCTATGTGCGTGCCCGGTCGGGCTGATCCCCTGTTGCGGAGCGCAGGCCCCGGCGATGCCGCGGCGCTGGCCGCGCTGCGCGCCGATCGGGTCTTGCAGCATCTTCTGATGGCGAACCCCGATGCCGCCCCGCCCGCCGACCCGGTGGGCGAGGCCATGGCCTGGATCGCGCGCCGCGAAGGCGCGGGCTGGTTCCGGGTGATCGACGATGGCACCGGCGCGCAGGGCTTCGTCCAGATCAGCGACATCCACCGCAAGAACCGCTTCGGCTGGCTGGGGCTGGCGCTTTTGGCCGGCGCGCGGGGCAGGGGCCTTGGCGCCCGCGCCTTGGCCGAGGCCGAAGGCTTGGCCGCAACAGAGCTGGGCCTGCGCAAGCTGCTGCTACAGGTGCGGGCCGACAACCGGGCGGCGCTGGCGCTTTATGATCGCGCCGGCTGGCGCCGCGTCGGCACGTTGCGCGCGCAGTACGACGACGGCGCGGCGCTGCATGACGTGGTGATCTGCGAAAAGGCGCTGGCGTGACAAGGGTCGTGATCTCGCAGCCGATGTATTTCCCCTGGGCCGGCTTCATGGCGCAGATGGCGCTGGCCGATGTCTACATCTGGCTCGACGACGCGCAGTTCTCGAAAGGGTCGTTCACCAACCGGGTGCAGGTGAAACTGCCCGCGGGCCGCAAGTGGATGACCGTTCCGCTGGAGGGCACCGGCAGCTTTCAGCGCATCATAGACCTGACCGCGCGGGGGCAGGACTGGACCGCCAGCCACCGCCAGATGCTGGCGCAATCCTTCCGCGGCTATCCGTCCGCCGCACAGGCGCTGGCGCTGTTCGACGCCGTGATGTCCACCCCCGGCAGCCTGTGCGACCGGCTGATCGAAGGGGCCGAGGCGCAGGCCCGCGCCATGGGCTGCCTGCCGCCGCGCATCCTGCGCAGTTCGACCATGGACGTGCCCGGCACGTCGTCAGACCGGGTGCTGCGGCTGGTGCAGGCGGTGGGGGGCGACCACTACATCACCGGCCACGGCGCCTTTGCCTATCTGGACCACGAGGCGCTGAACGCCGCCGGGATCGCCGTCAGCTACATGGACTATGCGCCCCGCCCCTGGCCGCAGGCGCATGGCGACTTTTCGCCCTATGTCACGGGGCTTGACCTTCTGGCCGCCGCGGGCGCATCTGCGGGCGACCACCTGTGCCCCGCCAGCCTGGACTGGCGCGCCTTTCGCACCGCAAGGGAGCAGACACCATGACCCGCGACTACACCGCCGAGGCCGCCCAGTTCGCCCGCGACGGCTATGCCATCTTCCGCGGCTTCTACGACCGTCCGACCCAGATCGAGCCGATCCGCGACGGCGCCCGCCGCATCGTGGCCGCGCTTTGCGCCAAGTACGGCGTCGATGCCCCCACCGCCACGGCGGACGAGGCGATGGGCCCCGGCTACCGCGCGCTGATCGCCAAGAACCGCGCCTGGGGGGGCGAGGTCTATGACGCGGTCAAGCAGATTCCGGCCTTCATGCGGCTGGTCGCGGACGCCCGCAACGACACGGTCTTCCGCGCCCTGCGGCCGGGGTCCGACCCCGCCATCGCCGCGGGCGGCTACGGCATCCGCATCGACAACCCCGGCGAGGACAAGTTCCGCGCCCCATGGCACCAGGAATTCCCCGCCCAGCTGCGCAGCCCCGATGGCGTGGTGTTCTGGTCGCCCCTGGTGTCGATCTTCCCGGAAATCGGCCCGGTCGAACTGGCCATCGGCTCGCAGCGCGAAGGCATCGTGCCGGTCTGGAAGGACGATGCCGGCATCGGCAAGGCCGGGGCCTATGCCCTGCGGCTGGACCGCGAGGCCGAACGGCTGGCGAAGTATCCCCACGCCGCGCCCTGCACCGAACCGGGCGACCTGATCGTGATGGATTTCCTGACGCTGCACCAGTCGGGCGAGAATGTCTCGGACCGGCCACGCTGGTCGATGCAGTGGCGGATGTTCAACTTTGCCGACCCGACCGGCGTCAAGCTGTCGTGGCGCGGGTCCTTTGCCGCCGGGCAAAGCTTCGAGACGATCCTGCCCGAACTGGTCGCGCCGCCGCAATGACCGGCTGCCGTGTCTGCGGGGCGGCCCTGGGCGCGCCCGACCATGCCGCGCCGCCGCCGGCGATGACCTCGCTGTCGACCTGGCTCGAGGTGCCGACCAAGGTCTGGGTCTGCCGCGCCTGCGGCCATGTCCAGTCGCCCGACCTGCCCGATGTGCAGGCCTTCTACGACCACGACTACCGCATCTCGCTGCAATCCGACGACCACGACCAGCTCTATGAGATGGGCGCTGACGGTCCCGTCTTCCGCACCGCCCATCAGGCGGCGCTGCTGGCGGCGCTGGACCTGGCCCCTGGCGCGCGGCTGCTGGATTTCGGGGCCGCCAAGGCCACCACCACCCGCCGCCTGCTGACCCTGCGCCCCGATCTGGTGCCGCATGTCTTTGATGTGTCGGAAGATTACCGCCCGCATTGGGCGCAATGGGTGCCAGCAGCGCAGCAGGCGACCTATGCCCTGCCCGCCGACTGGTCGGGCCGCTTTGACCTGATCACCGCGCATTTCGTGCTGGAACATGTCGCGGCCCCGGTGCCGGTTCTGGCCGACCTGGCGCGCTGCCTTGCGCCCGGCGGGCGGCTGTTCTTCACCGTGCCCGACCCGATCGGCAACCCCGGAGACCTGCTGGTCGCCGATCACCTGAACCACTTCGTTCCCGCCTCGATTCACGCGGCCCTTGCGGCGGCCGGGCTGCATGCTACCTCGCTGCGGCAAGACCTGTTTCGCGGCGCGCATGTGGTGGTGGCCGAACCCGGGCCCGGAGCCGCTCCCGCGCCCGACACCGCCCCGGCGCTGGCGCTTCTGGCCGAGTGGCAGCGCCTGTTTGCGGCGCTGGCAGCACTCCCAGCCCAAGGCGCCCGCATCGCCGTCTACGGCGCGGGCTTCTACGGCGCGCTCTTCGCGCCGCGGCTTGGGCAGGGCCTGGTGGCCTTCCTCGACCGAAACCCGCACCTGCAGGGCGGCACCCTGCACGGTCGCCCCATCCTGCCTCCCGAATCCTGCCCGCCGGTCGATCTGGTGGTGGCCGCGCTGAACCCCGCCCGCGCCCGCGCCATCCTGCCGCCCGATGCCCCTTGGCTGCCGCAAGGCGCGCGTATCCTTTACCCGGGCGACCCGGCGTGAAGATCTCTGTCGTCATCCCCACCCGCAGCCGCGCCGAATACCTGCGTGAAACCCTGCGCACCGTGGCCGAGGCCGCGCGCCTCTGCCCCCTTCCGGTCGAGGTGGTGGTGTCTGACAACGCCTCGGACGACGACACCCCACAGGTCTGCGCCGAGGCCGGGATTCCCGGCCTGACCTGCGTCCGCCAGCCCGCGCGCCTGTCGATGCGCCAGAACTTCGAGGCCGCCCTTGCCGCCAGCACCGGCAGCCATGTCCTCTTCATCGGCGACGACGACGCGGTGGCGCCGCATGGCCTGCTGCGGCTGTCCGAGATGATCGCCAGCGGAGCGCATGAAATCTTCAAGTGGCGGGTCGTCAACTACATCTGGCCCGATCCGGGCCGCGGCCGCCCCGGCAGCGTGATCCTGCGCACCAACAAGCTGTCGGGCCGCGTCCGCCGGATCGCCCCGCAGGCGCTGCTGGCCGACTTTGCCAACGGACGAATGGGCACCTATCAAAGCGGCGCGATGATCTACCACGGCTGCATCAGCCGCAGCCTGATCGACCGCGTCCGCGCCGCACAGGGCGGCACCTACTTCTGGACGACCTGCCCCGATGTCTATGCCTCGGTCGCGAACCTTTTGCATGCCCGGGGCGACCTTCTGGCCGCCGACATTCCCGTCACCATCGGCGGCGCCTCGCCGCGGTCGAACGGCACAGCGGGCAAGGAATACACCCAGACCGCGAAGACCCCCGAAACCTCGGAATACGCCCGCTTCCTGGCCGAGCTGAAGGGCGACCCCTGCCTGGGCCGCACGCCCGCCACCTGCCCCTCGATCAACCTGGTGACGATCGACGCGCTGCAACTGGCGCACCAGATGGCCGCCCGCCCGCTGGCGCTGGACGTGCCCGCCTGGGTCGGCCGGCTGTCGGCCGAATTCGCGGGCCTGGCGCCTGCCGTGGCCGCCGAGGCCCGCGACCAGGCCCGCGTGCTGATCGGCGCGGCCGCCGACACCATCGCATTGCCCGCCGCCGCGCCGGCCCCGCCCGCGCCCACGGCGGCGGATGCGCCCGCGCTGACGGTCTCGCTGGCCAAGGTGCGCATCACCGGCGGCGCGGCGATGTCGGGTATCCTGCCCGCCGCGCGGCTGATCGACCGCATCTGCGGCGCCGAGACCGCCTTTGGCGACCTGCCGCGCAATGCCGCGGGGATGCTGTGGCGGATGGGCGCGCTGCTGGCGCGCGCCCGCGCCGCAAGCCGCCATGAAGGGCGCATGGAATTGTAGTCGCCCGCGCGCTGCGCTAGCCTTCCGGGGCCGCGACGGCGGGACAGGAGAAGACAGGTGCAGGCAGTCATCCTTGCCGGAGGCTACGGGACGCGGATTTCCGAGGAAAGCCACCTGCGCCCCAAGCCCATGATCGAGATCGGCGGCAAGCCGATCCTGTGGCACATCATGAAGATCTACGCCGCCCATGGCATCAGCGACTTCGTGATCTGCCTGGGCTACCGCGGCTACATGATCAAGGAATACTTCGCCAACTACATCCTGCATTCCTCCGATGTCACCATCGACGCCGCCACCGGCCAGATCGAATACCACCACTCGGTCGCCGAACCCTGGCGGGTGACGCTGGTCGACACCGGCGAGGGCAGCATGACCGGCGGGCGGCTGAAGCGGGTGGCGGGCTACCTGAAGGGCACCTTCTGCATGACCTACGGCGATGGCGTCTCGGACATCGACCTGACGGCGCAGATCGCCTTTCACAAGGCGCATGGCCGGCAGGCCACCGTCGCCGCCGTCACCCCCCCCGGCCGCTATGGCGCGCTGGAGATCGCCGACACCGGCGCGGTGGGTCGCTTCATCGAGAAACCGCCGGGGGACGAGGGCCGCATCAACGGCGGCTTCTTCGTGCTGGAGCCCCCCGTGCTGGACCGCATCGCCGGCGACGCCACCCCGTTCGAGGCCGAACCGCTGGAAACCCTGGCCGCCGACGGCCAGCTGATGGCCTGGCGCCACCCCGGCTTCTGGCACGCGATGGACACGCTGCGCGACCGCAACCACCTGGAAAGCCTGTGGTCCTCGGGCCGCGCGCCGTGGAAGGTCTGGGCGTGAGCCTGTGGTCCGGCACGCGCGTCCTGATCACCGGGCACACCGGGTTCAAGGGCGCCTGGGCCGCGCGCTGGCTGGCGGGGCAGGGCGCCCGCGTCACCGGCCTGGCGCTGCCGCCCCTGCCGGGGCCGAACCTCTTCGACCTGCTGGGGCAGGGGCACCTGGCCGCCTCGCACCTATGCGACCTGCGCGACCTGTCGGCGGTCGATGCCGTGGTCCGCGCGGCGGACCCCGACCTGGTGCTGCACATGGCCGCGCAGCCGCTGGTGCGGCTGTCCTATGACGACCCGGTCGGCACCTTCGGGTCGAACGTGATGGGCACCGTCCACCTGCTGGATGCCCTGCGGCGGCTGGCGCGGCCGCGGGCGGTGCTGGTGATCACCTCCGACAAGGTCTATGAAAACGACGGCTCGGGCCGCGCTTACGCGGAAACCGACCGGCTGGGCGGCCACGATCCCTATTCCGCCTCCAAGGCCGCGACCGAGATCGTCGTCGCCTCTTTCCGCGACGCCTTCTTCGCGCCCAAGGGCATCCCGCTGGCCACCGCGCGGGGCGGCAACGTCATCGGCGGCGGCGACTGGTCGCCCGACCGGCTGGTGCCCGACATCGTCCGCGCGGCCTCGCGCAACGAGCCCGTCACCCTGCGCAACCCGCAGGCCACAAGGCCCTGGCAACATGTGCTGGATTGCCTCGACGGCTACTTCACCTACCTCGCGGCCCTGGCCGAAGGCCGCCCCCTGCCGCCCGCGCTGAACTTCGGCCCGCTGGCCGGTGCCCCCACCTTCACCGTGGCCGAGCTGACCGATGCGCTGCACGCCGCCATGGGCCGGCCTGCCACCTACCACCTTGACGCCGCCACCGGCCCGCACGAGATGGCGAAGCTCGCCATCGACCCATCCCGCGCCGGGGCGGTGCTGAACTGGCGCCCCCGGCTGGATGCCGACGCCATGCTGCGGCTGACCGCCGACTGGTACGCCGCCCATCTGGCCGGGGCGGACATGGCCGCCCTGACCGATGCCCAGATCGCCCTTTATCAGGATCTTGCCCCGTGACCGCCTGCCGCTTCTGCCACGCGCCCCTGACCCTGTCGCTGGTCGACCTGGGCGAAACCCCGCTGGCCAACAGCTACCTGCCCACCAACGACCCCGCCGCCATGGCCGCCGAACGCCGCTTTCCGCTGCACGTCATGGTCTGCCAGTCCTGCTGGCTGGCCCAGACCACCGAAACCCCGCCCGCCGACGCGATCTTCTCGCACGATTACGCCTACCTGTCGTCCTGGTCGGCCGGCTGGGTCGACCACGCCCGCCGCTATGCCGAAACCATGGCCGCCCGCCTGAACCTTGGCCCGCAGTCCAAGGTGGTCGAGGTGGCGTCGAACGACGGCTACCTCCTGCAGCACTTCGTCGCCAAGGGCATCCCCGTCCTCGGCGTCGAACCCGCCGGTCACGCCGCCTCGCTGGCCGAACAGAAGGGCGTGCCCACCCGCGTCGCCTTCTTCCACGCCGATACCGCCGCCACCTTGCGTGACCAGGGCCACGCCGCCGATCTGATGGCCGCGAACAACGTCCTCGCCCATGTCCCCGACATCCGCGCCTTCGCCCGTGGCTTCCAGGTCCTGCTGAAACCGCAGGGCGTGGCGACTTTCGAGTTCCCCCACCTCGCCCGCCTGCTGACCCAGGTGCAGTTCGACACCATCTACCACGAACATTATTCCTACCTCTCGCTCACCTTCGTGCGCCGCCTGATGGACGAGGTCGGCCTGCAAGTCTTCGACATCGACCGCCTGCCCACCCACGGCGGCTCGTTGCGGGTCCATGTCGGCCACCCCGGCGCCCACCCCGTCACTCCCGCGGTGGCCGAAGTGCAGGCCGAGGAAGACGCCCTGCACATG
>ERZ1645187.2947-NODE-2947-length-14622-cov-16.434269_pt1 | contig 14622 bp, 22 predicted proteins | sample MGYA00575352_ERZ1645187 | MGnify/ENA primary metagenome ERZ1645187 (study PRJEB40837, sample SAMN11349314) | freshwater sediment metagenome | isolation source: river sediment | host: Sediment | place: India: Wazaribad , New Delhi | collected 2017-02-21 ...
GTATCTGGCTACGAACCAGAGGGTCGGGAGTTCGAATCTCTCCGGGCGCGCCAAACCAAACAAAGACTTAGCGAAAAAACAGAAAGGGCCGCAAGGCCCTTTTCGCGTTTTACCCCTACTTTTTACCCCCACTTAGATTTACCCCCACTCTGGCCCGGGCCAGCCCTCCGGGCGGCGGGCAACAAAAAGCCCGGCTCAGGGCCGGGCTTGGTGGGTGATGGTGGGGTTAGATCAGCCGGCCGGGGCCATGGCGATTTGCCCAGGATCAAGGCCCAGGGCGGCATAGCCGCGTCGTAACCGTTCCTCGCTGACCTCGGGGCCGATGATCAGGAACCCCGGGGCGTCCGGGTCGATCAGGTCGCGCTGGTAGCGCAGCACGTCACCAGGCCAGCCAGAGTCGGCCGTCACGCGGAGGGGGATGACGACGTTGTTCATGCCTGCTCCTCCTGATAGAACATCGGCGCGGTCCAGACTTCGGCGTCGTCCAGTTCGATGATGGCCTCCTCCACCGATTGGGCGAGAGACAGGAGGGCGCCGGTCAGGCCATGCAGGCGCACGCGAGTTTCGCGGTCCTCCATGCCGCGGGCCTCTCCGATCAGGTCATCCAAGGTGCCAGCCAGGGCGACCAGTCCGCATGCCGATCTTGTCAGGCGGCGCCACGCTTCGCGGGTGAGGGTGGGTTCAGACATGGCGCGAGACCTCCAGCAGGCGAACGGTAGCGCGGGCGCGTGTGGCCAGGGCCAGCAGGGCTGGGGCATGGGTTTTGCGGGCCAGGTAGCGGGCAATGGCCAGGCAGTCCCGGGCGTCGGGGAGGAAACGATAGGTGAGATCAAAGTCTAGCCGCCGGTGCAGTTGCCGGATGGAGTCGGCCAAGTCGAGAGTCGGGGAAGGGTTGACGAGGGTCGTCATGTGTCGGTCTCCAGTTTGGGATGGATGACCGACCGCGGAGGGCGGGTAGAGGCGGGCGCATGGATGCCCAGGGATCGGGTATGATGCGTTTCGCCGGTGCCTTGGCCGTTACAGCGGTCGGGCTTTGCCATCGGGATGTTTCCAGCATCCCGGTGGACGGCTTCAATCTTCTACCTCATGTCGCGCTCCTGTCAACTGCCCCTGCCTGGCTCCTGGGCTCTCGCCCCGCGCGCGCGGGGAAACCAGATAACGGGGTAGTATTACTCCCTCGTTTACCGCTCTCGCCCCGCGCGCGCGGGGTAACGCGGAGTGAATTTACCTCCGCGTTATCGTCAACCCTCTCGCCCATGCGCGCGCGGGGTAACCGTAGCAGGTAATGCTACGGGCGTAGCAACACCACTCTCGCCCGCGCGCGGGGTAACCGGAACTCTGCTCAATTGAGCATAGTTTCCCCCTCCCACTCTCGCCCGCGCGCGGGGTAACCGGAATCCACTTTGGCGACAAATTTGTCGCCAACTTTTTCCGTGTCATGCTTTCTGTCAGACTCCATCGCCGTCAGCAATCCCTTGCCGACCCCATCTATCTGATCTCCTCTTTTCGGCGCGTCGGCCTGGCTCGATTCGCTGGGTTGGGGGGCTGTTTCGGCGGTGATTGGCGACTCAGGGGGTGCTTCAGTGTCGTTGTCCACTGAGTGGACAACGGCCCGCGCCAACTTCGCCCCTTGCCAACTTCAAAGGGGCACTAGGGCGAAAACTGGCCTCACACACGCCACGCTGGGGCGCTGACGGGGCCAGGCCCTTGCGCTGGTATCACATTGGGCGGCGATGCGCGTACGGGGCGCTGGCGGCCTCTGGCGGGGTCTCGGTGTCGGGCGGGGGGTGGGGGGGGTGGCGCGGTTCCTCCTGAGTTATCCACAAACCGGGGGATATTGAAGCCACCCCTATATTTCAAATTTCCGCCCCTATAGGTTGTTTTTGTTGTTCCGATCGCGAAAGGCGGGGCGATAGGCGGCGGCGATGGCCCGAAAGGGTGGCGTTTGAAATGCGACCCTCGGGATGGTGGGTGCTTGCTCACATTTCAAATGGCGGCAAGTTTGGGTCGCTCACATTTGAAATGTGAATGATGAGGGGGGCGGCCGCGGGATGGGTGGCGCTCAGTCGCCCGGTAGTCGCTCATCAAAGCGGATGATGTCCTCCAGGCGGTAGCCGTTTCGCTCGCACCAGCGGCGACACTTGCGAAGGGCGGCAAACTCGATTTGACGGACGCGCTCGCGGCTTACGCCAAACTCTTTGGCGATGGCCTCCAGGGTCACCCCGTCGGTTCGCCACAGCTCGTTGCCATCGGCCATGTCAGAGCCAGGCGCTCCGCTTGCGGCGGATGGTTGACGGATGGACGCCAGTTTCCCTGGCTACCAGTTTGGCCGATGCCCCCAGCTTGACCAGCTCCGCGGCCCGGGCGTCCCGGGTCTCGCGATCGATGCTGCGGATATAAACAGCTCCACCGCCATATTCGCGGCGGATGACCTCGGCAACCTGGCGACTGACCTCGTTGGATACGCCACGCAGGCGCATTTCCTGAATGAGGGTCGCGACCAGATCGGGCGCCATGGCCGGGCTTAGGTGGGCGTCCAGGCAGTCAGGGCGACGGCGACGCTGGCGGCGGGGTCGATGCACTTGGCGAAGACCGGGCCGGGACCGATCAAGGCGCGGTTCATGCCGTCCTCGCCGGGGCGTAGCGGGTGGCCGATGGTGCCGGCGGCTGGGGTCTCGGCCTCGCTGTCGGAGTCGGAATCGTCAGAATTGCCGATGGCCAGATAAACCGTCTGGCTTGCCTGGGGCAGGGAGAGGAGAAACTCATCGCCTTCGGCAACAATCTGAGACCAGTCGCCGGTAACGGTGGGGTTGGTTGTCGCCATTGGCCGACCTCCAGGGGGTGGGGTTGTCATGGCCATGGCCAGGGTCAGGCGGTGCAATTTGATGGTCATGGCTCAGGGGATAGGGTGCCGCCCCTTCCCGGTCACTGTCAGGCGGGAGGGGGCGGCGGGGGTGCCGTCCTTCCTCCCGCAAGGTTGGGCGGCGGGGTTGCCGGCCTCTGGTCCGTTCAGCCATGGCCGGCCGCAGGGCGCCCGCGGAGGAGGGTGGGCGCTGGTTGCTCGGTGAAATCAGAGTTCAGGCGGGTGGCCGACCGGGTGCCAGTGCCACCCCTCGGTGGTCTGGCCAGGGTTGCCGGGCATGGGGCGAGAGACCCACGTTCCCTCCACCAGGCGCCCATGGTGATCCTTTTGCGGTGGCCCGAACTTGTCGCCGGGCTGGGGGCCAGTCTTCGGGGGCGGCGGGGCTTCATCCTCGCCCAGGACACGATCCAGCTCCGCTCGCTGGCTGGTGACTGCGACAAGCTCCGCGTCGATGGCCTTGATCCGTTCGCGGCGCTCAGCGAGGGATGGTCCGGCATCCTCATAGGCCAGAGAGTCAAGGGCCGGCCGGATGTTGTCGAGGATGCGGTCGGGGCCAAGGAACAGCACCAGATGCTCGGGCTTGATGCGCGAGGGGATAGGCAGATACAAGGCCCGATCCGCCGCGCTTTCGATGCGGGCGGATGGGCGATCCCGGCAGTCGGTGAGGGTCTGCACCAACTCGCCATCCCGGAGGGCCTGCCGGGCGGCCTCCTCCAGATCGGCGCGGAGGGCGTCTTCTAAGTCGGTGCGGCTCATGGGCTGGCGAAGTAGGCCCTTGCGCTCATGGTTCAATTCGGCCAGGCGGATGTTCAACTTCCCGCGCTCAGCGGCGAGTTCGCTCTTGAGCTTTTGGGCCTGGCGGGTGAGCCCGATCAAGTCTCGAATATTGGCCATGGCTCAGGCCCTCCCGGCGCTGGCGACTTGTTGAAAGACTGCCTGCTCAAGTTCGCGGATGGATGGGCGCCGGGCAGGCTGGTCGGTCACCACGCGCACGGGGAAAGTGCGGGTATCGGCGGCGCGGACGACGCGGGCCTGGCTGTCGGCTGGAACCGAGACGATGGACAGCTCCAGGGGCGTCCAGCGGGTCACGCGCATTAGGGGCGGCCTGCCCTTGCGGGTCTCGGTCTTCACGGCGTCGATGGAGTAGCCGACGCTGACGTTGCGCAGGATGCCATCGGCAATGTCGCGCTTGATACCTGCCACGTCGGGCCGGTCGCTCAAGCGGATGGTGGCATACCCGCGGCCGGCGCGGACGGTGGCACTTTCCACCACGCCGATGATGTTGTTCAAGGTGCCGGTGCGGTGGCTGTCGAGTACGGGGGCGCCGGCGTTGAGGCGGCTCAGGTCCGCACCTGCCAGGTCGAGAACCTCATCAAACGGGTCGCCGTCAAGGCTGATACGCCGGACGCTTGCTCCGGATGACCAGATCAGCTCATGAAGGCCATCGCCCATGACGGGCTTGGAAACGGCGCCGGCGCGGATTTGCAGCGGTAGGGATTGGGGAAAGGGCATAGGGGGCCTATCGAGTTTGGATTGGCGCCACGGGCGCCACGCTGGCGGCCAAGGCGGGGTCGGTGGGGCGCTGGCGACGGCGGGCCTCCAGGGCGGCGGCGAGGATCTCGGTCGCCAGATCGGAAAGGCTTTTGTCTTCCTCCAGGGCGGCAAGTTTCGCGGCGCGATGGATGCCGGCCGGAATCCTGACAACGCGGTTTTGTGTTACGTCTTTCATAATGTGAAAAGTGTAACAGAAAACATCAGCAGGGCAAGGCGCGCCACTAACCGGCGCGGCTTTCGATCTCGCCAGACAACTCCTCGAGGATGTTGGTGATCTGATCTCGGATGAGGTTTTCCACCTCGCGCTGTGACTTCAGGCGCAGCACGTCGCCCGATACGCGGGAGGGCAAACTGAGCAGGCGCCCTTTCGCAATGGCGACGTTTTGCGACCACGCGGCGGCCACTTCTGGCACTGGAATCAACTCGCCACGGCGGCGGGAAAGCTCCAACTCGCTCAGCTCAGCCCGGGCGCGGTCCAGTCGGGCACGTTCCGCGCTGGGGTCTAGCCGGTCGCCGTCAGCCAGCCCACCGAACAGGACGCGGAGGGCGGTGGCGCTGTCGTAATGCTTGGCCCGGTTGGGGCCGGGCTCATGGGGGAGATCGCTCAGCAGGCGGGTAACGCGGCGGCGGTCGATCCCGGTTAATTCTGATAGGTAATTTAGGGAAACCTGCATAAAAACCTCGGTTGTGGTGGTGCTATAGGGGATATGTGGCTAAAAACACAGGGTGGCTTCAATATCCCCCGTTTTGTGGATAACCGGGGGGAACCAGAAACTTCTTACAATACAAACTCTTACCCATTTGCCCCGCGATGGGTGGCGCGGGGGGCGCCCGATCATTGCAATCCATCCGGCGCGGCGAGGATCTTCAGTAGCTCCATGCCATCCCAGCGGCCCTTGTCGGTTGCCATCAGGCCGTAAGCCTCGGGGGTGCGGTAGGCCAACAAAACATAGCGGCGGGTGTCTTCCGGTGTCACCAGCCCGGCTATCACGGCTTGGTGGGCCTCCTCCGGGCTCAGGGTGATGGTTGCCCGCGGGGCGTCCATGCCCGCGAAGAGGCGGCGGTAGAAGACGGTGCCGGGGTCTTCCTCCTCCGGGGCCGGCAGGATCTCCAGGGCCTCGGGGTAGCTGGCCCGCATGGTGGCCAGGCTGGCGGGGGGGCAGGTCGCCACTTCCAGCCAGCCGTCAGCGGTGCGAATGTCCCAAAGGCGGGAAACGGTATCTGTCGCAACAGTCGCAAGTGTCACAGTCGCAAACACTGGCAAATCGTTTTCTACGCCCGCGCGCGTATCTCCGTAGATAATAACCTTATTATTATTATTATTATTATGAGACAGGTTAGGGGGTTGCGGGTTTACGGGGTTTTGTGCCATTGACACTTGCGACTTGTGCGACACTTCGGCCCTTTGCTTGGCCGATGGGCGCAAGGGTTGCACGCTTTCGCCCGCTTGTGCCATTGACACTTGCGACTTGTGCGACACTTCGCCAGCCGGCCCGGCCGCGCCAGCCGGGCCTTTGCGAATCAGATCAGCCAGGCTCACGGCTTAGCCCTCCCAGATGCGCGGGTTGAGATAGATCAAGCGGCGCCGGCCCTCCCGCACCAGGCGGGTGCGGTTCAGCTCGTCCAGACACTCGAGGGCGTCGTTCAGCCGCTCCCGGTCGCGGATCGGCCCCTGGCGCTGGGCTTCCCGGGTCGGTATGCGATCGGTGCCCAGCCGGGCGGCGTGATCCAGCAGCCAGCGGTCCAGCCGGGTCGCGTCCGCCAGTTCCAGCGGCAGGGCCACTTCAGAAAAAAAGCGGCGGCTCTCGCTCAGGTGCCAGGCGGCAAGGCGGGCGGCCGGCTCGAAGGCGGCCGGGCCGATACTGCCAGCCGGGCCATGCTCAAACACATGGAATAGACAGGCCAGCCGGGCGGCGCAATCGGCGGCCTTGCTGGCGGTGTCGCGAATGTTGGCCAGCTCCCCGCCCTCCCCTAGGCTGCTCTCGATGGCATCGTGGAAGGCGACCCATCCGGCCTTGGCCTCCGGGTCCAGATCCAGCAGGGGCGGGCTCAGGTCGCCCCGCTCGTCGATCGGTAGGGGCAGATCCAGCAGCTCCCGCAAGCGGCGCTGGAAGGCGCCCAGGGCGGGCCAGCGGTCGGGCGGTTCAGTGAAGAGGCGCCGGCCCTGGGTGCTCTCGGGCCAGCAGATCAGAAACCTCGCCATGAAGCCCGACCCACGGGCCAGGGTGCCGGTGCGCTCGAAGAATTCCCGCAGGGCCTCCTCTTGAATCATCAGGGCCAGAGTTAGGCGCCGGCCCCGCAGGGTGAAGGAATCACTGCTCCGCCGGTCAATGTGCAGCGGCGCGGCGTCCCAGAGGGAATTCAACAGGGCCAGATTGCGCAGGGCGGAATCCTTGCCCATGCCATGGCTACCCAGGACCATGCCGCCCTCGGAGGATATGACGCCCGCGCTTGGCCAGCCCTTGGCCAGGCTATAGGCCAGGGCCTCGGGGGTGCTATCCACGAAAACCAGGCGCGGGATGATGGGCGGCTCCGGGCGGCGCTCCTCCAGGCTATGTAGCAGGCCCTTCCATTCGGAAGCATCCCGGCCGGTCTTGGCCAGTTGCTGGATCTTGCTGCGGATGCCCGACACTTCGGCCTCCCAGGCGGCGAAGGCGGCGCGGTGGGCCTTCAGTTCCGGCTCCCGGGCGGCGGCCTGATCGGCCTCCCAGCCGCGGATGCCGCTCAGGAAAAGGCTATCCAGGGTGCTCTTGCGCTCGCCACTCGAGGCGATGGCCAGCAGATACAGACTGGCCGGCCCGCTCAGGTTGCTTGCCCTCCGCACGTCGGCCAGGGGCTGGCTGGCAAGGCTCAGGGCGCTCAGGGCGGCGGTGGCAACCAGGGGCAGGGGTGCCTGGGTGAATTGCCAGGCTTCCCCCACGGCGGCGCGGAGGGCGTCGGGCAGGGCGTCCGCGGGGTAGGGCTCCGGGGCGATGGCGGCCGCCAGCGGTAGCGGCTCCGGCCACTCGCTTGGTGGCGCGTCCAGCTCCGGGCCAGCCGGCCGGGGGCCAGGCGCTAGGGCTTTCATGCCCAGCAGATCGGCGGCGGCGCGAATGGCGGCGGTGAAGTCGCCCCCGTGGTCGAGGAGGGCGAATAGGTCAAAGGGGTCGTGACTATGCCCGTCCGCCAGCGGGTCAGCCCCATGGTGGCTATAGATCTTGCCGGTTTCCAGCCGCACCACGCCAGCCAGGCCAGAGGCGGAGGAGGGCGCAATCCATCGCCCCTCGCCCTTCGCCCGGTAGCCGTGGGCCGCCAGAATCGCGGCCGGGTCGTGGGCGGCGTTGAAGGCGTCGATAACGCTGGCTCCGGCGCCAGCCGGTGGCGTCCAGATCCGGCCCCTGGGGGCGGGTGGTGTCGCCCACGGGCAGGCGGCGCTTAGGGCCGGTTTCCAGCCCTCCCAGCCCTGCCAGAGTTCCAGCAGGGTTTCCGGCAGGCCCGGCAGGGCGGCCACGTCCTGGGGCGATCTAAGCCACTCATAGGGGCGGCCTGTGCCAGGGTGCAGGGTGGGCGGCAGGCAGTCTTGCACAGGGCCGGCCCGCAGTTCAAAGATGGTGACAGGCTTCCCGCCCGCCGCCCTGGGTGGCCAGGCCAGGGCCTTCCGGCCCAGATCGCCCGCAGGGGCGGCAAACAAGGCCCGCAGCCGCTCGGGGTTGCCCCGCACCAGCAGGGCGCCCGCCAGCAGGCTATCCAGCTCCAGCCCGATGGCAGCCAGGGCCAGGCGGGCGGCGGGCAGGTCGTCAAGGTCCAGCGATACAAGCCCGGAGGGGCCTAGCACGGCGCCCATGCCCTCGCCGGGATGGGTCAGCCAGTGATGGTCTGAAACATCGCGCTCGGGCCAGCCGGCCTCCCTGGGGCCTTTCGTGCCGGCGGGAATGGCACAAAGTCGCCAGCCCAGCCCATGGTAATAGTTGGCCCAGCGGGCGGCGTTGTCGTCAATGGCGGCCGGTGGGGGCGGTATGTCGCCAGCCGGCCGGGCTTGGGGTGCAGCAGTCAGCATATCGGTTGCTCCCTGGGGCCCTCGCGGGCCCCTGGCTGGCGGAAGTTAGAAGGGGATGTCGTCGTCCAGATCAGCGGCGGCCGGGGCTGGCGGTGGCGCCGGAGGGGCGGGCGGCGGGGCATAGCCCGGGGCCGGGCGCGGGTAGCCAGGCGATGGGTGTGCGACAGGGGCAGCCGGCCGGAGGGTGGCCACGGGTGCCAGCGGCGGGGCGGCCTGTGCCTGGGTCACTTGCTGTCCCAGGGCGTCGTCCGCCAATCGCTGGAATCGCTTGGGCAAACCGGAATAGGCGGCCGCGTCGAATTCCTCAAGGTCGAAATAGAGGGTGCCATTCGGCGTATGCCCGGCCATGCCGCGGGGCAAGGGAGAGGCGGCGCTGACATTGGCAAAGGTCTTGTCAGCCTTTGCGGTATGCGTCACGGTGATGATGCTGCTCTTCCCCAGCAGGGTGCGCAGATCAAGGCCAGGCTGGGGCTCCTTCCCACCATTCAGGGCGACAATGCGGGCAAACAGTTTGGACCGCTCATACATGGAATAGGTGACGGTTTCCAACACCGTCAGCGGTCGGCCCTCGGAATCGGTTTCATCCGTCTGCCAGCCCAGCCCGACAAGCTCTTGGAGTTTGTTCGAGAAGGTATTCACGTGCTGGCCAAGGAAAGCCAGGCAGTAGAGGGATGCGACATGGCTACCTTCGGTCGGAATCTCGAAGGAACCAGATTCGGATTTTGAGAAGTATCTAGGCATCGGTGTTTCTCCGGTTTTATGCGTTGGATTTAGGAAAAGATGTCGACTGGGTCGTCGTCGTTGGGGTTTAATACCTGTTCAATGGCAAATGCCAGGGCGCCGATTTGCTCAGCGGCATATTCGCCCGTCAGGTTTTCCGCCAGCCAACTCATCGTGGAAGCAACCAGCAGGGTGACAGTCCCCAGCCCCTGGCCATTGCTCAGGGTGGGCGTGGTCATCAGGGCACGATTCAGCTTGCAAAGCTCATCTGGCCTATTCGTGGAAACCAGCAGGCTTTTCATGATGGTATTGAGAGCGATCAGCTCGGCATGCAGGCAGGCAGTCGCGATTGCGACCGCGGCCACGTCAATCGGGTTTTCGTTGGGTTCGCTCATGGTGTGATACCTATTTGCTTTCGTTGGTGGTCAGGGCGCTCAGGGCCAGCTCGGCAATGCGGCGCAGGAAATAGCCCGCAACCGTCTCGTAGCAGGTCGCTTGTCCCTGCTCGGCGGCAGAGTCAATCAACTGGCACAGGTCGCTCAGGTTGCCCTCGGTGCGGATGGTGTCGAGGGTGCGATTCACGATTTCATCCTGATAGGCCCAGTAACGCTTGCCGGCCGCATTCATTGCCACGGCGGCCGGGCTGTCGGGGGTCCGATTGCAGTCGCGCCACCAGTCATTGCCCAGGTTGTCGAGGGCCTTGTTGAAGTCGTCGGTAAGCTCGTTCTCCCGCTCGTCATCGCGCCACCAGGTGATTCGGCCCTCGCTGTCGCCTTCGGGCTCATGGAATTCGAGGGTCGGATAGCCGGCCCGCAGGATGCGGCGCAGATCTTCGCGTTTCATTTCGTCCATGCCGTTGTTGATGGCGGTCTCGGGGTCGAGTTTGTTTACGGTATTTGTCATGGCTGCTTTGCTCATGTTGGTTGGGTTGGGTTGGGTTTAGGCGGCGGTCGCGGACCAGGGCTTGCCTTCCTGGCGGGCCTTGATCCACTCGAGAATGTCATCCTCGCGCCAGGCCACGGCGCCACCTTGGCCGGCGCCCAGCTTGACGGGCTTGGGGAATGTGCCGGCCTTGACCAGGCGGCGGAGGGAAGCTCGGCTATAGCCGATGGCGGCGATTACTGACGGCTCGCGGAGTAATCGCCAGGAGGGGATTGGGTGATGCGGCATACTGTTTCACCGTGTCAGGTTGAAGCGTGATGAAACAATAGGCTCGGCAAGCGGCGGCGGCTAAAGGACAGATTCAGCAGGATCTGTCCTTGCCGGAAACCCGGGGCAAAAAAAAGCCCGCGGGAGGCGGGCTGGGGTGGGGCGCTGGGGCGGGTGTCAGGCTTTGGGCCAGGTAGGCGGAAGGTATTTCACGCCGGCGCGTTGTAGGGCCTTGTAGGCGGCCTCTGGCGACATGAATTTGTATTCCTTGGCGATGATCTTGATTGCTTCCTCGCGGTCGCGAAAGGGCTCACGTCCAAGGGCGCCGTTGTCCATTTCACGCCGGGCTAGATCGGCCTCGGTGGGCCGGCGGTTGGTTGGGTATCCCGTCAGCCGGCCATAAAGCATAACGATGGGCTCCATGTCCCGCATCATGCCCCACTTCTTGCGCAATCGCTCATCCCGCATTTGGCGCACCAGGGCTATTTGCACGGGAAACTGTTTCGCCAGCTCTTCCTGCTCATCAAACGCTTCCGGGGCATAGGAGTAAAGGATGCATTCCTCGTCTAGCAACTCGAGGGCCTTATCCAGCATTTCACCGTATAGGCCTCTTTTGTCCTTGTAGACGCGGCGGGATTCACCGATGAAGAATCGCCAATACAGAACCTCCCGCTCCAGTTCGTGGATTTCCTCACTCTGGCGGTTGATGGTTCGCTCGGCAATTTCGGCAGCCTCCACGGTCAACTCCATCAGCTCGGCAAAGGCCCAGCGGTGGGGGCTGTCGAGTTCATCGTCCAGATACTCGATCAGCCAGGCCATGCGGGCAGTCTTTTCCTTGCGCTTCCGCTCGGCGTCTTCCTGCTTTTGGTTGGGGGCGGCTTGGTCGTCCATGGCTAAGCGGCCTCCCGTCTGGCGAAGGAAACAACCTTGCCAGGCTTGCCGGTCGCCAGTTCCTCAAGGTGGTGTCCCAGGCGGTTGAAGGCGTCTTTTCGCTCCGGCCGGTAGTCGTATCGCTGATAAACCCGGACCAGGCTATTCGGCTCGGCATGGTTCAAACATCGTTCGATGATGACGGGCAGGATGCCCAGCCCTTGCATGAAGGTTGCGGCGCTCCGGCGCAGATCGTGAGGCGTCCAGGGGCCTCCGGGCAGGTTGAGGGCGTGAGGGTGGGTGATGGTGCGACCTTTGATTGGGATGAAACCCGCGGGGCGCTGGCGGTCCTTCAGGCTCTTGGTAAGGGCCATGACGCTAATCGGCGTGATTGTCTCGCCCGTCTGGCGGCCATTGACCAGAAAAGGCCCGGTGCGCAGCTTGTCCAACTCTTTCAGGTGCCGGATGGCAAAGTCGGAAAGGTCCACCACATGCGGCCGGCCGCTCTTGGTGTCGGGGATGCGCCACTCGCGGCGATCCAGATCAAAATCATCCCAGCGGGCTTCCAGCAGCTCGCCCACGCGGCAGGCGGTGGCCAGGATGACCCATACCGCAGGCGGCGCCCACTTCGGCAGCCCGGCCGCGGGGAGGAGTTTCGGCAGCAGCTTGACCTCCTCCGCACTCAAAACCCGCTCCCGCGGGCCGTTGGTCTTGATGCTGGATTTAGCCAGGGCCGCGCTGGGGTCGGTGTCCAGATACCCGCGGGCCACTGACCAGCGGAGGAATTGCCGGAAGTAGCCCAGCAGGGCTTTCGCGGCGGATGGCTTGCCCCGGGCCAGGATGTTATCCACCACGGCGGCGACGTTGGCGCGGGTCAGGCTGTCAATCGGCGCATCGCCCAGGGCGGGCAGAATGGCGGTGGTGAAGTAGCGGCGTACCTCGGCCCCGCCATCCTTGTAAGCCTGGGAGATGTGCAGCCGGTCCCAGCGGTCGAAAACATCCTTGACGGTGGGCTTGGCCTCGGCAATGGCACGGGCGGCCTCCGCTTCGGCCTTAGCCCGCTCAGCGGCGGCCTTTTCCTCCTTCGCGGCTTCGATCGGGTTGATCCCTTGCCGGGCCAGGTTGCGGGCGTGATCCCGCTTCGCCCGCATTTCAGCCAGGCTGGTATCGGGCCAGGTGCCTAGGTACAGCTCATGTTGCTTGTAGTCGATTTTGAAATGGAAGCTCAGCCGGGCCACGCGGCGGGCGCCGGCTTCAGTCAGGATGCCGCGGATACCTCCACCGTCATTGATGGGCAGCTTGCCGGTATCGGGCAGTTTGGTTTTCCGCAGGGCGGTATCGGTCAGCCGGTTTTCGGTGCGGGAAATACCGGGCTTGAGGGCGGCGGGTAATTCGGCCATGGCTCAAACCTCCTCTACCTTGCCGGCCCCAAGCTCGGCCGAGTTTAGATGCTGATTTTTTCCGGCTTGATAACGCTCATACCCGGCCTGCCAATCCTCAAGGTTGCCGTCGATCGGGGCCAGGCTTCGCTTGCGGTCGAAAATGACGGCTTCTGATTCGTTGCGCTCGGCATGGAAGAGCATGATTTCATCGCGGGGAACCTCGGTGCGCAGGACCAGGGGGCGGCCGTTGCGATCGGCAAAGCGTAGGGCGAACCAGCAGGCGCAATCCCGGTCGGTGGTCCATGAATAGCCGCGGGCAGCCTGGGCATGGGAGAGGTAGGAGGTACCACGCCAGACGGTAACCACGTCGGGCAGGTGGGCCGGCAGCTCGAAGGCGGCATAACGAAACATGCTCCGCAAGGGGGCGCGGTATTCCTTTGCTGCGGCTATAACCCAGCGGTGATCGTGATCCCATACGGAAGCGAAATAGGCGCGAAAGGCGGGAATGGGTATCCGCGCTCGCCATAGCGCCACGGCGAATATGCCGCGCTTGGGGTTATCCAAGTCGCAGCTTAGGGAAAGGGCGCTCTCAGGATCGCCCGCGAAGGTCGGCGCGATCTTTTCGATCGCCCACGGTTCAGCCATGCGCTCAAGATCGCGGAGAATCAATGCGCGATAGATTTCAGTAGAATTGTCGTCAGCCATTGCCGGGCCTCTTGTCAGGTCGGTTGATGGTCAGGGCCTCGGGTCGGATTGCAGCCGGCCCGGGGCCCGTCTGTTTCGGGCCTATCCTTACCCCCACTTTTACCCCCACTTAGGTTTCTGCTACGGGTGGGCCGGGGCGAATCAGGATAAGCCTAATAATAGACGCAACTTACTGACATATCAAGGTAATCATGGGCCAGGATGGGCCGGGTTAAGTGACTGTAATCCCTTAAAATATCTGGCTACGAACCAGAGGGTCGGGAGTTCGAATCTCTCCGGGCGCGCCACTAAATCAACGACTTGGCCGCTTTAAGCGGCCTTTTCCTTTTCTGGTGTGCCCGAAAATGTGCGGAGCGGCGTCTCGATGCGGGAGGCGTGCTCGGACAGATGTTCCGGTGCCAGGTGCGCATAGCGCTGGGCCATCGTGGCGGTCTGCCAGCCTCCCATCTCCTGGAGGGCGTGCAGTGGTGTCCCTGACTGTACATGCCACGAGGCCCAGGTGTGCCGCAGGTCGTGCCACCTGAAATTCTCGATCCCGGCCCGTCCCAGGGCCTTTCGCCAGGCCGCGGTGTTGGCCGTGTGGACCTGGCGGGCGGAGGTGCCCCCGGGGGTTGCGGGATCACTTATCAGGCGGATGGCGCCCAGCTGGTGAAGCATGGCCCCTATCCGTTCTGAGGCGGGGCGCGGGGTGAGCGCGCGGACCCCCTCTCCCCGGCCCTCCCCCACGCGGGGGGGAGGGCCGGGGAGCAGCCATGTGTGCCGATCAAGCCCTAATGGGGCGTGAGGGGTCTGAACGGGGCCGGGGTGGGATGCGGGCCTGCTGGTACTTCGGGCTGGAGCGGGAGCGCTTGGCGCCGGAGGCCTGGCGGTGCGTGCGGGGGCGGCATGCCACGATGGCCGCCCTGTTCGACATCCTGGGGGCCGATGTGATGGCCCAGCATGGCTACCTGGAAGAGGTGTGGGACGAGGACCCGGCTCAGGTCGAGCCCTGGCCGGTGGTGGACATCCTGGATGACGGGCGGGTGGTGGCGCGGCGGGTGCCGCGGGGCTTCACGGGGTCCGGCGCAGATAGTCGGCGATGAAACGGTTCCCGCCCGGCCGACGGTGACGGCTCAGCGCCTTGCGCGGCGGGAAGCCAAGTGAGGCGCCGCCAAGTGGAGGGTAACCACCAACAATCATTCCGTTGACGGAATATTCCGGGTGGGCTATTTTTTTGGCCCATGATGTGGGAGGTTGAGTACACCGATGAATTCGGCGCCTGGTGGGCCGACCTGACCGCGGGCGAACAGGAGTCCCTGGCGGCGTCGGTGCGCCTGCTGGAGGAGCGTGGGCCCGCCCTGGGT
>ERZ1645187.2949-NODE-2949-length-14616-cov-23.771994_pt1 | contig 14616 bp, 13 predicted proteins | sample MGYA00575352_ERZ1645187 | MGnify/ENA primary metagenome ERZ1645187 (study PRJEB40837, sample SAMN11349314) | freshwater sediment metagenome | isolation source: river sediment | host: Sediment | place: India: Wazaribad , New Delhi | collected 2017-02-21 ...
CAAAGATAAGAACTATCCTTCTGATTCACCAATTTTGGGACATGCTATGCTGATTATGCCTGTTTTTTTATAACATTGCACTATGATTGATTATAATCCGAAAGAGTGGTTTACCTTTATTTTTCGCTTTCACAAAAATGACACGCTCCGCAAGCTGCTGCCCGTTATGGCGGGCATCGTGGTGTATTGCACCGTGATTGCTTATTATGAACTGAATTACATCAAACTCGCGGAAACCATCGCGGAACTGAAGAATATCTCCATCCTGCATTCCATCCTCGGTTTTGTAATCTCGTTGTTGCTCGTATTTCGTACGAATACGGCCTATGACCGCTGGTGGGAAGGACGGAAGCTGTGGGGCGCACTAATCAATAATTCCAGAAACCTGATGATGTTGCTGAATAGTATGGTGAAAGACAAAGAGGAAAGGAGTTATTTCCGCAACATGATTATCAATTATGCCTATGCATTGAAAAATCACTTGCGCAATACCGTAGTCGAGTCGGAGTTTGTCATGCAACTGAACAGCACGGAAACACTGCAATACAAACGCGATGAACATATTCCCAATCAGCTGGCACAACAACTGATAACCCGGGTGATGCAACTGGTGGAAAAGAAGGAACTGAGCACGGAGCAGGTGTGGCTGGTGAATCAGAATTTACAGGCGTTCACGGATATCTGTGGTGGTTGTGAGCGCATCAAGAAAACGCCGATTCCGTTTTCCTACAGCGTATTTTTCAAGAAGTTTATTTTCTTTTATATCATGACTATGCCATTGGGCTATGTCTTTTCCCTGGGGTATTATGCCGCTCCGATAATCGTATTTATCTTTTACGTACTTGCCAGTATGGAACTGATTGCGGAGGAAATTGAAGATCCTTTCGGACAGGATGCCAATGATTTGCCCACGGATAATATCTGTGCTGCCATCAAACAAAGTATGTACGAACTGGAGCAGGTTTAAACGGCATATATTATGGCGTACTGACTGCCCAGTATATCGCTGATGGCTTGGTGCAGTGCGCGTGCCTGTGCATGGAAAGTTGTCCATTCCGCTTCGTCCCACATGGATGTATCGGCAGGATAGTCAGGATCAAAACTGTTCCTGTATTCGTTGTCGAGTCTGATTATTTCCTGTAAAATCTCTGCAGGTAGTAGTAATGCCGCAGCCTGAATACAGTTTCCCTGATGGTCAAAAATACCGGCATCGGCAGGGCCGGCGCCAAACTGAAGTTTTGCCGCTTCATTAGAAGGCCATAGACATCCGCCACTACCATAATCAAAGTAGAATTGGAACTGATATATCGGGGATTCCTGAATAGGGGGCATAATTTGCTCCGGAATGGATTAGATAGCACTCATTTTTAGCGCAGTCACAGCGGCTTCTACGCCTTTGTTGCCATGTTTTCCACCTGCGCGGTCAAGTGCTTGCTGTTCATTATTCGGCGTGAGTACGCCAAATATAAACGGGATATTGTGTTCGATATTCAGCAACTGCAGCGCATTTGCCACAGAGGTGTTGATATAGATATCGTGGTCTGTTTCGCCTTTGATGACACAGCCGAGGCAGATAACAGAAGATACATGATGGCGTACTGCCAGTTGTCGTGCAGCAAACGGCAATTCAAAGGTGCCGGGCACGTAGGATACAAGGATATCCTTGTCCGCCACGCCGTGTTGCAATAAAGTTTCGATACAACCTTTGAGCAATTCAAAGGTGATGTGTTTGTTCCATTCTGCTACTACAATTCCGAACGATTTACCATTGCCATTCGGCACTTTCTCGGTATCGTAGCTGGACAGGTTTTGCAATGCAGATGCCATAATCAGTATATTACAGTGCTTCCGCTTCCAGTTTGGCAATATACATTTCTGCCGCTAAGCCTTCCTGAGAATTCGGATATGCGTTGTTGATTTTTTTGTACAATTCCAATGCTTCTTTTTTCTTGCCGCTTTGCTCCAGTGCCAGCGCAGCGCGATACAGATAAGTCGGCGTCGTCAGTTCATTGTCGGTCGCTTCGCCGGCTTTGATATAATTGTCAATCGCCTTATCCATTTGCTTTTGTTCCGCGTAAGCGTCACCGATGCAGCCGAATTTGCGGGCGGTGAGGACACCGTCTTCCGTGGAGAATTCTTCCAGGTGCTTGATGGCGGCGGCAAAGTTGCCCATTTTCAGCTGACATACACCGGCACCGAAATGCGCGCGGTTACCGGCAGCCGTATTGCCGTATTGTTTGGCAATCGCCTCAAAGCCGAGGTGCTTTCCATCGCCGTTCAGTGCAGCTGACAGGGAGTCCATTTCAAAATAGCGCTGAGCATATACAATCGCGTCTTTGGCTTTTTCCTCTTTCGGGCCTTTCACCAGGTTGTTGTAACCCCACCAGCCGCCGGCAGCGATAGCTATCGCCGCAACGCCACCTAAAATGACATTCTTGTATTTTTCAAAAACGTATTCCGCGTTATTGTAGACTTCGTGGATTTTCTCATTTCCTTCATCCAAAATATCGTGTTGTTTGCCGGAAGTTGGTTTCTTTGCCATATCTGAAATTTAAAACTAGAGGGCAAAGGTACGATTTTATCATTAATTTGGAAATTTTTTTATCCGATTTCACCCTCCGTTTCCGTATTCCACAATTTTGGTGGTATCTTTGAACAATGTCAGCCATTTCGCTCGCCATACGTTCCATTCAGCTTACCAATTACAAGAATTACGATTTCCGGCAGTTCGACTTGTCGGAAAAGATAAATCTGATAGTGGGCAATAATGGACTGGGAAAAACGAACCTGCTGGATGCCCTGTATTATAGCTGTATGACCAAGAGCAACCTGACATCGGCAGATGCGATGGTGATCCGGTTCGGTGAGGATTTTTTCCGTATTGCGGCCAATATCTGTAAGGATGAGGTAGAACATTTTGTGGAGGTGAAGTATCGCCGGCAGGAGAAGAAAGAAATTCTGCTCGACAGGCTGAAGATGGAACGGCAGGCAGATTTCATCGGTCGCTTTCCCTGTGTGATGATTACGCCCGACGACCACCAGCTCATCAGTGGCAGCAGCGAACAGCGCCGGCGTTTCATGGATGTCACTATTTCCCAGTTTTCGCAGGAGTATCTCGCGCAGCTGATGTTATATAATAAGGTTCTGCAGCAGCGCAACGCTTTGCTGAAATCCTTTTACGAACAGCGCCGCTTCGACCGTTCTCTGCTGGATGTTTATACCGAAAAGCTGGTGAATGCGGGACGTATTATCAGTCGCTACAGGATGGATTTTGTACATCAGCTCGTGCCGGTTTTTCATCAGGTGTACCGTCAGATATTTGAAGGAAATGAGGGGGTGGAAATAATCTATGATTCGGATGTGCAGCAGGCGGACTATGCCGCAGTGATGGCCGCGGCGGAGCAGCAGGATACGCAGGCACAGCGCACTACACGTGGCATCCATACGGACGACCTGCAACTGGAACTGAACGGCATGCCTTTGCGGAAAATCGGATCTCAGGGGCAGCAGAAGACTTTTCTGTTGTCATTGAAACTGGCACAGTACGAATTGTTAAAAGCCAATAAAGGTTGTAAGCCTTTGTTGTTACTCGACGATATTTTTGATAAATTAGACCCGCAAAGAATAGCGGCTATATTCCGCCTGGTAAGCAGCGACGCGTACGGACAGGTTTGTATCACGGATACCAAGGAGCGGGAGATAGGTGCGCTGTTGCAGGAAAATAATATTCAGTCATTTAAATTTATTCCACTTGGCCAAGTATAGAAACAGCAGATTTGTAAGCCTGAAAGATGTGCTGGACGACATGATACGTGACATGCGTATCGATGGCAAAATGGAGGAAATGAATGTCCGCAAATACTGGTATGAACTGATGGGGGCTTACATCACCAATCATACTTCCCGCATTTATTACCGCGATGGTAAGTTGTTTGTAACGATGGATTCTTCCGCACTGAAGCAGGAATTGTTTATGGCGCGCGAGAAAATCCGTGCCGACCTGAATAAGCGCATGGAAAAGGAAGTCATCAAAGAGTTAATCCTTCGCTGACAGACTAGTTCAGATTGCTGAAGTCGACCGGTACTACTCTCGAAATTCCCTGTTTTACCATGGTAACACCGTAAATGGCATCTACGCTCGCCATGGTAGATTTGTTGTGTGTTACAATGATGAACTGTGAATTCGCGGAGAATTTGCGGATGGCGTCGTTGAACTTGCGGATGTTGGTATCATCGAGCGGCGCGTCCACCTCATCGAGGATACAGAACGGCGCCGGCTTGTAGAGATACAAACCGAACAACAGCGACAGCGCCGTCAGCGTTTTCTCACCACCCGACAGCTGATTGATGCTTTGCGGGCGTTTCCCTTTTGGTTTCGCGATGATATCGATTTCAGATTCCAGCGGATCATCCGGATTTACCAGTACGAGGTCGCAGTTGTCGTCCTGTGTGAACATACTGCGGAATACATTGATGAAGTTTTCCCGCACGGCGTGGAAGGTCTCTAAGAACTGACCTTTTGCCGTGTTTTCAATTTCCTGCATGGTTTCCATGAGGTTTGCCTTAGCATCAATCAAATCCTGTTTCTGCGCTGTGATGAAATCAAAACGCTCTTTCATTTCATTGTAGGCTTCTTCCGCCATCGGGTTCACTTCGCCGAAGTTGTCGATGCGACGTTTTACTTTGTCGAGTCGGTCCTGCAACTCTTCGCGGCCGGTTTCCGGCAATTCCGGTTGTGCGGCAAATGCCTCTGCATCAATATGGAATTCGATGGATAAGCGCTCCTTCAGTACGTTCAGTTTCAGCTTCAGTTCGCTCAGCATTTCTTTCTTATCCATGATTTGCTGTTCGATAGACTGCTTCAGTTTATTTTTATCGCGGATGCTGTCTTCGATAGCGGTAATACCTTCTTTTACTTTGTAATAGTCGGATTCCTGATCGGAGAGTGTCTGCATGTGCGCTTCTTTTTCCTTGTATGCCAGTGAAAGCGCCTCTTCCAGTTCGAGGATATTATCTGTCAGTTGGTCAATCTGTATCTGCGCATCTTCGATGTCAGTAGTCGCCTGTTCGAGCCGGCGTTTGTTTTCTTCTAATTGCTGTTCTTTGTAAGCCAGTGTCTGCTGATTGGATTTCAGTTTGTTTTCCTGTTGGATAAACTGAATGTTCGCCTGGTTGAAAGTCTGCGACAACTGATTGTATTGTTCATTGGCGCGGCGGAAATCATTTTCCAGATTATCCAGTGCTGATTTGTGCTGCTGTGTAGTGCGTACCGCCTCTGCTAAAACTTGTTTCAGCGGATCCATTTCCAACTGCAATTGTTCCATCTGAATACGGAGTGCCTGTTCCTGAGAACTGATTTTTCCGATGGAATTTTCCTCGCTTTCAATCTTGGATTTTTTGGCGACCAGTTCTTTCTCAAACTGTTGCAATTGATTGCTTTCGCGCTCGATGACATTTCGGAAGGAATTGACCTTCAGGTGTTGCAGTTCGTTGTAGTTGTCCTGCGTTACCTTTTTCAGGTTCATCACTTCTGTCTCCAGTTCCTTGATTTCCTTTTCCAGAATTTCCAGGTTTTTCAGACGTCCCAGTCGTTTTCCTTCAAACAATCCCACGGCGCCACCGCTGATTTGCTTGTCGGATTTCAGTAAATGTCCGGTGTGAGAAATGACAAAAACATCTTTTTTGTTGTCGAGTTGCTGAAACAACTGATTCACGTCGGTGCCTTCCTGTGCGATATAGATGCCGTTCAGCAAATAGCGCAATACCGGTTGGTATTTTTCGTCAATCTGCACGACATCGATGGCAGGCTTTGCATTGCTGAGTGCCGGCTGTGCAGTATTGGTGGCTAGATTTTTAAAATAATCCAGAATCAGGAAACTGGCTTTGCCCACCGCGCTCTGCGAGAGAATGTCGATGGCGTTGAGTGCCTCATTTTCCGTGTCTACCACAAAGTTGTTGAGGTAAGGTTGCAGCACACTTTCGATGGCGACGCGGTATTTTTCTTCCGAATAAATGATATCCGACAGCAGCGGCGTGTCTTTCAGCCAGTTGACATTTTTCTTTAAAAACTTGATAGACTCCGGAAATCCTTCCAGATTATCTATCATATTTTTGGTTAGTTTGAATTCGTTGTTTTTGGCGTCGAGGATACGGTTTTTGTTGGTCAGTTCCTGACGCAGTTGTTCCGTTTTTTCTTCGAGCAGGCTGATTTTTTCGAGGTTGTCCTCTTCCTTTCTGCGAAGGTCTTCCACCAGCATTTTCTGCTTTTCAATCTTGCTTTCCGTTTGTTCGATATCTGCACGCAGCGTATCGAGCGTCTTCATGCGCTCTTCATTCTCAAACATCGATTGTTGCGCGCTGCGTTGCAATGCCTCGTATTGCGAGTCTTTTACGGCAATCAGTTTTTCCGTTTCGGCTATCTTGTTATTGCTGAGTGCATAGGTATTGCGGGCTTCCTCGAGGTTGTTGCGGAATTCCAGATTGGTGTTGCGCTGCGTTTCCAGATCTGCTTTCGCTGCTTCAAAAGTGACGCGTACCACCTCCAGTTTCTGCTCATCGTCCTGGTTATAGGTTTTTAGTTGCTCAATTTCTCTGCGCAGGTTTTCCATGATGGAGGTCGCCTGTGAAATCTGGTGGTTGAGCTGATAGATTTTATCTTTGAGAAAAGCGGATTTTTGTTCGTCAATTTTTTTCTGACTTTCCTTTTCCTGCAATTCCGCGAGAAACTGATTCAGTTGTTTCTGCTGGTCGGAGAGGGAACGTTCTTTGTCAAGTACCGCCAGTTTTTCCTTTTCCAGTGTGGCTTCCTGACTTTCCATCTGGGTGTTGATTTCCAGTCGCTGGTCTTCGAGTCCTTCAATTTCCTTGTTGGATAAAGTGAAACTTTCCTGAATCCCGTGCAGTTCGTATTTGGATAAGTCGATGCTGATGACTTTGTATTCTTCCTTGTAACTTTTGTACTGTTTTGCTTTTTTAGCCTGAGATTCCAGCGATTTCAGGTTCTTCTCAATTTCAAACAAGAGGTCGCTCACGCGGTTGAGGTCGGCTTCCGTTGCATTCAACTTCAGGAGTGTCTCTTTCTTTCTGTTTTTGTATTTGGAAACACCGGCAGCCTGCTCAATCAGGGTGCGGCGCGCATTATCCACGTTGTTCAGAATCTGATCAATCATCTTCAACTCGATGATGGCATAGGAATCGGTGCTGATACCCGTGTCCATAAACAGGTCCTTGATGTCTTTGAGTCGGCAGGAAACGCCGTTGAGTTTGTAGGTGCTGTCTCCGTCGCGTTCTACCATTCGGGTAATGGTTACACTGGAAAATTCCGTAGGCAGGAGGTTGCGGGTGTTGTCGAGGGTCAGGGAAACTTCCGCGATGTTCGCGGCGGCTTTGTCCTTGGTGCCGTTGAAAATCATATTATCCATCTTCTCGAGTCGGAGCGCCTTCGTCTTCTGCTCGCCCAATACCCAACGAATGGCATCCACCACATTGGACTTGCCACAGCCGTTGGGGCCGACAATACCCGTAATGTTGTTTTCAAAGTTGATTTGCGTTTTGTCGGCAAAACTCTTAAATCCTTTAATTTCCAAACTTCTCAGCCTCATCGGTCAGTAATTCTTTTAGTGTGGTCATTCAATGTACACCGTCTTATCCGGTTTTCGAACCGACAAATATACGAAAAAATCAGGGTGAATTTTTGGGGAATAACCGGTTTATTTACTGACATTTTTTGCCGGTTTCAGCCGCAGTTGGTGGATAAAAAAGTAAATGTAGAGGTATTGTTCCTTTAAATGTTGATAATGTGGTTGTTATTTCCGGATGTCGGATGTTTTTTATGAATCAACAAAGAGCGAAAGAAATAAAAAAAACCTACTGTAAGTGGTTTGTTTACAGTAGGTTGTCTTTTTTTAGGTGACCGCGGAAGGATTCGAACCCTCAACCCTCAGAGCCGAAATCTGATATTCTATCCAGTTGAACTACGCAGCCATCGGAAATGGAATTCCGGTGCAAAAATAATAAATTCTTACGTCTTTAAATTCTTTTCTGCAAATTAATTGTTCATCGTACCTTGCAGCTAAAATTGATGCTATGGAAACCAGACGTGTATCCGAAACCTTAAATATTCAGACTGAACTTATTATGCCCGGTCATACCAATCCGATTGGCAATCTGATGGGCGGCAACCTGCTGAGCTGGATGGATGTTTGTACCGGTATCTCCGCGATGAAACACAGCGGCGGCATTTCCGTTACGGCCAGTCTGGATAATGTATCTTTCAATCTTCCCATCAAAATGGGCGATATCGTGATTCTCAAATCCTTTGTTACCCGCGCATTTTCCACGTCCATGGAGGTTATCTGTGAGGTTTTTATTAAAGATATCAAAACGCAGGCGGAGGTGAAGTCGCACGAGGCATTTTTCGCTTTCGTAAGCCTGGATTATGAAACAAAAAGGCCGATTAAGGTATCGCCGGTTGTGCCCGAAACAGACCGTGAGAAGGAATTGTTTGAGAGTGCCCTGCACCGCAGAGAACTCCGTCTCATCAATGCCGGCAAACTGAAGCCAAAGGATGCAGTAACGCTGCGCGATTATTTCGATGAAATATAAACCTAGTACTGAATCAGCATATGCTCTTTCTGGCGCTGTTCTCTGCGCAGAAATACAATGCCCATTTCAAAGATATCGATGGTTAATGTCACCTTTTCATGGTTCTTGATATATTCCCATGCTTCCTGCATTTCTTCGCTCCAGTGGATGTCGTCAAACAGTAACACGGTGTCATTGTGGCAATATGGTAATACCGTATTGAAATAATCGATAGTAGGTTTTTCGCGGTGGTTGCCATCGATGAAAATCAGGTCGAACTTGCCGCGTTGTTCGCAGATGCGTTTCAGTTCCTGATCAAAATTGCCTACCACCAGATCAATATTTTTCAGGTGTAATTTTTTGAAATTCTCTGCCGCTACCGCCGCGATGGATTCGCTGCCTTCCACCGTGATAACACGTGTATTCGGATGGGCGGAAGCCAGATAGCTGGTAGTAATGCCGAGGGAAGTGCCGAGTTCCAATATAGAATTAGCCTTGAAATGGCGTACCATCATATACAGCAGATGCCCGTATTTTTCCTTTTTGACACTTTTTCGGACGATACTGCTGATTTTTCTTTTGCTGGTTTTGAGAGACTTAGAGCCTGCACCTAAATCCACTACTTCAATCTCGGTATCATTGTCCTTCAGGGAATCGCGGAGGTTCTCAATACGTTCGTAATCGCCGTACAGCAATTGTTTTTCAAACACCTCCGTCACCAGCCGGTATACAAACGGCGAATGTATTTTATACTTCGTCAGCGAGGACACCGTGTAGTGTACATATTCTGCTATTTGAAATAGATTTGGCAGCATAGCTGCAAAAATACAGATTCTTATTGTAATTCCCGGATAATCCTTATCCACGAATATGGATATTCCGTATTTTTAATGCAGGATGAAGATTCCCGTTATACCACACTGGCCGCTGATCGGAAATGCATGGGCTATTTCTCAGGATATCCTCGGATTTCAGCAACGCAATTTCCGGCGATACGGCAATACTTTTATGTTTTATCTGCCTTTCGGACAGCGGGTGGTGCTGACGTGTGACAAAGACGTATTCAAACATATTCTGCAACAGCAACACAAAAATTACCGCAAGGATTATGACAGTAATAAATTGAAGCTGGCATTGGGAAATGGACTGCTCACCAATGAAGGGGAATCATGGTTCCGGCAGCGCAGGCTGGCGCAACCCGCTTTTTACAAAAAGCGACTCGAAGGTTTTTTTGATACCATGAATCAGCTCACGCTCGCGCATCTGCAGGAGCTGTCGGCAGACAGCGAAGCAACCGTGCAGATTGACCGGGAAATGATGCAGCTGACTTCCAAGATTGTTATTGAAACATTGCTGGGAAAAGATATCGGAGATGAAATGAGTCAGTTGCAACAGCATATCACCTTCATTCAGGAACATCTGGTCAATCTGATTCGACGCCCTTTCTATCGCTTCAGCTCAAAGTGGAATGGAAAAGAACAGCAGTTTCAGCAAACCATGCGGGATTTCGATGCTATCCTGTATGCGATTATCCGCCAGCGCAAAGCCGCCGCTCCGCAGAACGACTTGTTGAGTATGCTGATGGATGCCCGCGACGCGGATACCGGAGAGGGTATGAGCGACCGGCAGCTGCGCGATGAATTGCTCACGATTTATGTGGCAGGACACGAAACGTCAGGTTATGCCTTGTCGTGGGCGATATATAACCTGTGTACGCATCCGGCATCTTACCAAAAGGCAGTGGCGGAAGTGCAGGCCGTGATGTCTGACGGACAACTTACGGTGGAAAATTACAAGTCGCTGGTGTATCTGAAACAGGTGATAGATGAAACGCTGCGGCTCTACCCGACAGCTTATCTGCTGAGCCGTGAAAGCAAAGCGGCGGAAACGGCCTGCGGACTGGAGATTCCGGAGAAAACGTTGTTTTTACTGAGTACATATTTTCTGCATCGCCATCCTGATTACTGGCAGGAACCCGATGCATTTATTCCGGAGCGATTCGATGGGAATACGAATGTGTTGTTCAACAGCGAAGCGTATTACCCTTTTGGTGGCGGCCCGCGCATGTGTATCGGATTTCATTTTGCCACCATGGAAATAACCATAGTATTGGCGCAGTTGCTGTACCACTTTGATATCAGCCTGACTGCTAACGGAAAGCCGGTGGTGGCGGAGCCGCTGATTACCTTGAAACCGAAGGACGGTATTCATGTGCGGCTGACTAAGAAGTTAACTTAATTGGTTACGCGGTTCACTTTGTAGTCGATGATTTCCATCGGCGTTCTGCCTTTGTAGGCCGGATTGGTAAACTCGGAATAGTAAGTGGAATAGCACAATCCGCGCAAGCCGAGATTCAGCTGTCGCAAAGTGGAGGCGATGATGCCTTCGCTGTCATCTTCCTGTGCGGCTTCAAATTTTCCCACCAGCCATCTCAGGATGCCGTTGGGTAGGAAAGAAAAAATAATGAGCACGAGATTCAGCGAAGTGAAATCGTCTTTCGGCACATTCACGGCCAGTGTATTCAGGAAATGCAATCCCGCTACTTCTTCGTAGGCGGGAAATTCTCCGTTCTTAGGACAATAGATATTGCCGATTTTGGTTAATCCTTTGACAGCTCTGTTTGAAAATGTATTCATATCGTGGAGATAGAAAATGAAAAATCGTTTTTTATTTTAAAAGTTGTGTAGCCAACCGGTGTCCCAGTGATTTAATGGTCAATCCCGGATTAATGCCCGGCGCATTCGGATAAATACTGGAATCCGCGATGTACAGCGTTTGCTCGCCGTGCACCTGGAAGTCAGGATTCACTACGGATTTTGATGCATCTGTTCCCATCACACAGCCGCCCATCAGGTGAAGACCGAAGTAGAAATTTGATTTGAAAATTTCTTTAGCACCCGCGGCATTCATAATGTTTTCAATGGCATGCAGACCTTTGTCGCGGCGCGTTTTATCCTGATCAGTCAGTGGTTTTACGATAGTGAGTTTTCCCTTGTTGTCACATTTTATTTCTCCGATATTCTCGTCGCGCACGGCCACTTCAATACATTGCATGTAGCGGTATTGTTTCATATAGTGCTGGTGTTTCGCGCCGGTCACATTCATCAGCATGCCGATGGAAATCGGAGAGGCGAATACGTTTTCCAACTTGAAACCCTGAGCCCGGAAGTTCGGATCTTTGGAAGCCACTGACTGGAACATGCCTTTGTGCGCATCCACCGGTTCGTTCTGAAAACCCAACCACATGAACTGAGGGTGAGAGGCAAATTTCTTGCCCAACGCCGGCAGTTTGGAGGCGTAGCCCGACATCGTCATGATGCGCGTACTGCCGAAAGCACCGCCGCAGAGGATAACTTTCTTCGCTTCCAGTGTCACCGGTTTGCCCTGGTGAAATCCATGTATTTTGCAGGTGTCTTTATTGGGTTCTACTTTATATATTTCTGTTTCTGCCTGAATTTTCAAGCCTTCCTTTTCCGCTTTCTGGATAAATGCCACGAGTGAGCTTTGTTTGGAATCGCGGAAGCAGCCGCCCAGACAACCTACACAGTCATTGCCTTTGTCGGCGCCGCAGTCGCTTTGACCTCTGCGCAGGAAACCCCATTTGTAGCCGAGTTTATCGCAGGCATCCGCAAATAAAATCCCGTTAGGTCGCATCTCTTCGCGCTTAAAGGTGTGCAATACCATATCGCTTTCCACCTGAGAATAATGTGGGTCCATTTGTTCCGGTGTGAACCAGTCCACGCCACTTTCCGCTCGCCAGTCGTTGAAGGCGATATCATCAAAGCGATCCATCAGACACTGATAAACGATAGAGGAACCGCCCACCATTTTGGTACGCAGAAATCCCATTTTCCCGTTTTGTGCAAACTCAATACCACCGCCCCAATAGAGTTGCGCGGAGGTTTCAGCTTCGGTTTTCGGGAAGGTGTCTTTGCGGTAAAATTTGCCGGCTTCCAGCAATAAAACATTGGCGCCGCTTTTATTCAGGTAATAGGACAAAGCACCGCCTCCGGAGCCTGAACCAACAACAATAAAATCGTAAATCATGGTGTGTAAGTTGTAAATGAGTTGCTCACTAAATGTAAGTACAAGATAATGATTAAATGCAGCTAATAAAATTAAAGAATTGTTTTTTTTGCGGAACTATGATAAATATCATTTTGTTCCGCGCAGCACCTGTCTATAGTTGTCCGCTGTCAGTTTTTTATATCATAGCCGTCGACACAGCGGCGACATCCGGGAGGCTTTTCCCGTTGTATTGGATGCGAATGCTGCTGTTGCTCTTTTGTATTTCGTGGCTAGTTATCCAGATGTTGTAGTCAAAGGAAAGCGAGAGCAAGAGTTGTTGTTTTGCGATGGTTGTTTGTCCGTTTTCTGTGAGTAGTTGCGGTTTCACTTTATATTGTGTGTAATAATCCAGCGCGATTAAATCCTGCAGAGATACGTCTTCCGGAAAATGCTGTTGCGCGTATTGCAGCAATATATCGTATACCTCCCGAAGTGTGTAGGAGAGACCGTTTTTCTGTTGCAGGAAATAGCTGCCGAGTCCCTGCAGGAAATCAAAAATGCTGTAGGTGTTGGTTATATATCGCAGTGTGTGGCAGGCTCTTTTTTTGTTCCAGTAAATTTCCAGTGCATGCTCTAAATCCAGGATTTGCTGTATTTCCGCGCGACTCAGGTAATTGCTTTCTATCAGTTGATACGGCGGTTCGTGGTCAAACAGAAAGCCGTGTTGCACGTGTTTGTCGCGCACCGGCGTGCCCTTCAGTAATTTTAAAAATCCCAATTGCAGTTCCGGTGCGAAGAGTTTAAATACTTCTTCAAATGAATACCGGATATCGCTATAATAATCCAGTGGCAAGCCGACAATCAGATCGAGGTGCATTTCGATTTTGTCGGACAGCGCCTGTATGATGCTTTTTGTTTTGTCGAAATTTTGTTTGCGGCTCACTTCCAGATTCGCCTTCTGGTTGACGGTCTGTATGCCGATTTCGAAGCGGAATAATCCCGGAGGCACTTTCTCTTGAATGAACTGAATAATATCCGGATGCACGATATCGGCTGTTATCTCAAACTGAAATACATTGCCCGGCCGATGATGCGCCAGAATGAAATCAAAAACATCAATCGTGAAATTTTTCTTGATGTTAAAGGTGCGGTCGAGGAATTTGATGACACGTCCGTGTTGCATCAGAAAGAGCAGTGTCGCCTTTATACTCGCATCCGGCAGATAGCGCACTTTGTTATCGAGGCTGGCGAGGCAGAATTCGCATTTGTAAGGGCAGCCTCTGGAGGTTTCGAGGTAGAGCACTTTGTTGCGCAGCAGCTCGACATCATCATCCGCATATGGCATGATGTCCGCCATCTGTTGCAGGTCGAACATAGGGGCGGGTTTGTTTTCCTGCACGCTATCTGATTTTTTGAAGATGAGTCCCGGCACATGGTCTGTGTGCGGATAGGCATCCAGCAATTGCTGAAAGGCTGTTTCACCTTCGCCGGCGATGATAAAATCTACTTCCGGCCGTGCGATGACATCTTCCCATTCGTAGCTCACTTCCGGACCACCAAGCAGGATGCGTACTTCCGGCCGCAGCGCCTTGATAAGTCGGGCCACTTGCAGCGTTTGCGTGATATTCCAGATATAACAACTGAACGCCACCATGTCGTATTGCGCACAGTGTTCCGCCACCGGTTGCTGTGCTTCGTTGATGGTGAACTCCTTCCAGTCCAGTCCCTCGCGGTGCTTATTCAGCTGATATAACAGCCTTATCGCAAGATTGGTGTGGATGTATTTGGCATTCAGAGTGGTGAGCAGCACGCGCATAATGCAAAGATACGACTATCTTCTTTGTGTGAATCAGGATTCCTTACTTTCGTAATGGATAATTGAAAATGGAGAATGAAAGATTTAGCAGAGGCTTGGTATAGTGAAATTGATTTTAAGGTTTTATGGGTTCAGACCCTGAAACAAGTCCAGGTTGACATAAAGTGAATATGTAATAAGAGTAAGAAGAAATATTTCAATTCCTTCTT
>ERZ1645187.2950-NODE-2950-length-14616-cov-6.852620_pt1 | contig 14616 bp, 21 predicted proteins | sample MGYA00575352_ERZ1645187 | MGnify/ENA primary metagenome ERZ1645187 (study PRJEB40837, sample SAMN11349314) | freshwater sediment metagenome | isolation source: river sediment | host: Sediment | place: India: Wazaribad , New Delhi | collected 2017-02-21 ...
GAATCAGGTCGGCCTGCCGCGACAGGTCGATATGCGCCATCGCGTTCGGCATCCGGGCATCCCATTGATCCAGATACACCGGCTTGCCGGAGAGAGCCTGAAAGGTCGTGGCGGTAACGAAATGCGTTGCGCCTTCAGTCATCGCCACCTGGACATCGGCGCCCTGCTTGCCGAGCAGGCGAACCAGTTCAGCCGCCTTGTAAGCCGCGATGCCGCCGGTCACACCGAGAACGATGCGTTTTCCCTGTAATTCCATTGTCTTGCCGCTAGAATGCAATTTTTCGATTCTAACGGAAAGCTCATGGGAATCAGCGACTGGCCGGAAGGGGAACGCCCGCGCGAGCGCCTGCTCGCCCTCGGCCCGGAAGTCCTTTCCGATGCCGAACTGCTGGCCATTTACCTGCGTGTGGGCGTGCGCGGCAAGAGTGCTGTGGATCTGGCACGCGAACTTCTTGCCCGCTTCAACGGACAGCTGGGTGCGCTGGTCGAAGCATCGCTAGATGAACTGGCGAGCGTTTCCGGCATCGGCATGGCGAAAGCGGCGCAACTGAAAGCCAGCTTTGAACTCGCCCGCCGTGCGCTGACGCAGGAAATGCAGGCGCGGGACAGCTTCACTTCGCCCGGCAAGGTTCGCGACTGGCTGCGCCTGAGACTGGCGCAGCGCGCGCAGGAAGTCTTCATGGCACTGTGGCTCGATGCGCAGAACCGGCTGATCAAGGCCGAAGAGCTATTTACCGGCACCCTGTCGCAGACCTCTGTGTACCCCCGCGAAGTGGTCAAGGCAGCGCTGGCAAACAATGCAGCGGCAGTCATCCTGGCTCACAACCATCCCAGTGGCGTTGCCGAGCCATCGAGTGCCGACGAAATGCTGACCCGCAATCTGAAAGCTGCGCTGGCCATGGTCGATGTCCGTGTACTGGACCATTTCATCGTCGCCGGCAATGCCCTACCACTTTCCTTTGCCGAACGCGGACTACTTTAGGTGCACAAAGGGCTTGAAATTACCAAGCGCCATCGGTTATACTCACGGGCTTTCTTCTAGCGAATTCTGGAGCACCATCATGGCGCGAGTCTGCCAAGTAACGGGTAAAGCCCCGATGGTTGGGAACAACGTTTCCCACGCCAACAACAAAACGAAGCGCCGCTTCCTGCCGAACCTGCAGTATCGTCGTTTCTGGGTTGAAACTGAAAACCGCTTCGTGCGTCTGCGCGTTTCCAACGCCGGCCTGCGCATCATCGACAAGAAGGGCATTGATGTCGTTCTCGCCGATCTGCGTGCCCGCGGCGAAGTCTGATAAGGAAGGATACGAAAAATGGCTAAAGGCGGTCGCGAAAAGATCAAGCTGGAATCTACAGCTGGTACCGGACACTTCTATACCACCTCCAAGAACAAGCGTACGACGCCTGAGAAACTGGAGTTCATGAAGTACGATCCGAAGGCCCGTAAGCACGTCGCTTACAAGGAAGTGAAGCTGAAGTAATTCGGCACACTCCAGCATTCGACAAACCCGCCTTTCGGCGGGTTTTGTTTTTTACCACTAATAGACCCTATAGAAACTCATATTACGGGGATTTTTCGCGTAATACGCGAAACGCAATTTCCCTGAGTTTCCGCCGTGCCGTCCGTTCTGGACCCGCACCTTCCCTGTCCGTAAGAACTGCGTACCTTGCCCAAAGGCTGTCTTCGGCGTCCCGAAGATTTGCCCACGAACGATATTTCGCGCAAATTGAAAATATTTCGCGCAATACGCTAAACTTGTGCACATGAAGCGAAATATGGTCACATTGCGCGAAGCCAATACGTTGGCTGAAAAAGAAAACTTCCAGGTAAATCACCTGGAAGACGCAGACTCTTTCGGCTTCACCGGTGCAGTACGTATCCACATGGAGAAGCTGTTGGGGCTATTCCGCCGGCACATGCGCGGGACGCGCTCAAACAAGGAGAACAGCCTTGAACGCGCCATGTCATGCGTCCAGGCCTTCGTGCGCTTTACCAAGCGGCCGATCTGGCTTTGGACCAAGGAAGATCTGCCTGCCTTCCTAGAACACAAGCACGACACCATCGTCGGAGGGGCCTCGGCACAGACACAGGCAGGCTACATCACCTACCTACGCATCCTTCAGAATTTCCTGATGACCGACCTTGGGTTGCGTAACGAGATTCATCAGAAGTTTGGCGTCCAATTGCAGGAGTGGGTTGATGCCACGAACTCGATCGTCATCAAGAGCAAAAAGAACAAGCGGAAAAAGCTTACCCATGCACTCTCAGATGATGAGTTCATGATGCTCATAGATGAGTTCTCAGCCGCCATAGAGCTGGCCTTCCAGTCCAACAGCAAGGCACGGTACCCCTTGGCCCGAGACAAGGTAATGACGCTGGTTGCCTATACCTACGCACTTCGCGTGTCGGAACTGGTGAATCTTCATCTTTATAACTTCCAGCCTGACAAACGCTACCCTCAATTCAAGCAATTCGCATCCGTCGATTTGATCGGCAAGGGGGATTACGAAGGCTCCACCCACGCCTTGGATCCATCGATCGTTGAAGTCATGGAGTGGTATCTGGAATACATCCGTCCCGCCTTCCAAGACCAAGACACCGAAGATCTCGATCTGGTCTTCTATTCTCAGCAAGGCGGCCCGGTAACAGACGAACAATTCCGCCGGCGCCTGCTAGATATCGGACAACAAGCCGGGATCAAAAAACGCGTTACTCCCCATATGCTGCGCCGGACCAACGCAACCGATTCTATGGACCTGCTGGGCCCCGTAGGCACCCAGAAAAACATTCGTCACAAGAACGTAGCGACGACCTACGATAGCTACTATCGCCCAGATCCCAACGATTATGGGCGCGACCTTTCAAATGCAATCGGCAAAGTCGCCGCCTTGCGCGGGCGCAAGCCACCAGAGGACAAAACATGAAACTCACTATCCGAAGCCGACTAAATATCGTTGTCCGGGAAAAGAAGCTGAAAACAGCCACCGGATTTGCCAAAGCCATGACCGATGCGGGCTACAAGCTCTCCACGTCCCAGGCCGCGCGCTATCTCAATGACGACCCTTCTCCGGCTATGTCGCTGCCTTTCATCGAGGCTGCCTGCAATGTGTTTCAGTGCCTGCCCAGCGACCTTTTCGACATCACGATGGATATCATCCAGGGCGAGACGTTGGACCCGCTCCTCGCTATTCCACAACACGTAAAGCGGATTGTTTCCGAGCAGCCTCAACGAGCCCCCGTGACGCCGATCAGCGCAAGCGAGAGTCCGACGCGTAAGAAACTGCCCTGGGAAGACAAGTACGGCGCAGCCGGCCCGACCCTTAAACCCCTGCCAACGCCCAAGAAAGAGCAATGAAAGCCCTCGAGGTCCGCAAATGCATGGCTTGTTCGGAATCGGTGATTGACCCGGAGATGGAAAGCCATCGCGCCTATCATTGCCAGTCCGGAAAGCTGGCTGCCAATGCAGAACCCTCAGAACAATGTTGGCAGCATCGATTTCCAACTGTTGGGCGAGATGCCCTGGAGATACTTCATCCGGCTTCATGCTGCGGACTTGTCAGCCGAAAAAACATCGCCGCGAAAGTCGCCATCGTCGAATCGCTCGCCTCGGCCGTCGAACAAGGCCGTAATGATGGTGCCGTACTAAAGGAACTGGAAGCACAGTTTGGCGCCTCTCTAGTCGGCAGGATATGCGCCGGCGTTCCTGAAAAAAGCACCTTATACAAGGCAGTGAAAGCCTTTCAGAAGAAGCGCCGTAGTGAGATACGACGCAAGAATCAGCCGAAGTCTGAACACCCGCCTCGCAGCATGGTTGTTGAGCTATCAAGTCCCGAATTCATCGATTCCTTACAGCAATGGGATGAGGCGTGCCGTGCCCGTGCCGAGCGCCGCGCTAAGTGCGGCGCCCCTTATAACCAGGTAACGATCAATCATTTCAGGAGGTCACCAAGGCGGTTTTGCGCTTACCTCGAGCAGGAAAACATTACACGCTGGGTGGATGTCGCACAGCGGCACGTTGATGGGTATATTGAGGCCACCACCCGACACGCCGCCCAGAAGGCGTTCACCTTTTTACGCTTCATCATGAGGCGGTTCAGAATCAAGACGACGTTCACGCGCCCACGTAATGAACAACCCAAAATCTCTCATCGGGTGATTCCATCAGATGAATTTGAGCAGCTTCTAAACAAGGCAGCATCCCTGACAGATACCGATGTCGCACTTGCGATTTCATTTGTCGGTATTTATGGCCAGACATTGGTCGCTTCAAATGCACTGAAAATTGATGCGGTACAGCGCACGGCAGATGGATTTCAGGTGAAGTTCAACGAGGCCTGGGTGCCGATGGACGAATATACCAGCAGCCTGCTCGATAAATATCTTGAGCAGCGAGCCTTGATGTTGCATGAAGCCCCTGACGACTATGATTCCAGTCTGCTCATCTTGAGCAAACGATGGCATCTTGAACCGAAGATCGCCAGCCTCACCAACCGAAAACTCAGGGATATTCGGCTGACCGCATTGGTGAATATCATGCAAACCGGGTTTCGGGACCGCCGTGCACTTGAGGTTTCACTAGGCGTATCTCAGCAAACCATCATCAACCTTGAACGCTTGTGTGGATGGGACTTCCAGCAGGCGGTAAGTGATGAAGCCGCCGCACTACGCCGAGATCTGATCGATGGCAAACTCGCCGACCGCTGATACCCGCTGGTTTCTGTACCTGATTGAATGTGAAGGTGGCCGCCTCTACGCCGGCATAACAAACAATCTGATCAATCGCTTCCAGACCCATGCCCGCGGTAAAGGTGCATTCTTCACCAAGGTTAACCGGCCACTTCGCTTCATCGCCTGCCGGGAGTTTCCTAACCGCTCCATTGCAGCCAAGGCCGAAGCGCAACTGAAGAAATGCAACCGAGACTTCAAACTTGCCTGGGCAGAGGTCAATCCGGTCCCGAAGGTCATCACCGATTACTTGTCAGGTGTTACTGAGTGCCGTCCGTAACTTATCGGCTGCAATGCAGTCGGTCAGATCGATCAAAGTTGCGATGTCACCAAACAGTTCCGCATAGTTTGGATAATCCTCCAAGCCGTGCCCGTGCAAGACAAAGCACTGGTCGCGACGCAGAAACTCACGGGATCGCGCAACCTCGAAGGTAGTAAGGACATTGGCCACTTGTTGGCCAACATAAGTCTCTTCCGCCTCGAAATCGATAACACGGAAGCCAGCCCTGCGCCGCCCTTGATCAAGAAACCAGGAAAAGCTCAATAAGCCAGGCCCCGCGGAGGTCTCAGGCAATACGATTTCGGCATCATCAGTCAGATTGGCATTCGCAGTGGAAAGCCCTGCGCCTACAAGGCACTTAAAGGCCTCGGTTTCAAGAGAGGCCCAGCGAATACTGGGCAATGCCAACACGGCGCGCTGGAAAACGTCGTCGGCGAAAGCATCAAGTTCTTTCGGGCCGATCTCTCCCTCTCCCTCCTGGTCAGCAATAAACGGAAAGCTTCGGCTCTCCAGGCGGTCTAGTGCGGACGCTGCGTTTTCAACAAAGCGACCGCGACTACTGATCAGGTCTTGGAACCAGCGTACCCACTCGAGCACAGTCGGCTCGACAGTCACAGGCAAACCAAATGCTCGGCGAAATACCTCGACGTCGACTCTGCCTGCGATTACATCCAGGCCGATAAATCGGAGACGCGTTTCCTCGTTCGTCCACGCAACAACGCCAACTGTTACTGGTGCAGGAAACTGCTGGTTGGGGATGAACTGGATAAGTCGATAGCCTGCCAACATCGTTTTAACCCACTATCAGCTGAGCATGCGCTGCCACGATTCCTGGCAAAAGACGTTTTCGTCCCACCAAGGCCTCGGCCAGTTCAGATTGCATTGCTAGGGATACAGAACGAAATGGCTTCCCAAAAACACAGGCCTCTCTGACCAACTCATCCGAAATGCCCGTGATACGGCTCACCCATTTGGATAGTTCATGAGGTTCAACATGGCCATAGAACGGATGGAATTTGACCAGCAACTTCCCGGATTTCAGCATTTCGAGCCGAGACGCCAACTTTTCAGCACAATCCTCGTGGCCTAGCAGGCTGATAGCATGATCAAACCCAGCGAAAACGCGAATGTGCTGGGTGTGGAGAGAGGCCTTTAGATTTCCATGTCGGTCGTCGTTACCTATCCATAGATCAAACGCGACCAGCGCAGCAGCCTCGGAAGGATACTTCAGGGCAATATCGCCGAGCCGAAGGTCAAGGACATCTGGCAGCACCAGTTCACGAGAGCCCGCTTCGATACCTGCAAAGGTCTGCCCGTCCCCAGAGACCGTCAGGACGCCGGTAGCGACAGGCGCACTAACCATTTGCCCCAACCTGCTCGCCACTAGTTCGTTATAAACCCCGAACGGCGACTCGTCACAGTCGAAGGTGAGAATTGCATTCAGCGTCGCAAGAGCAGGTTTTGAGGCACCTTTCTTCGATTGACGCAGCAAACGTCGTGTTACATATGTGACCGGCAACATCTTGGTAAAGCCCTTTCGCTTCCTATCCCTTAATGTTTACGGGATACCACCCTGATGAAAAGTGGCAGTATCTTAGCCGGAGCTGAGCGAAGCGTAACATCTCAAGCGCATCCACATTTTGCGAGCCGGACACTAAAGGTCTATAGGGTTTTTTGCGTGGCTTCGGGACTAACCACTGGCAAACAGGCTGCAATCGGCCAGAAGCGGAAATTAACCTCGGACCGATTGCTGTCATTGATTCGTCCGCTGTACTACGAAACCTGCCGCTGGGGCAATTCACACAACTCGGCCTTAGCGGCCGTTGACCGGATCAACTGTATGGGGCGGCAATGCGGCGGTCACCTGCCGTTCAGCAATTCATTGCGTCGAATGTTATCCACTCGGGAAGCATGTCTAACCATAGAAACTGAATTGCCATTTGCTGGATTTTTTCTCAGGACAGTGAGGTATGGCGGCTTAAATTTCTTGAAGGTTACTCACGATAAATGATCTTATCGAGAGTCAGGAAAATTTGGATAGATTGAACTGCAAATAAGGAAAGCTGAGTGTGAGGCCGCGATCAAAATTCGGCAGGGCTGCAAGGGGGAGAATGAGTCAAGGTTGTCGGTTTTTACGACCTAGCTGCAGCGGCCCCGTTCTTGGGGGTGTCATATTTTGTTTCTTACCACATAGCAGCGGCGCGCTCTGCATCAACTAACGCTAAGTCGGTATGGGAGCTGTTACCTTCAGGCATCGCGTTGCCCAGCGAACTGCTCAGCGTGCATCCCCTCGTTTTTGAGGCTCCGCCATATATCGAATGGCTTGACGGAGTTGCTCGCGGGAAAGTTCGCTGGCTCCCCCTTTGGGCGGCATCGCACCAATACCATTGAGGGCGTTGTCAGTAAGCTTCTCGAGTCCCTTGCTTAATCGGTTCGCCCATTCGGCAGCGTCCCCAGCTTTTGGCGAGCTGACCATTACATTTTCAGGGGCATGACACGCACTGCAAATCGAATCATAGATTGCGCGCCCTGAATCATGAGCAAATGCGCTGCCAGTGATACAGATCTGTTGAAGTGCAATGACGCTAACAACTGCCGAGAGGTGCCTGAATTTCATAAGGATTTTCCCTCAAAAAAAGCTGGCGCCAATTCAAGCGCCAGCTTTCGGTTGAGTTCTTACTTACCTTCTTTGGCTTGGAACATTTCTGTTGCGTAAATGATGCCTAAGCCGTAGCCACCGGCATGCTCTTTGGCAATTTTTGTGACTGGAACGTAGGTTTCGCCACGCGCCCAATCACGTTGTAGTTCGAGCATGTACTGCAACCAGGTGATGGGGTGCGCACCTGCCTGGACCATGCGTGTAACCGCCATATCGTGGGCTTCCTTGCTGACGCCGCCAGAGGCGTCGGTCACGATGTACACGTCGTAGCCCTGGTCAATGGCCGAGAGCGCGGGCTCGAGCAAACAGACTTCAGTCCACAATGCAGCCATAACGACTTTCTTGTGACCATACTTCTTTACTTGATCGACGACTCGTTGATCTTCCCAAGTGTTCATGGTGGTGCGATCAATGGGGGTCTGATTAGGGAAGACGGCTTGGAGCTCCGGGAAAATTGGGCCACTGAAAGATTTGGCGGCGACCGTGGTTAGGATCGTGGGCACCTTAAACGCACTGGCCGCTTTGGCAAGACCGGTCACGTTATTACGCATTTCGGCAACATCAATCGAACGCGTAGCGAACGCCATCTGCGGTTGATGATCTATCAAGATCATTGTGTGATTGGTCGGGGTCAGCAGCTTTTCCGAAGGTTGGGCGGCGTGGACCGGTACTACAGCTGAAACAGCCATAACAAACGGCAGGGCGATTTGGATGAGCTTCTTGAAATTCATGGTTGAACTCCTGATTGTTGGGCTGTGGGTCAGATAAACGACGATTTGTTGGCCGCAACGAAATCGCGCAGGCGTGTCAGCGGGCGACCAAGCAGCTTTTCGCCATCCGGAGAGATGACGGCCGCGAGGTTGTCGCCAAACAGGTTGAACAGCTCAACCAAGCCCTTCGCTTGCCACTCCGGCCAGCCGGTATCGAGCAAAGACTTCAGCGTCGTCGCGTTGTCCGGAGAGATGTACTGAACTGGCTTGCCCGTAACGTCGGAGAACACCTTGGCAAACTCCTGCCCAGACAGCAGTTCAGGCCCGGTCAGATTGTAGGCATGACCTTCATGGCCAGAGGTCGTAAGAACGTTGGCAGCAATTTCGCCAATATCGCCAACATTCAGCGGAGCGAATTGGCCTTCCTTAATGCCGAAATAGAAGGCGCCTTGCTTAATGCCGTCGGCCCAGCCCAGGAAGTTCTCTTGGAAGAAAATGGTACGTAGGTGGGTCCACTTGAGACCCGATGCCTCAAGGTATTTTTCACCAGCCCGGAACTGACGGGCAAACAGAATGGCTTCGTACTCAGCGCCGACGACAGAGTAGAACAGGACGTGCTTCACGCTGCCAGAGGCAACCGCCGCATCGATGGCGTTCTTGGCATGCTCCTCACGATTTTCAATGTTGCCAAGGATCAGGAACAGCTTGTCGACACCCTTATAGGCGGGGGCCAGGGTTTCCGGCTTGTTCAGGTCGAGGATGGCGGTTTCGATGCCAGGAAACTTAGCTTGCAGTTCCCGTGCTTTGGCTTCGGAGCGAACACCGGCGCGAATGGTGAAATTGTTCTGATGCTTCTTGGTCAAGGCTTCAAGGGTGGCAATGCCGTTATTGCCAGCTGCGCCAATGATGAGGATGGTCGACTTCGACATAATTCGTTCTCCAACAATTGATAAGGGTTCTGAAGGGGTAATCGAGTCTTCGTGACTCGTTGTTCTGCTGCGGAACCCATTTTGAGCGTGGAGAATCGTCTGCTGATCCTGATACTTTGATGGCAGCTTTCAATATTTTTGAACGAGTGTTGGTCGCTTCTCGGCAAGCCGAAGTCTGGCCGAGGTGTAAGTCGCAGCCGCGCGCTAAGGGCTGCTCGTTGGGGGCGGCTGAAGAAGGATGGGGCGGGGCAGGCCAAGATGATTATTACCTTGGACCACGACGTTCAAATGGACCGTTTTTCTGTTGCCCCAACGCTTAAGAGGGCGACTTATCCATCGCAAGCAAATGGCCCCTAAATCGCATGGCAATCAATGGCAACAAGATAGTTGCTATATAGAAGATCGACATCACTTCGTATTGCCTGATGACTATCGCTGCCAAGGCGACACCTGTTGCCTGGCCCATAAAGAAAATAGATGCAAATACGGAAACGCCTGTTCCTCTCGCCTCGGGCAGAATCTGGGTGGCTTCTGCCTGCAAAGTGACGTGGTGCATGTAAAAGCCGAATCCAGCGAGCGTACAGCCAACTGCTGTCAGAGTGAGATTGCTAGATATGGCGATTATCAGAAACGAAAATCCAAGTATGTTGCCAGCTGCATAAATGAGACCGTGTTTCTTTAGTCTCTTCGACCAGGCTTTGGCAAATGCTGCGTATGCAAGGCCTCCTAGCCCAAAAGTGGCTGCTACTGCTCCGGCCTGAAAGACCGAGATTGAGAATTTTTCATGCAAATATGTTGGTATGAAAGCAAATGCTCCAAGAGCAGCCAGGCTTTCGACGAATACCGTACCTAAAACGATTCGGGCATGAGCGCTTCCGTATAGCCTGCAAAAAACCTCTGGCCAGCTCAAGGTGGTCCGTTTTTCTGATGGATAGTGGGCTGAGTGTTGAGTCTGTGCGACTTTGAACATCGCCCAAGCGACTAGGCAATAGATGCTGCCGAGGGCAAGGAAGACTGCTTGCCAGCCAAACATGTCAGCGGTCATGCCCCCCAAAGATTGCCCGCCGATTAGACCCAAGATTTGCCCCAACATAAATAAAGCCAGCGTGTGTTGTCTCTCTGCGAGAGGCACGGTGTCGCCAATCCAGGCCATGGCTAGCGGAATAAGTGCTGCGGTTGCGACACCCATGAGCCCGCGAACTGCGATGAGCCAATTTAGTGACTCACATAACGCTGCCGCGAAGGCTGTCGTGGCGCAAAGTACGCATGAGAGCGAAATGACCCGGAATTTCCCAAAGCGGTCTCCGAGTGGGCCTGAGAAAAACAAAGCCAATCCATACCCCAGATTCGCATAGGTAATGGTTTTTGCGGCTTCACTCGTCGTGACGTCGAATTTGCTTGCAAGCAATGGTAGTAATGGATCGCAAATCCGAATAGCTGCGGCACTGGCGAATGCCCCGCATGCCAGTACTCCAATCGCCTGTTTGTTCCGCATTTCCATAAACAGTTATCGTGTCTTTAGCTTCGCTGAGCGAAGCGTGCTACTCGACGACCTCGGCCGTCGAGACGCCGTTGGTACTTAAATCAGAATCAGGTCGCTTCTTGTATTTGAATGTCCCCAGGCCTTTCGCGACTAATGCTCCGGAGTCATCAAAAACCTCACCCTCGCAAAAACAGGTTGATTTCCCTCCACCTGTTACACGTGCTCTAGTTGTCAGACGCCCTTGACCTGGTTTCAAGAAATTCACCGAGACTCCGATCGTGACAACTGAGAGCCGATATCCGTGCTTCGACATTGCTGCGCGAGCCATGGTCGTATCCAGCAAAGTCATAATGACACCGCCATGAACCGCTCCATGCATGTTGGAAAGATCATATCTGTGTTCGAGCGTGGTAGCGGCCTCTCCACGTACATTCTGTAATCCATTTACCCCCACCAGAATCAAGAACGGATTGTCAAAAGAAGGCGGCAGCATGCTTTCTTCCTGAAAATTTGCGTTATTCAAATCGCTCCCCAAGTTAATCCAAATAACTTTCTGGACGATGCAGTTGTGCGCCCATCTTCGTTGTGCCTTAGATGTTTTCAATATGACTGAGCAGCTGGCTCAGACACTTTGTTTCTAGCTATGCCGATGAACGTGAAAGCCAGGGACGCATCCACTTCGTCAAATTCGGCATGATCACCCAGGTCATTGAGATCACAATTAGGATGGTCAGAATAGCTGTGCGTGCAAGGAAGGGAAGGTCCTGCAGCAAGGGCCCCAGTGCGTAGAGAAAAATTGAGACGGTTGGGAATATCCCCAACCAAGTAACCAGGGCCATACGAATTCTTGGTGGGTGCATCGAGGCGGGAACGACCGAAGTTGCAAACCAGGCTTCTAATCCAACTAATCTCCGGTACTGTGGTTCAGCTTGCGCAATGAGGCTGATCTTTCGTTGTAACTTGAAGCGTTCCGTACTGGTATCCCAGCGAGAAAGATCGGCCTCTGATGCGAAATGAACGATGACTTGATAGTCTCCGCCCGTACTCTCCGGTGGGATCAGTTCGGCTCCGAGGAAGCCAGGAAATAGGTGCATCTTTGCAAACATGGATCTAATCAGTTCTTCGTACTCTTGCTCTCGCCCTGGAGTGGGGGTTCTCCGAGCAATACGAGTTACGGGAGGTTGGCTAGGCGGAGTCTTGATTGAATCACTCATGTTTTATGCTTGGATCTTCTGTTGTAGGTTTGTTGGACTCGGAAATCCGATGTTTCAAGAGTTCCTCCGCTCGCGCAAAGGCAGGAAGTCTTTCGATGTAGGTGAAATACTCTTCGGGCTTCATGCCGTCGCGCAGGCGACGATCATCAATCTTTTCTTGAAGGGCATAAATGTCTGCTTTGCCGGAGGTGAGGTTCCCAATGAATTCTTCTAGAATGGCCTTGCGTTGATTTTCAAATTCCTCGGCCGGTAAGGCGGCTAGGGTGTCAAAGCTAATCGTGGTCATGGTCTCGTCCTATGCGGCTAATGCGTGATCTCTTTCAACAGGACGATTGGCTGTAGCGCCTCACTCCAGTCAAGCAGATGCTTTCTTACCTGTTGGTATTTCGGACGGTTGTGCTGGGCAGTAAAAATTACGGCTTCGCCAAATTTGCCAACCCTGGCGAGTTCAACGGCCGTATCGCGTAGCTGCTTGTACTCGGCCCAATGCTGGGCAAATTCTTCAGCGCGCTTGTCCTTCAGCAACAGCGTCTGTCGCACGATCAGACTGTAGCTGGCTGCTACGATAGAGATCGGAATATAAAAAAGTAAGCCTCGATGTGTTGTCCAGAAGGGCGTTGATGTCCTTCGATGAGGAGGCAAGTGAACAAGTGGGCTTGCTAGAGCTGATGTTGCAGTCAGCTTCAACGATCTTCGGTTTTCCGAAGACTTTTCTCCATGCGCTCAAATACATTGTCCCTCCGGTTGTATCGTTTGGGCAGGGACTTTGCTGCGTTCTTTGGCGAAGCAGAAGTAGGGAGTTGGAAAACAGTGAGTTGCGCTAATTCGAACAATCGGAACAGTGAGCTTCTTGCTCTGGTGGCGCGAGCCTGAGTATGAAGGGGCTATAACGACCGTGGATTATCACTAGGCCGGATGCGTAGCGAGTTTTAACTCGGGGCTGATGCCCTTTGAAGGTGAAAGGCGATTTCGTCGGTAATTTCAAAATACTCTGACCAACCACCTCCGCGCAATATTGGGCGGGTTGCTGCGCAATGGTAGCTTCCGTCTGCTAAAAGCTCAGCTTTGATATGAACGCCTACAACTTCTCCGAAAATTACCCAGGTATCAAGTTTTCGATTTGTCGTGGTCTCTAGCTGGAGTATTTGGGTCTTGCGACATTCGAAGGACACCAGACTTCGTGCCACTCGAGGTGGCGCAATCAGCTTCGATGGAGATTGTTCGAGTTTGGCAAGCTCGAACTCATTTACGTCAGGCATGACCGCTTGTCCGGTCAGATTCATAGCGTCCGCGAGATCACGACTAACAAGGTTCCATGCGAATTCGCCAGAATGCTCGACATTTCTAAGAGTGTCTTTGTACCCAATACTGGAAAATGCAATGATTGGAGGTGTGCTGCTAACGGCATTGAAAAAACTGTATGGTGCTAGGTTTGGTACTCCATCCTTTCCAAGGGTTGAAATCCACGCTATAGGACGCGGGCCAACGATGGACTTAAAGGGATCGAACTTTAGTCCGTGGCCGTGTGACGGTTCATAGAAATAGTCCATCTCAGTTTTAGCGCTTAATCGAAGACGAGCGACAAGGGGCGGGCCATGTCATCCAGTCAGTTTTCGTTTCCTTAAGGAAATCGATGAATGAGCGTACCTTGGTCGAGACATACTTTTTACTAGCAGGCACAGCATAGATTCCAATCACTTCGGTCTCGTATTGTTCAAATATCGGCAGCAGTTTCCCGGATTGAATAGCATCTCCAACGATGAAACGTGGCATTCGAACTAGGCCCGCACCACTACTTACCATCTCGGTAAGGATGTCGCCATTGTTCGCCGTGCTAGATCCGGAAACGCGAACTTGGAACTCCTCGTCTGAGTTAGCGAATTTCCAGTCGTGACCTGCTGTTGAATGGGTGTAGAGAAGGCAGTTGTGATTAGGTAATTCCCTTGGGTGAGACGGTTTGCCGTGTTTTTGGAAATATCCTGGCGAACCGCACACAATCAAGCGATCAGTAGCTAATTCAATCCAGCGTTCTGTACTATCGATCGGTGGGGCAATCCGGATAGCTAAGTCGAGGCCTTCGTCGACCATATTGGATCGCTGGTCACTCAAAGTCAGTTCGACGCGAACGTCGGGGTTGCGCTCACTGTAATCCGCTAAAACTTTACCCATATGCCGAACGCTGAATGAGATCGGCATGGTTAATCTCAATGTTCCTCGTGGAGACTGATTGAGGTTTGCAGCGTTTGCTTCGGCCTCATCAATCTCGCTGAGAATTGATGCGCAACGATCATAGTAATCCTTCCCTGACTCTGTTAGCGATAGTCGCCTGGTTGTTCGATGTAGCAAGCGTGTTCCAAGGTGCGACTCAAGGTGGTCAACGTGTTTAGAGACCATTGGGCGGGAAAGGTGGCAGCGATCTGCGGCTAGCGTAAAGCTCCCTGTCTCTACTACTAGTGCAAACACCCTCATGCTCAGCAAAGTGTCCATTGGTAACCATTAAGAAACAAACAATCAATACTTTAGGTATTTATCAACAAAAATTACCTAATTATAGTTTTGCAATGTAAGCGTTCAACGGCACCACATTGCTGAAGTCCCCTGGGGATAGGATGCTC
>ERZ1645187.2951-NODE-2951-length-14607-cov-39.583906_pt1 | contig 14607 bp, 14 predicted proteins | sample MGYA00575352_ERZ1645187 | MGnify/ENA primary metagenome ERZ1645187 (study PRJEB40837, sample SAMN11349314) | freshwater sediment metagenome | isolation source: river sediment | host: Sediment | place: India: Wazaribad , New Delhi | collected 2017-02-21 ...
CGTCGTTCGAGATCGCCGGCAAGCGCCTCGGCGCCGACGTGATGAACATGTCGGTCGCCTCCTCCTCGGTGAAGAAGGGCGAGACCCTGATCGACACCGCGGCGACGCTGAACGCCATGCGCCCCGACATCCTGGTGGTGCGCCACCATGCCGCCGGCGCGGTGCATCTCCTCGCCCGCAAGGTCTCCTGCTCGGTCATCAACGCCGGCGACGGCGCCCACGAGCACCCGACCCAGGCGCTGCTCGATGCGCTGACCATCCGCCGCCACAAGGGCCGCATCGAGGGCCTGACGGTGGCGATCTGCGGCGACATCGTCCATTCCCGTGTCGCCCGCTCCAACATCCTGCTGCTCAATGCGCTGGGCGCGCGGGTGAAGCTGGTCGGCCCGTCGACGCTGATGCCCTCCGGCGTCTCCCGCCTCGGCGTCGAGACCTTCACCGACATGCGCAAGGGTCTGGAAGGCGCCGACATCGTCATGATGCTGCGCCTCCAGCGCGAGCGCATGAACGGCTCCTTCGTGCCCTCCGTCCGCGAGTACTTCCACTACTGGGGTCTCGACCAGGAGAAACTCGACTGCGCCGCCCCGGATGCACTCGTCATGCATCCCGGCCCGATGAATCGCGGCGTCGAGATCGATCCGGAGGTGGCCGATGGGCCACAGTCGCTGATCTCCGAACAGGTCGAGATGGGCGTCGCCGTGCGCATGGCGGTGCTCGAGGCCCTCGCCGAACATCTTCCGCAGTTCTGAGGGGCGCGCGCATGAACCCGACACCCACGACCCCGCGCGGCCCCGACGCCGCCCTTCGTCCCACCGTCTTCGAACGCGCCCGCATCGTCGACCCCGCCCGCGGCCTCGATGCCGTCGGCTCGGTCATCGTCGCCGAGGGCAAGATCCTCGCCGCCGGCCCGGAAGTGCTCAATCAGGGCGCTCCCGACGGCTGGGAGATCGTCGATTGCAGCGGCAAGGTGGTGGTCCCCGGCCTCGTCGACATGCGCGTCTTCCTCGGCGAGCCCGGCCACGAGCACCGCGAGACCTTTTCCTCGGCGAGCCGCGCCGCCGCCGCCGGTGGCGTGACCACCATCGTCACCATGCCCGACACCGATCCGGTGATCGACGACCCGGCCCTGGTCGACTTCGTCAAGCGCCGCGCCGGCGAGCAGTCCGACGTCCGCGTTCATCCCATGGCCGCGCTGACCAAGGGCCTCGAGGGCAAGGAGACCACCGAGTTCGGCCTCCTCACGGAAGCCGGCGCCGTCGCCTTCACCGATGCCCGCAGGTCGGTCGCCTCGTCCCTGGTGATGCGCCGCGCGCTCACCTACGCCCGCGATTTCGGCGCCCTCATCGTCCACCACGTCGAGGACCCGAGCCTCGCCGGCGCCGGTGTCGCGACCGAAGGCGAGTTCGCCTCCCGTCTCGGCCTGCCCGGCATCCCGCGCGAAGCCGAGACCATCATGCTCGAGCGCGACATGCGCCTCGTGGCGCTGACCCGCGGCCGGTATCACGCCAGCCAGGTGTCGACCGCGGATTCGGTCGAGATCCTGCGCGCCGCCAAGGCCCGCGGCCTCGACGTCACCTCCGCCGTGTCGATCAACCACTTGACGCTGAACGAGATCGACATCGGCACCTACCGCTCGTTCCTGAAGTTCTCGCCGCCGCTGCGCGCCGAGGACGACCGTCAGGCGATGATCGAGGCGGTCGCCGAGGGCGTGGTCGACATGATCGTGTCGAGCCACGACCCGCAGGACGTCGAGACCAAGCGCCATCCCTTCGCCGAGGCCGCCGACGGCGCGGTCGGGCTCGAGACCCTGCTCGCCGCCGCCCTGCGCCTCGTCCACGACGGTCGCCTGAGCTGGAAGCGTCTGGTCGAGGTCCTGTCGCTGAACCCCGCCCAGCGCCTCGGCCTGCCGGCCGGCCGCCTCGCGCCCGGCTCCGTCGCCGATCTCGCGGTGATCGATCCGGGCATGCCCTGGCTGCTCGATCGCCAGAAGCTCGCCTCGCGCTCCAAGAACTCGCCGTTCGAGGATGCCCGCTTCACCGGCCGCGTGGTCCGCACCCTGGTCGGCGGCCGCACCATCCACGAACTCGCCTGAGGGAGCGCCGCCGATGCTTCAGATCCTTCTCGCCGGCCTCGGCGGCTACCTCCTCGGCTCGATCCCCTTCGGTCTGGTGATCTGCCGCCTCGCCGGTCTCGGCGACATCCGCGACATCGGCTCCGGCAACATCGGCGCCACCAACGTGCTGCGCACCGGCCGCAAGGGGCTGGCGGCCGCCACCTTCCTCGGCGACGCGCTGAAGGGCACTGTGGCGATCCTCCTCGCCCGCTGGCTTGCCGGCGACGTCGCGGCGATGGCGGCGGCGGTCGGCGCCTTCCTCGGCCACGTCTTCCCCGTCTGGCTCGGCTTCAAGGGCGGCAAGGGGGTGGCGACCTACATCGGCATCCTACTCGGCCTCAACTGGCCCTCGGCCTTCGCCTTCGGCGCGGTCTGGCTGGCGATGGCCTTCACCTTCCGCATCTCCTCGCTGTCGGCCCTGACGGCGAGCGTGGTGGTGCCGGTCGGCCTGTGGCTCTCCGGCATGGTCTCGACCGCCATGGCCCTGGTGCTGGCGGCCCTCGCCGCACTGGTGTGGTATCGCCACGCCGAGAACATTCGCCGCCTCCTCGCCGGCACCGAACCGCGCATCGGCAAGAAGAAGGAGGCGTGAGCCTCCTCCACGGCGGCGGCCCACCGCCGAGGCGTCTCGTCCATTCCACATCCGGCTTCAAACGAGGGTTGTATCCCGGGTGTGGCCGCCCCATGATGCGCCGACCGTTTGGGGAGGCGAGGGGTGGTCCAGTACAGTTTCGACGACACCGAGGAGGCTGCCGAGCGCCCGGCCACCCCACCGATGTCCGATCGCACCCGCGCCGCGTGGCTGCGCCTGATCCGCTCTGAGAACGTCGGCCCGGTCACCTTCCGGCAGTTGGTCAATCTGTTCGGCTCCGCCGCCGCGGCGCTCGAGGCTCTGCCCGATCTCGCCCGCCGGGGCGGTGCCCGGGCGCGCATCCGCATCGCCTCCGAGGCCGAAGTCGAGCGCGAACTCGCCACTGCGGCCGCCTTCGGCGCCCGCTTCGTCGCCCTCGGCGAGGCCGACTATCCCGCCCGGCTCGCCGCCGTCGAGGGCCCGCCGCCGCTGATCGCCGTGAAGGGCGGCTCCGGCGTGCTGCGCCGGCCGATCGTCGCCATCGTCGGCGCCCGCAACGCCTCGCTCGCCGGCCGCAAGATGGCCGAGATCCTGGGCCGCGGCCTGGGGCAGGCCGGCTTCGTCGTCGCCTCCGGCCTCGCCCGCGGCATCGACGCCTCCGCCCACGGGGCGAGCCTCGACACCGGCACCATCGCCGTCTTCGCCGGCGGCCTCGATCGCCTCTATCCGCCCGACAACGAAGTTCTCGCCGCCCGCATCGTCGAGACCGGCGGCGCGCTGATCTCGGAAATGCCCTTCGGCTGGGAACCGCGCGCCCGCGACTTCCCGCGCCGCAATCGGCTGATCTCGGGTCTGGCGCTCGGCGTGGTGGTGATCGAGGCGGCGGCTCGTTCGGGCTCGCTGCACACCGCCCGCTTCGCCGCCGAACAGGGCCGCGAGGTCTTCGCCGTGCCGGGCAGCCCGCTCGACCCGCGCGCCGAGGGCACCAACGACCTCATCCGCAACGGTGCCACCCTGGTGGCCAAGCCCGAGCACGTCGTCGAGGGCCTGACCGACATTCTCGGTCGGCTGCCCGAACCCCGCACCGTGGAGGAGCCGATGGACGACGGCCTGGGTCATCCGCTCGACGTGCCGGAAAGCGCCCGCAAACGGGTGCTCGAGGCGCTCGGCCCCACCCCGATGCCGATCGACGACATTCTGCGCGCCACCGGCGTGCGCATGGGCGAGCTGCAGTTGATCCTGATGGAACTGACGCTGGCCGGCCGCCTGGAGCGTCACGCCGGCGGCCGGGTGAGCCTCGTCATGTGAGATGGACCGAAGGGGCGGGGCGGGCGATGCGGCCGTCGCGAAGCCTGTCGCCGCGCCCCCGTTCACACCCCCCGTCTACTCTAAAAAACCCTGTTCGCGCTCCCGCGCCTCGCGCGCCGTCCGCGCGAACCCCTGCATCCGGTCGAGCGCCCCCTGCAGGATGAAGCTCGCCGCCATCTTGTCGACCGCCTCGGCCCGCTTGGCGCGTGAGGTATCGGCCTCGAGCAGCGTGCGGGTGACGGCGGTGGTGGAGAGCCGTTCGTCCCAATAGGTGATGGGGAGGGTGGTCAGGGTCACCAGATTGCGCACGAACGCCCGCGTCGCCTGCGCCCGCGGCCCTTCGGTGCCGTCCATGTTGAGCGGCAGCCCGATCACCATGCCGGCGACCTGCGTCTTGTCGCAGATCGCCAGGAGCTCGGCCGCATCGAGGGTGAACTTCTTGCGTTTGATCGTCTCGAGCGGCGTGGCGATCTTCCGTCCGAGGTCGGAGAGCGCCAGCCCGATGGTCTTGGTCCCCAGATCGAGCCCGATCAACCGCGCCGCGGCCGGTAGACGGTCGGCGAGTTCGGAGAGCGAGAGGGTCGGATCGGGATGGGCCATGCGGTTGGTACCTCAGCTACTTCTTATCCGGTTTGTCGCCCTCGCTCACGCCTTTCGTAGACCCGAGCCGGTCGATCAATCGCCCGATCAGATTATTGAGGACGGCATCGGTCTTGATGTTGTCGAAGCCACTGGTGGTGACGTCGTCTATGCCGAATGCATCCCGGAGAATCTTGTCGTCGAGATTTCCTTCGGCCTTGTAGAGCAAGAGGCGAATGAATCGAACACTGTGCCTGCGATGCAGGAGGCGGGTCGATTCTCGGAAGCAAGCGTTCGAGAGCGAGAAAAACACATAGGCAAGTGCCAGGATGGCGCCGCCGATCACGATTCTCTTGACGAGTATTAGGACGAATTCACGCCAATTTGCGATGGATGGCTTCTCACACGCCGCCGTGAATACGTATTCCATCGGTGTCGGCGGTGAATGGAGGTCGAGTTTCAGTAAATCACTCTTTGTTGCAACCCAGCAAGTGGCGGCATCTCCGAAGTTTAAGTATATCAAAAATAGTAATATTGTCACTATGCATAATAGCAACAGGAGCGTTCCTGGTATGAAATAATGATTTGAGCGCCTTTCCAGTTCGACTTGCGCCTTATCCAGCATTATATCGATAAGTATGGTTTTGCGATTGAAAGAGTATTCGCCGTGATCGTGAATTTTAAATAGATTTGCATACAGATTGAGGCGGGAGTCTATTTCTGTAAATCTTTCCTTCCAGTCCCTGTCGGACTCTATTGTAAAAATATTTTTCATTCTCTCCAATATGGATTTTTGTATGTGTTCTTTCGTATTGGGGAATTGTGGCGTCTTATTATAATAAAAATTGCGAATTATATTCGCATCATCTTCATCGAAGGCTTTGGAATTTTCAAAATATTTACGAACATCTGTCATTTGGTCGTCCCTCGCGTCTGCGATTTGCGAGGGTAGCAAGTGGTGTGAGCGAAAAAAGTAGTAGAAATTGCTAGTCACAACTTCGGTTCGAGTTCTCTCGATTGGCTGTACGCCAGCCGCCCCGCCAGATCCTGCACGTACTGCCACGCCGTACGTCCCGAGCGCGCCCCGCGCGTCGTCGCCCATTCGAGGCTGTCGCGCACCAGCTCCGCGTCGTCGATCGCCAGGCCGAAATGGGCGACGTAGCCGCGCACCATGGCGAGATAGGTGTCCTGGTCGCACTTGTGGAACCCCAGCCACAGGCCGAACCGGTCGGAGAGCGACACCTTCTCCTCCGTCGCCTCGCTCGGATTGATCGCCGTGGAGCGTTCGTTGTCGATCATCTCCCGCGGCATCAGGTGGCGGCGGTTGGAGGTGGCGTAGAACAAGACGTTCTCCGGCCGCCCCTCGACCCCGCCCTCGAGCACCGCCTTCAACGACTTGTACGAGGCATCGCCCGCGTCGAACGACAGGTCGTCGCAGAACACGACGAAGCGATGCGCGGTCGGCGCCAAGAGCGACAGCAGCTGCGGCAGCGTCTCGATGTCCTCGCGGTGGATCTCCACGAGCTTCAGCGCCGGCCGCCCCTCCGCCGCCATCCGCGCCGCCACGCTCGCGTGCGCCGCCTTGACCAGCGACGACTTGCCCATGCCGCGCGCCCCCCACAGCAGGGCGTTGTTGGCGGGAAGCCCGCGCGCGAACCGCTCGGTGTTGCCGACGAGCTGATCTCTGACGAGGTCGATGCCCTGCAGCAGCGCGATGTCGACCCGGTTGACCCGCGTGACCGGTGCGAGCCGCGCCGCCGTCCCCGCCCACACGAAGGCCTCCGCCGACGCGAAGTCGGGAGCGATCGCGGCCGGCGGAACCGCGCGCGCCAAGAGCGCGGCGATCGTGTCGAGTTTGGCGGCCAGGAGCGCGAGGGCGTCGTCGGAGCGGTCGGTCAAGGGGCATCTCCCGGTCGATGGTCGAAAGGGCATGTAACACGCCCCGCCACCGCTCGGGAACCACGCCGGGCGCCCCCCGCTGCCCCGGGACCGGGCTCCATGACCGCGGCGTCCCGTCATTTGCAATCCGATCCGCCGTCGCTATAGTCCGCGCGCGCCGCGAGACCCCCGAGTCCCGTTGCGGCGACGCCTTTCCTTGCCCATATGGGACGCATCCGGCGCCATCCGGCCGCCGCCGTTCCGAGGAGATCCGAATGTTCGTCACCCCCGCCTTCGCCCAAGCCGCCGGCGCCGCTCCCGGAGGTCCGACCGACATCCTCATGTCGGTGGTCCCCTTCGTGTTCATCCTGGTGATCATGTGGGTGATGATCATTCGGCCGCAGCGTCAGCGCCAGAAGCAGCACGAAGAGATGATCAAGAACCTGCGCCGCGGCGACGTCGTCGTCACCGGCGGCGGCATCATCGCCAAGGTCTCCAAGGTGGTGAGCGAGGCCGAGGTCGAGATCGAGATCGCCGACGGCGTAAAGGTGCGCGTGGCCCGTCCGACCATCTCGGAAGTCCGCGCCAAGGGCGAGCCGGTCAAGGCCGCCAACGAGTGATGTCGCCCGCGCGGCCGTCTCCGGCCGCGCCGTCCGGGTGAGGGGGCTCCCTCGCCCGCACCGACGCCGAAGTCCGAGGACGAGGTCCGATGCTGCACTTCTCCCGCTGGAAGATCTGGGCGATCGTCGCCTCCTGCGTTCTGGCCATCGCCTTCGTGGCGCCGAACTTCGTCTCCCGCGAGACCCTGAAGACGCTGCCCGGCTGGCTGCCGCATCGCCAGATGACCCTCGGCCTCGACCTCCAGGGCGGCGCCCACCTGCTGCTCGAGGTCGACACCCAGACCATGGTCAAGGAGCGGATCGACCAGCTGCGCGACGACATTCGCCGCGTGTTGCGCGAGGACAAGATCGGCTACGCCGGCCTCGGCGCCCAGGGCCTGTCCGTCCAGGTGCGCGTCACCGACGCCGCCCAGGTCGAGAAGGCGGCCACCAAGCTCGCCGCCATCCCGCAGAACCTGTCGGACGCCCTCCTGTCGGGCAATCGCGTCGTCGACGTCGACATCGCCAGGGAGGAGGGCGGCCTCTTCCGCCTGACCCTCACCCAGCCCGGCCTCGAGTTCCGCACCCGCCGCGTCGTCGAACAGTCGATGGAAGTGGTCCGCCGCCGCGTCGACCAGCTCGGCACCACCGAGCCGATCATCGCCCGCCAGGGCGGCAATCGCCTGCTCGTCCAGGTCCCCGGCCTCCAGGACATCGACCGCCTGAAGGACATCCTGCGCCAGACCGCGCGCCTGACCTTCCATCTGGTCGAGGGCACCGGCCAGCAGGTGCTCGAGGGCACCCGCCCCGCCGACACCGACGTGCTCTACAGCCAGGACGATCCGCCGGTTCCGGTGCTGGTCCAGAAGCGCGCCATGCTGACCGGCGAGGAACTGGTCGACGCCCAGGCCGGCTTCGACAGCCGCACCTCCGAGCCGATCGTCAACTTCCGCTTCAACACCTCCGGTGCCCAGAAGTTCGCGCTGATCTCCCAGCAGAACGTCGGCCGCGCCTTCGCCATCGTGCTCGACAAGGACGTGATCTCCTATCCGGTGATCCGCGAGCCGATCCTCGGCGGGTCGGGCCAGATCTCGGGCAATTTCACGGTGCGGTCGGCCAACGATCTGGCGCTGCTGCTGCGCGCCGGCGCGCTGCCGGCGGATCTCACGGTGGTCGAGGAGCGTACCGTCGGACCGGGTCTCGGCGCCGACTCGATCGCCGCCGGCAAACTCGCCACCGCCATCGGCACGGTGCTGGTCGTCCTCTACATGATCGGCAACTACGGCCTGTTCGGCGTCTTCGCCGACATCGCCGTGGTGCTCAACGTCTTGATGATCATGGCGGTCCTGTCGGTACTGCAGGCGACGCTGACGCTTCCCGGCATCGGCGGCATCGTGCTCACCATCGGCATGGCGGTCGACGCCAACGTGCTGATCTACGAGCGCATCCGCGAGGAACAGAAGCTCGGCCGCTCGGCGATCTCGGCGATCGACGCCGGCTTCTCGCGCGCCATGGGGACGATCGTCGACTCCAACCTGACCACCCTCATCGCCGGTGTGGTGATGTTCATCCTCGGCACCGGCCCGATCAAGGGCTTCGCGGTGACCATGGGGATCGGCATCCTCACCACCCTGTTCACCGCCGTGACGGTGACGCGCCTGATGGTCGCCCTGTGGGTGAAGAAGGTGCGTCCGACCCGGGTTCCGATCTGATCCCCGTGAGGTTCGAGGCGCTGCGGCGCCTCCCCGCGATGGCTTACCGAATAGGTGTACGATGCGGCTGATCAAGCTCATTCCGGAAGACACCAAGATCCCCTTCATGGGGGCGCGCCTCATCACCTTCCCCATCTCGATGGTGCTGGTGACCCTGTCGCTGCTCTTGATGTTCTTCCACGGCCTCAACTACGGCATCGACTTCGCCGGCGGTACGGTGGTCGAGGTCCGTTCCCACGTCTCGCCCGCCCCCCTGGCCAAGATCCGCTCCGAACTGGGCGAACTCGGCCTCGGCGAGGTCCAGGTTCAGGGCTTCGGCCAGCCCGAGGACGTGCTCATCCGCTTCGGCCAGCAGGAGGGCGGCGAGCTCGCCCAGCAGGCCGGCGTGGCCAAGGTCAAGGCCGCGCTCGGCGAGGACTACGACTATCGCCGTGTCGAGGTGGTCGGCCCCCGCGTCTCCGCCGACCTGCGCCGCGACGGTGCGATCGCTGTGGTGGTCGCCCTCGCCCTGGTGCTGGTCTATCTGTGGTTCCGCTTCGAGTGGCAGTTCGCCGTCGGCGCGGTGCTCACCACCATCCACGACATCGTCCTGACCCTCGGCCTGTTGTCGGTGACGCAGATCTCCTTCGATCTGACCGCCATCGCCGCGATCCTGACCATCGTCGGCTATTCGTTGAACGACACCGTCGTCATCTACGATCGAATTCGCGAGAATCTGCGCAAGTACAAGAAGATGGGTCTGGCCGAGCTGATCGATGCCTCGATCAACCAGACGCTCACCCGTACCATCCGCACCTCGACCACGACCTTCCTGGCCATGCTGGCGATGTTCGTCTTCGGCGGCGAGGCGCTGCGCGGCTTCAACTTCACCATGCTGGCCGGCATCGTCATCGGCACCTATTCGTCGATCGTCGTCTCCGCGCCGCTCCTGATCTTCCTCGACCTGCGCCCCGGTGGCGGCAAGGGCGAGGAGAAATCCGAGCCCGGCTCCGCGCCGGCCAAGGCCTGAGCCCGAGGGGAGGGGGAGATGAGCGTGTCCGACGTCGCCGGTCATCTGCCGACCCCCGCCCCGATCGAGAGCTACGGCAACGGTGGCTTCCGCTTCGGCGGCATGAGCCACCGCGGCTCGCTGCTGTGCCTGCCGTCGGGCATGTGGGCCTGGGAGGCGGCCGCCCCCGCCGACATCGACGAGGCCCGCCTCGCCCGCGTCTTCGCCGATGCCGCCCGCATCGATCTCCTGCTGATCGGCACCGGAAAGGCGCTGGTGCCCCTGGCGCCGGCCCTGCGCTGGCGCCTGCGCGATCACGCCGTCTCCGCCGAGCCGATGTCGACCGGCGACGCCCTCCGCACCTGGAACATCCTGCTCGGTGAGGGCCGGCGCGTCGCCGCCGCCCTGCTGGCGGTCGAGTGAACCGGTTGACCCGCCCCGGACCCGCCCCATGTCTGTCGCCATGACCCTCGACGCCGAACCGACCGACCGATTGGCGGATGCCTATGCCCATGTCGACGAGATGGTGCGTCGGCTCGACAAGGATCGCTATCTCGCCGGCCTGTGGGCGCCCGAGGACAAGCGCCCGCATCTCTACGCGCTCTATGCCTTCTCCGCCGAGATCGCCCGCATCCGCGACGTCGTCTCCGATCCCCTGCCCGGCGAGGTCCGCGCCCGCTGGTGGGCCGACATGCTGAAGGGCGAGCGTGGGCCCGAAGGCGAGGGCCACCCGGTCGCCATCGCGCTTCTCGACACCATCCGCCGCTTCCACCTGCCGGTATCCGCCTTCGAGCGCCTGATCGACGCCCGCATCTTCGATCTCTACGACGATCCGATGCCGACCGAACTCGAACTCGAGGGCTATCTCGGCGACACCGCCTCGGCGCTGATCCGTCTCGGCTCGCTCGTGCTCGCCGACGGCCGCGATCTCGGTGGCGCCGCCGCGGCCGGCCATGCCGGTATCGCCTGGGGCCTCACCGGCCTGATGCGTGCCCTGCCGTTCCATGCCTCGCGCGGCCAGATCTTCCTGCCCGGCGACCGAATGGCGGCGCACGGCGTCGCGGCCGAAGATCTCCTCGCCGCTCGCACCACCCCGGCGCTGCGCGCCCTGCTCGCCGAACTGCGCGCCCGCGCCCGCGACGCCCTCGCCGAAACCCGCCGGCAGATCCGCTCGATCCCGCCCGAGTGTGCCCCGGCCTTTCTGGTGGTGTCGCTGGTCGAGCCGCTGCTCGACCGCATGGACCGCCCGTCCTGGGATCCCTTCCGCGACTCGGTGGAGCTGCCGCAGTGGCGCCGCCAGTTGCGCCTTTGGCGCGCCGCCCGCCGCGCCCGCCGCGCCGCCGGCCGCTGGCACCCGACCCATCATCAACACGGTTGATCGTCGCTCGGCCGGGCGTGCGCCGCCCGAGCTGTGGTGCCGGAGTGCCCCTTCGCAACCCCGGCCCGTGGGCGGCACCCCTTCGCACCGCCACGCCCCCGCCGCGGGGCTCATACCGAGCTGACGAAGTTTCGACCTTTTCGAAACTTCGTCGGTGAAGGCAAGCCCGACCGGGCGTCGGCCGATCAGGCCGTAACGCACATGAAATTCAGACGAGTCTGAATTTCATGTGCCGGGTATCACGCTGCCGGCGTCGTCTCGTCCCCGGCTGCCCAGGCGTCGTTCCACGCCGCGAGATCGACCCGCGCCCGCGCCGCCATCGCCCGCTTCTTCTCGAGCGTCTTCTCCGATCCCCGGAGCCGCCGGCCGTCCTTGGTCTTCGGCGCCTCGATCGGCGGAAACAGGCCGAAATTGACGTTCATCGGTTGGAAGGCGCGCGGCTTGCCCGCCGCCGCTTCGGCCGCACTCTCGCCCAGATGCCCGCCGGTGATGTGGCCGATGAGCGCCCCCATCGCCGTGGTCGCCGGCGGCGCCGCCGCCGCCCGCCCGAGCCGCTCGGCCGCCGCGAACCGCCCGGCCAGGAGCCCGACGGCGGCGCTCTCGACGTAACCCTCGCAGCCGGTGATCTGCCCGGCGAAGCGCAGCCGCGGTTCGGCCTTGAGCCGCAGCGTCCCGTCGAGGAGCTTCGGCGAATTGAGATGGGTGTTGCGATGCAGCCCGCCGAGCCGGGCGAACTCCGCCTTCTCGAGCCCGGGGATCATCCGGAACACCTCGACCTGCGCGCCGTGTCGGAGCTTGGTCTGGAACCCGACCATGTTCCACAGCGTGCCGAAGGCATTGTCCTGCCTGAGTTGCACGATGGCGTAGGGCTTGACGGTCGGATCGCGCGGATTGGTCAGCCCGACCGGCTTCAACGGCCCGTGCCGCAGCGTCTCGCGCCCGCGCTCCGCCATCACCTCGACCGGCAGACAGCCGTCGAAATAGGGCGTCGTCGCCTCCCAGTCCTTGAACGATACCTTCTCGCCCGTCAGCAGCGCATCGACGAAGGCCTCGTACTGGTCCTTGTTCATCGGGCAGTTGAGGTAGTCCGCGCCCGTCCCCCCCGGCCCGGCCTTGTCGTAGCGCGACTGCCGCCACACCAGCCCCATGTCGATGCTGTCGAAATGGACGATCGGCGCGATCGCATCGAAGAAGGCGAGTTCGCTCTCTCCGGTCAGCGCCCCGACCGCCTCGGCGAGCGCCCGCGAGGTCAGCGGTCCGGTCGCCACCACCACGCTGTCCCAAGTCGGATCGGGAAGCCCCGCGATCTCCTCGCGCCGGATCTCGATCAGCGGATGCCCCTCGAGCGCCGCCGTGATCGTGGCGGCGAAGGCCTCGCGATCGACCGCCAACGCCCCGCCCGCCGGCACCTGATGCGCATCCGCCGCCCGCATCACCACGGAACCGCAGGCGCGCAGTTCCGCATGCAGCACGCCGACCGCATTGGTCTCCGCGTCGTCGGAGCGCAGCGAGTTGGAGCAGACGAGTTCGCCCAGCCGATCGGTCTGATGCGCCTCGGTGGTGCGATGCGGCCGCATCTCGTGGAGGACGACGGGCACGCCCGCCTGCGCCAGCGCCCAGGCGGCTTCCGAGCCGGCGAGCCCGCCGCCGATCACGTGGACGGGAGAAATGTCGGAGGTCTTGATCATGGCGGTCTGCCTAGCAGATCGCGCCGCCCCCGCCTAGCCGCGCGTCGCGCCGGCTCCGATCGCCGAGGGCGCTCCCGCCCCCGCCGCGCACGACCGACCCCGGCTCCGCCCGCCCAGCCTCGCCGTCCCCTTGTGGACATCTTCCCCAGTGACCCCGAAAAATACCAGAGTTCCCGCGGTCACTGGGCAAATATTGCCCGTGGCGGCACTGTGGAAAAGATTTGTAATTGGGAAGCAGAAGACCGATTCGTTTCCTGCTTCGAGAGGTGCCGATGCGCACGCCTGGGTTCGTCGTCTTGGCCACGCTGATGTTGGCCCTCGCCGGTTGCAAGACCGAAGACCCCGGCCGCGCTCCGCGCATGGCGCTGGCCGGCGAGACCGATCCGATCATGACCGGGGCGATCCGCTCCGCCGGCTTCACCGTCGAGCCCGGCGTGGTCGGCTGGTACGGCGAGCGTGGCGCGGCCCTGCCGGTGGGCGAAACCCTGGCCTACTGTCACGGCTTCGGCTGCGAGTTCAAGACGGCGATCCGCATGGGCGAGGCCGAATACGGCGCCCTCGCCGCGATCTTCGCCCGCCATCGCGGCGGCCCCGACGACGAGCGCCGCGCCGTCGATCTCGCCGATCAGTGGTGGGAGAACATCGCCGCGCCGCAGCTCGGCGGCCCCCCCGACAAGCGCGGCTCCGAGCTCGGCGACGCCCACAAGCCCGGCCAGACCGACTGTCTCGACGAAGCCACCAATACGACCACGCTCCTGGTCTATCTCGAGCGCAAGGGCCTCCTGCGCCATCACCACGTCAAGCGCCCGGAATCGCGCGGCGCCTTCCTCTATGCCCATGCCACCGCCGTCATGACCGACAAGACCACCGGCATAGATTGGGTCGCCGACAGTTGGATGCGCGACAGCGGTGATCCCATCGACGTGATGACCCTCGAAGAATGGTTCTCCCGCGCCTACGTCGACCCTGTGAGCTGATCTCCGCCCAATGCATCATCGAAGGCCTTCTGGCGGGCGCCGCCTCGGCAGGGAGCCGGACCATGCCCCAACGCAAGCCATGCGTCGGGAGACACGGCGGGAGATTTGCGCCCCGCGCGAAACCGATTACACCGGGGGGGCGCGGGTCCCGGCGGTGCCCAAACGCGTGTCCGGCTGCGGACGCGTTCCCTTTCCGAAGTTTTCCGCCGAGATCGGGCACCGGCTGGAGTACCGTCGGAACCGCCCCTCGGCCTTCCGTGCGCCCGGACCGCGCGCGAGGCGAGCGATCGTTCGCCGACGAGCCGTCGCGGATCGAATCCGACGGACCGGGCGACGTTCGTCGTGACGATCGGACGGGCCGCACGCTCGACGGCGGCGGTGACACGGGGCCGCGGCGAAGCGAACGGCGGTGACGGAAACGGAGCCCGAAGAATCGAGACGCCCGCCGGAGGGAGGAAGTGCCGGCGGGCGCTCGATACACCGATCCGAGCAGGGAGGAGAAGCTCGTTCGGTCGGCGGGGCGGCGCGAGGGAGGAGTCGCGATACGCCCCGATGGGATGGCGCTCGGGAAAGCGCAGATCCGAGTGACGCCGACCCGGACCATTTCGGGAGGAGAGCCGGTCCGTATCCGCACCCGAGGCGCGAGCGTCACGTCGATCACGGCTTGGAAGATAGGACAGTTCCTCTGTCCCAATAAGCCCTTCGTCCGCATGTCGATCATGCAGAAATGCATGGCGAGAAATTAGAGCCATGCGATTTCGCCTCGCGTCCCTCGCGTCCCTCGCGTCCCTCGCGTCCCTCGCGTCCCTCGCGTCC
>ERZ1645187.2952-NODE-2952-length-14605-cov-16.289416_pt1 | contig 14605 bp, 13 predicted proteins | sample MGYA00575352_ERZ1645187 | MGnify/ENA primary metagenome ERZ1645187 (study PRJEB40837, sample SAMN11349314) | freshwater sediment metagenome | isolation source: river sediment | host: Sediment | place: India: Wazaribad , New Delhi | collected 2017-02-21 ...
GCACCGGCACGATGGTCGACCGCTGCAATGGAGGACACGTGATGGCCAAGAACACCATCTGTATCTGGTACGACAAGGATGCGGAGGACGCCGCCCGCTTCTACGCCGCGACGTTTCCCGACAGCGAAGTGCGCGCCGTCCATCGCGCGCCGGGCGACTATCCATCCGGCAAGGCGGGTGACGTGCTGACGGTCGACTTCACGGTCTGCGGCGTCGCCTGTCTCGGTCTCAACGGTGGCAAGGCGTTCAAGCACTCGGAGGCGTTCTCGTTCGCGATCAGCACGGAGACGCAGGAGGAAACGGATCGCTACTGGAACGCCATCGTCGGCAACGGCGGCCAGGAAAGCGCGTGCGGCTGGTGCAAGGACAAGTGGGGCATCTCGTGGCAGATCACGCCGCGCGTTCTGACCGACGCCATGGCCAGGGGCGGCCCGGCCGCAAAGCGCGCGTTCGAAGCCATGATGACCATGCGCAAGCTCGATGTCGCCGCGCTCGAGAAGGCGGTGCGCGGCTGAGGGCTAGCGTGCTGTCCGATCAGACGGAACCACTTTGCGGTTTCACTGATCGGATGATGCTCTGGCGGCGCGACGTGCCCGGCGTGTCGAGGTCGTGAAACGTCAAGCCCTTCCGCGCCCCGACCAGTCGACGACTCTCAGCCCCTCGATGCCGAGATTGGCGATGGCCTTGTCCGAGGTCGCGAGCGTGATACCGAGGGCGCGCGCATGCGCCGCGATCATGAGATCGAAGGCGCCGGCCGAGCGGCCGGCTCGGCGCACCGACGCTCGGATAGCCGCGTGCTGCTCGGCGGCAGTCTCATCGAACGCGTGTACCGTGACGCGGGCGAGGAAGGCGCGCACCGCCGACATCAGGGCGGGGCTCTCCGGGCGGAGGCGGGCGCCGAAAATCAGCTCGGATTGCGTTACGACTGAAACGGAAATGTCGCGAGCGCTGCTTTTGCGCATGGCGTTGACGGTCACCCGGTCGGCGCGCAACAGGCGCGAGGCGGTGTCGGTGTCGAGCAGGAAGGCTGTCATGACTTGCCCTTGCCGCTGCTCGCCTTGCTGCGCCGGGGTATTGCCGATCGTCGCGCAGGACGTTGTGATTTCGCGAACGGATCGCGGAAGTCGTCCTGCGGTTGTTGTGCTTCGCCTCTGGACGCGTCCGCCGGCAGATCGAGAGCGCGCGCCCAGGCGAAATAGTCGTCCCACGAACCATGCGGCTTCGACAGCACGACATCGCCGGATACAGGATCGCGGCGCACCTCGACCTCGTCCGTATCGAAGCGGAACTCGGCCGGCAGTCGGACTGCCTGGCTTCCGCCGCTCATGAAGACCTTGGCTCTGCTCACGGTCGCACCTCGTGTATATATCGAGCATATATACACGAGGTGTAACGGATCGCCAAGCCGGCAGAAACTGGGCGGGCGGCGTCGTGTTTGCGCAGCCAATGCAGGCCGCCGTGACGCACGCGCGACGAAGCGGAGCGCCTCAAGCCGCCCGGAACAACCGCACGGCTTCGTCGGCTTCGAACAGGTAGAGCAGCGTGCGCAGGGCCTGCCCGCGCGGGCTCAACAACTTGGGGTCGGTGTCGAGAACCATCTGCGCGTCGTCGCGGGCGGCGGCGAGCAGCACGTCGAAGCCCGGCACGTTGGCGACGCGAAATTCCGGCAGTCCCGACTGGCGCGCACCCAACACTTCGCCACCGCCGCGCAGTTCGAGATCCTTCTCGGCGATGAGAAAACCGTCCTCGGTCTCGCACATCATGTCGAGGCGCTGCTCGGCGACCTCGCCCAGCGGCGCCTTGTAGAGCAGCATGCAGAAGCTCTCGCGTGAGCCGCGCCCGACGCGACCGCGCAACTGATGCAACTGCGCGAGGCCGAAGCGCTCGGCATGCTCGATCACCATGATGTTGGCGTTCGGCACGTTGACGCCGACTTCGATGACGGTGGTGGCGACCAGCACCTTGAGCTGGTTCGACGCGAACGCCGCCATGGTCTCGTCTTTCGCTGCCGCCGACATGCCGCCGTGCAGAAGTCCGACGCAGTCGCCGAGATACTGCACGAGATGGGCGTGGCGTTCTTCCGCCGCCGCGAGATCGGCCGTCTCCGAACTCTCGATCAGCGGGCACACCCAATAGACCTGCGCCCCTTCGGCGAGTTGCGCCTTGATGCGCTCGATCAGCCGTTCGATCGTGTCGAGGGGAACGGCGCGCGTAACGACAGGTTTGCGGCCGGCGGGCTTCTCGGTGAGTCGTGACACGTCGAGATCGCCGTAGTGCGTCATGAGCAGCGTGCGCGGGATCGGTGTCGCGGTCATCACCAGCACGTTGGCGCCGCCGTCGCCGCCCTTGGCCTGCAACGCCATGCGCTGGTGCACACCGAAGCGATGCTGCTCGTCGATCACCGCGAAGGCGAGATCGCGGAAGGTGACGTCCTCCTGGAACAGCGCGTGCGTGCCGATGAGAATGTCGATCTCACCCTCGGCGAGGCGGGCGAGGATGTCCTTCCTCGCGCGGCCCTTCTCGCGCCCCGTCAGCACGGCGATGCTGAGGCCCGCAGCGTCGGCGAGCGGCTGGATGGTCTCGACGTGCTGGCGCGCGAGCACTTCTGTCGGCGCCATCAGGCAGGCCTGCGCGCCAGCTTCCACCGCCACCGCCATGCTCATCAGCGCGACGACCGTCTTGCCGGAGCCGACGTCGCCCTGCAGCAACCGCAGCATGCGAAACGGCGCGGCGATATCGGCCTCGATTTCGGCCAGCGCGGTGCGTTGCGAGTTGGTCAGATCGAAGGGAAGCGCGGCTATGATCTTCGCACGGATGCGACCGTCACCTTTCACCGCGCGCCCGCGCTGCGCCTTCACCTGCTGGCGCACGAGGCCGAGCGCGAGCTGGCCTGCGAGCAGTTCGTCGTAGGCGAGGCGCTGCCAGTATCTCGAGCCGGGCGAGATGTCGCTGGCGTCTTCGGGCGCGTGCAGATGGCGCAGCGCCTCTGCGAACGGACCCCACTCGCGGGTCGCCAGCCAGTCGGGCTGCTGCCATTCGGGGAGGTCGGGCAATCGTTCGAGCGCTTGCCGCGAAGCTTTCACCATGACCTTGCCGGAGAGCCCGGCGGTGAGCGGATAGACCGGCTCCAGCAACGGCAACTCGCCGCGCGCGTCCTCGGCGACGATGTAGTCCGGGTGCGTCATCTGCAACGCTTCGCCGTAGCGCTCGATGCGGCCAGAAACGTAGCGCATTTCGCCCTCGGGCAGCTGGCGCTCCAGGAACTTGCGCTCGGCGTGGAAGAACACCAGATCGAGGCGGCTGGTGTCGTCCTCGACGGTCACCTTGTAGGGCGCCTTGTGGTTCGATCGCGGCGACGGCTTGTGCTTCAGGACGCGCACCTTGAGGGTGACGATCGAACCCGGCACCGCGTCGGCGATCGTCGGCTCGGCGCGCCGGTCGATGACGCCGGTCGGCAGGTGCCAGAGCAGATCGGCGACGCGCGGCTCGCTGACGCCGGGCGGCACTGCCAGCGCCTTTTTCAACAGCAACGCGAGTCGCGGTCCGATGCCCGTCAGCGACTGGGCCGAGGCGAACAGCGGCTGCAACTGGCTCGGACGCATGGGCGCGATATCCGTATGCGGGGGCCGTAATCCGCCGCTGGAGGGCTGTTTTGCGGCTCGATCGTCAGAGGCCGTTTCGAGGCGTTATACCGGCCGGTCCGGCGTGGAGTACCGTGCGGCGAGCCCGCGGCCTTGCGGACGGGACGGGGGCGGTATACCACCCCGGACGGCGAGGCCCAGAGCAAAGCGGGCCGCCCGCGCCTCGTCAAGCGAGCAGCAGCCCTGTCAACAGCCCTCGGAAGCCGTCCAGTGAGCCAGGAGCCCGTGAGCCCAGAACCCGTAAGCCAGCTCGATACCCGCCGCCGCCGCGCCGCCTATCGGGCTGCCCACCGCGGCACCAAGGAGATGGACTGGCTGGTCGGGCGCTATGCCGACGCGCGGCTCGAAGCCATGCAGGGCGCCGCGCTCGACAGCTTCGAGCGGTTCCTCGAAATCTCCGACGTCGAGCTGCAGAAGTGGATCCTCGCGCCGGAGCTGGCCGAGGGGGGCGAGTTCGCCGGGCTGGTGCGTGACCTGCGCGTGTTCCACGGCCTCGAATAGCGCGACGCCAGTCATAATCGAAAGGAACGACCCATCGTGTCGAGCGAAGGCCGCAACGATCTGTTGCTGACGGGCGTGCCGGAAGGGCTCGACGCGCTGGTGCTCGCCGATCTGGTGCGCGAGCCGGGTGTCGGCGAGGGCGCCAACACGCTCGTCCATGTCGCGCGCGACGACCGCCGCATGGAGGCGGTGCGCCAGCAGCTCGCGTTCTTCGCAGCGAATGTGCGGGTGATCGCCTTCCCGGCGTGGGACACGGTGCCTTACGATCGCGTCGGCCCCAACGCCGACATCGTCGCGGAACGCATGGCGACGCTGGCCAAGCTCGTCGTCGCGGCGAGAAAACAGCCGACCATCGTGCTGACGACGGTGAATGCGATCCTGCAGCGGGTGCCGCCGTCGGGCTTCATCCGCAAGACCATGAAGCAGATCGCGCCCGGCCAGCGCATCGACATGAAGCGGCTGACGGAGCGTCTGCAGCAGATCGGCTATCAGCGCACCGGCACGGTCATGGAGCCGGGCGAGTTCGCGGTGCGCGGCGGCATTCTCGATCTCTTCTCGCCGGGACGGTCCTCGCCGGTGCGCCTCGATTTCTTCGGCGATACGCTGGAGAGCATCAAGACGTTCGACGTCGAGAGCCAGCGCACGCAGAAGGTCGTGCAGAAGCTGGTGCTGCTGCCCGTTTCGGAGGTCGCCCACGGCGAGGAAGCGGTCGCCATGTTCCGCCGCCGCTACGTCGAACTGTTCGGCGGCGCCAAGGGTGACGATCCGCTCTACGAGGCGGTCAGCGCGGGGCGTCGCTATCCGGGCGAGGAACACTGGCTGCCGCTGTTCCACGACCGTCTCGATACGCTGCTCGACTATCTGCCGGGCGCATCGGTGTCGTTCGACCACATGGCGGACGAAGCGATCCGCCAGCGCTTCGAGCTGATCGGCGAGCACTACACGGCGCGGCGCGATGCGCGCGAGACCGAGACGTTCGGCGCGCCGCCCTACAAGCCGGTGCCGCCGGAGCAGATGTATCTCGACGGCCGCGCCTGGGCGAAGACGCTGCACGCGCATCCGATCTATCGCCTGACACCTTTCGACGAGGCCGGCAGCGCCAACGTGCGCGCCTGGGGCGGACGCACGGGCCGCTCGTTCGCGCCGGAGCGGCAAGCTGCCGATGTCAACGTGTTCGACGCGGTGATCGCGCACATCCGCAAGCTGCAGGCCGGCAAGCGCCGCGTCGTCGTGGCCTCGTGGACCAATGGCGCGCGCGAACGGCTCGCCACACTGCTGGCGGATCACGGCCTCGACGACATGCGCAAGGTGGAGAGCCTCGACGAAGTCCGCGCGCTGCCCGAAGGCGCGACCGCGCTCGCCGTGGTCGGTGTCGAGCAGGGCTTCGAGACGCCGGAGATCGCGCTCGTCGCCGAGCAGGACATCCTCGGTGATCGTCTGGTGCGCCCGCGCCGCAAGTCGAAAAAGGCGATGGACGTGCTGACCGAGGCGACCAGCCTCTCGGTCGGCGATCTCGTCGTCCACGCCGATCACGGCATCGGGCGTTTCGCGGGATTGAAGACCATCACTGCGCTCGGCGCGCCGCACGACTGTCTCGAGATCACCTATCACGGCGGCGACAAGCTGTTCCTTCCCGTCGAGAACATCGAGCTCCTGTCGCGCTACGGCACCGACGACGGCACCGCGCAGCTCGACAAGCTCGGCGGCGTCGCCTGGCAGTCGCGCAAGGCACGGTTGACGAAACGCCTGCAGGAGATCGCCGGCGAGTTGATCAAGATCGCCGCGCTGCGCCTGTTGAAGGAAGCGCCCGCGCTGGCGCCGCCGACCGGGACCTACGACGAGTTCGTCGCGCGCTTCCCCTACGAGGAAACCGAGGATCAGGCCGCAAGCATCGACGCGGTGATTGAAGACCTCGGCGCCGGACGGCCGATGGACCGTCTCGTCTGCGGCGACGTCGGCTTCGGCAAGACAGAGGTCGCGATCCGCGCCGCGTTCGTCGCGGCCATCAACGGTCTGCAAGTCGCCGTGGTGGTGCCGACGACTCTGCTCGCGCGGCAGCATTTCCGCACCTTCTCGGAGCGCTTCCACGGGCTTCCCGTCCGCGTCGCGCAGGCCTCGCGCCTCGTCGGCGGCAAGGAGCTGATCGACGTGAAGGCCGGCCTCAAGAGCGGCCAGATCGACATCGTCGTCGGCACGCACGCGCTGCTCGGCAAGCAGATCGAGTTCGCTCGGCTCGGCCTGCTGATCATCGACGAGGAGCAGCATTTCGGCGTCACCCACAAGGAGCGCCTGAAGCAGTTGCGCGAGGATGTGCACGTGCTGACGCTGTCGGCGACGCCGATCCCGCGCACGCTGCAACTGGCGCTGACCGGCGTGCGCGAGTTGTCGCTGATCACGACGCCGCCGGTGGATCGCCTCGCGGTCAGAACCTACATCTCGCCGTTCGATCCGGTGATCCTGCGCGAAGCCTTGCGGCGCGAGCGGTTCCGCGGCGGTCAATCGTTCTACGTCGTGCCGCGCATCGCAGACCTCGACGACGTGGCGACGTTCCTCGCCGAGGCGGTGCCGGAGCTGAAGGTCGCGCGCGCGCACGGGCAACTGTCGCCGACCGAGCTCGAGGACGTGATGACCGCGTTCTACGAGGGCCAGTACGACGTGCTGCTGTCGACAGCGATCGTCGAGAGTGGTCTCGACGTGCCGAACGCCAACACGCTGATCGTGCATCGCGCCGACATGTTCGGCCTCGCCCAGCTCTATCAGTTGCGCGGCCGCGTCGGGCGCTCGAAAGCGCGGGCCTATGCCTACTTCACGACACCACCGAACCAGGCCCTGACCGAAGGCGCGGAGAAGCGTCTCAAGGTGCTGCATTCGCTCGATACGCTCGGCGCCGGCTTCAGCCTCGCCAGCCACGATCTCGATATTCGCGGCGCCGGCAACCTCTTGGGACAGGAGCAGAGCGGGCACATTCGCGAAGTCGGCTTCGAACTCTACCAGTCGATGCTGGAAGAGGCGGTGCAGGCCATGAAGGGCGGCGACCTTGGCCGCGTCGAGGAGCAGTGGACGCCGGAGATCGCGCTCGGTACCTCCATCCTCATCCCCGAAACCTACGTCACCGATCTGCAGTTGCGGCTCGGCCTCTATCGCCGTCTGTCGGGGCTCGAGGATCGCGCCGACATCGACAGCTTCGCCGCCGAGCTGGTGGACCGCTTCGGCGCACTGCCGGTCGAGGTCAAGCATCTGCTCGACGTGATGGAGATCAAGGGCTTCTGCCGGCAGGCGGGAATCGCCAAGGTCGACGCGGGACCGAAGGGTGCTGTCGTCACCTTCCGCAAAGGTGCGTTCGTCAACGCCACGGGCCTTGTCGACTTCATCCAGAAATCGCGCGGCCTCTTGAAGCTGCAACCCGACCAGAAGCTGGTGTTCAAGGCCGACTGGGACAAGGCCGAACAGCGGCTGAAGGGTGTCAGGGCATTCGTGAGTGAACTCGCGTCGCTCGCGGGCAAGGGCTCGAAGGCGGCGTGAGACGCAGCGACGCCCTGTGACAGTTGGCTCGAATGGCCTGCGCCTTCGTTGCGGGCATGAAATGGGACGTTAACGCACCTTTGCGATCATTGCCCTGCATGTGAGCCGGCGGAGGGCAAATGCACCGCAGCAGATTCGTATCGTGGATCGCTCTCGTCGGCGCAGGGTTCCTCGTCCTCACGTTGCTGTATCAGCCGCTCGTGCGCTTCCTGTTCAGCGGGGTGAAATGTTACAGCGGCTCGTGCGGCGGAGTGGCATTCCTGCTCACGCTGCTGAAGCCTGCAGGACTGCTGGCCTCGGCTGTGATCCTGATGGTGGCGCTGAGCAGGCGCTTGCGGTTCCTCGGGCTCCGGCTCTGGTGGGCCGTGGCGGCACTGGTCTGGCTGTTGTGCAATACCAGCCAGTTGCTCCGCATGGGCTGGGATCTGCGCGGCGGCTTTCTCGCCGGCGCAGGACGCCCGTCGTCCGCACTGTTCCTCATCGCGTTCCTCGTGTTCGTCGCCCTGCTGGACGATCATCCGGCCGCCCGAGAGACGGAACCGGCGCGGAAGTCCTGGATTGTTGCTGGTGTCGCCGCCGGCTTGGCCGCCTTCCTGCTTTTGCCGGAGGCGTTGCTGTCGGTCTGGGACTTCGCTCCCGGGATGCGCGACAGCCTTCTTCAGACAGCGTTTGCGCTGCGCCGCGTAACAGCGCTGGCCGGTCTTGGCGTGCTCCATCCGGCATGGTTGGTGTGGACGGCCTTGCTGGTGTTCTGCGCTGCACTGGCGATCATCGTCGCTGAACAGACGCGGACGAGCGGTCCTGGTCTAGGTGCGAGCCATCGGCCCGTGACGCGCCGCCCTCAGGATGGCGGGTTTGGTCGCCGTTCGTCTTCGCGATAGAGCCGCGTCGAACACGAGAGCGCTATCCGATCAGACGGAACCGCTTTGCGGTGCGATCTGATGATGCTCTGGATGGTTCGACGAGCGGGGCGCCTGATCGTAGCGGCGGCGTGAGGAGGTGGTCCGGCCCGCGTGCGGACGCGTAGCCTCCATGTGATCGCAGTTGGAGCCCTGCCATGGCCTACGTCGTCGCCTATGCCGTCGCACTGGTCGTGTTCGTCGCCATCGACGTAGCGTATCTGACATCGTTCGGCGCCAAGCATTTCAAGGAGACGCTCGGCGATATCATCGCTGCGGACCTGCGCATCGGCCCGGCGATCGTATTCTATCTGGGCTTCCCGGCTGGTCTCGCGCTGTTCGCGGTGGCGCCGGGGCTGCGCGACGGCTCCGTTCTGACCGCTGCTCTTTATGGCGCGCTGTTCGGGCTCTTCACCTACGGTACCTACGACCTCACGAACTACGCGACGCTGCGCAACTGGACGCTGGGTTTGACCTTGCTCGACATGGCCTATGGAGCCGCGATCGCGGGTTTGACGGCGGCTGTGGCCTGGCTGGTCGCGGTGCGCTGGATCACATGATCGCTGCGATCTTTCACGCGGGCGGCCGCAAAAGATAGTGGCCCACGCCCCATTCGCGCCCGCCATCGTGACCGAACAGACCGGCTGTCGCGAGAAAGAACAGTCGCCAGCGGCGATGCCACAACTTTGCGTCGTCGCCGTAGACGTGCGCGAACAGGGCCATGATCGCATCTGAATTTGCGTCGAAGTTCACCAGCCAGTCGTTGGCGGTGCGCTCGTAGTTGGTGCCACTCCAGCGCCACGAGCGCTCGAGCCGCATGGCCTCCGGAAACTCGCCGATGAGGGTTTCGCTCGGCATGATGCCGCCGGTAAAGAAATGGCGGCCGATCCAGTCCGACGCGTCTTGATGATCGAAACGGTACGGCGTCGAGCGATGCGTGAACACGTGCACGAAGAAGGCACCGTCCGGTTTCAGCCAGAGGCCGACACGGCCGAGCAGCTCGGGCCAGTTGGAGACGTGCTCCAGCATCTCGATGGAAACCGCGCGGTCGAAACGATGGCCGGCGGGCGGGGCGAAATCGTTGACATCGGCGGTGACGACGGTGACGTTGGCAAGACCGGCGGCGCGGGCCTCGGCCTCGATGGCGAGCCGCTGCGAGTGCGAATTGGAAACCGCCAGAATGCGTGCGTTCGGCAGGTTGCGCGCCATCCACAGAGTGAGCGAGCCCCAGCCGCAGCCGAGTTCGAGGATGTCCTGCCCGTCGGCGAGGCCGGCACGCCGCGCGCTTTCGGCGAGCGCGGCCTCCTCCGCTTCAGCCAGAGTCGTCGATGATGCCGCGTAGAGACAACACGAATACTTGCGCTGCGGCCCGAGCACCAGTTTGAAGAACGCGGCCGGCACCTCGTAGTGCTGCGCGTTGGCGGCCCCGGTGTGGATCGCGACCGGCATGGCGCGCATCGCTGCGGCGAAGCTCTTGGTCGCGTCGGGCGGGGCGTCGGCCAGCGTCTTCATGGTGCGGCTGCAGAGGCCGCGGATGACGAGGCGCGTCAGCGCGTCGGGCAGCGGCGTCTGTTCGAACGTCTCGATGGCGGCGGCGATCAGCTTTTGCGACGGCCAGGCTTCAGACATGCTTCATGGCTCCGGGGAAGAAGGCGTTGGTGCGGTTCTGGTAGGCGCGGTAGCGCTCGCCATGCTTGCGCAGCATGTGCGTCTCGAGCGGCGGAATGCCGGACACGTGGACCAGCAGCCAGTACATGGTCACCGGCGCCAGCAGCGCGAGCCAGCCGGACGGGAATGCTCCGCCGAGGTCGATGGCGGCAACCGGATAGGCGAGCCAGTGCAGCCACTCGAAGAAGTAGTTGGGGTGGCGCGAGTATCGCCACAGACCCGCGTCACAGATCCGACCGGCGTTGTGGGAAGCGGCGGTGAAGACGCGCAACTGGCGATCGGCCACCGTTTGGCCGGCGAGCGCCACGACGAAGATCGCGACGGCGAGCACATCCTGCAAACCAAGCGCGGGTGTTGGATTGTGAGCTGCGAGGAACACCGCGAACGGCAGTGGCAGCGAAGCGATCGCCTGTTTTTGCAGGAGCAGGAACATCTCGCGCCCGGCCCGCGGTCCCCATGCGCGTTTCAGCTCGGCGTAGCGGGGATCATCGTGAGAGTTGCGCGAGCGGGCGGCAATGTGCGTGCCGAGCCGCAAACCCCAGACGAAGATCATGGCGGCAAACAGCATCTGGCGGGACGAGGTGCCGCCATCGCTCGAAAACGGGAGCAGCGCGAAGCCGACGGCGGTCAGCGCGACACCGAAAGACCAAGTGACGTCGACATAGCCGGAGTTTCCGGTTCGACGTTCTGCGGCGAACGCCAGCGCCATGATCAGCGCGAGGCTGAGCCACTGCGCTGAAAGGATCAGGAGGAGGTCTGGCGGGCTCATCCGGCGGTCGCGTCCTTGCCAAATTTGTGATTGTTACGGACCGCGAGAACGCGCGGATCACGACTGTGATCCAAGAGTCCAGCGCTCGCGTTACGGATCTGGCGTGGGGACTTCTGCTGGAGAGGCTTGTGCGGCACGGACACGACGGCGGGAACTTCTCGCGGCAGAAAATAGCGGTGATCGGGGCGGGCATCTCGGGGCTTTCGGCCGCCTGGCTGCTGGCGCGTCGCCACGACGTTACGCTCTACGATCGCGAGTCGCGGCTCGGCGGCCACTCCAATACGTCGATTGTTCACGAGCACGCGGGCGAAGTGGCGGTCGACACCGGCTTCATAGTCTTCAACCCGCTCAACTATCCGAACCTGACGCGACTTTTCGATCATCTCGGCGTCGAGACGGCGCCGTCGGATATGTCGTTCGCCGTGTCGCTCGACGGCGGGTCCCTCGAATACGGCGGCGGTTCGCTCTCGAGCCTGTTCGCGCAGCGCCGCAATCTGGCGAGCCCACGCTTCTGGTCGATGCTGCGCGACCTGACGCGTTTCTACCGCTCGGCGCCCAAGGCGTTGCGGGCGGGCCTCGACGAAAGCACCTCGCTCGGCGAGTTCCTCGCGCGTTACGGCTACGGCGACGCCTTCACCCGCGATCATCTGCTGCCGATGGCAGGAGCCATCTGGTCGTCGGCGCCGGAGACGCTCGCGTCTTATCCTGCCGCGGCGTTCATCCGGTTCTTCGAGAACCATGGCTTGCTGAAGCTTTCCGACCGGCCGCCCTGGCGCACTGTCGCCGGTGGCAGTCGGCGCTACGTCGAAAAGCTCGCGCAAGGCATCGCGAACTGTCGCACCGGCGCGCGCGTGGACAGTGTGCGTCGCGAGGGGGGGCAGGTCATCGTCACTGCGGGGGGCGAGGCGGAAGTGTTCGATCGGGTTCTGATCGCCACCCACGCCGACGAGGCGCTGGCGATACTCGCCGATCCGTCGGCGCAGGAGCGCGAATTGCTCACGCCGTTCGGCTACACCCGGAACACGGCCGTGCTGCACACCGATGCACGGCTGATGCCGCGGCGCCGGCAGGTGTGGTCGAGCTGGAATTATCTCGGCGAGCGTGCCGGCGCGCATCGTGACGTCTGCGTGACGTACTGGATGAACCGCCTGCAGCCCTTGGCGACCGCGACGGACTATTTCGTGACGCTCAATCCGGTGACGCCACCGGCTGCGGGCTCGGTCGTCGCCACGTACGAGTACGATCATCCGGTGTTCACATCGGCGGCGATGGCCGCGCAACGTCGCCTCGGCAAGCTGCAGGGTCAAGGCAACACGTGGTTCGCGGGGGCCTGGTTCGGCTCGGGCTTCCACGAGGACGGACTTCGGTCCGGGCTCGCCGCTGCCGAGGCCATGGGCGCGGGCGAGCGCCCCTGGGCGTGCAGCGCCGCTGCGCGTGAGGCGTGGTCGCCCGAGGAGGCGGCCGCATGATCGCAGGCTCCGCCCTCTACGCGGGTCGCGTCGTGCACGCGCGCTCGAGACCGCGGCGGCACAAGCTGTCGTATGCCTGCTTCTGGATGCTCATCGACCTCGACAACCTGGAGCTTGATGCACGGCGCTCGCGCTGGTTTTCGGTCAATCGTCGCAATCTGCTCTCGCTGTTCGATGCCGATCACGGCGACGGCTCCGGGCGTTCGATGCGCGAACAGGTTGTCGAGACTCTGTCGCGCGCGGGTATCGATCTCGCCGGCGGGCGCATCCATCTGCTGACCATGCCGCGCATCCTCGGCTACGGCTTCAACCCGCTTTCGGTCTATTTCTGCTCCGATGCGGCCGGTGATCTGGTGGCGGTCGTCTACGAGGTGCACAACACGTTCGCCGAGCGCCACAGCTATCTCGTACCCGTGCTGCCGGACCAGATGACTCACGGCGAACTGGTGCAACGCTGTGACAAGTCGTTCTACGTGTCGCCGTTCATGGACATGCAGCTCGGCTACACGTTCAAGGTTGTGCCGCCGGGCGAACGTGTGCGGGTCGCCATCGAGGTGACGGGACCGGAGGGTCTGGTTCTCACCGCGTCGCTCGCCCGCGAGCGACGTCCGCTGACCGACGCTCAGCTGCTCGGCCTGTTTTTCAGCCATCCAATGCTCACTGCCAAAGTCATCGGAGCCATCCATTGGGAGGCTCTGAAGATGTGGCTCAAGGGCTTCCATCTTGTACCGCGGCCGTCGCCACCGAAGCAGCCGGTCACGATTGCCACTCCGCATGCCGCATCGAGGATGCCTTCACATGGGCCATGACCACGCACACACGCTCGGGCGCTCTGCCGCGCATTGGTTCGCGCCGACCGCGCGCGCGACACGCGCCCTCGCGCGCGTCCTCATCGAGCGTATCGAAGCGGGAGCGTTGACGCTGGAGCTACCGTCCGGCGAGCGATTGTCGCGCCGTGCCGCTGCTCCCGGCCCTGAGGCGGTGATGAAGCTGCACCGCTGGTCGGCGTTGCGCCGTGTCGTCACGCGCGGCGATATCGGTTTCGCCGAAGGCTACATGGAGGGCGACTGGTCGACGCCGGATCTGACGTCGCTGCTGGCGTTCCTGCACGCCAACGAAGCCTGTCTCGCCATGGCGTGGGAAGGTACGATGCTGCAACGTCTGGTCGACCGGCTGGTGCACGGGCGGCGCGCCAATACGCGCAGCGGCAGCCGCCGCAACATCGCCGCCCACTACGACCTCGGCAACGACTTCTATGCCGCCTGGCTCGACCCGAGCATGAGCTATTCGTCGGGTCTCTACGCGCACGATGGCGACACCCTCGAGACGGCGCAAATGGCGAAGATCGATCGCGTGGCGGAACTGCTCGAGTTGCGGCCGGGTGATCGCGTTCTCGAAATCGGCTGCGGCTGGGGCGGCCTTGCGGAGCATCTTGCACGTGAGCACGGCGCCCGCATGACCTGTCTGACGCTGTCGCGCGAGCAGTTGGCCGTCGCGGCACAGCGACTGGCGCGGGCCGATGCGTCGGGGGCGAGCCGGGCGCTGCTGCAGGACTATCGCGATTGTCGTGGCGCGTTCGATCGCGTCGTATCGATCGAGATGATGGAGGCGACCGGCGAGAGCTACTGGCCGCAGTATTTCGCCACCATCCGTGATCGCCTGGCGCCGGGCGGCACGGCGGTGCTGCAGGTCATCACCATTGCCGAGGATCGCTTCGAGGGCTACCGCGAGCGCCCCGACTTCATCCAGCGCTACATTTTCCCGGGCGGCATGCTGCCGACCGCGACGCACATGCGGGCGCTTTCGGCAGAGGCCGGGCTGACGCTGGATACCGTCGAGTTGTTCGGCCAGAGCTACGCGCGCACCGTCGCGCAGTGGCGCGAACGGTTCCTCAGAGCCTGGCCGATGATGACGGGGGAGTTGCGCAGCGAGCGCTTCCGCAACATGTGGGAGTATTATCTCGCCTATTGCGAGATCGGCTTCGCGACCGGCGCCATCGACGTCGGCCTCTACCGGCTGCGCAAGACCACGTGACGCGCGAAGACCGCATCGCAAGAGCGATGCATGCTCGGCCTCACCGCGATGTTCGTCAGATCTGGCGGAAGCTGCGGCGGAACGAGCGCTCGATCGGCTCGA
>ERZ1645187.2953-NODE-2953-length-14603-cov-137.423288_pt1 | contig 14603 bp, 13 predicted proteins | sample MGYA00575352_ERZ1645187 | MGnify/ENA primary metagenome ERZ1645187 (study PRJEB40837, sample SAMN11349314) | freshwater sediment metagenome | isolation source: river sediment | host: Sediment | place: India: Wazaribad , New Delhi | collected 2017-02-21 ...
CGGCCCCAACGGCGCCGGCAAGTCGACCTTCATCGACGTCGCCTCCGGCCGCACCGCCGGATCGGGCCGGGTGTTCTTCGAGGGACGCGACATCACCGCCGTCTCGCCGGCGGAGCGCCGCCGCATCGGCGTGTCGCGGTCGTTCCAACGCACCTCGATCTTCCCGGCGCTGACCATCCGCGACCAACTCGATCTCGCCGCCCACGGCGCCGGCGGCGGCGACATCGCCGACCTCGCGGCGATGCTCGGCCTGACCGCAGTGCTCGACGCCCGCGCCGAGGACGTCGGCTACGGCCAACAGCGGCTGGTCGATCTCGCCCTGGCGCTGGTCGGCGATCCCAGGGTGCTGCTCCTCGACGAGCCGGCGGCGGGGCTTTCGGTCGCCGAATCCCAGGCGCTCGCCGGACACCTCGAGGAGATCGCGGCGCGCTGGAACGTCGCGGTGCTCCTGGTGGAACACGACATGGACGTGGTCTTCCGCATCTGCCACGTGCTCACCGTGCTCGCCTCGGGCCGGTTCCTGCTCTCCGGCCCGCCGGACGAGGTCAGGACCGACCCCGCCGTGATCCGCGCCTATTTCGGGAGCACCGCATGACCGCCCTCCTCGAACTCGAACGGGTCGAGGCGCGATACGGCGCCGCCCGCATCCTCAACGGCGTCGATCTGGCGATCGAGCCCGGCGAACGCCTGGCGCTGCTCGGCCGCAACGGCGTCGGCAAGACGACCGTGGTCAACACCCTGCTCGCCACCGCGACCCTGTGCGGCGGCGAGATCCGGGTGAAGGGCGCGCGGGTCGATCGCCTCGCCGGCCACACCGCCGCGACGCTCGGCATCGCCGTGGTGCCGCAGGGCCGCAAGATCCTGCCCAACCTGTCGATCCAGGAGAACCTGAAGCTCGGCGCCGCGCTGCGCCGCAAGGGGCCGTGGACCCTGGAGGCGGTCTATCGGTTGTTCCCCATCCTCGCCGAGCGCCGCCACACCCCCGGCACGGCGCTCTCCGGCGGCCAGCAACAGATGTTGGCGATCGGTCGCGCCCTGATGCTGAACCCCGACCTGCTCATCCTCGACGAGCCGAGCGAGGGCCTCGCTCCGGTCATCGTCGACGAGCTGGGCGCGATCCTGCGCGACCTCGCCGCCACCGGCGTCGCGATCCTCTTGATCGAACAGCACCTGCGCCTCGTCCGCGACATCTCGGAGCGCTTCGTCGTGCTGTCGAAGGGCGCCGTCTCCGATCGCGGCCTCATGGCCGAGGTCGATCAGGACGCGCTCCAGGCGAGCATCATGCACTGAAGAAGAAACCAAAAGGGAGGACTACCCATGACTCTGATGAAATCCGCCGTGCTCGGCGTCTCGATCGGCCTCGCCGTCCCGTCCCTCGCGCTGGCCGACGCCGAGCCGCTGCGCATCGGCGTGCCGACCACCCGCTCCGGCACCTACACGGTGCTCGGCGATCAGGCGGTGCGCGCCGTCGAATTCGCCGTCGCCGAGGTGAACGCCAAGGGCGGCGTCGACGGCCGTAAGGTCGAATTCCGCGTCGCCGACGACGAGATGAGCCCGGAGGCCGGCCGCCGCGCCGGCGAGAAGCTGGCGCTCGACGGTTTCCGCATCCTCACCGGCACGGTGTCCTCCTCGGTCGGTCTCGCCATGTCGACCCAGCTCAATCGTTGGGATGCGATGTACGTCTCGACCATCAACAAGAGCCCGAAGATCACCGGTGACGCCTGCCATCCCCGCATGTTCCGCACCAACCACTCCGACGACATGGACATCGCCATCGTCGGCCCCTGGCTGAAGGACCAGCCGCAGAAGACCTGGGGCATCATCGCCGCCGACTATCTGTGGGGCCGCGGCTCCGGCACCGCCTTCAAGACGACGGCCGAAGGCCTCGGCCGCACCGTCAAGACCGAGGTCTTCCCGCCGGTCGGCACCACCGACTACGCCCCCTACATCACCCAGTTGCGCGACAGTGGCGTCGAGGGCCTGTGGGTGGCGCTCGCCGGCGCCGACGCCATCAACTTCATCAAGCAGGCCAAGCAGTTCGGTCTCACCGACAAGATGCTGATGTTCGGCCACAACGTCGTCAGCCCGTCGACCGCCAAGGCGGTGGCCAAGGAGATGGTCGGCATCTGGGGCAACATGGGCTACGCCGCGGCCATCGACACGCCGGAGAACAAGGCCTTCGTCGCCGCCTGGAAGGCCAAGTACGACGCCGAGCCGACCGACTACGAGGGCGAGACCTACGCCGGCATGCAGGTGATTTTCGCCGCCGTCGCCAAGGCCAAGAGCGTGGCGCCCGCCGACGTCTCCAAGGCGCTGGAAGGCATCACCGCGACCACCCCCTTCGGCACCGTGACGATGCGCGCCGCCGACCATCAGCTCGAGGCGCCCAACTATCTCGGCCGCGTCGTCGAGAAGGGCGGCGCCCATGTCATGACGGTGGAGCGCACCTTCGACGCCAAGACGGCGACCCCGCCGCCGAACCCCGCCTGCAAGCTGTGAGGCCATCGGCTTGAGACCCCGGTTCGAACCCTTCGCCCGATCGCGTCTCCCCGGGCCTCCCTCCGGGGAGACCGGGCGACGGGTTCGCTCCCCGCTCCCCCGACGCGTCGCAGGGGCGCCGCGACGCCGCCGGGGGAGCGGCGGGGGTCTCGTCCGCCGGGCGGCGGGCGCGACCGAGCCGGGCCTGCCTCTCGACCGGCGCGATCGAACCGTTGCATCCTGTCGGCGACGGCCCCTCCGTCGCCGGGCCCGGATTCGCCCGATCGCCTTCCCCTCCGGCCTCGTGCCGCCCCGCTCAACCGATGGACCCGCCGCATGAAACCCAACGTCACGTCCGTCGTCGAAGACGCCGAACTGGTGGAGAAGCGGCGCGCCCAGATCGTCGAGGCGGCGACCGATCTCTTCGCCGAGCAGGGCTTCCACCCGACCACCATCAAGGACATCGCCAAGAAGGCCGGGTTCAGCTCCGGGCTGGTCTATCTCTACGTGCGCGAGAAGGAGGACGTGCTGCTGCTCGTCCTGCTGCGGGCGATCGAGGCGCAGGTCGCCGACCTGCCCGCGGCGATCGACGGGATCGGCGAGCCGCTCGAGCGCCTCGTCCGTCTGATCGAGGCCTTCACCCGGTCGGTCGACCGCCATCGCGCCGCGACCGTGCTCGCCTATCGCACCACCGCGACGTTGGCGCCGGACCGCCGCATCCTGGTGCAGGAGCGCGAACGCGAGGTCGTCGATCTGGTCGCCGACGCGGTGGTCGCAGCGATGAAGGCCGGTCTGGCACGCCGCCTCGACGTCGACGTGGTGACCCATCAGATCGTCATGATCGCCCACGGTTGGGCGTTGCAGAGTTGGCACTTCAAGGGCCGGACCGGTCTCGACCACTATCTCTCCGCCAGCCTCGATCTCCTCATGGCCGGGCTGGTGACGCCGGCCGGCGCGACGCGCTGGCACGAAATCGCCGCGACACCGGCCGGGGAGGGGGCGCCGTGACCGCCGCGGACCGACAGCCGACGCGGCCCGACCGGCCGACGCCGCCGGAGACGGCCGACCTCGCCGCCGGCGTCGCCGCCATGTTCGGCCGCAATCCCTTTTCGCTGCCGCTCGAGATCGAGACGGTCGAGGTCGCACCCGGATCGGCCCTGCTCGTCATGTCGACGGGCGACGGCCACCTCAACGGCCACGGCACCTGCCACGGCGGCGCGCTGTGGACGCTCGCCGACATGGCCTTCGGCGCCGCCGCCTACCATCGCGGTTACATCGTCACCGTCGGCTCCGACCTGTCGTTCTTCCGCCCGGCGCCGCCCGGTTCGACCGTCTGGGCCCGCGCTCGCGAGGTGACCCGGCGCGGTGCCACCGGCACCTATCACATCACCCTGTCGGTCGACCCCTTCGACCCCGACGGAGTGCTCGCCGCCGGCAGCTTCACCGGACGTTGGCCCGGCGGCGGCTGACCGACCCGGACCGACACCCTGGCGCGCCGAACCTCGATGCGGCTCCCGCCCGTCGTCGGTCCCGCGTGCCACTTTCTTCAGGAGCCCCCCCTATGCGCGACGTCGCTTCCCCCGATTTCACCCTCGGCATCGTCGGCGCCGGCATCATGGGGCGCGGCATCGCCCAGATCGCGGCGGAAGCCGGCATGACCGTATGCCTCGCCGATGCCCGCCGCGAGGCGGTCGACGAGGCGGTCGCCGCCACCGCCGCGATGATCCGGCGCGGCGCCGAAAAGGGACGCCTGAGCCGCGATGCCGCCGAGGCCGCCTGCGCCCGCATCCTCGCCACCGACGCCGGGGCGGAACGCGGCTGGGCGCCCTTCGCCGACTGCGATCTGGTGATCGAGGCGGTGGTCGAGCGGATGGAGGTGAAACACGCCGTGCTCATCGGGCTCGAGGCGGTGGTCGGCGACGACTGCATCCTCGCCACCAACACCTCGTCGCTGTCGGTGACCGGTCTCGCCGCCGCGGCCCGCCGCCCCGAGCGCGTCGCCGGCTTCCACTTCTTCAATCCGGTGCCGCTGATGAAGGTGGTCGAGGTGATCGGCGGCCTGTTGACCGACGCGGCCGTGGTCGAGCGCCTCGCCGCCATCGCCCGCCGCCTCGGTCATCGGCCGGTGGTCGCCACCGACACCCCCGGCTTCCTGGTCAACCACGCCGGCCGCGCCTACGGCACCGAGGCGCTGCGCCTCGTCCAGGAGGGCGTGGCCTCCTTCGCCGACGTCGACCGGGTGATGACCGAGGCCGCCGGCTTCCGCATGGGGCCGTTCGAACTGTTCGACCTCACCGGCCTCGACGTGTCGCAGACGGTGATGGAGTCGATCTATCACCAGTATTACGAGGAGCCGCGCTATCGACCCTCGCCGATCGGCGCCCAGCGCCGCACCGCCGGTCTCTTCGGCCGCAAGACCGGGCGCGGCTTCTACGCCTATCCCGAGGGTCGGCAGGTGAAGCCGGTCGAGGCTCCGGTCCCGGCGGTCGACCCGAAGAGCCTGTCGGTGTGGATCGACCCGCGCCGTGCCGAAGCGCAGTCGGCCCTCGCCGCGATCGCCACCGCCGCAGGCGCGACCGTCGAGAGCGGGGCGACGCCGTCGGCCACGGCGCTGATCCTGCTCGCCCCCCTCGGCGAAGACGCGACGACCGCCGCCGTCGCCCTCGGCATCGATGCGACGCGCGCCGTCGCGGTCGACACCCTCCTGCCGCTCGATCGCCGACGCACGCTGATGACGACGCCGGCCACCAGCCTCGCCGCCCGCGACGCCGCCCACGCCCTGCTCGCCGCCGACGGCGCCGCCGTCACGGTGATCCGCGACAGCGCCGGCTTCATCGCCCAGCGCATGCTGGCGTCGATCGTCAATGTCGGCTGCGACATCGCTCAGCAGCGCATCGCCACGCCCGGCGACGTCGACACCGCCGTCGAACTCGGCCTCGGCTATCCCCGGGGGCCGCTGGCGCTCGGCGATTCGCTCGGCGCGGAGCGGATCCGCGACATCCTGAGTGCGCTCCTTTCGCTCTCCGGCGACCCGCGATACCGGCCGAGCCCGTGGCTGCGCCGTCGTGCCGCCCTCGGCCTGTCGCTGACGGTCGAAGACTGACGGCGAGGCCCGGCGGAAAGGCCCGCGGTCGGTCCGCCGCCCCGCGCCCCCGTACGATGAAGCGCATGCGGAATGCATTCCGAAGTGTCGGGCGGGGCGGGCGACGTTCACCGACCAGGAAACGCCGAGGGGCGCGATCGACCGTCGACCGCGCCCCCTTCGTCTCGCATCGAAGCCGATGCCGGCGGGCGGATCACTCGGCGAGGCCGAGCCCGACCAGATGGGCGACGCCCTTCATCAACCCGCGCTGATCCTTGACCTCGATCAGCAGCCGCGGCGTCTCGCACCAGTCGGCGAAGGCGCGGAACACCGACGGCCACAGGATGGTGCCCTCGCCGGGCAGCCAATGGCGGTCGGCGTGGCCGTCGGCGTCCTGGACGTGGACGTGGTGCAGCATCTCGCCTGCGACGCGGACGTAGTAGTCGACCGGCGGCGCCCCGGTGGACGAGTGGGCGTAGTGGGCGTGGCCGACGTCGAGCGAGACCCGCACCGCATCGCTGTCGAAGCTCTTCACCAGTTCGACCCGGGCGTGCGGATCCTTGTCCTCGATGTTCTCCATGACCAGGACGCAGCCGATGTCCTCGGCCCGCTTCACCACGCTCGCCAGCGTCGCATGGGTACGCTCGACGATCGCCTCGCGGCCGCGTCTGTTGGAGTCGAGGTTGTTGTGGTCCCAGGTGGTGTAGGGCGAGTGGATCACCATCTGCGTGGCGCCGATGGCTTCGGCCGCCTCGAGCCCCTGCAACAGCCGACGGGTCACCACCGCACGGATCTCCGGATCCTCGCTGTCGATCTTGAAGCCCCAGAACGGCCCGTGGATGCCGAGCCGACCGGTGTGGCCGTCGAGCAGGCGGCGGGCGCGGGCGGCGCGCTCGCGCCAATCGCCGTCGAGGACCCGGGCCTCGAAGAAATCCTGAAGTTCGAGATCGCGTTGACGCTCGATGAGCCAGTCGCGATGGACCTCGACCATGTCGAGCGAGAGGGCGGCGCCGAGCAGCGGCCGAGCGGCAGAGACGTTCGTCATCGAGGGAGAGCCTTTCGCGGAATCGGAATCGGCCCCTTCCATGCGAAATCTTCGTATCGACGAGATGACGGACGCCGGCAAAGGAAATTCGCAATGCGGGGTGCTCGATCGATCTTCGGCGGCGTCACGAAAGTGCAAGGGATTCGTCACGTCCCGTTCGTCGTCGGGGGCTAGGCAGGCGGCTCCCGTCATCGCACTCCGGAGCCCGGTCGATGCTTTCCCTCTCCCGTCGCAACGCCCTCCGCCTCGGCGCCGCCGCCTCCGGCGCGCTGATCCTGCCGCGCTTCGCCATCGGTCAATCCGACACCCGGCCGTCGATCACCATCGCGGTTCAGAAGGTCTCCAACTCCAACACCCTCGACGTGCTGCGCGAACAGTCGAACGTCGGCGAGCGGGTGTTCTTCTCGTCGCTGTGGGAGGGCCTGATCGGTCGCGATTGGCTGAACGGCCTGAAGAAGGTGCCGCTGCTCGCCACCGCTTGGCGCCGCATCGACGCTCAGACCGTCGAGTTGGACCTGCGCCAGGGCGTCAAGTTTCACAACGGCGAGGAAATGACCGCCGAAGACGTCGTCTTCTCCTTCTCGCGCGAGCGCATGTTCGCCGACACCCAGGCGAAGAACCGCAACACCATCAAGGCCTTCGAGAACATCCCGGCGCCGCGCCCGGACAAGCAGCTGCCGGTCGAGGTGCCCGCCGCGGCGCGGCGCGCCTGGCCGGATCTCGCCCGCGTCGAGGCCGTCGGCCGCTACACCGTGCGCTTCGTCAATGCGACCCCCGACGTCACCCTCGAAGGCCGCTTGTCGCGCTACGGCTCCGACATCATGAGCCGCAAGGGTTGGGACGACACCGCGAGCTATCTCGATTGGGCCCGCGCGCCGATCACCACCGGCCCCTACCGGGTGGTCGAGTTCAAGCCCGACGTTCATCTGATCCTCGAAGCCCACGACGAATATTGGGGCGGTCGCCCGCCGCTGAAGCGCATCCGCTTCGTCGAGGTGCCGGAGGTGGCGAGCCGCATCAACGGCCTGCTCTCCGGCCAGTATCAGTTCGCCTGCGACATCCCGCCGGACCAGATCGTCGGCATCGAGAAGAACGCCGGCTTCGAAGTCCAGGGCGGCACCATCCTCAACCACCGCCTGACGGTGTTCGACAAGAACCACCCGGTTCTCGCCAACACACTGGTGCGTCGCGCCTTCACCCACGCCATCGACCGTCAGGCGATCGTCGACAGCCTGTGGGCCGGCCGCACCGTGGTGCCGAAGGGCCTGCAGTGGACCTATTACGACGACATGTTCGTGTCGGACTGGGAGGTGCCGAAGTTCGATCCGAAGCTCGCCGCCGACCTCCTCAAGCAGGCCGGCTACAAGGGCGAGCCGATCCCCTATCGCCTGCTCAACAACTACTACACCAACCAGGTCGCCACCGCGCAGATCCTGGTGGAGATGTGGAAGTCGGTCGGCCTCGACGTCCAGATCGAGAGCAAGGAGAACTGGACCCAGATCATGGAGCGCACGCCGACCCGCGCGGTGCGCGACTGGTCGAACTCGGCGCCCTTCAACGATCCGGTCTCCTCGATCGTCGCCCAGCACGGGCCGAACGGTCAGCAGCAGCAGATCGGCGAATGGACCAACGTCGAGGCCAACCAGATGGCCGAGATCCTGGAGACCTCGACCGATCACGAGACGCGGAAGAAGGCGTTCCGTCGCATGCTCGAGATCTGCGAGCGCGAGGATCCCGCCTACACGTTGCTGCACCAGAACGCGACCTTCACCGCCAAGCCGAAGTCGATCAAGTGGAAGGCGGCCCCCGCCTTCGCCATGGACTTCCGCGCCGGCAATTTCGCGCTCTGACCCCGCTCCCCGCCGTGCGCTCCCCGGGCGCACGGCGGTTCCCTTTTCCGACGGCAGAGACGAGGTGTGCCTTGGCGACCCGACCGACCGATCCGCTCGTCCGTCTGGAGGGGCTCACCGTCGCCTTCGACGGGGTCCGCGTCCTCCACGGCATCGACCTCGCCGTCCATCGCGGCGAGACCGTCGGCCTGGTCGGCGAATCCGGCTCGGGCAAGTCGGTGACCTGGCTCGCCGCCCTCGGGCTCCTGCCGAAGAAGGCGCGGGTCGCGGGGCGGGTGCTGCTCGACGGCGAGAACATCGTCGGCGCCTCGGAGCAGCGCCTCGACGACCTGCGCGGCGGCCGGATCGCCATGATCTTCCAGGATCCGGCGAGCGCTCTCAATCCGGTCCTGACCATCCGCCGCCAGATCGGCGAGGCCCTGGCGCTGCATCGCGGCCTCGCCGGCGCGGCGATCGGCGCGGAGGCCAAGCGCCTGCTCGATCTCGTCGGCATTCCCGACGCCGAGCGCCGGCTCTCGGCCTACCCGCACGAATTCTCCGGCGGACAGAACCAACGCATCATGATCGCCATGGCGCTCGCCGGTCATCCCGACCTCTTGGTCGCCGACGAGCCGACGACGGCGCTCGACGCCACCATCCAGGCGCAGATCCTCGATCTCCTCGCCCTGGTGCGCCGCGAACTCGGCATGGCGATGGTGTTGATCAGCCACGATCTCGGCGTCGTCTCCCAGACCTGCGACCGCGTCGCCGTCATGTATGCGGGACGCATCGTCGAGGAGGGCCCTTCCGAACGCCTCTTCGACGATCCGGGGCACCCTTACGCCCGCGGCCTGATCGGCGCCCTGCCGCCGCTCGACGGCTCCCGCCGCCGCCTGATCTCGATCCCCGGAACGGTTCCCGACCCGAGAGACCCGCCGCCGGGCTGCGCCTTCGCCCCCCGCTGCCTGCATGCCGATCGCCGCTGCACGGCGGAGGTCCCGCACCTCGAGGCCTTCGAGGCGGAGCGCCGCATGGCCTGCGTCCTGGCGGTCCATCGCCGCGCCGTCCACCGTCGGGAGCTGGTCGAGGCATGAGTGAACCGCTGCTCCGGGTCGACGACGTCGCCCGCCATTACACGATGCGCCGCGGTCTCTTCGGCCGACCGACCGAGGTGCGCGCCGTCGACGGCGTCTCCTTCTCGATCGGACGCGGCGAGACCCTCGGCATCGTCGGCGAATCCGGCTCCGGCAAATCGACCACCGGCCGTGTCGTCCTCGGCCTGGAGGACCCCGACCGCGGCTCGGTCGCCTTCGACGGCGCCGCCCTGCCGCCGATCGGCACCCCGGCGTGGCGTGGCCTGCGGGCGCGCATGCAGATGATCTTCCAGGATCCGCTCGGTGCCCTCGATCGACGGTTGCCGATCGCCACCCAGGTGCGCGAGCCGCTCGACATTCATGGCCTCGGCGAACCGACGGCGCGTGACGCCCGCGTCGTCGACCTGCTCGACCGGGTCGGGCTCTCCGCCGATCACGGCCGCCGCTTCCCGCACGAACTGTCGGGCGGCCAGCGCCAACGCGCCGTGCTCGCCCGGGCGCTCGCCACCGCGCCGGACTTCCTCGTCTGCGACGAACCGATCTCGGCCCTCGACGTCTCGATCCAGGCGCAGGTGGTCAATCTCCTCACCGACCTCCAGGCCGAACTCGGCCTCGCCATGCTCTTCGTCAGCCACGATCTGCGGGTGGTGCGGCAAGTCAGTCGGCGGGTGGCGGTGATGTATCTCGGCCGCATCGTCGAGGAGGGCGACGCCGACGATCTCTTCGCCGCGCCCGCCCATCCCTATACCCGCGCCCTGGTCTCGGCGGCGCCGACGCCCGGCCGCCGCATGGTCGACCGCGTCGTCCTCCAGGGCGATCCGCCCGATCCGGCCGATCGCCCGTCCGGGTGCTCGTTCCATCCGCGCTGTCCGGTGGCCGCGAGCCGCTGCCGGATCGAAGACCCGGCCCTGGTCGAACTCGGCGGCGGACGACGGGCGGCCTGCCTCTTCGCCGCGCCGGGCGCCGACGCGCCCTCCCGAAAGGTCGCCTGATGCTGCGCCATCTGCTCTTTCGCGGCCTGCGGGCCCTGCTCACCGTGGCGCTGGTCGTCACCTTCGCCTTCGTCGTGCTGCGGCTCTCCGCCGATCCGGCGCTGATCATCCTCGGGCCGGAAGCCTCGCCCGAGATGATCGCCGCCTTCCGCAAGTCCTGGGGCCTCGACGAGCCGATCTGGGTCCAATACGTCGATTACTTCAGGGCGATCCTGCGCGGCGAGCTCGGCCGCTCGATGCGCGACGGCCGGCCGGCGATCGAACTCGTCGCCGAACGCATCCCGGCGACCCTGGCGCTCACCCTGCCGGCGCTCGCCCTCAAGCTCGGCGTCGGCGTCCCCGCCGGCATCTGGGCGAGCCTCCACCGCGGCACGGTGATCGACCGCGCGGTGATGGCCATGGCCGTCGCCGGCTTCACCGTGCCGAGTTTCGTCCTCGGCCTCGTCCTGGTGCTGATCTTCTCGGTCCGGCTCGGCTGGCTGCCCTCCGGCGGGCAGGACACCTGGGTTCATGCCGTCCTGCCGATCGTCACCATGGGGGTGGGCGGTGCCGCGGCGCTCGCCCGCTTCACCCGTTCGGCGATGTTGGAAGTGCTGGGCCAACCCTACATCCGCACGGCGTCCGCCAAGGGCGTGCCCTGGGCGCGGGTGATCCGCGATCACGCCCTGCCCAACGCCGCCATCCCGACCGTCACCATCGTCGGCTTCATGGTCGGCACGCTGATCGCCGGCGCGGTGGTGGTGGAGAGCGTCTTCTCCTGGCCCGGCGTCGGCCGGCTGCTGGTGGTGGCGGTGGCCAATCGCGATCTCGCGGTCGTCCAATGCATCCTGCTGCTGGTGGCGGCGACCATGGTCTGTTCGAACCTGCTGGTCGACTTCCTCTACGGCTTCCTCGATCCGCGCCTGCGTCAGGGCGCCCGCGCCGGAGCGCATTGACCATGGCCGACGTCTCGCTCGCTCCGCCTCGCCGCGCCCTCCTCGCCCGACTGCGCCCGCCGCGCCTGCCGATCGCCGTGGCGCTCGCCCTCGCCTGGGTGGTGGCGATGGTGCTGATCGCGATCTTCGCCGATCGGATCGCCCCGCACGGCTACACCACGCTCGACCTGAAGAACCGTCTCGCCGGACCGGGCAATCCGGTCCATTGGCTCGGCACCGACGAACTCGGTCGCGACGTGCTCTCCCGCCTCGTCGCCTCGATCCGGGTGTCGCTGGCGATCGCCTTCGGCGCCACCGTCATCTCGGCGGTGGTCGGCACCACCCTGGGCTTCCTGGCGGCGCATTTCCGCGGGGCCGTCGAGCAGGCGGTCCTGATGCTCGCCGACTTCCAGGCGTCGATGCCCTTCCTGATCATGGCCTTGTCGGTGCTCGCCTTCTTCGGCAATTCGCTGCCGCTGCTGATCGGTCTGATGGGCCTCTACGGCTGGGAGCGCTATGCCCGCATCGCCCGTGGGCTCGCCGTCTCGGCCGGCGCGCAGGGCTATGCCGCCGCCGTGCGCCAGCTCGGCGCGACCCCGGCGCGGGTCTACGGCCGCCACATCCTGCCCAACATCGCCTCGACCCTGATCGTCTCGGCGACGCTGGTCTTCCCGGAAGTGATCCTGATGGAATCGGGCCTGTCCTTCCTCGGCCTCGGCGTCCAGCCGCCGATGACCAGCCTCGGCAACATGGTCGGCTGGGGCCGCGAGTATCTCACCCGCGCGCCCTGGATCCTGCTCGCGCCGTCGATCACCATCGTGCTCACCACCCTCGCCGTGTCGATCCTCGGCGACGGCCTGCGCGACCGCCTCGACCCGACCCTGCGCTGACGCGGCGCCCCGAGCCGCCCGTCCGGAGACCCCCGATGCCCCACCGAATCGTCGTCCTCGTCGTCTGCGACGGCCTGCGCCCCGACTTCGTCGACCCGGCGATCACCCCGACGCTCGCCCGCCTGCGCCGGGAGGGGACGTGGTTCGCCGCCCATCGCGGCATCTTCCCGTCGGTGACCCGCGCCTCCTCGGCCTCGATCGCCACCGGCTGCCACCCGATCTCGCACGGGCTGCGCGGCAACTGCATCGGCCTCGCCGGTCCCGACGGCCTCGTCTTCCACGACGTCGGCAAGCCGGAGTATCACGCCGCCCATCGCGCCCATTTCGGCCGCTGGCTCGCCCGTCCGGCGCTCGCCGCCCGCGTCGCGGCGCACGGCGGCGCCCTGCTCGTCTCCAACGCCTCGCCCGGCACCGCCTATTTCCACGACGCCGAAGGTCACGGCACGCTCCTCCACCGCACCCTCTGCCACGAACCCGGCCGCATCGACACCGGCGAGCGCCTGACGGCGCCGGCCGGCGGCGAGGGCGACCGCGTCGCCACCGCGCGCTTCGTCGTCGATCTCCTCGCCCGCCGCCCCGCCACCGCGACCCTGTGGTTGAGCGAGCCCGACAAGACCATGCACGCCGTGCCGCTCGGCGACCCCCGCCACCTCGCCGCGATGACCCAAGTCGACGACCGCATCGCCGAAGTGGTGGGCGCCGTCGAACGCCTCGACGCCGAGGGCCACGAGGTCCTGTTGATGGTCGGCTCCGACCACGGCCACGAGGCGGTGACCGAGGTGGTGCCGGTCGAACGCCGGCTGTTCGAGGCGGGCTTCAAGCGCGAGCTGGAGAGCCCGGAGATCCTGGTGGCGCCGCAGGGCTCGGCCGCCTTCGTCCACTTCGCCGACACGGCCCTCGACCGTCGCGACGAGGTCGCGGCCTGGCTCGCCGAACAGACTTGGGTCGGCGCCGTCCATCGCGGCGCCGATCTCGCCACCCTCGGCCAATCCCCGGACGAGGGCCTGCTGATCATCGAGATGGCCAAGACGGAGGGCGTCAACGTCAACGGCGTGCCCGGCCTCACCGCCATGGCGGTGCGTTTCTCGCAAGACGAGGACGACGTCCGCCGCGATTGCGGCACTCACGGCGGCCGCGGCCCCTGGGAGAGCCGGCCGACCCTCCTCGCCCACGGCACCGGTTTCGAGGCCGGCGCGGTGGTCACCGCCGAGACCTCGATCGTCGACATCGCCCCGACGGCGATCGCGCACCTCGGCCTGTCGCACGCCGGCTTCGACGGCCGACCGTTGCAGCACGGGCCGGTCCTCGGTCGAGCCCGTTGACCCGGCGGGGCGGACGGCGCTTCACGGCTGCAACGGAATGATCACCAGTTCCCCGTTCCGCACGCCCCGCTCGGCGCGGATGGTTTCGGCGAACGACCGGACCGCCGACGTCTCGCCGCTGAGCGACGTGATCTCGAGCACCTCGCCATTGGCCAGCGTCTGCTGCATCCGCGTCGCACGGATGTCGGTGCGTTCGCGGAAGGCGGTCGCCAGCCGCTTCGCCAGTTCGCGGGTCTCGGGATCGAAGACGAAGGTCAGCGAGGCGAGGCATTCGCGGGTCTCGCCGACCACCCCGATGCCGTGAGCGAGGCCGGCGCGGGTGAGGTCGCGCACCGCTTCGGAGCGGTTGGAATAGCCCCGCGACTCCATGAAGCGATCGATCTCGCCCATCAGGTCGTCGTCGAAGGTGAACGTGACGCGCTGCACTCGGCGCCTCCCATCGTGGCTCGGCGGATCGCCTGCGCCGGTATAGGACGCGCCGTCGGTGCCGTCATCCACCGGCGCCGTCGTGGCGGTGGCCGTGCTCGTCGTCGACGCCGTGAATGTGGACGTGGTCGTGGACATGGACGTGGCGGTGGAGCGCCGCGGTCGACAGGCGCCCGTCCTTCAGCAGCACGGCGCGCGAAGCGAGCTTCTCGAGGAACGAGCGGTCGTGGCTGACGATCACCATGGCGACGTCGAGCGCTCCGATGATCTCGGTGAGCCGCGCCAGATGGGTCTCGTCGAGGGCATTGGTCGGCTCGTCCAGGAGCAGCGCCCGCGGCTCCATGGCGAGCACGCAGGCCAGACTCACGAGCCGCTTCTCGCCGCCGGAGAGCCGATGGGTGATGCGGCGCGCCAGATGGGCGAGGCGGAGCCGTTCGAGCGTCGCTTCGGCGCGGGCGACGGCGGCGGGTTGCGACAGGCCGAGATTGAGCGGGCCGAAGGCGACGTCCTCGATCACCGTCGGCGAGAACA
>ERZ1645187.2956-NODE-2956-length-14596-cov-5.391170_pt1 | contig 14596 bp, 19 predicted proteins | sample MGYA00575352_ERZ1645187 | MGnify/ENA primary metagenome ERZ1645187 (study PRJEB40837, sample SAMN11349314) | freshwater sediment metagenome | isolation source: river sediment | host: Sediment | place: India: Wazaribad , New Delhi | collected 2017-02-21 ...
AACACCAGGAAGATGAACACGATGGTGCCCAGCACGCCACTGGCACCGGCCGGTGCATGCTCCAGCTGATCGGCCAGCGCAACGACTTCCTGGTCAGACAAGGAGGCGATGCGGGCACGGGCCGCATCCATGTCCACGCCCTTGGCCACCAGGGCCTCGGTCACATCGGCACGGTTGAGGGTGGCGAGCACCTGGGCACGGCGCGACTCGACCTGCACAAGGTCGGTGGTTGCGGCCACCGACTCGGTGGCGATCATGCCGGCGTGGGCAGCTTGCAGGCCCGCAGTGTGGGACAGTGCGGCGGCCACGATCCAGGCCATCAATTTCTTCTTGGCGGTCATCTGTGTCTTCCTCAGGAAATGCACGAGGCGGTGCGGCGATCTTAGAGCAGGCACCCGGCCCCTGTCTGCCGGGATCTGTGAGGAGATGTGTACGAGGCAAATTTGTGCAGAAGCGTGTCAACGCCCGTCGCAGCCCGCGCGTCAAGGACTCACTTGCCATGCGTCGTGGCAAGACCATTCGCCTCAGGCACCCCTTTGAAAGGTCCACATCATGATGAAGAAGTCGATTTTCGCTGCCGCCTTGTTGAGCGTGTTTGCCGCTGCTTTCTTCGCGCAGCCCGCTGCGGCCGTGGCCCCGATGCCCAATGCCAAGGCCTCCGCCCCGGCCATGCACAACGCCGAACAAAAGATGGAGCGCAAGCACGAGCAGCACATGGAGCACCATGACGCGCACCACGACGGCATGAAGGCCGAGCACCACGCGCCCCAAAAAGCCGAACACAAGGCCAAGCGCGCGCCCCAGAAAACCAAGACCCGTGCCGAGCACAAGGCTGCCCACCACGGCGCAACCCCAGCTGTGCCCGCCCCCCCGGCTGTGCCCGCATCGAAGTAAGTTCACCGCACCCGGACGGGTGGTGCATACCGAAACCTGACGGGCCCTGACTCAGCGTGAGGCTTCGCGCGCCAACAAGGCCTGTTTGTGCGCCAGCCCCCAGCGGTAGCCCGATGGGCTACCGTCGCGCCGCACCACCCGGTGGCAGGGGATCAGCACGGCCAGCACATTGGCCGCGCACGCGCTGGCCACGGCCCGCACCGCCTGCGGTCGGCCCACCCGATGCGCCAGTTCGCTGTAACTCACGGTCTGCCCGGGCGGAATGTCTCGCAGAGCGGCCCACACCGACTGCTGGAAGGCCGTACCCGACACATCAAGTGGCAGGTCTCGCACCTGCGCCGGGTCACCGACCTGACCATTCAACACAGCCCGCACTGCATGGCCCCAGGGCTGAGCCGCATCGTCGTGTCTCAAAGCATGCCCCGGGAAATTGCGCGCCAACTCCGCCTGCAGGGCCGCATCGTCATCGCCGATGAACACGGCACACAGGCCACGCGGTGACCAGGCGACCAAGGCCTGCCCCAAGTCCACCGGCCAGATCTGCCATGTGAGTTCACTGCGGCGGTCTGAACGTGTCATGACAAAGACTCCCTCGGTGGGCGGAAAACACTCAGTAGTGCGGCGGCAACTCGTCGCGCAAACTGCGAAAGACCGGACTGCCGCCACCGTCTTCCTGCTGAAGGCGAAGCTGGGTCACCTCTTTGACCAGCAAGTCGATGTGTTGTTGCTGGCGGGCGACCAGGGTATTGAGGTTGTCGAGCAGGTCCTCCATGAACCCGATCTTGATCTCGAGGTCGATGAAGCGCTGTTCGGTATCGGTGGATGAAGACATGGCGCTATTGGACACGAAGTCAGCGCGCCGTCAAGCCGTTCAGCACGGCCTGCAGGGGTGCCGATGTCACGCCCACCGGCGCCAGAAAGGGGTTGCCCTGGATGAGCACGATGGCCGCCGTGGGCGCGGCCCCGAAGGCGAACAGGACGACTGCGGCGAGCAGAGCCCTCGGACGCTCAATGTGCACCACCGCCACCGACAACAAGGTCAGCAAGCCCAGAAAGGCCATGCCCAACCACTTCAAGGGGTTCACATGGGTCTGACTCAAAGACACGCGCTGGTCACGTTCATCGCGCATCGTGATGACCTGGTCGAGCATCAGGGCCTGGACGTTCGCGCCCAGCGCGTCCCGCACCCCGGCGCTGGCGATCAGAGTCAGCAAGGCATCGGCCCGCTCCGCCACCACGGGGTTTTCGGTGCGCTGCGCCAGCCAGCCCCATTCGTCGACGCTCGCCTGAGCGTATTGGGCCAGGGCGCCACGCACCTGGCTGGCCAGTGGCGCCGGCAAGTTCTGGCTGAGCGCCAGGGTGGTGCGCATCGCATCGGCCTCGCGGTACACCGCCCGGATCGCCCGATCGTGCGCGCTCCAGGTGTCGTTGGCCAGAAAGGCCAGCGTCAGACCAAACAGCACGCCCAGGATGTTGATGAAAGGGGGCGCCACCCCCTGCCAGGACAGCAACCACCCTGCACAGCGTGGGTGGTGCGCCAGGCGAGACACCCCGCTGACCGCCGCGAACGTGCCCACCACGGCCAGCAACGCATAGCCATAATGGTCGTAAGCCAGCCAGAGCGAGGTCGACATCAAGCGAACGACCGACTCAGTCGAGGCTCAATTCGGGCGCCTGCGCCAGCAGGCTCTGCATGAAGCCTTCGGGACGCGGCACCACTTTCTTGTGCACCTTGTCGACGAAGACGATGCCGCTCTTGCCGCGCGCCACTTCGCGCCCGGACGACACCTCGGTCAAGCGGAAAACCAGATCGAAGCCGTACTTGTTGAAGTCGGACGGCAGCATCTCGACGCGGATGACCTCACCGTAAAAGCCTTCGGATTTGTACTGCGCCACCATGTCGCCCACGACGATGGACACGCCTTCCACATCGAACTCGGTGTAGCCCAGCCAGCGGAAGAAACGCGCACGGCCCTCAGAGACCAAGGTGAGCAGCTGCGCGTTGTCGAGGTGACCGGCCTGGTTGACGTGGCTGACATAGATCTGCACCTCCGTTGTGAAGATGAAGTGATCCGGCAGTTCAAATTGGACGCGAGCCATGGCTGTACACAGTGAAAGAAACGAAAACGGCGCCCGTGAGCGCGCGCCGCCATCGTAGCAGGCATGGGCATCATGGGGGCGATGAGGCCGCGGTGGCGTCGCTCGCGTACAGGCGCCAGCCCCCCTCTCCGGTCAGCTCCAGCACCTGCGTGTGGAACGCGGCCACCGCTTCGTGATGGCTGACGCTGATGGGTGTGATGGACAACCCTGCCAATTGCCCATAGAGCAAGGCTTCGTTGGCGCCGTCGAGGGCGCTGGTGGCCTCGTCGAGCAGCAGGTAGCGGGGCTTGGCCAACAAGGCGCGTGCAAACGCCAGCCGTTGCTGCTCCCCCGCAGAGAGCACCTTACCCCAGTCCAGTTCGGCCTGCAGTCCGCCAAAGCGCTGCGCCAGATCGGGCAGGTTCACCACACGCAACCAGTCGTGGAGCTCCGCATCGGAGATGTCACGCTCGGTGTGCGGATAGAGGAGTTGGGTGCGCAAGTCCCCCAGGGGCAAATAGGGGTACTGGGGCAGAAAGAGCATGTCAGGCCCGGCCGGGCGCAGCACCCGGCCCGTACCGGTGTGCCACAAGCCGGCCATCACCCGCAGCAACGAGCTTTTGCCAGAGCCGCTGGCGCCCGTGATCATCAACCCCTGCCCTGGTGGCACCGACAGGTTCAGGTCCCGCAACAGCAGGTGCTCGCTGCGGGGGGTGTAGATCGTGAGTTGCGCCAGCGCCAGATGCGGCCCAGGCTCGGTGACGATGTGACGCTGCTCGGCGCTGGGCTCCTGGGTCAGGGCGTCAGCGTGCTGATCGAGCGTGTCAGAGAAGGCATGCAGGCGATCAATGCCCGCCGAGAAACGGCTCAAACCCTCGAAGTGCTCGACGATGACGGTCAAGGCGCTGAGGATGGCGGTGAAGGCCCCAGTGGCCTGGATGGCACGCCCCACCTCCAGCTCCCCCGAGAGCACCTGCCCCGAGATGATCACCACCGGCAAGACGATGGTGAGAAAGCTGTGCGCGTACTGGAAGGTGTTGAGGCGCAGCTGCCACGACAGCACCTGCCGGTAGTTGGCAAACAGCGCGTCGAACACCCGCATCAGGGCCGACATCTCGCGCGCCTCACCGTTGTGGAACGCGATGGGCTCGGCATGCTCACGCACCCGCACGAGGTTGAAGCGAAAGTCCGCCTCGCGTTGCAGTTGCTTGAAGTTCAACCCGATCAGCCGCCTGCCAAACACCGTGGCGGTGAAGACGGTGGTGATGAGGGCATAGCCGATGAGGAAGTACACCAGACCTTGAGAAATCGTCCACAGCACCCCGGCAAAGGCCACAAGCTGGATCACCGAGGACAACACGATCATCGAGAAGTACAAGGACTGCTGCGTGAACGCGTTGATGTCTTCCGCCATGCGCTGGTCCGGGTTGTCGATCCCCGTCTCGGCATTGAGCCGGTAGTAGGCCCGTCCGCTGAAGTAGCGGCCAAGGAAATGCTGGGTGAGCCAACGGCGCCAGCGCAAACCCAGCGTGTCGCGCACGTAGTAGTACAAGCCGTAGATGGGCACGGCCGCCGCGAGGATGAAGGTGTAACGTCCGATCGAGGACCAGAAGCGCTCGGTGTCGCCCGCCGCCAGGGCCGAGGTGAACTCCCCTGTCTCGTGGTTGAAGAGCACATTGAAGCCAGTCTGGCCCAGCAACAGCACGATGAGCAGCGCCAGCATGCCCCAGGCACGCCACCGTTCGTCAGCGGTACGCCAGTAAGGGGCCGCGATGCGGGTGAAGCGGCGCCACAACGTGGCGTTGAAACCGAGGGCAGCAGCGGGGCTCATGGTGAAAGGGCGGGACAGGTCCGTCATGTTACGGCAGCGGGTTTGTCACATACCCTTCTGGCACAAGGCACATTGGAGATGCACCACAATGGTGCCCGACTCTACTCACGTCCTGCCATGTCTGCTGCCCTGCTCCGTCGGCTCGCGCACCTGCTGACCGATGATGCCCCCACCTTGTCCCGCCCGGAGCGTCGGCGCGCCAGCCTGGGCGCGCTGTTGAGTGTGGCCCTGAGCGTGGTCGTGCTGCCTCTGGTGCCGGGCTCTCACGACTGGCTGATGGCGCCGGTTGGCGCCAGTGTGGTCATCTTGTTTGCGCTGTCACACAGCCCGCTGGCACAACCTTGGCCGGTGTTGGGCAGTTATCTGATCGCCACGCTGACTGGCTTGGCCTGTGTCGCGCTGGTCCCGCACGCCGGCTGGGCCGCGGCCCTCGCGGTGGGCTTGACGGTGTGGCTGATGGCGCGGCTGCATTGCCTGCATCCACCCGGCGGAGCGTTGGCGCTGCTGATCGTGCACGAGCACCACGGACAACACGTCGGCATTCCCCACACCCTGGCCATGGTGGCGCTCAATGTGGGTCTGCTCCTGCTGGGGGCAGTGCTCATTCACCGCGTGCTGTGGGGTCGCCCCTACCCCTACCGCGCCCCGGCAGACAGTGCCCCCGCACGCCACCGGACGCGAGACGCCTCCCCCCTGCAGCGCGGCGGCCTGGACCACGACGACCTGGCCTACGCCGTCAAGCAGCTCGACGGCTTCGTGGACGTGCAGGAGAACGAGTTGATCACGCTCTACAACCTGGCGGTCTCGCATGCGTTCGAGCGACATCTGGGTCTGCACTGTGGCGACATCATGTCGCGTGATGTGGTGACGGTGACGTTCGCCACCGAGCTGGAAGAAGCATGGCAGCTGCTGCGCCGGCACAAGGTCAAGGCCCTGCCGGTGGTGGACAAGTTCCAGCGCCTGATCGGCATCCTGACCGTGGCCGACTTTTTGAGGCAGATGGATGACACCCGCACAGCGGGCCTGGCCGCCAGCCTCCAAGTTCTGCTGCGACGGACGCCAGGCCCCAATTCGAACAAGGCCGAGGTGGTGGGGCAGATCATGAGTCCCCACGTGATCACCGCCACCCCAGAGACCCCTGTGGCCACCTTGGTCCGGCAACTCAGCGACAAAGGCCTGCACCGGGTCCCCATCATCGATGCGCGTCGACAGGTGTTGGGCATGGTGACGCAGTCCGATCTGATTGCGGCGCTGTACAAGCACATTGCGTTGTCAGCGTGTGCGCCCCCTTCCTCCCCAGCGGCCCCGAACGCCTGAGCGTCGTCGCTCAGGGCTCTGAGCGTGAGGGCGGCTCATCTGGCCGCGTCAGGTGGTTCCGGTAGCTTTGCAAAAGCTGGCTCAGGCGCTCGTCATTGGCGGTGAACGCCCGGCAATGGCGGCACATCAGCCGATGTTGCGTCGCCCAGAAGCGATCCGGCCAGGCGCCCTCCTCCAGCTGCCCCGAGGTCAGCTTGAAGACATACTCCTTGCAGCGCATCATGGCGTCATCCCTTCAAACCAGTTCTGGTGCAAGCACAGCTGGATCTGTTTGCGCGCCCGGCTCATGCACTGCCAGTAATCGGCCTTGCTCAACCCGAGCGTGGCACACACCTCATCGGCCTCACACTCCAGCAACTCCTTCATGCTGAAGACCCGGGCTGTCTTGGAGGGCAGCTTCTGCATGCAGATGTCCACCACGGCAAAGAACTGATCGGTGAGCAGTTGCTCCTCCGGTGTGCGCCAAACGGTCGGCGCCATGCCTGCAACCCAATGTCCGCGATCGTTGAACAGGACGTTGTCGAGTTCGTCGGCAAAAGCCTCGCTGTAGCCAACTGCAGGGCGTTACTTGCCTCTCAGGCGGTCGGTGATCTTCTGCTTGAGGATGCGGAACAGATCGCGCTTCAGATCGGTCTGCCCCAGCGTGGCCGGATCGGTGCCCAGCATCGCGGCCAAGGCGTCTTGCACAGCGTCTTCCGCCTCTTCCCTCGGTTGGATGTGCAGCAAGGCAAAACGCAGCATCGGGCCACGCCACTCACGGGCCCATCGCCCCAGAGACAACTCATCCGACGAAGAAAGGTTCATGCATGCCTGCTCGAAGTACGCCGTGCCCGGCCGCGCCAGGCATCGAGGGCATATTGTCCGCCGCCTTGTGTCACGATGGCCAGCAACATGATGGCGAGCATGAGCGGCACCTTGAAACCCAACCCTGCCTCAGAGTCGATCTGGTTCCACCCCGCCCAGCCCAGGTCGAAATGCACGGTGTACACCGCGACATAGGTGATGAAGAGCAGCCCGCCTGCGGCCCAGCGGCTCCACCAGCCGAGAGTCAAGGCCAGCCCCAGTAACACCTCGCCCACACCGGCGGCCAGCCAGTTGACGTCAGCAGACAAGAAGTGGTTGGGAAAGGGGAAACTCAGCCCCGCAAACCATGCCGGGGCAGGCAGGCCGGCAGACAGCTTGGTGTAGCCGGCCCACAGGAACTCTTGCCCCGCCCACAGGCGCAAGGCCAGCAAGCCCACGCCGTCCAGTCGTTCATGCGCTTTCTCGCGCCAGGTAAGCCAGAAAGTCATCTGTCAGGTCTCCGTAATAGGGCGAGGTCCATGTGGACTGCCGGATGTAGGCCTCGATCAAGGTCCGCCAACCAGCTTCTCCCAGTTGCTCACGCACCGCAGGAAAGTGCGCCTCGATCATCTGGCTGACACCCAGGTAGACGAGGTGCCGGTAGACGCGCAGGCCCTGGGCGGTGTAGCCGGCCGGGACCTCGTCGCTGCGCCCTCTCACATGGTCGAAGAAAGCCGAAGACATGCCAGCTCCTGGTTGAGGATGTCCATGGTCGGCACGTCGTTGTCCCACTCCAGCAGCACCGCCAGACCCTGCGTTTGATGCAGGTGGCGGGCCATCTCGGCGGTGACCCGCTCCACGGGCTCGCTGTGGGTGTCGATGTACAGGCCGAAGCGCTCGTCCCACTCATGACCGGCCACATGCAGATAGCTGACGCGCTGGAGGTCAATGCCTTGCACAAAGCCTCTCAGGTCGTTTCCACCGTGGTTTTTGTGGTTCACGACCACGTTGTTGAGGTCCAGCACGATGCCACAGTCGGCGCGCTCGGCCACTTCGGCCAGAAAGTCGACCTCGGACAACTCGCCGATGTTGGTGTACCAGGTCGTGTTCTCAATCGACAGGCGTTGTCCCAGCACATCCTGGACCTGGCGGATACGGTCACTGACGCGCACGACCTCAGCCTGTGTGAACGGGATGGGAAAGAGATCGTAGAGCTGATGTGCATCACCACTGGCTGCGAGATGATCGGAGTACACCGAGGTGTTCAGATCGGCCATCAGCTCACGCACGGCCCGTACAAAATCGAGATTGAGAGGCGATGAACCACCCAGGTTGAGCGACACCCCATGCAAGTACACCGGGTGCCCCGCCGCAATCAACTCATGCAAAGGACCGCGGTCACGGCGCACCCAGTTCTCGGGGGCGACTTCAAAGAAATCCGCCTGAACGCCTGACATCTCCCAGTCGCTCATCTCACGGCGGTAGCCCAAGCCGATCATCGCCGCCCTCCGATCACTTCTTGCTGCAGGCCGCATCCTTTTTGGAGCAGGAGGCGTCTTTCTTGGCGCACGAGGCGTCCTTCTTGGCGCAGCTGGCATCTTTTTTACCCGCCTCGCTGGCCTTGGATGCTGCAGGCTGGGCCTTCTTGGCCGCGGTTTCCTTTTTGCCGCAGGTGCCGGCTCCGCACTTGCTGTCGGTGGAGCCAGCGGCCCAGGCAGACGAGGCGATGGCCGCCGCAGCGAGCGTGGCAAGGGTCTTCAGGTTCATGATCTTGTCCTCCAGGTAGGTCGTGCCACACAGCGTGCACGGTGACTCTGTCGGACGAGGTGGCCATTTCCTGACAAGCCCTCTGAAAAAATATGTCGCAGGCGCTGGCATGATCGCCTTGTTCAACAGGACAGGAGTGCGGCATGAAGGCGATCTGGAACGGCGTGGTGGTGGCAGAGAGCGATGACATCGTCACCGTGGAGGGGGAGCACTACTTTCCTGAGGCCGCGCTCAAGAGCGAGTACACGAGCTTCAGCAACCACCGCAGCAGCGACTGGAAGGGGCAGGCCTACTACCAAAGCCTGTTCGTCAACGGCGAGATGAAGGCCGATGCCGTCTGGCACTACCCGGAACCGAGCGAATCGGCAGCGAACCTGAAGGGGCGCGTGGCGTTCACCGCTGGCGTTCAGATCGTCGATTGACCCAGCGCCGATCTGCGCAGCCAGAGTCAGTCACCTTGACGACGGGTCTGGCGCAGCGTGTAGAGGTAGAGCCCCTCCACTTTCTCGCGTGCCCAAGGCGTTTTTCGCAACACCTTGAGGCTGGAGCTGATGCTGGGGTTCTGGGCAAAGCAACGCAGTGCAATGCGCTCGGCCAGGCCGTCCCAGCCGTAGTAGTCCACGAGGTCGGTCAGAAGTCGCTCCAGCGTGAGGCCGTGCAAGGGGTTGCGGGGTTGTGCTTGTTCGCTCATGGGGTCAGGTTGTAACGCAAATCAAACGAGAGGTGGACACCTGACATACGATGAGGGCTCTGTCAGCCCTTGCATCGGAGCGACCCATGAACCAGCCCCTCGATACCGCCGCCCTCGACCAGCTTTTCGTGCAGGCCCACACCCACAACACCTTCACCGACCAGCCGGTGAGCGACGCGACCCTCCACCAGCTTTACGACCTGCTCAAGTGGGGGCCGACGTCGATGAACTGCCAGCCCGCACGCTATGTGTTCGTGCGCAGTGAAGCGGGCAAGGCCCAGTTGCTGCCAGCCCTGAGTCCCGGCAATGTCGACAAGACCCGCCTGGCTCCGGTGACCGTGGTGATCGCCTCGGACACCCGCTTCCAGGACCAGTTGCCCACCCAGTTCCCCGCCTACGATGCCAAGCCCATGTTTGACAGCGACGCGGCGCTGGCCGAGTCCACCGCTTTCCGCAACAGCACGCTGCAAGGCGCTTACCTGATCCTGGCCGCGCGTGCCCTCGGGCTCTCCTGCGGGCCCATGAGCGGTTTCGATGCCGCCAAGGTGAACGCCGCCTTCTTCCCCGACGGCCGATGGCGGGTCAACTTCATGGTCAACCTGGGCCATGGCGCCCCGGACGGTTTCTACCCACGCGGCCCCCGACTGCCGTTTGACGACGTGGCCCGCATCGTCTGAATCCAAGCCACCCTCGCCATGAACCGCTTGCTCTCCGAATGGCAACGCCTGTACGCCGCCGGGCCGGACCGCGCCTGGGCCGACCCGCTGGGACAGGTGCGCGCCCTGGTCTTGGAATTGTCACGCCCGGCCGACTGGCGCACGCTGTCGCGCGCCTGGCAGGGTGTGCAGGCCGATATGGCCTTGCCCGCTCCGGCCATCGCTGTCACCGGACGCGATGGCTACCAACTGTGGTTCTCGCTGGATCAGGCGATCCCGCTGCCGCACGCCACCGCCTTTCTCGCCAGTTTGCAGGCCCGCTATCTGGCAGACGTGCCGCCTGAGCGCGTGCGCCTGTGGCCGATGGCCGACGAGCAGGCACCCCACGGCTGGCGACACACTGCCCCCCTGCCGGCACTGGACGGACAAGCAGTTTGCCCCGATCAGTGGGCGGCTTTCGTCGCCCCCGATCTGGCGCCGGTGTTCAACGACACCCCTTGGCTGGACCTTCCGCCCAATCTGGAAGGACAGGCCGACCTGCTGTCGCGCTTGCGCAGCGTGAGCGCGGACGCATGGCAAGCTGCCTGCGCCCAGTTGCCCCCCCTGCCCACCGCGACCACGTCACACCCCACGCGCGAGGCTTCGACCTCACCGGACTCTCCCCCATCGGCGCCCGATGCCCGCCACGTTCCGCCTCACACGGATCCGCACAGCTTCCTGCTGTCGGTCATGAACAACGTGGCCCTCGACATGGCCCTGCGCATCGAGGCAGCCAAGGCGCTGCTGCCCTTCACGCCGCAGCGTTGAGAACCTCAGGGCCGCCAGTTGGCAATGAAGGCTTCCAGATCGGCCACATCCAGCGGACGGCTGAACAGGTAGCCCTGGTGGGCGTGGCACCCCTGTTCGCGCAGGAAGGCACACTGTGCCTCGGTTTCCACCCCTTCGGCGATGACGCTCAGGCCCAGACTCTCGGCCAGCACGATCACGGTGCGGGCAATCGCCGCATCGTTCGGGTCGTCCAGGATGTCACGCACAAAGCCCTGGTCGATCTTGAGCTGATCGAGCGGCAAACGTTTGAGATAGGCCAGCGAGGAGTAACCGGTGCCGAAATCGTCCAGCGAGAAACGCACGCCACGGGCCTTGAGCGCATCCATCTTGCGGATCACGCTCTCGACGTCGGTCACCAGCGAGCTTTCGGTCAACTCCAGCTCCAGACGGGTCGGATTCGCACCGGTGCGGTCGAGGATCTGACACACATCGGCCACGAAGCGCTCTTGCAGGAACTGTCGCGCGCTCACGTTCACCGCGATGCTCAAGCCGGCCGTGCCCGCATCCTCTGCCCAGCGCGCGAGCTGCACGCAGGCCGTCTCCATCACCCACCGCCCCAGCGGCACGATCAGGCCGTTTTGCTCGGCCACCGGGATGAAGGCAGCCGGTGACACCATGCCACGCTCCGGATGACGCCAGCGCACCAAAGCCTCCACGCCGATGATGCGACGGTCTGCCGAAACCTGAGGCTGGTACTGCAGGAAGAACTGCCCCTTCTCCAGGGCGCCCCACAGCCCGGCATCCAGCTCTGCACGGGCATGGATGTCGGCCTGCATCTGCGGATCGAAGAAACACAGCTGGTTGCGCCCGGCCTGCTTGGCCTGTGCCATCGCCAGGTCTGCCCGCTTCAGCGGCTCATCCACGCGCTCAGCGGGGTTGTCGCCAAACAAGGTGATGCCGACACTGGCCGAGCTACGGTGCGCCGAACTTCCGAGATGGAAAGATCGGTGCAAGGCCTGCAGGATCTTGGTGCCCACCACTTCGGCACGACGAGCGGCCTCCATGTCTTCCTCGCTCAAGGCCTCCAGCATCACCACGAACTCATCGCTGCCCAGGCGGGCCACGGTGTCTTCCTCACGCACACAGCTCAGCAGAATCTGCGCCACCTGCTCCAACAACTGGTCGCCCTCCTGCTGCCCCACCGTGTCGTTGACCGCCTTGAAGTTGTCCAGGTCGATGCACAACAAAGCCCCTCGGCTCTTGTGGCGCGCACACGAACACAGCGCATGCTCCAGACGCTCCAGTAGCAGGCGCCGATTGGGCAGTTGCGTCAGCGGATCGAAGAAGGCGAGGCGTCGCACCTGCTCCTCCGACGACTTGCTCGACGTGATGTCAATGAACGTTGACACATAGTGCGTGACCCGCCCCTGCTCGTCCTTGACAGCACCGATCGAGATGGCTTCCGGATAGATCTCCCCGCTCTTGCGCCGGTTCCAGATCTCGCCTTGCCAGGAGCCGGTCGCGGTCAGGTCCGACCACATGGCCGCGTAGAACGCCTCGTCGTGGCGCCCCGAACTGAACATGTGCGGCGTCTGGCCGATCACCTCCTCGGCCTCATAGCCGGTCACCTGAGTGAACGCCGGGTTGACGCGCAGAATGCGCTGCTGATCGTCCGTGATCAGCAGCGCCACCTGAGAGTCAAACGCCGTGGCCGCGATGCGCAGCCTCTCTGCCGCCTGCTTGCGCTCGGTGATGTCGCGGGCCGAGCCAAAAATCACCGGCTGTCCATGCAGATCCAGGGGAAAGGCCGTGATCTCGACCGCGCGCTGCGTGCCATCGCGATGACGGTGTGTGGTCTCGAACGTGGTGACCGAGGCCGACGCGCGCACGCGCTCGATCAGCGCATGAATCTCGGATTCGGACAAGGTCCCATCCCACTGCGTGACGCTCATGCCAATGGCTTCACTGCGCGGCACCCCCAGCATGCGACAGAAGGCATCGCTGGCCTCCAACACCCGCCCTTGCAGGTCAATGATGTGGATGCCGTCGCTGGCGTTCTGCAGCAGCACCTGGCTGCGACGGTGTGCCCGCTCGTTGGCACGGATCAGGCGCCACAACAGCCAGGCGGTGGCACTGGTCACCAACAGGAACATCCCCGACAGCACCACGGCCTTGCGCACGTCATCTCGCCATTGCCCGAGGTAGTCGGCCTCGCCCAAGCCCACCACCACGAAAGCCGGCATCAAGGCCAGCTTGCGGTAGGCATTGGTGCGGTTGATACCATCGGCGGTGCGGGCGCTGTAGAAAGTGGCCTGCGGTGCCCCCGACGCGACAATGTTGGTCAGCTCCTGAGAGCCGGCCCGTACGCCCACTCGCCCAGCCGGCGCATCCAACCGAGGTGCGCGAGCGATCAAGGCCTTGTCGGTGTCCCGCATCAGGGCAATACCGTGCCGCCCCAAACGCAAGCCCGACAACATCGCTTCGAAGTGCTGCACCGGCACGGCCGCTGTGACCATGCCCGCAAAACGCCCATCCGGATGGTTGTAGCGACGCGAAAACACCGTGATCCAGGTGCCTGCGATGCGCCCGTACAGCAGCTTGCTCGCCCGCGTCTGCCCGTCGTCCTGCTCACGGTGAGCGCGGAAAAAGTCCCGGTCGGCATAGCTCACGCGGGTGTCTGACGTCACACCATGGCCCAACAGCACCCGGCCCTGTGCGTCGGACACACGCAATTCTGCGATCTGCGACAGCCAGCTCTCGTGAAAGGCCAGCAGCGCCACCGTATCGGGGTCGGTCAGCGGCACCTGTTGGCGCAAGGTGCGCTCGAGTTGCAGTTGGATCTCGCGCAAGGACTGGTCAATGCCCCGGACCGAGGAAGACACGCTCTGGTCCAGCAACAATGCCAGATTCTCGACCGTGGTACGCACCTCGGCCTCCTTGCGCGCCTTCGCTTCCCCCAAGGCCACCGTGAACACCCCCACGATGAACAGATTCAAAGCCACGACCGTCGCCACCAAGGCCAGGAAAATGGTCTTTTTTCTCTGTTGCATGACGAAGGGCAGACGGAAGAAGCAGTGCGAGTCAGGCGCGCAGAGGTGGTCAAAAAAAGGGCGAAAACGCCAAGAACCCCCATTCTGCCTTGGACTGCCCAGCTCCCGCCCACAGCGGGCCCGCAGATGTGATCCACACCACACTTCAGTCGATCGCGCCACACCGCGCACCTCAACGCATCCGCAAGCGCAACGCCCCCTTTCCGGATTGGCGCCATGTGTTTACGATGCGCCACTTCCGCCATGAAACTTTCGCCCCGTCCCTCAAGGGTCGAAAGTCCACCTGATGAAAACCTACGACATCGAACTCCAGCGCCTGAAATCCGTCCGCCACCACAAAGGCCTGATCGAGTTGGGCGTCGAGGTGCTGGTGCAACCCCGCACAGCGCGCGATGAGCAAGGTGTGACCAGCTGCCTGTCTCTGGAAGTGGACGACGCGCGCACGTTGCTGATCCTGCTCAAGCAGCAAATCGCCGAACTCGACAAGCTGCAACCGCGCAGTCGCCGCTCCGGACGCTGCTGACCACCTCTTGCCCCTGGCATGACAGGGACAAGGCTTCGGCTCTATGCTCCCAACGAATCTGCCTCAGACCACCATGACCCACCCTGATGCCCCCGACACCTCCGACGCCATGCGTTGGAGCGACGCCTTCCTGCTGGGCTATGACCCGATGGACAAGCTCCATGAGGAGTTCGTCGACATCGTCGCCCGCCTGCAAGCGGCAGATGACGGTGCCCTGTCCTCGCTGATGGACGAGTT
>ERZ1645187.2957-NODE-2957-length-14595-cov-11.846561_pt1 | contig 14595 bp, 11 predicted proteins | sample MGYA00575352_ERZ1645187 | MGnify/ENA primary metagenome ERZ1645187 (study PRJEB40837, sample SAMN11349314) | freshwater sediment metagenome | isolation source: river sediment | host: Sediment | place: India: Wazaribad , New Delhi | collected 2017-02-21 ...
GCGATCCAGATGGCGCTCTCCGGGCAGATTTATGTGGAGGGGACCGAGTAGTTACCGTTTTCCAACGTTTTCCAACGCGTAAATAAAGTCAGATCCTCGTCGCTAGATAGGCTTTAGGAGCCATCGCTGGCCTCCGGGCCAACACCAGCCAGCCCGGGACCGGTTCCCCGCCCTCCTGGCGCAGGGTCTCCCGATCGCACCTCAGCATGGTCAGGCCGGCCTGCTCCAACCTGGCCCGAACATAGGTGCCAGCATGGGCGTAGCGGCCGTGATAGCGCAGGCGGTAATCTCCCGTCTCCGCGTCGTCCAACGCCTCCAGCGTGAAACACAGGAGTCCGCCGGGGCGCAGGGCTTGCGCCGCGGCCGTCATGACGGCATCAAGCAATCCAAAATAGACCAGAGTGTCCGCCGAGACGATGAGATCGAAGCGCTCGGGTTGGCCCTGCAGGTAAGAGGCGATCTCCGCCTGGCGCAGGGCGTCATACAGGCCTCGGGCCCGGGCCTTGTCCAGCATCCTGGAAGACAGGTCGACCCCGATCAGGCGCCCCGCGAACGGTTTCAGCAAGGGCCCGCACAAACCGGTGCCGCACCCCGCGTCCAGGACCTCGAGATCCCCGACCCCCGCGCCCAGGCAATCGGCGATGGCCGCCGCGGTCAGAGTCGGGGCTCGATAGTCGAGCTTCGCCAGTCTTCCGTCGAAGCTGTCGGCAAAGTCATCGAAGACCGATTTTACATAAGCGTCGGACGCCCGCGGGGGGACTGATTCCCCGGTACAGGCGGCGAGCAGGTGGCGGGCTTTCGGATGGTCGGGTTCCACGACCAGCCAATTGCGAAAGACTTGCGCCGCCTCCTCGAAGCGGGTGAGTCGGCAATAGGCATAGCCCAGCAGTTCCCACGTCGGGGTGCTGTCGGGGTCGCGGGCGATGGCTTCCAGGGCCTGGCCGGTCGCCTCCTCGATCCGGCCCTGCCGGAGATAGAGACGGGCCAGATTCTGGCGCGCCTCGGTGAAGTCGGGATAGAGGTCCAGTAGGCGCCTCAGGAGCTGCTCCCCCTCCGCGAAGCGGCCCTGGGTGGCGTACAACACCGCGTAGTTGATCAGGGCATCCGGACGGTCTGGCTCCAGCGCAAGGGCCGCGCGGTATTGATCCTCCGCCTCCTCGAAGCGCTCGGCCGTCAACAGGACATTCCCGAAATTACTGCGAAAGGGGGGGTGGTCGGGAGCCAGTTCCACCGAATAGGCCATGAGCCGGATCGCATCCGCATGGGCGCCCTGTTCATGGGCCAGGAGCCCCATGAAATGCAGGGCATCCGTGTGCTTAGGCACTAAGGCGAGGACGCGCCGGTAGATTTCGAAGGCCGTGGCGCGCTGTCCAGCGCGGTGCAGGCGGGTGGCCAGGGCCATGGCATCGTCAACGGACAGGGGCTGGTTGGGATCGAAGTCGGGGCTGAAGTCCGGGGCGTGCATAGGCGGGTCCTCGTGTTAGACAAGCACTCCGAAATCGGGAAGGACGCCGGAGAGCCGGCCATGAGCTGACGCCGACGCGTTTGGCGGCTTCCGGGCACTAGGCCTTCTGTGGACGACGCGGTGCAGGGTCACCTTCACCTTACCGGGGCCATGTCGCCATGGGCCTCGGCGATGAAGCCGATGATGGTGGACAAGAGCCGGTTTTCCGACACCTTTCCCGCGCTTCGCATGCGAGTATGGCTAAATGCCGTTGACCGGTCTGACCGCCGTCTCCCGGGCGCGGTTGAACTCAAGGAACCCATTGGGGGGGTTGCATCTCGTATGCGAGGTAAGTCGTATAGTTGAAAAGGTCTCCCGGAACTACGAAAGGAAAGCGTCCATTGGCTGTACGGAATCCGACGATCGGAAGGTAGCCGCCAGGGCGATAACCTCCGCCGGGGGGCTCTTGTCCCATGGCAAAGAGGATAGACTGCTGCAGGTAGGCCTGAGTCCACCCCTTGATATCGTCCCTGCTTCTCGCAATCAATTGAATCGTGTCTCTGTCAATCCCAATTGCGACGACGCTATTGTTATCCGGAGATGAGCCCCGGTAGCAATCCACTCGGGAGAAGGTTCGACGCTCTGGAGGAAGTCGGGCCAATTGTGCGGCAAAATGGTCTGCACTAATGGTCCTGTAGGAAGCTGTTGAAAGACGGGCCCAGATAAATTGAACTGTGGGTCCAGCCGTAATTTGTGCCCCTAACAGTCGGTGAAGCGAGCGCAATGCCTGCCCAGCGCCAATATTGCAGCCCCGAAATTCAAGTCGCTCCAGTCGGATACCTCTGACGCGCCTCAGCAGATTCAGAAGGTCATCGAGTTGTTGGGTACTTTGGAAGACGCGAGTACCATTGGCTTCGTAGGACATTGCGAAGTCGCGCCCAGCTCGGCTTGTGACGGCGTTGCCGTCAAGGGCTTGGGTCAACGAATCCATGATGTCGCTATTCATCGTGGCGACGTTACTGGCGCGGATGCGGATGGGCAATCCGTCGGGATTACCGTGAGTAGCGATCAGGAAGCTCTTTTCGCCGCGTTGTCCCAACGTAATCAACGCCTGTAACATACTCGAGATAGACTGAGTTGAGATGCGGGTGATCTTGGCGGGCTCGATTAAGATTCCATCGGCATTGTAGGCGCAGTCATAGGAAAACATCCTGTAGTATTGTGCGATGCGGTCGAAATACCGCTGGTTGTCGACGAGTGCATGCATAGCGATCATCGGCTTCTCCTTTTGTGCAGAGCATTCTGAGGCCGAAGGGGGGGCACCGCATTACGGCGTCTCCTATTCGGGCTGCTGGAGCACCTTTTGAGGAATAGGGATAGGTATAGGGGTAGAGATGAGATAGGGATAGGCACCTGCCCTGTCGAGGCTAGCTTCGCCTGGAAACACAGTAACGGAGGTACTTCAATTTTCGAAACCATAGCTGAAGCCCCCTTCCTTTACCTCGATGCTCACCCGCTCGATAGTTTTGCCTTGCATGGCGCGATTCAGGAATTCGCGACTGATCGCGGGCAGCACCGTATTGGTCAGGATGGCATCCACCACTCGCGCCCCACTCTCGACCTCCGCGCAACGCTTGGCGATCAGCCCGACGACCGACTCGTCGTAGGTCAGGATTGCACGGTGATTCTCGTTGATCCGCCGTACGATTCGGTCGAGTTGGAGCCGGATGATCAGACCCAGGATCTCGTCGCTCAGGGGGTAATAGGGAATGGTGACGACACGCCCCAGGAGCGCGGGCGGGAAGGTCTTCAGCAGCGGTGCGCGCAGCGCTTGCGCCAGGCCCTCGACATCGGGCATCAGGTCGGGGTCCTTGCACAGGCCCATGATGAGGTCCGTGCCGACATTGGTGGTGAGCAGGATCACGGTATTGTGAAAATCGATATAGCGACCCTCGGCATCCTCCATCCAGCCCTTGTCGAAGACCTGGAAGAAGATCTCGTGCACGTCCGGATGGGCCTTTTCCACCTCGTCGAGCAGCACCACGCTATAGGGTTTGCGGCGGACCGCCTCCGTGAGCAAGCCGCCCTCGCCATAGCCGACATAGCCGGGCGGTGCACCCTTGAGGGTGGAGACGGTGTGGGCCTCCTGAAACTCGCTCATGTTGATGGTGATGATGTTCTGCTCGCCCCCATAGAGCGCCTCGCCAAGGGCCAGTCCGGTCTCGGTCTTGCCCACCCCGGAGGGGCCGGCGAGCAGGAAGACACCGATCGGCTTGTTGGGGTTGTCGAGCCGGGCGCGGGAGGTCTGGATGCGCGCGGCGATCATCTCCAGGGCATGACGCTGACCGATGACCCTTTTGTTGAGTGTCTCGGCCAGGTCGAGAACGGCCTGGATCTCGTTCTTGACCATGCGCCCCACCGGGATGCCGGTCCAGTCGGCGACCACCGAGGCCACGGCCTGGACATCGACGCTGGGCAGGATCAGCGGACGCTCGCCCTGCACGGCCTGCAGCTCAGTCTGAAGGTCGCGCAGCCTGGCGAGTGCCGCGGCACGTTTGCGCTCGTCCAGCGTCGCCGGGGCAGACGCATCGGGTGGGGCGGAGGGCGTCGGACCCGACCGAGTGGCAGGGTCAGGCAGGGGTGCCAGGGCGATGCCACCAGCCGCCACCTCCAAGGCACTGCCTGTGCCCTCCACCGGGTCCTGCTGGCCACGCAGTCGCGCCCGCAGGTCCAGGATTTGCTGGACCAGAGACTTTTCGGATTCCCAGCGCGCCTTGAGCTCGGCCAGGCGCGCCTCCTCGGCGGCGAGTGCCTCGCTTGCGGTGCGTTCGCGCTCGGTGGTGTTCACTCCCACGGCGGATTCGCGGCCGATGATGGCCAGTTCGGTCGTCAGGCCTTCGATGTGACGCCGGGAGTCCTCGACCTCCGCGGGCTCGGCGGATTGGCTGATCGCGACCCGGGCACAGGCGGTATCCAGCAGGCTGACCGCCTTGTCGGGGAGTTGACGCGCCGGGATATATCGGTGCGACAGGCGCACCGCCGCCTCCAGTCCCTCGTCGAGCAACTGGACCCGGTGATGCTTCTCCAGCGTCGAAGCGATGCCCCGCACCATGAGTATCGCCTTTTCCTCGCTCGGCTCGTCCACCTGCACCACCTGGAAGCGGCGGGTCAGGGCCGGGTCCTTCTCGATATATTTCTTGTACTCGCTCCAGGTGGTGGCCGCGACCGTCCGCAGCGTGCCGCGGGCCAGCGCGGGTTTGAGCAGGTTGGCCGCGTCGCCCGTTCCAGCGGCACCTCCGGCACCGATCAGGGTGTGGGCCTCGTCGATGAAGAGGATGATCGGCTTGGGCGAGGCCTGGACCTCCTCGATCACCTGACGCAGCCGGTTTTCGAACTCGCCCTTCATGCTGGCCCCGGCCTGGAGCAGGCCCACGTCCAGGGTGCGGAGACTGACCCCCCGCAAGGGGGGCGGGACGTCCCCGGCGGCGATGCGCTGGGCGAAGCCCTCGACGACCGCGGTCTTGCCGACCCCGGCCTCGCCGGTCAGGATGGGATTGTTTTGCCGGCGGCGCATCAGGATATCGATCAACTGGCGGATCTCCTCGTCACGTCCGACGATGGGATCCAGTTCTCCCTTGGCGGCGCGCTCGGTCAGATCCACCGCAAATTGCCGCAAGGCCTGCTGCTTGCCCATCTGGGCCGGGGCCATGGCCGCGCTCGCCTCGCCCGGTGCCGCGCCGGCGCCGAGATGGAAGCCATCGCTCGCCATCATGCGCTCCTCCGGCGAGGCCGCGCAGATCTCGCTGAAGCCCTCGGTCAGGGCATCGGCCTGAATCTTCTCGAACTGGCGCGAGATGCCCAGCAGGGCGCCGCGCAACCCGCGGGTCTTGAGGATGCCCACCAGCAGATAGCCGGTGCGGACCTGGGACTCGCCGAAAAGCAGACTGGCATAGGTCCACCCGCGCTCGGCCGCTTCCTCCACGTCGGCCGACAGATCCGAGATGGAGCGCGAACCACGGGGCAGACGATCAAGAGCCTCGGTGAAGTCACGCGCCAGGCCAGCCGGATCCAGACTGAAGCGGCGGATGATGCGGTGCAGGTCCGAGTCCTGACCCTGCAGGATCTGATTGAGCCAATGCACTAACTCAACATAGGGGTTGCCACGCATCTTGCAGAAGACGGTGGCGCTCTCAATCGCCTTGTAGGCGAGCGGGTTGAGCTTGCCGAACAGGGCGGTGCGGCTGATCTCGGTCATGGTGTCGCTCCAGATGCCTGGTTGGCTTCTCCGGACCCGGATCGGGCGCAATTGGGGTCCAGTTTGAGGTCATCCCCGTCACGCCCCAGCGGACGGCTGGTCAGCCAGGTGCTCCAGCCTAGGGGGAGGCCGGCGCCCAGCCGCAGACGTGGGACCTCGGTGGCGGCCAGCACGGGGTTCAGATCCCAGGCCAGTCCATCGCCGATATAGTTGCGCACTACCGCCCTGAGGCGCGCCAGGGCGGGTCGTCCGGGTAACAGGCCCAGATACGCTTTCAATGTCGCCGGACCAATGCGTACCCGGAACCGGGATTGATGGTCCCAAACTCGGCCACCGAGAATGACGGAGTGGCCAAGCGCTCCATTCTCCGGCGCCTCCCCCAGACGCCAGCGGCTGTCAGGTGGCAAGGTCAGCCAACCGCCGACGAATTCCTCGATTCTTACCGGCAGCCGCAGCAAACCCTCCAGGATCGCCTTCAGCCCGTCCGGATGACGCGTCTGGCAGGAAAGATGGCCCGCATAGTGCAGTTTGGCCAGATCGGGCATGGCGTCCCGGTTCCGGAAAGCGGGCATGGCGATACCGCTGAGGCTGCCGATATAGGTACCAAATTGATCCTGGTCAGGTCGGTCGAAGCTGACCGCCGGTTGGGCCTTAGCCCAACCACGGTAGAGCAGCGTGAGCATGCGATGGTTAAAGATATCCAGAAAACGCTCCAAGCTGGCATCACCGTAATTCCGCCGCCGGTCCCGCGCATATTCGGTCAGGTGCAGCGGCAAGGGGCCATTGGGGCCGAGCAGGCCGAGGAAATAGACCAGCAGACGGGGTGGGCGCCCCCCGCGGGAGGGCTCCAGCGCAGCCAGCTCCGCGGGGGCGAAACGCAGCGAGGACCGCTGGGCCAGACGGATGGGGTCATCGGCGGGTCGGGCGGTAGCGCCCAGGCCTGGCCGCCCCGGCTGAAGACAATCGAGCCGCCGCAGGGTATGCAGAAAACTGAAATCCCAAGGGGTGGTGGCGAGGGCCGCCAGCAAGGCCTCGCGCTGGGGCTGCTGGCCGGGGTTGTCATTGCCCGTCACCCGAGGCGGGGGGGCTGCTGCTACAGGGCCGGGCGGCAGCCGAGGCTCGCTGGCCATCGCATGACCTCCCCGCGACCCGTGGTGAGCAGGGTCTCGGTAAATGAATTAAGGGTGGCGTAACGGGCGAAAAAACGGGCCAGCACGGCGCCGAGCAGATAGGCGCCGGTCCCCGCGAAGGCGGCTTCGTCGCACTCCAGCCCGATCTCCAGCCCCCGACCATAGGTTACCGGATACACACCGGGAATTCGCCGGACGATCGGGCGGGACGAAACACGACGCAGACCCTCGAGTTGCTTGCGCTGGTCGCTGTCGGTCAGTTCGCAATACAGTCCCAACAGGCTCCTCAGCGCGGCGGCACCCTGACCACCCTCGGTATCCGCAATGGACAAATAATTCAATGATAGATGGCTGATCAGTCGCCAGGCGGTATCACCCTGGGCATGAGAGGGCCGTGGGGGCGTGGGTCCGGCGCGCACCCGCAGGGCCTTCACCGGTGCTCCGGATTCCAGGGTGAAATCGGTTTTGCCGATCCCGACAGGCAGATGCAGCGGCAGATCGCGGTTGGTACACAGCCCGGTGACGGCAAGTTGCCGTAACTCCGCCGACCAGGGGGCCGCCCCCGGATCCACAAGGTTGATAAAGACTTCGCTGCCGACATAGCTGGAGCGGGGTCCCTGCTGCCGCTGACGTGACGAGAGACGCCGCGGCAACCGATGAACGCTGTAGTAAGCGGGTTGCTGCCTGCCCCAATCCAGTTGCTGGGCGGGTGTATAGAAAGGCAGGAAGTCCTGGACGTCCGCCTGGCTGGTCCCAAAACCCGTGACGCTGTCCACCCGGTAGACCTCGAAATCCATCGGGCGCGTACGATCGGGGAGGAGGTGATACTCGGGACCAGCGCCACCGAGGTGGATGCGGTCGAAGCGCTTGGGGAAGAGATTGATGGCCGGAGTGCAATGAAGGAGGAAGTTGGCGACGTCCAGAATCCGCTCCAGATTGGGCGCCGGCTGCCGCAGGAGCAGGATCAGGTCCACCTCGGTGGCGGTGAGGCGCCGCAAGACAGGGCCTAGCCCATCGATCGCGAGGAACAGATAGCGCTGGGGAAAGGCGAAATATTCGTGGAGGTGCCGATAACCCTGAAAAGAAACGGGGCTGTAGGGCAGGAGGGCCTCCTCGTCGTCGAAGCCGAGGGGCCGGACCGCGGAGGGGGGCAGGGTCTCGATCCAGGGTAAGGGGCGCGCCGTCGGCTGCACCAGGACCCCGACGATATCGCCGAGCAGGCGCGCATACAGTTCGAACGGCAATTGATCCGCCCCCTGGAGGAACAGGACCAGCCGGAACCGCTCCGGATCCTTTGGGAAGAGTTGATCGAAGGTTAAACCGGCCGTGGTGCGCAGCCGCAGGCGGATACCCGCCTTGCTGCGCTGAAGTATCCCCAGATCGGTTTGCGCCACCGGCCCCCCCTGGTCGAAATACTCCGCCGCGGCCACCGCCAGTGGCCAGAGACGGACCGGATGGGCAATACGATATTCGCAGGGGGTTTGTGCCTGGCTGCCAAGGGTGCCACGTAGGGCCGTGCCCTGGGGGATGTCGAAACCCTCCGCCAGTCCGCCTTCGTTCAGATCGGGCTGGAGTTCGACAACGGCCATGGAGGGGGTCGGCGCGAGATAGTGGGGATAGACCATCTCCAGGAAATGCTGGGTGAAGGCGGGAAACTCCGCGTCGATCTTCAACTGCACCCGGGCGGCGAGGAAGGCGAAGCCTTCGAGCAGCCGCTCGACATAGGGATCCGCGCACTCGAAGCTCTCCAGCCCCAGGCGGGCGGCGACCTTGGGGAATTCGGCGGCGAACTCGCTGCCCATCTCGCGCATGAACCGCAGTTCGCGGTTGTAGTAGTCGAGCAGGCGAGGATCCATCGCAAGCTTACCTAGCCAGCCTGGGGACTGATCCGGACATCGCCGAGATCAAGATCGATCTCGGTTTTAAGATAGAGGCGCAGTGGCGTTGGCTGCGCCCAGAGGTCACCCTCGATCAGAAAGGTCAGGGCGTTGTGACTCATCTGACTCTCGTTGACGTCCAATCGGACCTTCAGGGTGTGGGGCAGGATCCTGGGCTCGAATTGCGCGATGGACTGACGCAGGGCACGCTCAAGAGATGGCCCGTCGGTCGTGGAAATCATCCGTCCGGAGAGTTCGGGAACACCGAAATTGACCACCGACTCCGCGACCAATGGATAGGCCGCGAGGCTCTGAGCCGATGCCAGGTTGGTCGTATTGAGCAGCCAGCCCAGATCACGCAACACCGTCTCGCGAAAGCGCAGCAGGGAGAATTCGCGCATCGCCCGTGATTCCTGCGTGGTCCCCGGCTCGTCATCGGTGAGCCGATCGAGCAGAGAGGGCTGCAACCGCTCGCGATGTCTCAGATCAACCACGGGCCGCGCCCTCAGGGTCCGTTGACGGGGCCGGGATGGGTTCAGTATCGAAAACGAGCGAACGCAGGTTCATCAAGGGATATTCCCCAGTGTCGGTGAACAACATGCGTTGACCTTGCCCGAGGAAGGAGCCGTCTGTTGCCTCCAGCCACTCCGTGCGACGGCTCAAACGCAACTCAGGGTCCCGTGAAGCCTCCGAGCCAGGGTAACGGGTCGGGATCAAGCCCGCCGACTCACCGCCGTTGACCCAGGTAAAATGCGCGGGCATCCAGACCAGGTCGCGCAAATCCTGTGGCTTGTCTAGGGTAAGCCCGCGGATGCTTTGGAAAGGGATCCAGTAATAGCGCCCATTGACGATAGCCTCGAGGACTGGTCCCAGGCGGCTGTCGCCATCCATGATCCAGGTGAAGGCCGAGTCGTCGATACGACCGGCGGTTGCGGGGGCGGCCTCCAAGGCCAGCCCCCGCAAGGAGGCGGACCGCTCACTTTCTCCATGCGCCAAGAGGCGTTGGGCTTCGATCAGAAGGGCGAGCCATTCATCAGGCTGGCCGAATATCAGTGGCGAGCGCTTGCCGGCAAAAATGTCGGCGCGCAGAACCTCGCAGCGCAAGGCTTCGCGGTAGGTCTGCACCATGGCCAAGGCCCCGGCATCCAGTTCACCGGCAACCTCAAGCTGGTTCAGGGCGCGCTCCCAGCGACCCATCACCGCCAGAAGCTGGAACAAAAAAATCCGATATCTGGCATTGGCCGGCTCTCGCCGCACCTGCTCCTGGAGTAGACGCAGTGATTCGTCGAGATCGCCCTGTCGCAAAACCTCTTCGGCGCGCATTGGCCTGCCTCCCGCCAAATTATGGGGCCCAGGTCGGAATCCGCTCGCAACTCATCGCGAGCGGGGACCGAAGTGGGTAGGGGCGCCCAGGTCAGATTTTCACGTTGGCCGCGATATCCCAGCCGAACTTCACGGGACCGCCCGCCTTGGAGCCATCTGGCTTCTGTTGCTGATATTCCGTTTCGACCTTTGCGAAGTTGAGTGAGATATTTTCGGTCAACTGGTCATCACTGCCGGAGCCACCGCTGCTGACGGAGGTCACGATCACCTCGCTCATCTTGATCTTGAGATATTCAAGGGGCTTGTCTCCTCCCGCCTTGCGCACGGTCAGAAGGGCCTCCTTGAACTGTTTGCCGCTCGCGCAGTATTGAGCCAACACGGGCGAGGACTTATCCAAATACTTGGTGAAGGACAGGTCCTGCACCGAGACCTTGCCACTGCCCCCGCCTCCGCCGGAGTGCATGGTCCCGGACTGGCTCATACCCCAAGACCAGGCAAGGACGTCGATCTCTTCCTTGTGGTCCTTGTCTTGGGACTCGCCCTTGATATCACTTAGTTTAATAAACACGTCTTGAGCCATTTTTATGCTCCTGATTGGGCTTGATTGATAAAAGGCACATTTGGTGTGCCATTATCTACCGCTGGGCTTATAGCCTCATGGTCTGAACCTAATCATCATCAGCAATTCGGACCACCTAACCTCCAGCCTTCGCCGAAGGCAGTTTAGACACTAGCCGCAGGGAAACGGTCAGACCCTCAAGCTGGTAGTGCGGACGCAGGAAAAATTTGGACGTGTAATAGCCCGGATTGCCTTCCACCTCCTCCACCACCACCTGCGCCGCGGCCAGAGGGTGCTGCGCCTTGGTGGTCTCGCTGGAATGGGCCGGGTCCCCGTCGACGTAGTTAAGGATCCAGTCATTGAGCCAACGCTCCATGTCCTCACGCTCCTTGAAGGAGCCGATCTTGTCGCGCACGATACATTTCAGATAATGGGCGAAGCGGCAGGTGGCGAACAGATAGGGCAATCGGGCCGCCAGGTTGGCGTTGGCCGTGGCGTCGGGGTCGTCGTACTGGAAGGGCTTCTGGAGAGACTGGGCGCCAATGAAGGCGGCGAAGTCGCTATTTTTCTTGTGGATCAACGGCATGAAGCCATTTTTCGCCAGCTCCGCTTCGCGCCGGTCACTGATGGCGATCTCGGTCGGACACTTCATGTCGACACCGCCATCGTCAGTGGGGAAAGTATGGGTGGGAAGCCCTTCCACAGCCCCGCCCGATTCAACCCCGCGGATGCGCGAGCACCAGCCGAAGTACTTGAACGAGCGGTTGATATTGACCGCCATGGCGTAGGCGGAATTGGCCCAGGTGTACTTGTCATGGTTAGCGCCGGCGGTGTCTTCTTCGAAATCGAACTCCTCCACCGGATTGGTCCGCGCACCATAAGGGAGACGGGCAAGGAACCGCGGCATGGTCAGGCCGATATAGCGGGCATCCTCGGACTCACGCAGGGAGCGCCAGGCCGCGTATTCGGGGGTCTGGAAGATTTTGGTCAGATCACGAGGATTGGCCAACTCCTGCCAGGTTTCCATCTGCATGACCGAGGGTGCTACCGCGGAGATGAAGGGGGCATGTATCGCCGCGGAAATCTTGGCGATTTCGCCCAGCAGTTCCACGTCTGGCGGACTGTGATCGAAATGAAAATCGCCAACCAGACAACCGAATGGTTCACCGCCAAGCTGGCCATATTCCTCCTCATAGAGCTTTTTGAAGATCGGGCTTTGATCCCATGCGGTCCCCTTGAACTTCTTCAAGGTCTTGTGTAAATCCTTTTTCGAGATGTTGATGACCCGGATCTTGAGCATCTCGTCGGTCTCGGTATTGTTGACAAGATGATGCAAACCTCGCCAAGCACCCTCAAGTTTTTGGAAGTCCGGATGATGCAGGATCAGATTGATCTGCTGCGTCAGCTTTTTGTCGATCTCGGCGATGATGGACTCGATGGTCCGGACCGCGTCTTCGGAGATCAGCCTGGTTTGCTCCAAGGCTTGGGCGGCCAAGGTGGCTACCGCGCCTTCCACTGCCTCGCGTGCGCGATCCGAACGCGGTTTGAATTCCTTCTGGAGGAGGGCACTGAAACCTTCGGGTTCAATCCTGATGACCTCCGCCTCTGGTGCGGCGCTTTTTTGGATGTCAGTCTCAGTCATTTCAGGCAACCTCTTCGGGGAGTTGGTCTGAAGTCGTGTCCGCCGCCGTGGGAGCTGCCGCAAGCGCTTGCAGTAGCGTCGGATTCTGGAGCACCCGGGCTATCAGTTCCTCGGCACCGCTCTTCCCGTCCATGTAGGTAAGCAGATTGGAAAGTTGACTGCGGGCCTGTAACAATTTGTTCAAGGCGTCAACCTTTCGGGCGATAGAAACGGGTGAAAAATCATCCATGGACTCGAAGGTCAATTCGACGTTGAGGTTTCCCTCTCCGGTAAGGCTATTCGGCACCTGAAAAGCAACGCGCGGTTTCATCGCTTTCAGGCGGTCGTCGAAATTGTCAACATCGATCTCCAACATCTTCCGGTCTGGGACTGGGGGCAGCGGGTCCACCGGCTTACCCGAGAGATCGGCTAACACACCCATCACAAAGGGGAGCTGGATTTTCTTTTCCGAGCCATATAGTTCGACGTCATACTCGATCTGGACCCGCGGTGCCCGGTTACGGGCGATGAATTTCTGACTGCTCGCTAGTGCCATTGTTGATATCTCCTCAAATTAAAATAGACAGTTAACTGGTAATAACCTAGAACAGGATAGGGGCTAGGTTGTTAATCTTCGTTTTCGGTACCGCATATTTGCTGAATTTGAGACAAAGCGTCTGGGGCCAGGTCACGGACGATGTCAATAAAGCTACAAGTCACTAACCGGCGTGCTCTCTTCAGCAATAAGGGTACGGGACTGGATGGTTCGTAGCGATCGTAGTAGTCGCAGAGCCGATCCAACTCGCGCTGTACATCCTGGCGTGAACTGATCTGAGTCGTCAGGGCTGTGGTATTCACCCGCGTTGCCACATTGATAGCCGGTGAGCTGACCTGGACAGACTGATCACTGGATGCTGTTGTGGACCTGGCTACCAAGGATGGCAGACGCTCATGGAGATGTGATTCCAGGACAGCGTGAGTCGTTGAGATGATGTTGGTCAGTGGGGATAGATCCGGCAAACGGTCAGGGGTTAAATGATCCGCCAGGGCCTGATCGAGGGCACGAGCCCATCCCAGGGTTTCAGCGGCGTCTTGAGTAGCCGTTTGCAATTCAACCAGGTCGCAATCCTGAAAGGCGCCTTCAATTCTTGCTATGTCAGACTGCTTTGAATCCTGGGTTGTGGATGCTCCACTCCTGAGGTTCTCGATATCGCGGCAGGCGGTGGCGCCAAAGACCGGGGAATGAATCAGAGTTATTGCCCTTAGTGGTTTTAGAAAGGTATCGAGACTACACAAATCCATAATCGCGTTGACGCGAGCACTGGGATCAAAGTCATCATCAGGATCCAGTTGGGGATGAAGAACCTCCCAGAATCTGGAGATTAATCCAGTGATCAATTCGAGTCCTTCTTTCAGGCCCGGTATCCCTCTTAGCTGCATTTCGGCGCGAGCTAACAGGACAGCGACCCGGAGGTCCTTCGATCGCCGAAGGAGTCCCACGCCCATCTCACTGATGCGATTCCAATCAGGCTCTTCAGCCGGAATCAGATGATCACCCATCTGCCGTTCAGCCTTCCCCTCGGCTGCTAGCTGCATCGCTAAAAAATCGGGGTCATACTCGAGATCATCCCCCCCTGGAGATTCCGTGGATATCGCCCCTAGCAGACAATTGAGATCAAGAGCAGCCATTCAGCATAGGTCCGGCAGTGCGTCGTCTGGTAAACGGAAGTCGAGTTATAAATAACGTATAGCACAGGGTCTTAGCCCTTGCCGAAAAGTCAAAGATGGCATGATTTCAAAATCAAATCATTATAGATAGAATATAATAGTTAATATAGGAATAAATCATATTAGATTGTAATTAAAAGGTTTGTGCTTCCGAGCATGTTGTTGGCACACGCTTCCATGCGCGAAAAGAGGGATTTAGCGCCCTGATGGGTAATCCATGATCCTCACTAACTAACCCATCGGTTATCATGCCCTTTACCTTGCTTCTCCGCCGGAGTCCCTCAACCATGCTCGTCTTACGAGGCGCCCCCGCCCTCTCCGATTTCCGTCTCCGCAAGCTGGCGGGCCATGAGCCGCGCGGTGAACTGATCCTGATCGTGCCCCGGGCGGGGACCATCTCCCCCTGGTCCTCCAAGGCGACCGATATCGCCCACAACTGTGGCCTGGCCAAGATCCGGCGCATCGAACGTGGCATCGCCTACTGGCTGGAAACCCGGCCGGAAGAGACACCCGGCAAGGTCGCTGGCGGCGTGGGTTCTATGGGGAAAGGGCGCAATGGTGATGGTGCTTATGGCGGGGGTGGTGGTTATGACGTGAATCCGCCCGAGCCCCTGACCTCTGCCCAGCGCCGGGCGGCCATGGCCATCCTCCACGACCG
>ERZ1645187.2958-NODE-2958-length-14595-cov-7.585144_pt1 | contig 14595 bp, 16 predicted proteins | sample MGYA00575352_ERZ1645187 | MGnify/ENA primary metagenome ERZ1645187 (study PRJEB40837, sample SAMN11349314) | freshwater sediment metagenome | isolation source: river sediment | host: Sediment | place: India: Wazaribad , New Delhi | collected 2017-02-21 ...
CCTGGGCCTCGGTGCCGAAGCTGGCGATCTGGTCCTTGATGACCTTCGAGATTTCAGCGGCGCGGATATCCATTTTCAGCCTTTCATCGCGTTCGCGAGGGAATTGAGACGGGTGCGGATCGAATTGTCGATCTGGGTCGAACCGATCCGGACGACGAGGCCGCCGAGGATCGCGGGATCAACGGTGGCGGAGAGGGTTACGTCTTTGCCCTCGCGCTCTTTAAGCTTGGCGGCAAGCGCCTTGAGCTGGGTGGCGGAGAGGGGGTGGGCGCTGGTCACTTCGGCCTTGACCTCACCGCGGGAAGCGGCGGCGATCGAAGCGAAGGCGCGAACGATTTCGGGCAGAACGGCCAGGCGGCGGTTCTGGGCCAGCACGCCAAGGAACTGGTTGGTGAGCGGCGACAGCTTGAGCAGGCCAGCCACACCTTCCATCACACGGGCCGCTTCGCCGCGACCGATCTGCGGATTGCGAATCAGTGCGACAAGGTCGGCCGATTCCGTCAGGGCCTGACGCAGCGCGCCAAGGTCCTGTTCGACCGCAGCAACTGCGTTCTGCTCGCTGGCGAGCTCAAAAAGGGCAGAGGCGTAACGCCCTTGCAAACTGGCCGAAATGCCGCCGGAATTCTCCACGCGTTCAAGTTCCTTGCATCGGGTGCATTGATAGGGAGGAACACCGCACAAAAGCGCTTTGTTTCCCCTGGACGGGGGCGCGCATAGCCATGATTGTGCTGTGATGCAAGGTGGGGCAAGGACATTAACGGGAAGGAATTTTCCGGAGAGTAGAATGCAAGGCCAATGGATCAGCCTGATAATGTCCGATGAACACGCGATGCCGTGCTATCACCTAGCGCCTTCTGGCGAGCGGCGGGGCGGCCTTGTGCTGGTGCAGGAAATCTTCGGCGTGACCGAACATATCCAGGAAATGTGCGAGGAATATGCGGCTGACGGTTATGAAGTGATCAGTCCGCAATTGTTCGATCGCGAGCAGCCGGGGTGCAATCTTGGCTATTCCGGCGCCGATTGGGAACGCGCTGTGCAAATCGCCCGCAGCGAGCATGACTGGGATCAGGGCATTAAGGATACCGCCCGGTGCATTTCCTGGCTGAAGGAAAAGGGCGGCCCGGTTTTCATTGCTGGCTATTGTTTTGGCGGTTCGGTGGCATGGCGCATGGCCCAGCTGTCTGACGATCTTGATGCGGCGAGCTGTTACTACGGTGGTTATATAGCCACCCGCTTTGCCGATCAGGCGCCGAGGTGCGCAACGATCACCCATTTCGGGCGTTATGATTCGATGGTGCCGATTGAGCCGGTGGAAAAGTTGATCGAGAAGCAGCACCCAACTGCGCAGCACTTTATCTATGAGGCCGGGCACGGTTTCAATTCCGACCGCCGCAAGGATTTCCACCCGGAGAGTGCTGAACTGGCCAAGGAACGCACGCTGATGCTGTTCCGCGCGCTAGGCGGCTAGCACGCGCTTCCTGCTTTTAAGCGCAAGCAGCGGGACGCGCGGCATGGGCTGGCCGGGTTATGGCTTGCTTCGAAAAGGAGCCATGCCATGACTGCTGCAATGATTGCCGACGACGAAGCCTGGGCCGCTGTTCTGCAACGCGACCGCTCCTTTGACGGGCGGTTCGTTACGGGCGTGCTCAGCACCGGGATATATTGCCGCCCCAGCTGTGCGGCGCGGCATCCGGCGCGGCGCAATGTGCGGTTCTTTGCCGATGGCGCGGCGGCGCAGGCGGCGGGCCTGCGGCCCTGCAAGCGCTGCCTGCCGGACGAGGTCACGCGGGACGAGCGGGCAGTGCTGGCCGCGATTGCCGCGATCAAGGCGGCGGGCCAGCCGCTTGCTCTGGCCGCACTGGCGCAGGAGGCGGGCTATTCTCTCAGCCATTTCCAGCGCGTCTTTACCCGGCACACCGGTCTGTCGCCCGCTGCCTATGCCCGCGCCCTGCAAGCCGAGCGCGCGGCCAATGCGCTGAGTGACGAGGACAATGTCACCGGGGCGATCTATGCCGCAGGCTATTCCGCGCCGTCGCGGTTCTACGAAGCAACACAGGGAAGGCTTGGCATGGCTCCATCGGCCTGGGCAAATGGTGGCAAGGGTGCGGTTATCCGCTGGGCGGTGGTTGATACCACGCTTGGGCCCATGCTGGTGGCGGCGACTGACAAGGGCGTGTGTCGCGTTTCGTTCAACGAAGGGCGCGAGGCGTTGGAGCGGCGCTTTCCCAATGCGGAGTTGGTCGAAGGCGGGGCAGAGTTTGCGCAACTGCTGGAGCAAGTGGTCGCTGCGGTAGAGACGCCGGGAGACTTTGCCCATATCCCGCTCGATGTGAAGGGCACCGCCTTTCAGGAAGCGGTCTGGCAGGAACTGCGCCGCATTCCGGCGGGGGAGACGCGGACCTATGCCCAGCTGGCCGCTGCGGTGGGCCGGCCCAAGGCCGTGCGGGCGGCGGGTAGCGCCAATGGGGCCAATAACGTCGCGGTGCTGATCCCCTGCCACCGGGTGATTGCGACCGGCGGCGGGCTGGGCGGCTATGCCTATGGGCTGGACATCAAGCGCGCACTGCTTGATCGTGAGCGCGACAGACAAAAATAACTGGGAGATTCACGATGCCGAAAATGGACCTGCCCGCTGGCGCACCAGCGACCTTGGGTGAAGCATTTGCCCATATTGGCAAGGTCACGGCACCTGATGTACTGGATATGAAGGTCATGGTCCTGACCGAAGCGGCGGCCACGGCACTCTATTACAAGACTGCCGAACTCAGCGACGATCCGCAGGTCAAGGACCTGCTGCAAAAGAACGGGCGCGAGGAGATGCTCCATGCCAAGCGCGCGATGCTGGCGATCAAGGCGGTGAGCGGCGAGGATTTTTACGCGCCGCTGCCCGAAGATAATCCCTATCTGGCCGATGGTGCGTTTCCGCTGGGCGAAATGACGAAGGCCGGATTGGAAAAGCTGGCGCAGGGCGAATTAGGCGGCGAAAAGCTTTACGAGGTCTGGGCTGACAATACCGCCAATGCCGAAGCTGCGCGGCTGTTCCGCCTGAATGGCGGAGAAGAACGCGACCACGGCAACCGCCTGCTGCAGGCTGCGGCGCTGCTGCCTGCCTAGACGAAGCTGTACGGGTCGATGTCGACGCTGACCCGCACCCCTTGCGGGAATTGCAGCGGGGCCAGCCAGGCGCGGATCACGTCCTGCAACTTGGCTGAACGCCGCGCGTTGATCAGCAGGCGATAGCGATAGCGCCCGCGCAGCAATGATAGCGGCGCGGGTGCGGGGCCAAGCACCATAACGTCGGGCAGGTCGGGCCGGGTGCCGCCGATCTTGCGGGCGGCATCGCGGGCCTCTGCCTCGTCCTCGCTGGAAACGATGATCGCGGCCCAGCGGCCAAAGGGCGGGGCAAAGGCTTCCTTGCGCGCCTCAGCCTCTGCTTCATAGAATGCATCGCGGTCGCCAGCGGCAAGGGCGGCGATCACGGCGGCTTCGGGGTGGCGGGTCTGGATCAGGACCTCGCCCGGCTTTTCCCCGCGTCCCGCACGGCCTGCGACCTGCGCAACCTGCTGATAGGTCCGCTCCGCCGCGCGCAAGTCTCCGCCTTCAAGGCCAAGGTCGGCATCGACCACGCCCACCAATGTCAGTTCGGGGAAGTGGTAGCCCTTGGTGACGATCTGGGTGCCGACGATCACGTCGATCAGCTTTTCCTCGGCCGCAGCGACGAATTCGCTGATCTTTTCCGGACTGTTCAGCGTGTCGGAAGTGACCACGGCAACGCGGGCATCGGGCAGGACTTCGGCCACTTCGTCGGCAATCCGCTCCACCCCCGGTCCGCAGGCGACCAGACAGTCCGGCGTCTGGCATTCCGGGCAAGCATCCGGCGGCGGCACTTCATGGCCGCAGTGGTGGCAGGCAAGGCGGCGGGACAGGCGATGCTCGACCAGCCAGGCGCTGCAATTGGGGCATTGAAAGCGATAGCCACAGTGGCGGCACAGGGTCAGCGGGGCATAGCCGCGCCGGTTGAGGAACAGCAGGCTTTGTTCGCCGCGCTCCAGTCGCTCGCGCATTTCGTCCACCAGCCTCGGCGCAAGCCAGCGACCGCGCTCTGGCACTTCCTTGCGCAGGTCGACGATGGAGACGGTGGGCAGGGTCGCGCCGCCAAAGCGGCTGGGCAGGTCGATCTTGGTATAGACCCCAGCTTCGGCCAGTTGCAGCGATTCCAGCGCGGGCGTGGCGCTGGCCAGAATCACCGGGATTGCTTCGAACCGGGCGCGGATCACGGCTACGTCACGCGCGTTATAACGCACCCCGTCGTCCTGCTTGAATGATACTTCGTGCGCTTCGTCGACCACGATCAGGCCAAGCTGGCGATAGGGCATGAACAGGGCGGAACGCGCGCCGACCACGACCTGCGCATCGCCGGAAACGATCGCCCGCCATGCGCGGCGGCGCTCGCTTTGCTTCAGGCTGGAATGCCAGAGGATCGGCGGTACGCCAAAGCGGGCCTCGAAACGGCGCAGGAAGTTTTCGGTGAGCGCAATTTCCGGCAGCAGGATCAGCACTTGCCGGTTTTCGCGGATCGCTTCGGCCACGGCTTCGAAATAGCACTCGGTCTTGCCCGATCCGGTTACGCCATCGAGCAGGAAGGGCTTGAACCGATGGGCGCGGACGGCGGCTACGAATTCATCGGCTGCGGCCTGCTGCGCTTCGGACAGTTGCGGGACCGCATGTTCCGGCTGCGCCTTGGGGTAGGGGCGATCAAGATCGACCGTGACCGGCTCCAACATGCCCGCCCCAACCATGCCGCGCAGCACGCCTTCGGAAACACTGGCATATTCGGCCAGTTCGCGGATGCTGGCCTGTTCGCCGTGGAGCGCGTCCATCGCGGCGGCGCGCTGCGGGGTGAGGCGCTTTGGCTCCACGCCAGAGAGGCGGTATTCGGTTGTCGTCCCGCCGCCGCGCAGGGCCGCCATCGAACCCAGCGCCATGCGGGCCACGGCATTGATCGGGGCGACGTAATAGTCCGCGCACCATTCGATCAGGCGGCGCAGCGGCGCGCTGAGCGGCGGAACCGGCAGCACTTCGAGGATCTGGCGCAGCTTGCTTTCCGCCACCTCGTCTCCGCCGAGCCGTTCCGGTTCCCAGACGATGCCCAGCACCTGGCGCGGCCCCAGCGGGGCGATCACCAGCTGCCCGAACTCCACCGTCATCCCCTTGGGCAGGCGGTAGTCCAGCACGGGCAGTGCCGGGTTGAAGACGAGGAGTCGGACGCGGGTCATTCCGGCGCTTCTATGACCAGATTCGGCGGCGGGCGATAGAGCGGACAGGCTTGGGAAGGCTCTGCCAGAGCGGCATTGGTGGGGCCATGTCAGCCTGTTCACCCTGAGCCTGTCCTAGGGGGCATTGCTGGGGGCTTGGAGCAAAGCCAGTTCCGTGCCACTAGCGGCTGCTGACTCGTATCGGGAGCAATACCGTGAAATTCTTCGCCGACACCGCTGAAATCGACGACATCAAGGATCTGGCCGCCACCGGCCTGCTTGATGGCGTGACGACCAATCCTTCGCTGATCATGAAGTCGGGCCGCGATTTCATGGAAGTGACGAAGGAAATCTGCGGCATCGTCAACGGTCCGGTCAGCGCCGAAGTCGTCGCTCTGGATCACGAAGGCATGATGCGTGAGGCTGAAGTACTGCGCAAGATTGCGGACAACGTCTGCATCAAGGTGCCGCTCACCATCGACGGGCTCAAGACCTGCAAGGCGCTGACCAGCGACGGCACCATGGTCAATGTCACCCTGTGCTTCTCGGCTAATCAGGCACTGCTGGCGGCCAAGGCTGGCGCCACTTTCGTCTCGCCCTTCGTTGGCCGGCACGACGATAACGGTTTCGATGGCATGGCCCTGATCAGCGACATTCGCCTGATCTATGACAACTACAATTTCGCGACCGAAATCCTTGTCGCGTCGGTTCGCCACCCGGTTCATGTGCTGGAATCGGCCAAGATCGGCGCCGACGTGATGACTGCCCCCCCGGCGGTGATCCGCGGGCTGTTCAAGCATATCCTGACCGACAAGGGCATCGAAGGCTTCCTGGCTGACTGGGCCAAGACCGGTCAGGCAATCTGAAGGTGAATTAACCCTCGTCCCCGCGCAGGCGGGGACCGCAGGCTGCGAGCAGATATGGCAGACGAATCCCCTCTCGACCGCTTCAAGAGCGTGCTCACTGGTGCCAGCCGGGCCATCGCGCATGAGCCAGAGGTGGAAGTCGCCTGGACGGCCGATAATCCGGTCATCAATGGCAAGAACATGCGCCTGCCCATGCCGGGCCGCAGCCTGCCGCGCGATCAGGCGATGGAAGCGCGCGGCTTTGCCGACAGCTTCGCGCTGAAGATCCGCCACCACAACGAGAGCCTCCATTCGCGCAACGCTCCGTCAGAGCCGACTGCGCGAGCGGCTTATGATGCGGTTGAGGCCGTGCGTTACGAGGCGCTGGGTTCGCGCGAATATGCCGGGATGCGCGCCAATCTGGACGCGGCAAACGAAGTGCGGATCGGCGGTGATCCGATCGCCCGTGCCAGCCGCCCGGAAGAAGTGCCGATTCCCGCCGCGCTGGCCCTGATGTTGCGCGAACACCTGACCGGCCAGCCCGTGCCCGAAGCGGCCCAGGCTGGCGTGGAAATGCTGCGCGGCTGGATTGGCGAGCGTGCCGGGGCCGATTTCGATGCGCTGGCCAAGAACCTCGACGATCAGGAAGCCTTCCAGAATCTTGCGCTGGACATGCTCCAGCACCTTGAGCTGACCCAGGCCGCACCTAGCGAGCAGGAAAGCGAAGAGGGCGAAGAAGGCGAAGAGCAGGAAGAAGAACAGGAACAGCCTGACGACGGCGAATCGGCCGAAGACCAGACCCCCAGCGAAGTCGCTTCGGAACCCAGCGAAGGCGAGGACGACGGCGAGAGCGAGACCGAGCGGCAGGTCGAGGAAGATTCCTCTGACGCCGAAGAGGCTGACGAAGGCGAGGAGGGCATGCTGCCCACCCGTCCGAACCGTCCGTGGACCGAAGTTCCCGATAGCTTCGACTACAAGATCTACACCCAGGCCTTTGACGAAGTGGTCGGCGCCCGTGACCTGTGCGACGAAGACGAACTGACCCGCCTGCGCGCCTATCTCGACGTTCAGCTCAAGGGGCTGGGCGGGATCATCACCAAGCTGGCCAACCGCCTGCAACGCCGCCTGATGGCGCAGCAGAACCGGTCATGGGACTTTGACCAGGAAGAAGGTCTGATCGACGCGGCGCGGCTGGCCCGCGTGGTCATCTCGCCTGGCCATTCGCTGTCCTACAAGATCGAGCGCGACGTCGAGTTCAAGGACACGATCGTTACCCTGCTGATCGACAATTCTGGGTCGATGCGGGGCCGCCCGATCTCTATCGCCGCGATCAGCGCCGACGTGCTGGCCCGCACGCTGGAGCGCTGCGGGGTCAAGACCGAGATCCTCGGCTTTACCACCCGCGCGTGGAAGGGCGGGCAGAGCCGCGAATCGTGGCTCGCCAGTGGCAAGCCCACCCATCCGGGCCGCCTCAACGACCTGCGCCACATCGTCTACAAAAAGGCCGATGAGCCCTATCGCCACGCCCGCCGCAATCTGGGCCTGATGATGCGCGAAGGCCTGCTGAAGGAAAACATCGACGGCGAGGCGCTGCTCTGGGCGCACCAGCGGATGCTGGGCCGGCCCGAGGATCGCCGCATCCTGATGGTGATCAGCGACGGCGCGCCGGTCGACGATTCGACTCTCAGCGTCAACAATGCCGGCTATCTCGAACTGCACCTGCGCCGTGTGATCGACTGGATCGAACGGCAATCGCCGGTGCAACTGGTCGCCATCGGGATCGGCCACGACGTGACGCGCTATTACCGCCGCGCGGTGACGATCATGGACGTCGAGCAATTGGCCGGGACGATGATCGAACAACTGGCCGGATTGTTCGAAGACGAATAGGCTTGACCGCGCGGTTTAATCGCATGATTAAATCGCGCCATGAGCAACAGCACCACCGTTACCGAAGCCGTCATGTCGCGCCGCTCGATCCGGGCCTTCAGCGACAAGCCTGTTCCCCTGTCCGTCATCCAGCAGGTGATGGAAACTGCGCGTTGGACCCCGTCCGGCTGCAATTTCCAGCCGTGGGAAGGCGCGATCCTGACTGGCGAGCCGCTGCGCCAGTTGCAGGAAAAGATGAAGGTCACGCCACCGCAGGACCCCAAGGAATATTCGTGGAGCGACCCGGAAGTCATCCCCGAATGCAAGGCCCGCCTGCAACAGGTCGGCGCGGACATGTACACCGCAATGAGCATCGACCGCGGCGACAAGGCAGCGCGCGGTGATTTCATGGCGCAGAACATCGTCTCGTTCGGCGCGCCGGCCGTGCTGATGGTCTATTTCCCGCGCGTGATGGGCGCGCCGCAGTGGTCCGACGTCGGCATGTGGTTGCAGACCATCATGCTGCTGCTGCGCGAGCAGGGGCTGGATAGCTGCCCGCAGGAATTCCTCTCGCTCTATGCCAAGCTGATCAAGGAATTCGTGGGCGTTTCGGATGAAAGCCACATCTTCTTCTGCGGCATCGCCATCGGCTACCGTGACGAGGAAGATCCGGTAAACGCCTTTGATCGCAAGCGCGAGCCGCTGGAAAGCAAGGTTCAGTTCCTCGGTTTTGAATAGGGCACAGCCATGAACGTCACGGAAGCCGTCAACAGCCGCCGCTCGGTGCGGTCCTATCAGGACAAGCCGGTTGATCGGGCCATCCTGCGCCGCGTGCTGGAAACGGCGCAGCGTTCCCCGTCTGGTGGTAACACCCAGCCGTGGAACGCCGTGATGCTGACGGGTGAGCCGCTGCAAAAGCTGCTCGACAAGGTGGCCGAAGTGATCCCGCAGGGGCTGGCCGCCTATTCGCCCGAATACAACATCTACCCGCCCGAACTGGACGGCGTTTATCAGGAACGCCGCTTTGGCATTGGCGAAGCGATGTATGCCGCGCTGGATATCCCGCGTGAGGACAAGGCCAGCCGTCTCAAGTGGTTTGCCCGCAATTTCCAGGCATTCGGTGCTCCGGTGCTGATGCTGGTTCACACCCCGCGCTACATGGGCCCGCCGCAATGGTCGGACATCGGCATGTGGCTGCAGACAGTCATGCTGCTGCTGCGCGAGGAAGGGCTGGACAGCTGCGCGCAGGAGGCCTGGGCAGTTTACACCAAGCAAATCCGCGAATGCGTGGACATTCCGGACGACCACATCTTCTTCTGCGGCCTTGCCATCGGCTGGGGCGAACGCAGCGATGCAGTCAACAGCTTCCCCGTACCGCGCGCGCCGCTGGATGAAGCGGTCCGCTGGGAAGGGTTCTGACGCACTTCCCCTCCCGCAGGCGGGAGGGGAGTTGACCGGCGCGTGGCGATGCGTAAGGCCCGTGCCATGACTGAAGCCGTCCCTCTCAAGCTGTTCAACAGCCTGACCCGCCAACTGGAAGAGTTCCACCCGGTCCATCCCGGAGAGGCGCGCGTCTATTCCTGTGGGCCGACGGTCTACAACTATCCGCACATCGGCAATATGCGGGCCTATGTCTTTGCCGACATTCTGGGCCGGACGCTCAGCTTCAAGGGGTACAAGCTGACCCACGTCATCAACATCACGGATGTCGGCCACCTGACCGACGATGCCGATGCGGGCGAAGACAAGATGGAGAAGATGGCGGCGCAGCGGGCGCAGTCAATCTGGGACATCGCCAAACACTATACCGAAGCATACTGGGCCGACATCAAGGCGCTGAACATCCGCCAGCCCGCGCAGTGGACCATTGCCACGGACTTCGTCCCGCAGATGATCGATTTCGCCAAGTCGATTGCCGACAAGCACTGCTACGAACTGGATAGCGGCCTCTATTTCGACGTTTCGACTGTGGCCGACTATGGCCGCCTGGCCCGCGCCCAGACCGAGGAAGGGGCCAATGGAGTTGGGGGCCGGATCGAAGCCGTTGAGGGCAAGCGCAACACCGCCGACTTCGCGATCTGGCGCAAGACCCCGCCGGGCGAAAAACGCCAGATGGAATGGGATTCGCCGTGGGGCCCCGGCGCTCCGGGCTGGCACCTGGAATGTTCGGTCATGTCCGGGCAGGTTCTGGGTTTCCCGTTTGATATCCACACCGGCGGGATCGACCACCGCGAAATCCACCACCCGAACGAGATTGCCCAGAACCAGGCATTCTGCTGCACCAACGGGCTGGACCTTGCCGCCAATTCCGGCGCCAACGTGTGGATGCACAACAATTTTCTGGTCGAACGCTCTGGTAAGATGAGCAAGTCGAGCGGGGAATTCCTGCGCCTCCAACTGCTGATCGACAAGGGTTATCACCCGCTGGCCTACCGCATGCTCTGCTTGCAGGCCCATTACCGCAGCGAACTGGAATTCAGCTGGGAAGGGCTGGGTGCCGCGCTGGTGCGGTTGAAGCGCACGCTGATGGCCGTGGCCAACCTGCGCACCCAGGCAGAACCGGCGGCCAATGCAGGGCCGAAGTTCGCGCCGTTCTTCGAACGCTTCGATGCTGCCGTGTCCGACGATCTCAACACTTCCGTCGCCCTGACCGTGCTGGAAGAAGTGGTTGCCCTGAAAAAGGTCGATGCGGGCGAAAAACTGGCGGCAATCGCGGCAATGGATGCCGTGCTTGGCCTCGACCTGCTGACCCTGAACCGCGCCGACCTGCGTATCCGCCCCAAGGCGGTGAGCATCTCCGAGGATGAAATCGAAGCCAACCTTGCTGCGCGCAAGGAAGCCCGCGCCGCAAAGGACTTCGCCACTTCCGACCGCCTGCGCGACGAGCTTGCCGCACGCGGGGTCGAGGTGATGGACGGCGACCCGCTCGGCTGGGACTGGAAGCTGGGCGAATGACCGTTATCGTTCTCAACGCGCTGCTGAAGCCGCTGATCGAGGATCGCCTGCCCGACTGGGCAGACGTTCGGTGGTACAAGTCGAAAGAAGAGGCTTTCGCTCTCGCGCCCGAGGCCGAGATCGGCTGGTTCGACATGCACGCGAAAGAGGACATGGCGCGGGCGTTTGAACTGGCGACGCGGCTCAAGTGGCTCAATTCGATCTATGCCGGGGTCGATGCCTTCCCGCTTGATCTGCTGGCGCAGCGCGGCGTGATTCTGACCAATGGGGCCGGGATCAATGCCGTGCCGATTGCCGAATATGTCGTGATGCTGATGCTCAGCCACGCCAAGAACTACCGCGAGGTCGTGCGGGCGCAGGACCGGCGCGAATGGCTGAAGGACTCGCCGGGCAAGCGCGAACTGTTTGGCAGCAAGGCGCTCATCCTGGGCTATGGCGCGATCGGGCAGGAAGTCGAAAAGCGGCTGGCCGGGTTCCAGATGGACGTGTCCAAGGTCCGCCGCAGTCCCGGGCCGGGTGTGCTGGGGCCGGACGAATGGCGCGGACGGCTGGGCGAATTCGACTGGATCGTGATTGCCGTTCCCGCGACGGCCGAGACCGAAGGCATGATCGGCGCCGCGGAACTGGCGGCGATGAAGAGCGATGCCGTGCTGGTCAATGTCGCGCGCGGATCGGTGATCGATCAGCCGGCCCTGACCGCAGCGCTGGAGGCGGGACGGATTGGCGGGGCGCTGCTAGATGTGACGACGCCTGAGCCGCTTCCGGCAGATGATCCGTTATGGGCGCTGGATAATGTGCAGGTGACCATGCACTTGTCGGGCCGGGCGCAAGACCGGATGCACCAACGCTCGGCGCAGCGGTTCCTGGAAAATCTTGAGCGGTACAAGCGCGGCGAACAGTTGGAGCCGCAGGTGGACTACGCGCTGGGGTACTAGAGTTCTAACTCTTCATGTCACCCCGGTCTGCGCCGGGGTGACGGGAGGGGGAGCCCAACCCTGGATCAACTCCCTAAACCGTCATCCCGGACTTGATCCGGGATCCAGCGCGGGACGACGGAGCCTTAAACCTCCTCCAGCAATAACAGCTCAGCCGTTACCACCAGCTTCGGTTCGGGCAGGGCGGTGTGCTCGACAGCGGTAATCGCAGCGTCAGCGACCAAGCTCCCCACAATCGCGAATTCATGCTCTGGCAGGGCGTCGATGAACAGTTCGCCCGCTGCCACGGCCTCTGCCCCGGTGAAGGACAGGACCACTTCGTGGCGCGTGCCGGAAAAGGTTGCGCTGGCCCAGCTGCGTTCGCTGTGGCGGACCAGTTCGGCCTTTCTGCCCGCCAGTTCCATCGGGGCCGAAAGCAGCGGCAGCCATGGTGCGCGTTTGCTCCGCTGGCGGATGGAGCGGGCGGTTTCGGGAAGGGTAAGATCAATTTGCACGGGCGTTCTCGCGATAAATGTTCATGAAATGTTCCACACGTTTCGCGGTTGCATCGCGAGGTATGCGGCCGTTGCGCAAATCCTGGACAAAGCGCGGGTCATGGGTCGCCAGCCGCCCGAACTTGGTCCAGGGCATTCCGGTTTCGCGCAGGAAGCGCTCGATCCGGGTGATCAGCATGTTTTCATTGCCCTTTCTTGCAGCGAATCGTGGTTGGAATGTTCCCTATTTGAACCCTGCCAAATCCTACTTGTCTAGGAAAATTCCTTCGCGTAGGATTTCTGCATGTCCCACGACGATCCCCGCGCCCGGTTGCTGGAACTTGCCAATGGGCAGGGAATCAGCCTTGCTCGCCTGTCTGAACTGATCGGGCGCAATCAGACTTATCTTCAACAATTTATTCGCAAAGGTAGCCCGCGCCGACTGGAGGAACGGGACCGGCGGACGCTGGCGCAGTTCTTTGGTATCGCCGAATCGGAACTTGGCGCGCCAGAGGATATTTCCTCTATTCCAGCCAGCAAGCTCCACCGTGGTGACTGGGTGGACGTGCCGCGTCTCGCTCTTGGTGCATCGGCGGGGCCGGGGGCAGTGCCGGTGGAGGAGCAGGCAGTGGGCGCGTTCCGCTTTGCTGCGCGCTGGCTGCGCGAGCAGGGCCTCGATCCGGCCATGCTCTCCGCGATCCGGGTTGAGGGCGACTCGATGGAGACCACCTTGCGCGACGGGGATGAAATTCTGGTCGACCGCACTCCGCGTCCGCTGCGCGACGGGATTCATGTGGTCCGCACCGGCGATGCCCTGCTGGTCAAGCGGCTTGATCTGGCCATTCCCGGCAAGATTGCGCTGGTCAGCGACAATCCCGCCTATCGCACGATCGAGCTTGCCCCTGGCGATGAGGAGGTGATCGGCCGCGTCGTGTGGAAAAGTGGGCGGCTGTGACGGGATTGCCAATCAGGCGCGTAGAGGCCATTTTCCGGGCATGACGGATACAAACGAACCCCCGCTGCGCGTCGGCATCGTGCCGGTTACTCCGCTTGAGCAGAACTGCTCGCTGGTCTGGTGTACCAGGACGATGAAAGGCGCACTGGTCGATCCCGGCGGCGATCTCGACAAGCTGAAGGCCGCTGCCGCCAAGGTCGGGGTGACGATCGAGAAGCTGCTCGTCACCCACGGCCACCTCGATCACTGCGGGCAGACCGGGATTCTGGCCAAGGAACTGGGCGTGCCGATCGAAGGGCCGCACGAGGAAGACCGCTTCTGGATCGAAAAGCTGGACGACGACGGCAAGCGTTGGGGCATGCATGCTGAAAGCTTCGAGCCGGATCGCTGGCTGAAGGACGGTGATACCGTCACCGTCGGAGAACAGGAACTGCAGGTGCTGCATTGCCCCGGCCACACCCCGGGCCACATCGTGTTCTACTATCCGCTGGGTCACCTGGCGATCGTGGGCGACGTGCTGTTCGCCGGTTCAATCGGCCGGACAGACTTTCCGCGCGGCAACCATCAGCAGTTGATCGATTCGATTACGCAAAAGCTGTGGCCGCTGGGCAATGACGTAACCTTCATTCCCGGCCATGGGCCAACCAGCACCTTTGGCCGGGAACGTCAGGTCAACGGATTCGTCAGCGATTATTTGCTGAGCTGAAAATTACATCATCCCCAGCAGTACGAGTGCTGCAACAATAGCGAGGCCAAGCTGGGTCAGCATGGTGGTCAGCGTGCCGATCATGCGCCCCTTGGCAAAGCCGTTGGGGTCCATGCCCAGCGCATGGGCAATGCGGCCCAGCATATAGACGGCGGCCACCACTGCCAGCCATTGCCCGCCTTTTCCTGCCAGTTCCAGCAGGGCGACAAGGGCCAGCACCCACGGCGTATTCTCTACAAAGTTGAGCTGGGCGCGCATCCGGCGCTCCATCAGGTCATTGCCGCCGGTGCCGATGCTGATGCTTTCCTGGCCGCGAACCCGGCCGCAGCGCATGGCCAGCCAGATGTTGATCAGGGCCGCCGCAGCAGCCATGGCAAGAGTAGTAGGCAGGATCATTTCGTTCTCCCCTGTTTTCTTCGCCCCGGATTGGAGCCAATGCGCTTGCAACCTGCGGCGAATTCGCTATAGGCGCGCCTTCGCGTGTCGCCGACCTCAGGGTTTAGCGCGTACACACTAGAACTTTTGATTATTTGCAGGAACAGGTGCCGCAATGGCTGTCCCCAAAAGAAAAACCTCGCCCTCCCGTCGGGGCATGCGCCGCA